>Ga0209521_10004907_pt1 | contig 10610 bp, 8 predicted proteins | sample Rifsed19ft4_FD_184016 | JGI IMG/M metagenome (GOLD analysis project Ga0209521, IMG submission 184016) | Soil microbial communities from Rifle, Colorado, USA - sediment 19ft 4 (version 2) | ecosystem: Environmental > Terrestrial > Deep subsurface > Rock core/Sediment | place: Rifle, Colorado... | reverse complement strand
GCCCGTTCGGCTTGGCCCAGCGCTTCGGCGCCGCCTAGCGCCTTGCCGGGGCCGCCCTTGCCCGCTTCGCATCGCGGGCCTGTGCCTTGCGCCGCTCCTCGGCCCGCTGGCGCGTTCGTTGCTGCATGCCGAGCAGCCAGCGTCGATACCAGCCCGCGAACCCCCCGAGCAGGGCGTAGAGCGGTAGGAGGGCCACGACGGCCTCGAACGCGCCGGCCGGGGTGAGCACGGCTTCGGGATCAGTGGGCTGCCCATGGATCCCCACGAGCAGGACGAACGCGACGCTGCTGACGAGACCGACGATCGCCCCGACGAGCCAGCCCGCGCGTGGCGCGAGGACTCCGGCGATGAAGACCGACGTGACCGGCGGTGGCAGCAGGACGAACTGGTAGATGCTGCGCGCGGCCACGAGCGTGAGCGGATCCTCGGGCCGTGCCTCCAGTCGGAAGACGGTCGGATCGAGCGCCGCCAGGAAGGCGCCCGCCACGGCGGCCAGGGGCAGGGCGAACGCCCAGGTGTGGCGGGCGATCCACGGCAGCGCGCGGATGTCCGCCCCGACGTCGGGCAGGCGGAAGCTCGAGATCAGGGTGCCCAGGAACGACCGAGGCGCGGTGGGAGGCTCGGGCGCCGGTTGCGGGCTGGCGGCCACCTCGTCCTCGGCACGGAGCTGTTCGCGGTGGCGGCGCCGGGCTTCGGCGCGTCGCAGGCGCTTGTCGCGGGCCAGGAGTCCTCCTTGGCGGCTTGGCCGTGCCGTGTGGCTGTGCCCGGATAGGCGGGACGGGCAGTCATCGTACCCGAGCGCCGAGCGGGGGTGGAGGCGGCGTGAAGTGGCCGTGCAGTCGCCATGCAGTCGGGCGTGCTAGAACGGCGCGGCCCGCCCGGTCGCCCCGCCGGGAGGTTGCCGCATGCGTCAGCGAGTGCCGCTCCCCGTGGTCGTCGCCACCTCCGTCGCCGTGCTCACCGCCGGGGCCGCCCTGGCGGGACCCGGCGAGGAGGCCGTTCTCGTCGGGTGGCCGCCTTCGAGCGGCCTCCTCGTCGGGGAGGTCGTGACCGGCGGCGCGTCCGGATCCGACGAGTTCGCCGAGGTCTACAACGCCTCCGCTTCTCCGCTCGAACTCGGCGGCCTGGAGCTCGTGTACGTGACCTCGAGCGGGGCAACGGTCACGCGGAAGGCGACGTGGAGCGGCGGCACGCTCCTGCCGGCCGGTGGGCACACGCTCGTCGCGAACAGCGCGGGCGTCTTCGCGTCGACGGCCGACGCGCTCTACAGCGGCGGGTTCTCGGCGGCCGGGGGCTCGCTCGTGCTCCGTCCGATCGGCGGATCGCCGCTCGACGCGGTGGCGTGGGGCGATGCCGTGAACGCATTCGTCGAGGGGACCGCTGCCCCGCCGCCCGCGGCAGGCCAGAGCATCGAGCGCGGGCCGGGAGGCCTGGACGGCAACGGGATCGACAGCAACGACAACGGGGTCGACTTCGTCGTCAACGCGACACCCGCGGCCCAGAACCTGTCGGCGCCACCAGTCCCGGTCTCACAGCCGACCCCCACGCCGGTCTCACAGCCGACCCCCACGCCGACCCCCACGCCGCTCCCCACGCCGGCTTTCACGTCGCCCCCAGATGGCACCCCGACCCCCGGTCCCACGGCGAGCCCGGAGGCGTCGCCGGGATCCTCAGCCGTGCCGACGCCCGGCGAGACTGGCGCTCCGACGCCGAGCGCCACGGCGACGGCCACGGCAGCACCCACGCTCAGCCCGGCGCCGACGGTGACGCCCGATGCCACCTTCACGCCGGCGCCCACCGCGACCCCCGCCGGCACGCCGAGCGTGCTCACCGTCGCCCAGGCGCGGGCCGAGCCTGACGGCCGCGTCGTCGATGTCGTGGCGACGCTGACGACCCCGGCCGGACTCATTGAGGGACGGACCGGGGCCTTCATCGAGGACGAGACGGCGGGGATCTCGCTGCATCTCGCGTCCGCGGAATGGCCGGCGCTCGCCCCTGGCTCGCTGGTCCTCGTTCACGGCACCGTCGAGGATCGATACGCTCAGCGGACGCTGCGCCTGGCGGAGCCAGGGGATGTGGTGCCCGTGGGTCCCGGCGTGCTGCCCGTCCCGTTCGATGTCGCCACTGGGGCCGCGGGCGAGAGCCTCGAGGGCCGTCTCGTCTCGGTGGTCGCGCCAGTCGTTGCCGCCGCCGACACCCTCACCGACGGGTTCGCCGTGACGGTCGACGATGGGAGCGGCCCGCTGCGGGTGGTGGCCACGGCGATGAGCGGCATCGTCCCCTCCGATCTCCCGCTCCAGGGCTGGTTCCGGCTGAGCGGGGTGCTCGGCCAGCGGGATAGCAGCGGTACGGGGACACAGGGATACCGGCTCTACCCGCGCTCGCCGCTGGATGTGGTGGCAATGCCCGATCCGACCCCCACACCTTCGCCTACGGTGGGGCCGTCGGCCGCACCGACCCCCACGGCGTCGCCGGAACCGACGCCCGCCCCCACGGCGACCGCGAACGCCACGTCCACGCCGACCGCCGCGCCCGTCGTCGCGATCGCGGCCGCCCGCACGATGGCGCTCGACTCCGTGGTCACGGTCGAAGGCATCGCGACCGTGGAGGCAGGCAAGATCATCGACGGGCGCAGCACGGTGATCCAGGACGCCACGGCCGGGATCGCGGTTCGTCTTCCGGTCGCCGGATGGTCGCCCTTCGCGCGCGGCGATCTGCTGCGCGTGACGGGAGTGATCGGCCAGCGGTATGGGAACCTGGAGCTCCGACCGGCGTCACCCACCGCGATCACGGTCCTCGGGCCTGCGCTGCTGCCCCCTCCCTGGGCCATCGCTGCGAGCGAGTTCGGTGAGGCGATGGAGGGTCGTCTCGTCCGTGGCGTAGGCGTGGTCGTCTCCGTCGATGCCGTGGGCGCGAGCGGCAACTTCGGGCTGGACCTGAAGGACGCCTCAGGCACCATGCGCGTGTTCGTCTACGGGACGACCGGGATCGGGCGCGAATCCTTCATGAAAGGCGCGACCGTAGAGGTGACCGGCATCGAGGGACAGCACGCCCCGAGCGTCGGATCCACGGCCGGGCATCGGCTCTGGCCCCGCGAGCGGCTCGACATCCGGGCCGTCACCACGACCGACCCATCGGTAGGACCGAGTGTCTCGCCGGACCCGACACCGACGCCCGGACCGGGTGGGCGGGGTCGGGTCCCCATCGCCGCGGCCGTCCTGGCCGGCGGCAGTGTCGTGGTCGAGGGGACGGTCACCACGCCGCCGGGTTTCATCGACACTGAGGGGCGGCGGCTCGTCATCGAGGATGAGAGCGGGGCCCTGCTCGTTCGCCTGCCGAGCGATGCGATCGCCCCGCCCGTGGGCACGAGGATCCTCGCCAGCGGCTCCATGGGCACCTACTACGGATCGGCCCAGCTGGCGCTCGCCGAGCCGCCGATCGCGCTGGGCGCAGGTTCGGCGGTGCCGCGCGTCATCGGCGCCCCGCCTGGCCCTGAGCTGACCTGGCGACTGGTGCGCGTGACGGGCCGGGTCGCGAGCGTCCACCGCCTCGGCACGACGTGGCGGGCGGAGATCGCCGTGGCCGGCCGGGAAGTGCCGATCCACGGGACGGCACGATCGGGTGTCCCGTCCACGGCCCTCGTCGAGGGTCGGCTGGCCACCGTGACCGGGGTCGTGAGGCCGCCCTATCCGACGGCTACCGACCGCCGTCCGGCGATCGCTCCGCGTTTCGTCGCCGACGTTTCCCTTGGCTCGTCTGCGGAGCCCGTGGCTCCCGGGCCGGGCGGGCAGGGCCCGAGCGGTGCGGGGCCGGGCTACGCGCCAGGGTCGGTCGCCGGCGCGGCGCTCGACGTGGAGCTTGCCGAACTTGGCGAACACGAAGGCTCCCTCGTCCGGGTCGGGGGCCTCGTCACGTCAGTTTCAGCCGGGCGGGTGGTGATCGACGATGGGACCGCCGCGGCGGCCATCCTCCTGCCTCCCGATGCGACAGGCATGATCGGGGATCTGCGCGCCGCCGATCCACTGAACGCGACAGGCACGGTCATGCGCGATGGCGCGGCGTGGGCGGTCGCACCTCGCGCGGCGGTGGACATCGCCCGGGTCGGCAGGTTGGGGGAGCTCACGCCGCTGACCCAGCCGACGCCGAGCTCGGAGGCTGTGCCGAAGGTTGCTGCCGAGCGTCTGGGATCCGACGGCGGATGGCCGCTCGGGATGCTGCCGACGGCCTTTGCCCTCGCCGGAACCGCCGTGACGGTGGCCCTGCGGCGCAAGGCGGCGCTCGACCTTGCCCGACGGATCGTGCTGCTCGGACAGGCACATCTGACGCGCTGAGAGGCGCCCGCAGGCGCCGATCGGCCCCTCTGCGGCCTCTCGGAACCGTCCCGGCACGCTCATTCGTGCTTGACGCACGCTCGGGACGCTGCCTATCCTCGCTGCAGCCCCACTCAGGGAAGAGAGGGAAACGAGAGGAGCAAGGCTTGCCGAGCGCGGATCCCCGCGTTGCACTCCCGATCGGCTCGCGCCAGTACCACATCGCTCTCGGCCCCGGCGAAGTGGCCGAGTACATCCTCCTCCCTGGAGACCCGGACCGGACTTCCGCGATCGCTGAGCGCTTCGACTCCGTCGAGGTCGAACGGCGGCACCGGGAGTTCGCCTCGGTCACGGGGCTCTATCGCGGGCATCGCATCTCCGCCGTCTCGACCGGGATCGGTGCGGACAACGTGGAGATCGTGCTCGCGGAGATCCTCGCGGTCACGGAGAACCCCACCCTCATCCGGGTGGGCTCCTGCGGCGCGCTGCAGCCGGGCATCGCGCTGGGCGACCTGGTGATCTCGACCGGCGCCGTCCGGCTCGAGAGCACCACCTCGTGGTTCGTCCACGAGGGATATCCAGCCGTGGCCAACCACGAGGCCGTCATCGCCCTCATCGAGGCGGCCGAGCGGCTCGGTCATCGGTACCACCTCGGGATCTCGGCGACGGCGGCGGGTTTCTACGGCGCCCAGGGGCGTCCGATCCCGCAGCTGCCGATCCGCGTTCCCGGCATAGCCGAGGAGATGGCCCGCCAGGGCATCCTCAACTTCGAGATGGAGGCTTCGGCGGTATTGATCCTGGCCACGCTGGCAGGTCGTCGGGCCGGTGTCGTGTGCACGGTGTACGCGCAACGCACCACCGGCGACTTCGTGATGGGCGAGGCGAGGGAACGCGCGGAGCGTTCGGTCACCGAGACCGGGCTCGAAGCGCTTACCATCCTCGCGGACATGGACCGCGCAAAGAGCGCGGCAGGGGCGGCGAATTGGCGTCCGTCCCTGTGGACGTCGTGAAGAAGGAGACGAGATGCAGGCGTACTGCGTGAAAGAGAAGAAGATGATGGACATCAACAATCCCCAGAAGATCACGATGAAGAACGGCAAGCCGGCGACCACCGGCACCTGTTCCAACGGCCACAAGCTGTATCGCATCGGCGCCTAGCCGTTCGGTCTGTCAACCGAAGGGAGACCCCCGCCGGATCCCGGCGGGGGTCTCTCCATGTCGCGGACTCGGTGCCATCGGCCCTCTCACGCGGTCCGACCGGCTCAGGGTGGGCCGGGAGGCCGTTGCTAGAATGACCGCGAGATGTTCGAAGCGCGGGCTGGAACGCAGCGCCGGCGCGAGCTGCGTGAGGAGCCCGCGGGCTTGCGCGGCTCCGTGCTGGCCCTCGATCTGGGCGGGACGCAGATCCGCGCGGCAGCGGTCCGCGAAGACGGCTCGATCGCCGCACGGAGGGCGAGGCGTACCCCGGTCGACGAAGGGCCCGCTGCCATCGTGCGCGCCTGCCGCGACGCGCTCAGGGAGAGCCGCACGGAGTTCGGCCGCGACTCGCCCGAGGCGGAGCGTTCCCTGGTGGGCATCTCGCTCAGCTCGCCCGGGCCGATCGACCCGTGGCGCGGTGTCATCGTCGAGCCGCCCAACCTCGGTCCGGAGTTCCGGGACGTGCCGCTCGCCGAGCGGATCGAGGGCGACCTGGGCCTGCCCGCTTACCTGGAGCGCGACACTCGCATCGCCGCACTGGGCGAAGGCGCCTTCGGGGCGGCTCGCGGGTCGACCGAGTACCTCTACGTCACCGTCTCGTCGGGGGTGGGTGGGGCGATCGTGACGGAGGGACGCCTGCTCATGGGTCCCGACGGGACGGCCGGCGAACTCGGGCACTTCCCGGTCGACTTCCATGGGCCGCCATGCGGTTGCGGTGGCGTCGGTCACCTCGAGGCCTTCGCCTCGGGCGTGGCCATCGCCCGCGAGGCCCGGCGGGCGATCGAGTCGGGCCGGAGCCCCGAGCTTGCGGACTTCGCCCGGCGGCTCGGAGCGGACGAGCTCGATGCCCGCCACGTCGCGGAGGCCGAGGACGTCGGCATCGCCGCGGCCCACGAGATCATGGAAGAGGCCCGCCGGGCGTTCGCCGCCGCGTGCGTGGGCTGGGTCGACGTCTTCGACCCGGATCTCATCGTCGTCGGTGGGAGCGTCGCCCTCGGCCAGGGGGAGCGGCTCCTCCGGCCGGCCCGAGAGACCGTCGCGCGGGAAGCTTTCCGCACCCCCGCCCGGCGGGTACGAATCGTGCCCGCCGCGCTCGGTGACGACGTCGGCCTCGTGGGCGGTCTCGTCCTCGTCCATGCCCGCGCTGGCGACGATCGCTGGAGGGCGGGGCGTCCACCGGTCAACCCCGCGGCGCCCAAGGCCTCCTCGGTGGCCCAGGCGGTCGGCACATAGGCGATCCCAGGGCGCCCCGATCACATAAGCATCCAGGTGGCCTGTGGCCGCCACAGGAGGAATGACGACCATGGCCCGCGTCGGCATCAACGGTTTCGGCCGCATCGGCCGCCAGTCGCTGAAGGCGATCATCGAGCGCCACCCGGAGATCGACGTCGTCGCCGTGAACGACCTGGTCGACACGGCCACGAACGCGCTGCTCTTCAAGCACGACTCGACCTACGGCGCCTACCCCGGCTCGGTGGAGGCCAGAGACGGCACGATCGTCGTCGACGGGCGCGAGATCCGCAGCCTCCAGGAGAAGGATCCGGCAGCTCTCCCGTGGGCCGACCTGGGCGTCGACATCGTCCTCGAGTCGACCGGCATCTTCACCGACGCGACGAAGGCCTCGGCGCACCGCGCCGCCGGTGCGCGCAAGGTGATCATCTCCGCGCCGGCGAGGAACGAGGACGTCACCATCGTCCTGGGCGTCAATGAGGAGCGCTACGAGCCGGAGCGCCACAACATCATCTCGAACGCCAGCTGCACCACGAATGCGCTGGCGGTGACGGTGAAGGTCGTCCACGACACGTTCGGCATCGAGCGCGGCCTCATGAACACGATCCACTCGTACACGAACGACCAGCGCATCCTGGACGTGGCCCACAAGGACCCCCGTCGGGCGCGCTCGGCCGGGCTCAACATCATCCCGACGACGACCGGTGCGGCGCGGGCACTGGCCCTCGTCATCCCCGAGCTCAAGGGCCGCTTCGACGGCTTCAGCCTGCGCGTCCCGACCCCGACCGTGAGCGTCATCGACTTCACCGCCGATCTGCGCTCGGACGTCACCCTCGAGAGCCTGAACGACGCGTACCGGGCCGCGGCCGAGGGGTCGCTTCAGGGCCTCCTCGGGGTGAGCGACGAGCCGCTCGTCTCGAGCGACTTCCGGGGAGACTCGCGGTCGGCCATCGTGGACCTGCCCCTGACCATGGCCCTCGGTCGGATGGTCAAGGTCATCGCCTGGTACGACAACGAGTGGGGCTACTCCTGCCGGGTGGCCGACCTCATCGCGTATGTGGCGGAGCGTCTGTAGACCGTGGGCATGGACAAGATCACCGTCCGCGATGTCGACGTGGCGGGCAAACGCGTCCTCGTGCGCGTCGACTTCAACGTGCCGCTCGAGGACGGCAAGGTCTTCGACGACGCGCGCATCCGGGCGGCCCTTCCGACGATCGCGCTGCTCGTCCGCAAGGGGGCCCGGGTCATCCTCGCCAGCCACCTCGGGCGGCCGAAGGGCAAGGTCGCCGACTCGCTGCGCCTCCGCCCGGTCGCCGAACGGCTGTCCCAACTCCTTGGCCAGGAGGTGCGCGTGACGGGAGATGCCCTCGGGACCGGGACGCAGGATGCCGTGCGCCGCCTGAAGAAGGGCGACGTCCTGCTGCTCGAGAACCTGCGCTTCCATAAGGAGGAAGAGGCGAACGACCCCGACTTCGCGAAGCAGCTCGCCGCGTACGCCGACGTCTACGTCAACGACGCCTTCGGGACGGCCCATCGCGCCCATGCCTCGACCGAGGGGATCGCGCGGTTCCTGCCGGCCTATGCGGGCCTGCTCATGGAACGCGAGATCACGATGCTCTCGCGGCTCCTCGAGGATCCCGCCCGCCCGTTCGCCGCGATCATCGGGGGGGCCAAGGTGAGCGACAAGATCACCGTGCTCGAGAACCTCCTGGAGCGGCTCGACACGCTCGTGCTGGGCGGCGGGATGGCCAATACGTTCCTCGTCGCCGAGGGGCACACGGTCGGCAAGAGCCTCCTCGAGGCGGACATGGTCGAGGACGCGCGGGGCCTCGTCGAGATGGCTGCCCAGCGCGGCGTTCGCATCGTCCTGCCGGTCGACGTGGTGGTGGCCAAGGAGGTCACGCGCGGCGCGGAGCACAAAGTCGTGCCCGTCGAAAGGGTCCCCAACTCGTGGTCGATCGTCGATGTCGGGCCGCGCTCCGTCGGGCTCTTCGAGGAGGCGCTGGACGAGGCGCGCACGATTCTCTGGAACGGGCCGCTCGGGGTCTTCGAGATCCCCACTTTCGGCGACGGCACGCGGGCGATGGCGCGCTACCTGGCGACGCGTGCGGAGGCCGGCGCGACCGTCGTGCTCGGGGGCGGCGATTCGGCGGCCGCTGTGGATCAGCTCGGCCTGGCAGGCAGGATGACCCACGTCTCGACCGGCGGCGGCGCGACGCTGGAGTTCCTCGAGGGCAAGGACCTGCCGGGCATCGCCATCCTGCGTGACCGCGAGGCGGTCGCCGCCACGTGACGGTCGCTCCGGTACCAACCCTGCGCGATCCCCGTTGCCGATGACCGCCGGGCGCGCGATCCGCGACGTCCGCGCTCGCGAGATCCTCGATTCGCGGGGCAATCCAACGGTCGAGGTCGACGTCATCCTCGAGGACGGGACGGTCGGGCGGGCGGCGGTGCCGTCGGGGGCTTCGACCGGGTCCCACGAGGCCGTCGAGCTGCGCGACGGGGATCGCTCGCGCTATGGCGGCAAGGGCGTCCGCCGCGCCGTCGACAACGTTCGCGAGATCATCGCCCCGGCGGTGCTTGGCAGGGACGCCAACGACCAGCGCGGCCTGGACGACGCGCTCGTGCGCCTCGATGGCACGCCCGACCGGGGGCGCCTGGGCGCGAACGCGATCCTTGGCGTTTCGCTGGCGTGCGCGCACGCGGCCGCCGCAGGCGCCGGGCTGCCCCTGTATCGCTGGCTTGGCGGGGACGCGGCGGTCTCGCTACCCGTACCGCAGTTCAACATCCTCAACGGCGGCAGGCATGCGGCGGACTCGACCGATTTCCAGGAGTTCATGGTCATGCCTGTCGGCGCACCCAGCTTCGCGGAGGCGCTCCGCGCGGGCGCCGAGATCTTTCACGCTCTCCATGCGGAGCTCCACGCGAGGGGCCTCGCCACGGGCCAGGGCGACGAGGGTGGCTTCGCACCGGCCCTCCCTTCCAACGAAGCGGCCGTGGAGGTCGTGCTGCGCTCCGTCGAGCGGGCCGGGTACGCCGCCGGGCAGGACGTCCTCCTGGCGCTCGATCCGGCGGTCAGCGAACTGCGCATCCACCAGGCGTCCGGTGACAGCTCCGAGGGACCGGGCGAGGCGACGGTCATATACAGGCTGGCGAAAGAGGGACGCACGCTCGACTCGGACGAGCTGGTCGACTTCTGGGCGGACTGGGCCGCCCGCTACCCGATCGGCTCGCTCGAGGACGGCCTCGACCAGGAGGACTGGGCCGGCTGGCGCCGCCTCACGGACCGCCTCGGGGAGCGCGTCCAGATCGTCGGCGACGATCTGCTCGTCACCAACGTGGCTAGGCTGGAACGGGCCGTCCGCGAGCACGCCGCCAACGCCATCCTCATCAAGCTCAACCAGGTCGGCACGGTCAGCGAGACCCTCGACGCGATCCGCCTCGCGCAGGCCAGTGGCTGGGGCACCGTGATCAGCCACCGCAGCGGCGAGACCGAGGACACGTCGATCGCCGACCTGGCCGTGGCCACGGGCGCCGGCCAGATCAAGTCGGGGGCGCCGTCGCGGTCGGAGCGTGTCGCCAAGTACAACCGCCTCCTGCGGATCGAAGAGGAACTTGGCGCTGAGGCCCGTTTCGCGGGGCGAACGGCGCTGGCTGCTGCGACGTCACATCGGATGTCCGCGTGACTCGACCAGCGGTCGTCGCCGGCTTCGTCGGTGTCGGAGTGGCGGTCGTCGTCGTCATCGGCTTCGCGCTCGTCTTCGCCGTCCAGGTGCTCGTCTTCCTGCTTGCTCTCCCGGTGGGGCTGCTCATCGGCTGGTACGCCAATGCCCGCGACCGTACGGCGATGACGCTGGCCGCGAGTGGGCCGTC
>Ga0209521_10004903_pt1 | contig 10616 bp, 12 predicted proteins | sample Rifsed19ft4_FD_184016 | JGI IMG/M metagenome (GOLD analysis project Ga0209521, IMG submission 184016) | Soil microbial communities from Rifle, Colorado, USA - sediment 19ft 4 (version 2) | ecosystem: Environmental > Terrestrial > Deep subsurface > Rock core/Sediment | place: Rifle, Colorado... | reverse complement strand
CTCTCGGTTGGCCACTCGGCCGCTACGGCCCTACGACACGAAAACCCGTTCACGAGGTGGTGTCATTTGACCGGTTCGGGAACCGACCAGCCGCCCAACAACTCGATGGAGCCGACCCGGCCAGCTGCGGCGAATCGGGTCTACGATAGGTTCTAAGAGCTGGCCGGGCGGTCGAAGACCCAGTACCTGCGGTCTGGGCAGGTGTCCTGGTGCAGTTCCAGGGCTCATCTCGAGGCCGCTAGCCGCCAGGCGTAGTCCTACTGGCGGGTCAATGGGCCTTTGCAGGAGCTGAAGCGGCGCCTCTAGACATTGTCACGACCCTGATCAACTGCGAACAATGCCCAATCGGACCAACTTGGCCTCGTCCGAAACAATGGAGGAACAGCGTCGTGAAGAAGTGGGAGTACATCATTATTGATTCGATTGACATGCAGAAGAAGGTGTCCCTTAGGAGCCCAAGCCGCGAACAGCTCGAGGAATACCTGACTGTCCTGGGCTCAAGAGGCTGGGAGATCGTCAATATCGACTTCCGAGAGTTCGATCGACGCGGCTCGTTCGCCGGCGTTGCCAAACGCGAGGTAATTGAGCAGGTCTAGTAGATGCCTCTAGAGGTTGCACCAGATCGCCTGATTGGGGAGCTTCGGGCGGCTGACAGCTCGCTGGAGCCCCGGAAGATCGCCAGGATCTTTGACGGACGCAGCCTCGGCGCGGTTTCAAGTCCGGAGTGGACTTGCTGCCCGCGCAGCCCGCAGCCGTTAGGCCGATTTCTCTCGTTGTGCATCGCTGTCGATCCTATAATGAGACATGGCTGCCCCTCCTTCGTCTGTGCGTTGGTTCCGCCACCAGTGCAGCGGTACGTGCAGCGCGTTCATAGGATCAACTCGCTGAAGGCGACCCGGACGGCACATGCGCGAGGTTTCTCCACGCGCGAATCCTGGCCTGAGTGTGAATCCGCTGCAGGCCGCCAGGTTCACCCACACCGCGGAGGTTGGGAACAATGACATCTGCCCGGAAAGGACTGGTGCGGGTATTTGCCGCTCTCTCGTCCGTTCTCGGGCTGATGCTGCTCAGCCTGTCGTTCGTCCCGTACTTTTCGCTCAAGTCTGTCGCGGATCGACTCGCCCCCGACGGCGAACTTGAGTCCTTCTCTCCGCACGTCGCTCAAGTCCTCCGAGTCCCGTGGGGCGTCGCGGGAATTGCTTTGCTGTTGGCTGCGGGTTGGTCAATCCTGCGACCAAATGCGTTCCTGCGGTTGCTGTCGGCTAGCCTGCGCTGGTGCGCATCCTGGCTCCGGGATCTTCGCCAGTTTGTGGCCGATCTCAGGCTCCTGAGCCTGAGCGGCACGGAGCTCGCCTCATTAGCGGTCATATGCGGTCTCGGCCTGGTCGCGCGGCTCATGCTAGTCAACCGCCCCATCGAATATGATGAAGCCTACACTGTCATGGCGTTCGCCCACAGCCCATTCCGCATCCTGGTTTCCGACTACCATGTTCCCAACAATCACATCTTCCACACAATCTTGGTGAGAATCGTCGTCCTGCTCCTTGGCAGCCAGCCGTGGCAAATTCGGCTACCAGTGCTCTTGGCGGGCATGCTGCTCATCCTTCTTGTCTTCTGGCTCGGTCGTACGCTCTACGCGAGAGATGTCGGATACCTGTCTGCAGCCATCGTCGCCTTCCTGCCCCACATGGTGGAGAGGTCGGTTTCGGCTCGCGGCTACGTCATTGTTGCCCTGCTCACCGTGATGGCTTTCCTGCTGGCGTCCTACTTGGTGCGACACCGAAACCTCTTCGCATGGTCGCTTCTTGTGGTCCTGTGCGCGCTGGGCTTCTACACAGTTCCCGTCATGCTGTTCCCCTTCGGCTTCCTGATGCTCTGGATGCTGATGTCCACCCAGGATGTGAGCAAGGACCAATACACTCGGTCGGCGTGGGGGCTGCATCTGGTTGCGGCCGTGATCGTAGTCGTTCTGTTGACGCTGCTACTCTATTCCCCTATCCTCCTGAGTACAGGCGTCAGGTATCTCTTCCCCTCCAGCGGGGTTCTGCACAGCCAGAGTCTGCAGTCCCTGCTCGCTGGCCTCCCGGCGCTCGCAAGCTCAGTCATAGCGGAATGGAGCGGCCGGTTGCCCCCAGTGTGGCCCGGCATCTTCCTCTTTGGGATGATTCTCTCCCTGCTCACCATCCGGGATCGACAGAATCATCGAGTCCACACCGAGGTTGCGTTCCTCCCCGCAGTGCTCATTCTCCTGTCGGTCCAGCGGCCCAACACTTTGAGCCGGATCTGGCTATGGGTCATTCCCTTTGCCGCAATCTGGGTCTCAGCCGGTCTTGGGATCTTGCTCAAACTGATTCCCAGGAACAGAGTCGGACAGGGAGTTCACCTGGTTCTTCTTGTGGGCCTTGTCGCTGGCCTGGCAGCCACAGGGATTCAAAGCTCTCGCCAGAGACTCATAGACAACGATTTCGAGTTTCCGCATGGAGAAGACGTGGCCAGGTTTCTTGCTCCTCGCCTTAACTCGAGGAGCCTTCTGGTCGTCCACTACGGGTGGGATGCAACCTTCTGGTACGACCTCTACCTTCAAGGTGTTGAGAGATCGCCGATATACAGCCGGCAGAGGGACAGGCCCTTCGATGAAGTGTTCGTGCCGACCGTGGATACAAACTGTGACGGAGGCGATGTGCTCAGGACCTTGCTGGCCGTCGGGCCAGACCTGAGTCGGCTGAACTTCGACGAGATGCGTGAAGTTGGCCAAGTCGATTCCGTGAAGATATGTTGGATTCCATCCGCCCACCAATAGAGCCACGGGCTCCTGCAGCAGGTGCATAGCAATCGACACCCGCGCCGACCGGCCGGCGCAGAGGGGCGATCTCAATTCGGGAAGCGGGAGCAGTTCGATGGAGGAGGACCCTAAGGAAGTGTGGGCTTATGTCTTCATCTCGACGAGTCAGCCGCGGAGGGTGGTGCAGGCGGTTCGGGAGATCCCGGGGGGTCCGACGACGGCGGTGCAAGGACGACGACGCTCCCATCCGGCGACACGTACTCCAGTCTCGCAGCTCGTTCACGTCCTCGTACAGGTTGTGATGAAGACACTCCTCGCGCCGTCTTTGGAAACACGGGGCGCGTCGCGGTGGCGTGTCACCCCGAGCGAGCGGGGAAGCCGCGAGCGTGTGGGTCACCGGGGCGCCTCCCCTCACCGCCCGCCTCAAGGAATCGAGGGGCGCGTCGTTTCCTAGAGACCGACTGGTCTGTGCTACGTCCTGGTGATTCCTCGCCGGCTCGACGCCCGCGCAACTGGCTCTTCATGGGTCCGCCGCCGGCGCGGATTGGCATTCCATGTGCCACTTTCCGAAATACGGCCTCTGGAGGCAGTAAACGAATCGCGGTATGCCTCTGTTGTAAGGGCGAGGCATGCCTCGCCCCTACGCTGCCACGGCCCCGCGCCAGAATGGAGAAGCCTTCACAGCCTTTCAGGATGGCATCTGTGGTGAGGATCAGGCTTTCAAGACGCGCGGTGCGAATGAATGGCCTGCTATCGCAGCGCGATGAACAACCAGAGGGGGATCAGGCCGCCGACGGCGACGAACGCCAGAAGGCCGAGGGCCACCGCCGTCCAATCAATCGCCCCAGCGGGGGAGAGAGGCATGCGCATGGTCTCGGATTCCGGGGAGGCAGGCTCGAGGCTCACTTCATGGGCCACGGGTGTCGCCTGGAGCTCGGGGGTGGGGGGGCTTGCGCTGAACGTGGCCAGGACGTGGCCGAGTTGGTCTGCGGTTCGGTAGCGGGCGGAGGGTTCCTTCGAGAGGACCTTGAGGATGATCTGTTCGAGAGCAGTAGGAATACCGGGGTTGAAGCTGCGGGGAGAAGGTGGCGTCGTCGTGAGGTGCATCTCGGCGAGTCGCGCCGGGTCGTCGGTATCGAAGGGGAGGCGGGCGGTGAGCATTTCGAAGAGCATCACCCCGATCCCATAGACGTCGCTGGAGGGCGACGGCGGCCCGCCGGCAGCCTGCTCCGGCGCGAAATACTGCGGGCTTCCCCAAACGACTTCGGAGGATTCGTCGGGATGGATCGAGGCCAGGGCGCGGGCGATGCCGAAGTCGGTGATCTTGGCGCGCCCTTCGGGTGAGACCAGGATGTTCTGGGGCTTGAGATCGCAGTGAACAAGGCCGGCCCTGTGCGCATACCCCGCGCCGGCGCAGATCTGGATTCCCAGATCGATCGCCTGCTCGACCGGCAGCCGGCCGCGCCGCCGAAGGAGGGTCTTCAGATCCGTTCCCTGGACATACTCCATCACCATGAAGTAGCCCGTCGCGTCTTGACCGAAGTCGTAAATGGTGACGATGTTGGGGTGAAGGAGATTGGCGGCCGCGCGGGCTTCCTGCAGGAACCGGTCGCGGAAGGCAGGGTCCTCAATGAGATCCTCGCGCAAGACCTTGAGGGCGACCTCGCGCTGCAAATTGAGATCGAGGCCCTGGTAGACGTGGGCCATTCCGCCCGCTCCCAGCGGGCGGATCACCTTGTAGCGGCCCCCCAGAACGGGGAGATCTGAGATCTCCAAGCGGCCTCCGTTGGCCGATTGTACACTCTCGCCCAGGCCTCGACAACCAGAAGGGAGAATGGCGGCAATGGGCGCGCTATAATACCGGGCCGGAGGGTCGGTGACACGCACTGCCTGGCTCATCCACAACCCTGCCGCCGGCAGGTTTCCCGCCGGCCCTTTTCTGGGGCGCGCCGCCGGCGTCCTGGAAAAGGCCGGCTGGGCGCTGGAGATCCTGGAAGCCGAGCCCTCCCAGGACCTTTCCCAGCTGGCCCTCGAGGCCGTGGCGGCCGGTTGCGAGGCCGTGTTCGTAGCCGGCGGCGACGGCTCGGTGGGGAGGGTGGCCGGCGCACTGGCGGGAAGCTCCACCATGTTGGGGGTGCTCCCCTCGGGAACGGCAAACGTCTGGGCCCAGGAAATGGGTTTGCCGCGTCTTTCCTGGACGAACTGGTTTGCCCTCGAGGAGAGCGCCGCCCGCCTTGCCGCAGGCGAGATGCGGCTGGTGGATGTGGGGGAGTGCAACGGGCACTCCTTTCTGATGTGGGCGGGACTGGGCCTCGACGCCCACATCGTCAACAGCATCGAGCCGCGCGAGCGCTGGGAGAAAACCCTGGCAACGGCTCACTACGCAATTCTGGCGATCTGGAACTCGCGCAGCTGGCAAGGGATCGATCTCAGAGTTCACGCCCTGGGCCGGACATGGGAGGATCGCTACCTCGTGGCGGTGGGGAGCAACATCCGTGGTTACGCCGGCGGCCTGCTTGAGCTCTCGCCGGAAGCGAAGGTGGATGACGGCTTGCTTGACTTTTGGCTGATTCGCGGTCGATCGCTTTCGGATGCAGTCGTTCGCGTGGCGCAAATCCTGCGTGGCACTCACGTCGACGCACCCGGTGTCGTCCATTTTCAGGCGAGCGAAGCCTCCTTCGAATCTGACGGCGAGCTCTTGATGCACATGGACGGCGAGCCATGCGTGCTGGCATCTCCCGCCCGGCTGAGCATCCGTAAGCAGGTGCTCCGCGTCTTGGTGCCGAAGGAACCGCTGCCCCCCGTGTTCTCCCCGGCGCTCACGCTGGGCTCCAAAAGCCGATGAACACCGCGATCCTCCGGCGCCTCGCCCGAAACCCCCTCTACTGGCTGATCTTCCTGGCTCCGATCGCCATCCTGCTCGAGCGCCTGCAGGTGAGGCCGGCCTGGGTGCTGGCGGCCTCCGCCATCGGCATGATCCCACTGGCCGGCCTGATCGGCGAATCCACTGAGACCCTGGCAACCTACACCGGCCCGCGCATCGGCGGCCTGCTCAACGCAACTCTGGGCAATGCGGCCGAGCTGATCATCACGATCGTGGCGATCCGGGAAGGATTATTGGAGCTCGTCAAGGCCTCCATCACCGGATCGATTCTGGGAAACCTGTTGCTCGTCATGGGGCTGAGCATGTTGGCGGGCGGGCTTCGTCACGGCGTGCAGGTTTTCGATCGGCGCAAGACTCTCAGTGACAGCATCCTGCTCGTTCTGGCCGTCGTGGCCCTCTCGATACCCTCGCTCTTCTCTCAGACGACGAACGGGATTGGCGGCTTCAGCATCGAGGTCCTCAGCCTCGGGGTGGCCGGCCTGATGCTCCTTCTCTACGCGATGGGCCTCTACTACACGCTGCGCGTGGACGTCGGGCCGCTCACCCGCGCCTCGGCCGAGCCCGTGGCGCATCATCCGGGCTGGTCGCTCCGGGCTGCACTCGTGCTCCTGGCCGTTTCTACGGTGGGGGTGGCCTGGTTGAGCGAGGTGCTCGTGGCTCAGGTGGAGCCGGTTGTGGGCGAGCTAGGCATCTCGGAATTCTTCCTCGGCGTGGTGCTCATCCCGATCATCGGCAATGTCGCCGAGCACATGGTGGCCGTCACGGTGGCCATGAAGAACCACATGACCCTGAGCGTCGAGATCGCCATCAGCTCGAGCCTGCAGGTGGCCCTCTTTGTCGCCCCCGCCCTCGTCTTCGTCAGCCTCCTCTTCGGCAACCCGCTCAGCTTGGTGTTCAACTCCTTCGAGTTGATCGCTTTGATCGGCGGCGTCTTAATCGCCGCACTGGTCTCGGCCGATGGCGAATCCAACTGGCTGGAAGGGGCGGAACTGACGGCGGTTTATCTGATGCTCGCTCTGGGCTTCTTCCTTCTCCCGGTATGACTGGGGACTTGCACGATCTGCCTGCCGTCGCCCGCAGGGAGTGGGCCTGGATCGCCGGCGGCGTGGCGTTCGGTGGCCTGGCTCTTCTCGCCCTCGTCCTGGGGACCGGAGCCAGCCGGCCGGCGCCGGCGGAGGGCATGCCTCTCGCTCCGTGGGTGACCCTCATCGTCGCCCCCACGACGACGCCGACCGTCCCGGCGGCGCCCTCGACGACTGCGGAGCCCACACCCGCTCCCCCACCCACTCTGGACCCCGATACCGACATTGGGTTCACCGTTGGAGACCTCGTCGAGGTCTACGGCACGGAAGGCGACGGCCTGCGGCTGCGAGCCTCGCCCTCCCTCGAGGCGACGGTGCTCGTCCTCGGGGTGGAAAGCGAGGTGTTTGAAGTCGTGGGTGGGCCGGAGTATGCGGATGGATACGCGTGGGTGCGGCTGGTGAATCCCTTTGACCCCGTCAAGACCGGATGGGCTGTCTCGAACTACCTTCGGCGGCTGGGATCGCAGTGAGTTGCATCTTCGTTGAGATCGTCCTATGATGCCCCGGGTTCCGGGAGACCATCCCTTGACCATCCGGCCAACCAGCATCGCCGCTTCCCGGTCTCGCGGCGTCCTGATCATCGATTGGGAGGACGGACATCACTCGGAATACCCTTTGGCGGGGCTCAGGGCGGCCTGCCCCTGCGCGGAGTGCCGGGGCGGCCATGAGAACATGGGCCTGCCAGGGAATCCCGACATGCTGGAGCAGCCTTTGAAGCCGGGGGCAAGCGGGGAATTGGAGAGCCTCGACCAGGTGGGCAGCTACGCCTTGCAGCCGGCCTGGAAAGACGGTCACCGCTATGGCATCTACAGCTGGCCCTACCTCCGGCAGCTCTGCCCGTGTGGGCAGCACGGCGAAGAAGGATGACCTTGAATCGGCCACTCGATGAGCTCTTAAGCATTGCCGAAAGGGCTTACGTCCGGATGCAAGCCGGGCAGCTCATCGCGCAGTGCCTGGAGCAGGGGGACTACGCCCCGTTCAATGGCCTGGTCGAGCAACTCGTCCTAGCCGGGGCGCCCTCGCTGGCCGTGCTCCGCGAGATCCAGGACGAGGTTCGCTCGATCCGATCCTCCCTCCGCCAGGAGGGAATGGCCGTCCGCCAGCACTTGAAGGAGGCGTTCGCCGGCTTTGGCCTCCACATGCCTCATTTGCTCTCTCTCGACCCTCCCGAGACCTTCCGCAATATCTGCGGCCCGGCGTTGAGGAATTCGGTCCGGGAGGTCGCGCGGGCGATGACCGCCGAGGACCAGGCCCTCTTGGATGAGCTTTGCGTGGAGGCTGGCGAGCGGGTCTCGGCCATCGCCTCCCGCCTGGCGCTCCTGGGCAGGCTTCACGGCTCGGTCGAAGATTGGCTCTCGAGCCTCGCCTACGAGGCCGCCCGGGAATCGGCCCCCCCATACCGGCCGCATTCCCCCCGCGCTCTTCAGTAATTTGCCCACGTCGGGCGACGGTCCCCTGAAAGGTTGTATGTGGATCGGGCAAGGGCTCGCGCAAGTTTCCCTTGCGTCGAAGTGCTCAGACGCACTGCCTTCTCGTCTGATACATTTCGACCTCACCCCGTTCGGGCCGTGAAGGCCCCCTGACCCCCCTTCGCGCAGCACCCCTTTGGGGCTCCGCTTGTCGCGATTCCTCCACGCATTGCGCGAGAGCGGAGAGGGGGAAGAAGGTCTAAGGAGGCAAGGGGCGGCGATAATGTCTCATGAAGTGGTGTAGAAGCGGGCTTGTGAAAAGAGCCATCGTGTGCTTCCTTGAGTGACCGCCAAGCCACTAAAGGAGGACACGATGGCCGACCCGACTATCCCGATAGGACACCGGGACGGTGTGGCACTGATGGAGTACCTCCGCAAGGTTGGTCTGGAGCCGGATGAGGGCTTCCTGCAGGAAGGCCTGCGCCAATTGACTCAGACGGTGATGGAGCTGGAGGCCGCTGAGCAGATCGGTGCCGGCCGGTACGAGCGAACGCCGGAACGGAAAACCTACCGCAATGGTCACCGGCAGCGGGTGTGGGAGACGCGGGTAGGCGAGATCCCCTTGCGGATCCCCAAGGTCCGCGACGGGAGCTACTTCCCGAGCCTGCTCGAGCCTCGCCGGCGGTCGGAGAAGGCGCTCTTGGCTGTGGTGCAGCAGGCTTACGTCGAAGGGGTCAGCACCCGCCGAGTGGACGACCTGCTGCAGGCGCTGGGGCTGACCGGGATCGATAAGAGCCGGGTGTCGCGGATCTGCAAGGAGCTGGACGAGGTGGTCGAGCCGTTCCGCAACCGCCCGCTGGAGGGTGAGTGCCCCTTCGTCTGGCTGGATGCGCTGTATCTCAAGGTGCGCCAGAACCACAGGATTGTGAGCCAGGCGCTGGTGATTGCGACGGGGGTGCGAGAGAACGGGGAACGGGAAGTGCTGGGCTTTGCGCTGGGCGCCAGCGAAGAGGAGGCCTTCTGGGTCGATTTCCTGCGCAGCTTGGTGCGCCGGGGCTTGAAAGGCGTGCAACTGGTGACGAGCGACGCCCATGAAGGTCTGAAGGCCGCCTTGGACCAGGTCCTGGCCAGGGTTAGCTGGCAGCGTTGCCGGGTGCACTTCACACTTGCACCTGCGGTGCAAGCGCAGGTGTGCGAAACCTGCTGGCCCACGTGCCCCGCGGCGACAAGTCGATCGTGGCGGCTGCCCTGCGCACCATCTTCGCTCAGCCGGATCGGCCGGCGGCAGGGGCTCAGTTGGCTGAAGTGGTGCAGGCCATGAGACCACGCTGGCCAAAGGCGGCCGAGATCTTGGCACAGGCCGAAGACGACATCTTGGCCTACTTGGCCTTTCCATCCGAGCTCTGGACGCGTATTTACTCCACCAATCCCCAGGAACGGCTCAACAAAGAGATCAAGAGGCGCACCAATGTAGTTGGGGTCTTTCCCGACGGCGCGTCTGCCGTCCGTTTGGCGGGATCCGTCCTTGTGGAAATCGCCGACGACTGGCAAGTGGGGCGCAGATACTTCAGCCTCGAGTCGATGGCGCGAGTCATTGCACCCGAGCCGTTGCTGGTCGCTGAGCCGGTACAGTTCCACCTGGCACCCGTTCATTGAGGTGATCATCGGGACTCAAGACAGCCGTGGAAGCACACGATTTACACCACTTGACAAGACGCAAACTCTGAGGACTCGCTGGCCGCGGAGAAGCGCCCCGTTCTGTCGATCTGGGATTGGTTCGTAGCCTCTGAGCATTGTGTTGCCCTTGCGGGGCGTTGAGCGCGGCGCAATGTCGGCGAGTTGTCCCATCGCTGTCTGCCCTTTGACAGGGAGCGGGACTAGAATGCATCTGCCAGGGGTGCGTGCGCTGCACCACATGCTCCACATATGGAGGAACGAAGGATGACCGACCGCTTGGCCGTCCGCATCGAGGACCTCAAGAAGTCGTATGGCCGTGTCCGAGCGTTGCGGGGCGTCGATCTGGAGGTGCGCCAAGGGGAGATCTTCGGCTTCTTGGGCCCCAACGGCGCCGGGAAGACAACGACCATTCGGTGCATGCTCGATTTGATCCGGCCGAATGGCGGGACGATCGAAGTGTTCGGCCTGAGCCCGCAGAAGGATCCCGTGGCCGTTCGGGCGCGGATCGGCTATTTGCCCGGGGAGCTGCGGCTGGAGGAATCGTTCACCGTGGAGGGGCAGCTTCGGCTGCTGAGCCATCTGCGGGGCAAGAAGCTGGATCGAGAGTACGTCCGGTCGCTGGCGCAGCGCCTCGATCTCGATCTGAAGTCTCCCGCTCGCAATCTTTCCAAGGGGAACAAGCAGAAAGTTGGCGTGGTGCAGGCGCTGATGCACCGGCCTGACCTCCTGGTGTTGGACGAGCCCACCTTCGGGCTTGATCCCCTCGTGCAGAGGGAGGTGCT
>Ga0209521_10004902_pt1 | contig 10617 bp, 9 predicted proteins | sample Rifsed19ft4_FD_184016 | JGI IMG/M metagenome (GOLD analysis project Ga0209521, IMG submission 184016) | Soil microbial communities from Rifle, Colorado, USA - sediment 19ft 4 (version 2) | ecosystem: Environmental > Terrestrial > Deep subsurface > Rock core/Sediment | place: Rifle, Colorado... | reverse complement strand
ACCCCACGGGCGGGTTCACCGTGATCACCACGCCGGAGGAGGTCCAGCCGCTCAACCTCACGGTCGAAGAGGCGCTGCAATTCATCATCGCCTACGGCATTGCCCTGACGCCGGCCGCGGTGGCTCGCCTGCTGGCCGCGCCGCCCAGGCAGGTGGCCGAGCGGGTGCCGTGAAGGCGCGCACCGGCGGGAAGCGACGGGGCTATCGCCGCACGGTTACACCCATCGCCCTCATGGCGGCGGCCCGCCGGGCCCGTCGCCGGGCCTACGCTCCGTACTCCCGCTACCCCGTCGGCGCCGCGGTGCTCGCGGCGGACGGGACGGTCCTCACCGGCGCCAACATCGAGAACGCCTCGTACGGGCTGTCCATGTGCGCGGAGCGCGTGGCCATCTTCGCCGCCGCCGCGGCCGGCCACCGCCGGGTCCGCGCCGTGGCGGTGGCCACCGGCAGTCCAAAGCCCGCCTCGCCCTGCGGCGCCTGCCGCCAGGTGATGGTCGAGTTCGGCGTCGAGACCGTCTACCTGGCCGGCCCGCGCGGTCCCCACCGGGAGTGGCGCTTCCGCGACCTGCTGCCCGACGCCTTTACCGCGGCCGACCTCCGCTAGTTCCCCCGTGACGCACCGGTCGGGATTCGTGGCGCTCGCCGGGCGCCCGAACGTCGGCAAGTCCACACTGCTCAACCGCCTCCTCGGGACCAAAGTGGCCATCACCGCCTCCGTGCCGCAGACGACGCGGACCGTCGTGCGCGGCATCGTCACTCGCCCCGAGGCGCAGATCGTCTTCCTGGATACGCCGGGGATCCATGCGCCGCGCCACCGGTTGGGGGAGTTCATGGTCGAAGGGGCGCGGCGGGTGCTCCGCGAGGTGGACCTGGTCGCCTGGATGGTCGACGCGGGCGGCGTGCGGGCGGAGGACCGCGTCGTCGCCGAGATGCTGCGCCCGCTGCGCGTCCCGGTCGTGCTCGTCGTGAACAAGGTGGATGGGGCCGCCGCGAGACAGGTGGAGGCGGTGGCCCGGGAGGCGCAGGCGCTGCTGCCGGTCGCGGGGACCTACCGCATCTCCGCGCAGACCGGCCTGGGGGTGGACGTGCTGGGGGCGGGGTTAATTGCCCGGCTCCCCGAGGGCCCGCGCTACTACCCCGAGGAGATGCTCACCGACCAGCCGGAGCAGTTCCTCATCCGGGAGTTCATCCGCGAGCAGGCCATCCACCACACCCGCCAGGAGGTGCCGCACGCCGTCGCCGTGGAGATCGAGGAGTTCAGCGAACGCCCGGACGGCACAATCTATGTCCGGGCGACGGTGCACGTGGAGACACCCTCCCAGAAGAAGATCCTGATCGGTCGCGGCGGGCAGAAGTTGCGGGCGATCGGCGCGGCCGCGCGCCCGGGGGCGGAGACGCTGCTCGGCCGCAAGGTCTTCCTCGACCTCTGGGTTGCCGTCACCCCCGACTGGCGGGAGAAGCCGGCGCTGATCCGCGGCTTCTATCCGGAGTGACCCGGCGCGCCCGGGGCGCGATTTTCTTGACACCCTCAGAGGGCGCCGGTAGTGTCAACTGGAGAGTTGATGCCGCGGTGTTGCTGATCGCCGACGACAGCGGGAGTCCCAACCGTGCAGGTCACAGCGCTGCCCTTCAGCCGACTTTTGGGCCGGCCGGTGCAGGACGCCAGCGGCTTCGTGCTGGGGCGTCTTGCCGACCTGGCGGTCGAGGTGCACCCCACCCGGCCGCGCGTCGTCGGCGTCCTGCTTGACGTCGACCGGCCGCGTGTCGCCCTCATCCCCTGGGGCGCGGTGCGGCAACTCGAGCCTGTCGTCGTCTTAAGCACCAACCGCGCCGCGCTGGCCCCGCGGCCCCTCCAGCCCGACGAAGTGCTCCTCCGCGAAGCCCTGCTGGACAAGCAGGTTGTGGACACCCAGGGCGTGCGCCTGGTCAAGGTCAATGACCTGCTGCTTTCCCCGGCCAACGGCGACCTGGTGCTCTCCGGCGTGGACGTGGGCGCCGCCGGGCTGCTGCGCCGGCTCGGCGCGGAGAGCGCGGTGCGCTGGCTGCTGGCGCGCTTCGGCCGGCCACTGCGCGAGCACGCGCTCCCCTGGACCATCGTCGCCGCGCTCGGCGGTCCGGTGACGCCGCTGAAACTGCGCCTCTCCCGCGATCGGCTGAAGACGATTCACCCCGCCGACCTGGCGGAACTGCTCGAGGAAATGGACCGGGATGAGCGCGTCGAAGTGATGCACGCCCTCAGCGAGGAGGACGCCGCGGAAGTCCTGGAGGCGGCGGAGACGGAGGTGCAGACGCACATCCTGCGCAGCCTCCCGGCGGAACGGGCCTCGGACATCCTGGAGGAGATGGAGGCCGACGAAGCCGCCGACGTGCTGGGCGAACTGCCGGAGGAGACCGCCAGCGACCTGATCGCCCGCATGGAGCCGGAAGCCAAGGCGGAGGTCTCCCGGCTGCTCCAGTACCCGCCCGATTCCGCGGCGGGGCGGATGAACCCGGACTGCATCGCCATCCCCGCCACCTTCACCGCCGAGCAGACCATCGCCCGCCTGCGCGAACTGGCCCCGGACGCGGAGACGATCTACTACCTCTACGCCGTGGACGGTCACGGCCGGCTGGTCGGCGTCCTTTCACTGCGGCGCCTGCTCATCGCCGACCCGAAGACACCGGTGACGGAACTGACCGGCCCCGAGGTGATCACGGTCCGCGCCGACGAGAGCGACGAGGCCGCCGCCGCCCTGCTGATGAAGTACGACCTGCTGGCGCTGCCGGTGGTGGACGCGGAGGACCGCCTGCTCGGCATCATCGGTGTCGACGACGTCATGGACGTGCTGGCGGAGCGGCTGGGGGAGCGCGTCCCGCGCCGCCTCGAGCGCATCCGCCGGGTGCCGCGAGGGTAACGCGCGTTGCCCTGGCTGCGGCGCCGCTGGCTGCGGATCGCGCTCTTCCTGGCGGTGGCCGGGCCAGGCATCGTCACCGCGTCCGTCGATAACGACGCCAACGGCATCGCTACCTACGCCACGGCCGGCGCCCACTACGGGTACGCCCTGTTGTGGACCCTCCCGCTGGCCGTGGTCGCCCTGATCGTCGTCCAGGAGATGGCCGCGCGCATGGGCGCGGTGACCGGCATGGGGCTGGCCGACCTCCTCCGCGAGCAACTGGGCGTCCGCCTGACCGCGGGCATCATGGCCATCCTGCTGCTGGCCAACTGGGCGAACACCATCGGTAATTTCGCCGGGGTGGCCGGGAGCCTGGAGATCTTCCGGGTCCCGCGCCTCCTCGGCATCCCGGTGGTGGCGATCCTGGTGGCGGTGCTGGTGCTCCGGGGCGGCTACCGCCTGGTGGAGCGGATCTTCCTCGGCGCCTCCGCGCTCTACATCCTGTACGCTATCTCGGCGGTTCTGGCCAAGCCCGATTGGGGCGACGTGGTGCGCGCCGCGGTGGTCCCCACCTGGCGCGCCGAGTCGGGATTCCTCGTGCTGGTGATCGCGCTGATCGGCACGACGATCGCGCCGTGGATGCAGTTCTACCACCAGGCCGCGGTGGTGGACAAAGGCCTGACCTCCGGCGATGTGCACTACGAGCGGCTGGACACGATCCTGGGCGCGCTGGTCACCGTGCTGGTCGCCGGCTCGATCATCGTGGCCACCGGTGCGACCCTCTTCCCGCACGGCATCCGGGTGGAGCAGGCAGAGGACGCGGCCCGGGCGCTGGCCCCGCTGGCCGGACAGTACGCCTCGCTGCTCTTTGCCGTCGGCCTGCTGAACGCCGCGGTCTTCTCCGTGGCGATCATCCCGCTCTCCACGGCCTACGCCGTCTGCGAGGCGTTCGGCTGGGAGGCCGGGCTGAACCGCACGGTGGCGCAGGCGCCCATCTTCTACGGGCTCTTCCTGGCGGTGCTGGGGGCGAGCGCGCTGGTCATCCTCTGGCCGGGGTTGCCGCTGATCCCGGTGATGGTCGCCTCGCAGACCTTAAACGGGATCCTGCTGCCGGTGGTGCTGATCATCATGCTGCGCCTGGTGAACGACCGGCGGCTCATGGGCGAGCATACCAACAGCGCCGCGGCGAATACCATTGCCTGGGCGACTACCGCGGCGCTGGTGGGCCTGAGCCTGGCGCTGCTGCTGCTGACCATCTTCTAAGGAAGGATCGCCGTGCCGGTCTACAAGGCTGAAGCGATCGTCCTCCGCCGCCGCGTGCTGGGCGAAGCGGACCGCGTGCTGACCCTCTTCACCCGCGAGCACGGCAAGCTCGCCGCATTGGCGCGGGGGGTGCGCAAGACCACCAGCAAACGCAGCGGCGTGCTGGAGCCGTTCTCCCACGTGCGCCTGCTGCTCGCCCGGGGACGCGGCGCCCTGGACGTGCTGGCGCAGGTCGAAGTGGTGCAGGGGATGGCGCCGCTGCGGGCCGACCTGCGGCGCTTCGGTCAGGCGGCGCTGGTGACCGAACTCCTGGAGGCGGCGGTGCCGGAGCGAGAGCCGCACCCCGAACTCTTCCGTCTCTTCGCGGAGGCGCTGCAGTTGTTGCGCGACGAGGAGGCGGCACCGGCGGCGCTGTGGTTTACGCTGCACCTGATCTCGCTCGTAGGATTCCAGCCGGCGCTGGACCACTGCGCGGTGGGGGGAGAGGAGATCGGCGCGGCGCCGTCCTGGAGCCATCCGCTGGGCGGGCTCGTCTGCGGCCGGCACGCCGGGCGTGACCCGGCGGCGGTGCGCCTGCGCCCGGAGATGGTCCGCGCCCTGCGGGCCTTGATGGCGGCGGGGGCGGAGGACCTGGCCGGCAGCACCGTCGCCCCGCGCGACCGCGCCCCGCTGCTGGAACTCCTGCGCCGCTACGCCGAGCACCGCCTGGAGGTCCGGCTGCGCAGTCCCGACGTCATCGGGCAACTGTGATTCCGGCACGCTCGCCCGCGCGCCGCTGCGCCCAAGATATCCGCCGCACGCGCGGGCGGCGATGGTATAGTACTGCCTGGAGGTGTCCGCATGGAGATCGATCTCGAGCGGGCCAAGCGCGCGGTGGTTGAGTTGGGCACGGCTCTGGACGAGGCGCGCCAGGTCGTCCGGCCGGGAGCGCCCGGGCAGATCCGGGTCAAGACCGAGGGCAAGGTGATCGAACTCCCGACGTCGTGGGCGCTCGCGGGCATGGCCGTTTTCGCCCTGGCCACGCTGCTGTCCACGCTGCCGATCCCCATCCCGCGGCGGCCGCGGGAAGAGGAGCCCCTCGGCATCGGCTAGAACCAACGGGCGGCCGCCCGCGCGGCGGCGGACGCCGGGTGATCCCCCGCACGAGTCATCGGGCTGGACTTCTGTGGGCGCCGGCCCTTTCGCCCCACGGTTTGTGCAGCGCCACAGCCTGCCCTTTCGCCACACCGATGAATACGCCAACGCGCACCGACAAGCTGGACCGCATCGCGACCCTGGCCAAGCGGCGGGGCTTCGTCTACCCCTCCGCGGAGCTCTACGGCAGCCCGGGTGCGATCTACGACTTTGGACCGCTGGGGGTGCAACTGCGCAACAACATCCGCCGGGAGTGGTGGCGCCGCTTCGTCCAGGAGCGCGAGGACGTCGTCGGTATCGAGAGCGCCATCATCACCAGGCGCGAGGTGCTGGCCGCCTCGGGGCATGAGACGGCTTTTCACGACCCGCTGGTGGAGTGCCGCATCTGCCACGAGCGCTTCCGCGCCGACGAGGAGATCCCGCCGGCGGCGGATCACGAGCACGACCTCACCGAGCCCAAGCAGTTCAACCTGATGTTCCAGACCTCCCTGGGGCCCACGGAGGAGGGCGCCGCCCTGGCCTACCTGCGCCCCGAGACGGCCCAGGGCATGTTCACCAATTTCAAGAACATCCTGGACACCGCCCGCGTGAAGGTGCCCTTCGGCATCGCCCAGATCGGGAAGTCCTTCCGCAACGAGATCACCACGGGGAAGTGGCTCTTCCGCCTGCGGGAGTTCGAGATCGCGGAGATCGAGTACTTCGTCAAGCCGGGGACCGACGGGGAGTGGTTCCGGGTCTGGTTGGAGGCGTGGGAGGGCTTCTTCACCGACCTGGGCGTGGCGCCGGAGAACATCCGCCGCTACGAGCATCCGCCGGAGACGCTGGCGCATTACTCCACGCGCACCGTGGACCTGCAGTACAATTTTCCGTTCGGCTGGAGTGAACTGGCCGGCGTGGCCAACCGCACCGACTACGACCTGCGGCAGCACCAGCAGTTCTCCGGACGGGACCTCACCTATTTCGACGAGACCGACAACAGCAAGTACCACCCTTACGTCATCGAGCCGACGATGGGGATCGAGCGGGCGATGCTGGTCTTTCTCGTGGACGCGTACCGCGACTACCCCGGCGGCCGGGCCGGGAAGGCGGACGGCAAAGAGGTGGAAGCCGTCCTGCAGCTGCATCCGCGCCTGGCGCCGGTCACCGCGGCCGTACTGCCGCTGGTGAAGCGGGAACGGATGCCGGATATCGCTCGAGAGGTCGCCGCGGAGCTGCGGCGCGCGTGGTTCGTGGAGTACGACGAGAACGGCTCGATCGGCCGCCGCTACCGGCGGTACGACGAGATCGGCACGCCCTGGTGCGTGACCGTGGACAGCCAGACGCAGAAGGATGAGACCGTGACCGTGCGTGACCGGGATTCGATGGCGCAGGATCGCGTCAAGATCGGCGAGCTACGGGCGTTCCTGGCGCCGAAGCTGGCGGCGGCGCCGACGCGGGCGCAGTCCCCGACGCACTGAGCGCAGAGAGCGGAGGAGGCAGGGGCATGGCAGAGGTCCAGGAACGAGAGCCGGCGACGGGAAGCCGCTGGACGCGGCTCTTCGAGGAGGGCAGCGCGCAAATGCGCGATCTCCTCGGCGGCAAGGGGGCGGGGCTCGCGGAGATGAGCCGCATCGGACTCCCGGTGCCGCCCGGATTCACCATCACCACCGAGGCGTGCCTGGAGTATTTCCGGCAGGAGCGCCGCTTCCCCGATCGGCTGATGGACGAGGTGCGGGAGAAGCTGCGCGTCATCGAGCAGCGGACCGGCAAGAAGTTCGGCGCCGTGAAGAATCCCCTGTTGTTGTCGGTGCGCTCCGGGGCCAAATTCAGCATGCCCGGCATGATGGACACCGTGCTCAACCTGGGCAGCAACAACGCGACCATCGAAGGGCTGGCCCGCGGCACCAACGACACCCGCTCGGCCTACGACTCCTACCGCCGCTTCATCCAGATGTTTGGCAACGTGGTGCTCGGCGTGAAGCACGAGCGCTTCGAGGAGGCCCTGGCCGGGCTCAAGCAGGCGCGCGGCGTGAAGCAGGATGTGGAGTTGACCGCGCAAGATCTGCAGGAACTGATCAAGGACTACCGCCGCATCGTTACGGAAGCGACCGGCGCGGACTTTCCGGACGACCCGATGAAACAACTGGAAATGGCCGTCCGCGCCGTCTTCGAATCCTGGAATACGCCGCGGGCGGTCAGCTACCGCACCTACCACAAGATCCCGCACGACCTGGGCACCGCGGTGAACATCCAGACGATGGTCTTCGGCAACATGGGGCCCACGTCGGGGACGGGCGTGGCCTTCACCCGCAACCCGGCCACCGGGGAAAAGATCCTCTACGGCGAGTACCTGCTGAACGCCCAGGGCGAGGACGTCGTCGCCGGCACCCGCACACCGCGGCCGATCGCCGAACTGGCCGAGGAACAGCCCGAGGCCCACCAGGAACTGCAGCGCATCGCCGATCTGCTGGAGCGCCACTACCGGGACGTGCAGGACATCGAGTTCACCATCGAGCGGAGCAAGCTCTACATGCTGCAGACGCGCGCCGGCAAGCGCACCGCACAGGCCGCGGTGAAAATCGCCGTGGACATGGCGCACGAGGGCGTGATCCGCCAAGACGAGGCCCTGCTGCGCGTGGACGCCAACGAGTTCGAGAAGATCCTCCACCGGCAGGTCGATCCCGCCGCGCCCAAGACCGTGCTGGGGCGGGGGCTCGCCGCCAGCCCGGGGGCGGCGCAGGGCGCCGTGGTCTTTGACGCCGACGTGGCCGCGGAGCGCGGCCGGGCGGGGGAGAAGGTCATCCTCGTCCGCACCGAGACCAACCCCAACGACGTGCACGGGATGCTCGTGGCCCAGGGGATTCTGACGGGTCGGGGTGGGATGACCAGTCACGCCGCCATCGTGGCCCGCGGCATTGGCGCGCCCGCGGTCGTCGGCGCGGAGTCACTCCGCATCGACGAAGGGGCCCGGCAGTTCAGCGGCGACGGCAAGACCATCCGCGAGGGCGACGTCATCACCATCGACGGCAACACCGGCGAGGTCATCCTGGGTGCGATGCCGCTGGTCGAGCCGCGGCTCGGCGGGCACGTCGAGGAGTTCCTCACCTGGGCCGACGAAGTGAGGACGCTGGGCGTGCGCGCGAACGCCGATTACCCGGAGGACGCCCGCAAGGCGCGCGAGTTCGGCGCGGAGGGCATCGGCCTATGCCGCACCGAGTACATGTTCACCAAAGAAGAACGACAGCCAACCTACCTTGAGATGATCATGGCGGAGACCGAGCAGGAGCGGCGCACGGCCTTGGCGCGGTTGGAGCCGTTGCAGAAAGAAGACTTCAAAGGCCTCTTCCGCGAGATGGTCGGCTGGCCGGTGATCATCCGCCTGTTCGACCCGCCGCTCCACGAGTTCCTCCCGCCGCTGCACCAGCTGGTCGAGGAGATTACGCGCATCGAACTGACGGGGAAGGAGTCGGACTGGCTCGCCAAAGAGCGGGACCGGCTGGCCATTCCGGCGAAGGACCCCGGGCGTCTAGAGCGGCTGCGCGCGCTCCGCCGCCGCGTGCAGGAACTACAGGAGGTCAACCCCATGCTCGGGCTGCGCGGCTGCCGGCTGGGGATCCTCTACCCGGAGATCAACGAGATGCAGGTGCGGGCGATTCTGCTGGCGGCGATCGAGATGAAGCGGGACGACGGCCTGGACGTGATCCCCGAGATCATGATCCCGCTGGTAGGCCACGTCAACGAACTGCGGGTCGTGCACGAGCAGTTGAGCCGCATCGCCGAGCAGCTGGTCCGCGAGTCCGGTGTCCAGATCAAGTACATGTTCGGCACGATGATCGAGTTGCCGCGGGCCGCGCTGGTCGCCGATCAGATCGCCGAACTGGCAGAGTTCTTTTCCTACGGGACGAACGACCTGACGCAGACGGTCTTCGGCTTCTCCCGCGACGACGCGCAGGCGAAGTTCCTGACCCGGTACGTGGAGCGCGGTATTCTACCGGAGGATCCCTTCCGCGTCCTGGACCGGGACGGGGTCGGCAAGATGATGCAGATCGGCACGGAGCTGGGCAAGAAGACGCGCCCGAACCTGGAGGTCGGCATCTGCGGCGAGCACGGCGGCGATCCGTCGTCCGTGGAATTCTGCCACCAGATCGGGCTGGACTACGTCTCCTGCTCAGCCTTCCGCGTGCCCATCGCCCGCTTGGCCGCGGCGCAGGCCCGGCTGCGGGAGTCGGTGAAGGTCGCCCGCGACGTCTGACCGACGCCAAGCAAGACGGGATGGCCCTGTAAAGGGTCATTGTCTTCGGATCAGATGTGCGATGTACTTCGCGACCGCGGGCCAACTCAGGGCAAGGGCGAAGGCCAAGAGGACGGCAACGTTGATCCATACCCCCAGAATTGGTCCTCCGGGTGGGACAGCCGTCACGCTGAGGGCGACCACTAGGGTCAGGGCCACCAATCCCCAAACCTTCCCGATGAGGAACTGCCGAAGTGGAATAGGTTCTTCCGGCAGGAGGATCTTCTGCCGCGCGGCAAGGACACCCAGCAAGAGTCCAACGAGCAGCATGCCGAATACGACATCCGAAACGATCTGGTTTGTGACGCGGCGTGCCACCGTCACGATGAGCAGTGCTCCCCCGGTGAGGCCTCCCAGGAAGACCAGTTGGCTCAGAAGCACCCTTGAGAGCGCTCGTCCTACCGTGATCCGGGCATCGCGGCGTGGGCTACTCATTGACTGGTATCGAGCACGCCTTCTCCGGTGCAGGGGCCCGCTCCTGTTGAGCCACGCCATTTGCGGCAGGGCTTGTTCATGACTATCCGTGAGCAGATTGAGGCCCGCGAGCAGGCCTGGCTGGCCCCCGGCGCGGCGCCGGCGGCCCGCTCCCTGGGACGTGCCGTCCCCGAGCCGGAGGACGACCTGCGCACCTGTTTCCAGCGAGACCGCGACCGCATTCTGCACAGCAAGTCCTTCCGCCGGCTGAAGCACAAGACCCAGGTCTTCCTGGCGCCTGAAGGCGACCACTACCGCACTCGTCTCACGCACACGCTGGAGGTCGCCCAGATCGCCCGCACTATTGCCCGAGCCCTGCGGCTGAATGAGGACCTGACCGAGGCCATCGCCCTGGGGCACGACCTGGGCCATCCGCCTTTCGGCCATGCCGGCGAGGCCGCGCTGGACGAGGCGATGGCACCCTACGGCGGGTTCCGCCATGTCGAGCAGAGCCTGCGCGTCGTGGACGTGCTGGAGCGCCGGCAGCGCGCGGACGGCACCGTCCTTTGGGGGTTGAACCTGACCTGGGAGGTGCGCGACGGCATCGGCGGCCATTCCAAGGGCCTGCGCGACCTGGAGCCCGCCCCCGATCCGGAGGCGCTG
>Ga0209521_10004884_pt1 | contig 10644 bp, 12 predicted proteins | sample Rifsed19ft4_FD_184016 | JGI IMG/M metagenome (GOLD analysis project Ga0209521, IMG submission 184016) | Soil microbial communities from Rifle, Colorado, USA - sediment 19ft 4 (version 2) | ecosystem: Environmental > Terrestrial > Deep subsurface > Rock core/Sediment | place: Rifle, Colorado... | reverse complement strand
CTCTCCGAAGAAGCGCCGGTACTTCCGATCGTACGAGCGTGGGCATTTCCCGTCGGCGCGGCGATCCTGTTCCTCGTCTGGCTCATGCTCGCGGTCATCTTCCTCCGGGCGGTCATTGGGATCGCTCGTCCGACGTCGCCGCAGACCAGCGTTTTCGCCCCGACGCGCGAGGGGCCAGTGGAGTCGTCCCCCCAACAACCCAGCAGCATGGAGTAGTTGATGAGTACCAAACGTCACAGATTCGGGAAGCGCCCTGTATACATCGGTCTGGTCGTCGTCCTGGCGGCCGGCCTCGTCGCATGCGCGGAGGAACCGGGTCAGTCGGCGGAGCCGTCATCGGCGGCACCATCCGTGGTCGAGAGCACCGCGCCGTCGGTCGCCCCCGTGGGACAGTTCCTCTTCCTCGATGTGGACACGGTCCTCGGGCCGGAGAATCTGACTGAGGCCGAACGTCCGGCCAAGACCTGCGTGCAGTGGAGCAGGTTTGCGCACAACGAGCAGGTCGTCTGGCGGATCAAAGTCCTCGATCCGTTGACGGGCGACGCCATGGACGACACCATGGTGGCGACCCTGCAGGTCGTCATGCCAGATCAGACGCTCGACCTGCACTACGGGCCCCATCCGCGTGACAACCCGCTCGGCTTCTTCTGGACGACCTCCTGGGTCGTTCCGGAGGGCTACCCGGACGGTGTCATCAACTACACCGTCGAGGTCACGGCCAACGATGGTCGCACCGGGACCTGGGAGCAGTTCGAGGTCGCGGCGGCCAACCTGACCGTCACGGCGGATATCCGTCCGATCATCGCCGAGTAGCTAGAGGCGGCCTGCGAAGCATCGTCGCGGGCCGCCGCAGAGGTACACGAATATGCCACGCCTGAGTACCGGGGCCGCCGTCGCGGCCACCGTCCTGATCGCTGCAGCCTTCTTCCTGGGGATCATGGTCGGTCCCCTCGTGCGACCGGTGGCCGGTGAGCCAGGTGGGGGCGCCTCTCCGGGCGAGTCTACCTCGAGCCTGACAGAGGCCCCGAGCGCGTCACCGCGTCCACCCGAGGCGGACTACGTCGGGCGCCTGGAGGTCACACCCGCAAAGGGTCAGATCGGGAGTCAGGCGACATTGACCGGCGCTGGATTCGACCCCGGCCAAACGCTCGAGGTTGTCTGGCAGACGTACTCCGGTGAGTGGGTGATCGACAACACCGCGGCGGCCGGCGAGAACTACAAGGGGCGGACGTATTCTGAAGATGCCGCGCCTTTGGGGTCAGTGACCGCCGATGCGGCGGGCGCCTTCTCGACCGAATTCACGGTCCCCGATGGATTCGGATTCACCCACAACATCCAGGTCCGCGAGGGCGCTGTGGTGCGAAACCAGGCGGCCTATTACGTCGAGATGGAGGTCAGCGTCTCACCGTCGAGCGGGCCGGTCGGCACCCCGATCACCGTCGACGTGCGCGGGATCGGAGTTTCTCCGCTGCACAGCAGCTGGGAGCTGACCTACGACAACCGATTCACGGGTTGGATGTCAGCGGTCACGACCAATGGCCACGCCCGCTTCACCATCCCCGCGACTGGCGCGCCCGGCCCGCACGTGCTGAAGATCCTGCACGGCTCGTTCACCTTCCCCTACCTGAACATGCAGCAATCGCCCGACCCCGGCCGACCGACGTTCACCTCGATCTTCACGATCACTTCGGGCGACGCGGTTCTGCCGCCGCCACCTGGCGACCAATGGAATCCATTCGTGGCCGGGGCGGAACCGGCCGGCAGTGAGGGTCCGACGATCTGGACCGACCCCCTCGAAACGATCGTTGGCGACAGCGTGGTGCTGCACGGGCGCGATCTACCCCCCAACACATCGCTCAAGGTCGGCTGGCTGACGCAGGTCGGCGTCGACACCGCCATCATCGGCGGGAGCGGCGAGGACCGTCCGGCCGCGGATTGGGAGCTCGGCACGGCGGAAGTCGGCAGCGATGGAAGAATCGCGTGGGCGTTCGAGATTCCCGCCGACAAGGGGGGCTGGCACGATATCTCCCTGACCGACGGCGAGACCGTAGTGGCGGTCACCCAGGTGCGCGTGCGTCCAATGGCTGAGCCACTCGGAGTGACGCAGGTGCGGGTGGGCGACGTCCTGACTCTCCACGTCACCGGGGTCGATGACACCGACACCGGCAAGATCCTGATGCTCGTGTCCGACAACGGGATGCTTGGATACGCCTGTTCGGTGACGGGGCAGGGCGACATCACGATCTACCTGCCGGCGGCCGGCGAGCCTGGATGGCACTTCCTTGACCTATACCCGGGCATCTACAAGGGCGAGGACGCCCGTGCCACGTACAACTTCCGCATCCCGCAACTGACCTACGCGGACGACCATCCCGGAGAGACGATGCCGGCCTTCCGGTTCGCCTACGAGATCATTCCGTGAGCTGATGAACGCCCCGGGCAGTCAAGCGGTGCGGGCGGGACGTCGTCCCGCCCGCACCATATTCGGCTTGGCCTCAGCCGCCTGCGTTCTGGCGCTGGCCGCCTGTTCGACGGGCGAGCCGGCGACGTCGTTCGGCTCCGATACCGATCTGCGGGTCATCACCGTGGACCTGCTCGACTTCCGGTTCGAGCCGGCGGCCATCAACGTTCGGCTGGGCGAGTCGATACGCATCCTTGCGATCAATCGCGCTGACATTCCCCACGAGCTCTTCATCGGCTCCCCGGCGGACCAGGATCGGCACCACGCGCTGCACGCCGAGGCACCGCCTGACCAGCAGGACCAGCTGGACGATGGGGTGACCGGAATCTACGTCGCTGGCCGTGGCACGGCTCAGTTCACCTATCGCTTCGATGAGGTTGGGGAGATCGTCATCGGCTGTCACCTGGTCGGACACTTCGAGGCCGGCATGGTCGGGGTCATCCGGGTGGCGGCCACGTAGGGCGACCATTGGCTTGGTTGCCGCTCGATCGGGCCCTGTGCTATCGTCGAACGTCGATACGCGACCACGAGCGAGGGCTGCACCTCCACGGATCGACGGGCGGGCCGAGGTAGCTCAGTTGGTAGAGCACCGCCCTGAAGAGGCGGGTGTCGTCAGTTCGATTCTGGCCCTCGGCACCATCACTCGCGGCGCGAATCGGTAAACGGGCGGAAGTGGCTCAGTTGGTAGAGCATCACCTTGCCAAGGTGAGGGTCGCGGGTTCGAGTCCCGTCTTCCGCTCCATTTTTCTGCCCTGCGCGCGGTGATCCTCGATTCGATGACCTGCTAGCCTCGTGGGGTGGCGCCGATGCCCCGTCGTCTAACTGGCAGGACAGCGGACTTTGGATCCGTGAACCGAGGTTCGAATCCTCGCGGGGCAGCCAGGCTCCAGCGAAGTGGCGACGTGCCCGAGTGGCCAGGGAGCGGTCTGCAAAACCGTGTACACGGGTTCGAATCCCGTCGTCGCCTCCAACAATCTCAAGCTGGTTCTCCGTCAACGAAGACACGGACCTCGATCGGCTTCCGTACCACCTCGGAGGTCTTGGAGGCCCAGGCGAGCGCCTCATCGAGGTTGTCTGCCTCGATCAGGTAGAACCCGCCGATGTGTTCCTTCGACTCGGCGAATGGACCGTCAACGGTCAACACCTTGCCGCCGGACTTGCGCACCACAGTGGCGGCCTCGGGCTCATGCAGGCGTCCGCCAAAGACCCAGACGCCCGCAGCCTTGAGCTCGTCATTGAGGGCTGAGATCTGAGCCCACCAGGCTCGCATCTCTTCGTCGCTCATCTGGGGCGCGACTTCGCCCTCAACGCTGTGAACGGACAGCAGGTAGTAGGCCATGCGCGGTGCTCCCTCTGACGGGCGGGTGGCTCCCGCCGCTACTCCGTTCGACGATCCGGTGTGGTTCAGATCGACAGTTTGGGGCTCATCGTGTCGCGCGCGTCCGGTCCACCACCCGGCATACCTAGAATGGGCGACGGCCGGGCAACATCTGGACCGGCCGTACGGCGCCGGAGTGGCGGAACGGCAGACGCGGCCGACTTAAACTCGGCTGCCCCGCAAGGGGCTTGGGGGTTCGACTCCCTCCTCCGGCACCAGTCCGCCTCTCGCGGGTGGCTCAGAAGCGGTGAGCCTCAGCTGCGGCGGAGGCGCAGCGCCTCGCGGCGCGCCCTGTCGGCGTCCTTGCCGACACCTGCGGGCTGCTGCCACTCATTCCCGGCGATCGCCACCACGAGTTGCTGGATCGCGACAGCGGCCGGCGAGCTCCGGCGGCTGGTGACCAGCGGAACTCCCTCGTTCACCGAGCGGATCATCTCGACCTCGGTGTACGGAATCTCAGCGGCCGGCTTCGCCTTGAGGAGATTCTGGACGTCGCGGGTCTTGAGCAGCTCCTTGGGGAAGATGTGGTTCACCACGAAGTGGGTGCTCGCCCGAAGCGTGGCGGTGTCGGCAAGGAAGCTGAGCGCCAGACTGGTGGCGCGCAGTGCCGCAATCTCCGGGAAGATGACGAAGATGTGCGTGTCGGCCTGCTCCAGCATCCAGAGCGTTCGCGGGTCGAGCCGGGAGCCGCAGTCCACGACGATGTGGTCGAAGCGCGGCTTGAGGATCGCCAGCGCCTGCTCGAGCTGCTCCACCGTGATCCGGAAGTCGGCCTCGGGGTTCGCCGGGGCCGCGAGAACGCTCGTGCCTGAGCTGTGTGTGGTCAGGTACGAGATCGCCACGTCAGGATCGGCCAAGGCGAGGTCATCGGTGCAAAGAGCTGCGATGTCGTAGCGGGGGCTCAGGTTGAGGTGGGTCGCCACCTGTCCGAACTGCAGATCAAGATCGATCAGCAGCACGTGCTGAACGCGTCCGTCGCCCGCCCCGCCGGCGAGCATGACCGCCGCGTTGACCGCGAGGGTGGTGGTCCCGACACCGCCCTTGGGGGAGAAGAAGGTGGTGATCTTGCCGGCCACCGGTCCGCCACCCGGGCCCTTGGGGCGCACCTTGCCGCTGCGGATGAGCAGCGCCTCCACGCGGGCCTCCATCTCGGCGCGGGTGAACTTGGACGCGATCACGTCGTCGGCTCCCGCCTCGAGGAAGGCGATGCGCGCTTCGACATCGGCGGCCGGGGCGACGATCACCATCGGAGCGGGGGTCTGGGAAGCCGCTCGTATGCCGCCGATGGCGCCGGATACGGCCAGGCCTTCGGCCACGATCAGGTCGAACGGTCGGTCACGGAGCGCCGATACCGCATCGGCCGGGGTCCGGACGCTGGTGATGGCGTAACCAAGATCGCCAAGGTGACTCTCGAGCTGCACGCGCAGTTCGGTACTCGGCGCGCAGATCAGGATCGGATTTGACGGCATCGACACCTCGGTGGGCAGCAGCACAACGGACGGCCGCAAGTATAGGTGGCACCCCGACTGCGTTGCCAGAGGCGCCCTCGGGCCGTATACTCGCCATTGGCCTCCGGCTGCGGAGGCTGTGTCATGTCATTGGGCTCCTTTCTGCCGCATCGTCGGACCTTGCCGAGGTGTCGCAAGCCCATAGAGAGGAGGACGGCCTTTGCGCCGCTACGAACTCATGCTGCTGATCCGGCCCGACCTGGAGGACGACAAGCTCCAGGCTGCGGTCGAGAAGGTCACCCGTGCCGTCGTCAACGGCGGTGGGGCGCTGACCAAGGTCTCGCCGTGGGGCAAGCGCAGGCTCGCCTACGAGATCAAGCACTTCCGCGAGGCGAGCTACTTCCTGATCCACTTCGACATCGCCCCCGATGCCGTCCGCGAGATCGAGCGCGGGCTGCTCATCAGCGAGGAGATCCTGCGACACCTCGTCACGGTGCTCGCGAGCCGGCCCGGCGAGATCGACGATGACGATCTTGCGCTTCCTGAAGATGAGCTCGACGACGCCGTCGAGGACTCACTCGTCGAACCGGAGCCGTCCGAGGACGATTCCCCGGATGACGAGCAGGACGCCGAGGAGGACGAGGTTGCCGCCGAGGCGTAGCCGGGCGGCATGAGGAGACCAATGCGATGACCCTGAACAAGATGATGATCATCGGCAACCTGGGAGCGGACCCCGAGCTTCGCTACACGCCGGGGGGGAAGGCGGTCGCCGAGCTTCGCGTGGCGGTCAACGACCGTTCACGCGGCCCCGACGGCGAGTGGCAGGAGGAGACCCAGTGGTTCCGCGTGGAGCTCTGGGAGCAGGCCGCCGAGCGCGCCGCTGAGCGGCTTCGCAAGGGACACAAGGTGTTCGCCGAGGGCAGCCTGCGTGCCCGCGAGTGGGAAGGCAAGGATGGTCAGAAGCGCACCTCGCTGGAGATCCGTTTCGCCCGCGTCCAGTCCCTCGAACGCCGCGACCCCGGTGAGGGAGGCTTCTCGGATGGCGAGTTCGGTGGACGTTCTGCCGACGCGCCTCCCGCCGCGCGGCCGCGAGGCGCCAGCAAGCCATCTGGCGACGTCGAGTCGATCGACGTCGACGACATCCCCTTCTGAACAACGATCCACGAGGGACCTGAACAACCATGGCATCTCCACGATCCCGCCGCGAGACGGCCGACTACTACCGTGATCGTCGCCGCCGGAAGGTCTGCAACTTCTGCGTCGAGAAGTCGGAGTCGATCGACTACAAGGAGGTCAACCGCCTCCGCCGCTATCTTTCGGAGCGGGCAAAGATCGAGCCGCGCCGCAAGACCGGCACCTGCGCCCGCCACCAGCGGATGCTGACCGTCGCGCTCAAGCGGGCTCGCCAGGTCGCGCTGCTTCCGGTCGCTCCCTCGCACCTGCGCCCCTGATCGGCCAACCTGGCTGATGTCGGCGCGTCTGCGCCGGCGGGCTGGCAGATGGAGACCGATCTGCTGCTCCTCCTGCTCGGCGGCGCGGCCGCCGGTGCATTCGGCGCCCTCCTCGGGCTGGGCGGTGGCGTACTGATCGTCCCGCTGCTGACGATCGGCTTCAACGTGCCGCTCGCCGCGGCGGTCGGGACCAGCCTGATCAGCGTCGTGGCCACCTCGGCCGGCGCGGCAGCACTCAACGTACGCGCCCGGCGCGCCGATGTGCGCCTCGGGATCGCCCTGGCACCCGGCACGGTTCTGGGCGCCGCGGCCGGCGGAGCGATCGCCTGGATCTTCCCCGAGTATCTGCTCACCGGAGCCTTCGCCGCGCTGATGGTGTACATCGGTGTCGTCCTGCTCCGCTCGGCTGGCAGATCGCCGGGTGCGTCTGACGGGGCACCGATCGACCCATCGGCCCCCGACGGACCGGGCGCTCCCGCGTACCGAGCGCACCGTCTGCCGCTGGCGATGGGCGGCTCGCTCGGAGTCGGCATGCTGTCGTCGCTGTTGGGCGTGGGCGGCGGCATCGTCCAGGTGCCCCTCATGCGGCTGGTGATGGGCGCCCCGATGGCGGTCGCCGCGGCCACCAGCAACTACCTCATCGGGATCACAGCGGCTGCCGGCGCCTACGCCTACCTGCTGCGCGGGGAGGTCGATCCGGGGGTCGCCGGTCCGATGGTGCTCAGCGTGACCATCGGAGCGGTCAGCGGGGCCTGGGTCGCGCCCCGCATCAAGGCCGGATGGCTGACCCTGCTATTCGTTGTCGTCATCGGCTGGATCGCGCTCCAGATGGCGCTCCGTGCCCTTGAGCTGGCGACGTGACGAACCTCGGGCATCGTCCCGGAGCGGACGAGTTGTCTCGGTGGGTGGGTGGAACCCTGGCAGTTGGTGCCGTCGCTTCGTTCGCCACGGTCGCGGTGGGCGTCGTGCTGGACCTTGGTAGCATCACGGCGGCCGGACTGCTCCTGCTGGTCCTGACGCCGATGGGGCACCTGCTCGCTGCGCTTGCCGCGTTCGTGCGGCGGCGCGAAGTTTGGTATGCACTCGCGGCGGCAACGGCGGTGGCGCTCCTGCTGGGGGCCATGGCGCTGGCCGCATTCTCGGCGACGATCGGAGGCTGACTGTCGTGGATCTCGTGCTCCTGTTCGCCGCGCTCGCGCTGATCCTGCTCGGTGCCGAGCTGTTCACCAACGGGATCGAGTGGTTCGGCCACCGCCTGAACCTGGCCGAGGGCGCGGTCGGCAGCGTCCTGGCCGCGGTCGCCACCGCGATGCCGGAGACCCTGATTCCGGTCATCGCCATCCTCGGGCCGGTGCTCTTTGGAGGCGGCTCCGTCAACTCGGCCGAGATCGGGGTCGGCGCCATCCTTGGGGCGCCGTTCATGCTCGCCACGCTGGCGATGTTCGTCACCGGGCTGGCCATCGTGATCGTCGCTCGCGGCGGCAAGCGCGGGACCGACCTGAAGATCAACGTCACCGTCCTGGGGCGCGACGTGATCTTCTTCGTGGTCGCCTATGCGCTGGCGATCGGGACGGCCTTCCTGCCAGCCGGACTCGGCGGGGTGCGCTGGGCAGTCGCCGCGGCCCTGGTGGCGATCTACGCGTTCTATGTGCGGGCGCACTTCACCGATCCTCCCGAGGAAGGCGAGGCGAACGACCTCAATCGGCTGCACCTGAGCCGGCTCACGGAGCGTCGTCGCGCGGTGGAGCTCGACGTGCTGCCCGGCGCAGCGCAGCGGGAGGGAGACCGGCCCACGCCCCGCCTGCGCGTCATCGTGGTCCAGGTGATGGCCGCCCTCGCGCTGATCATCTTCGGCGCACAGGTGTTCGTCGGGGCGGTGGAGCACCTCTCAACCGTCATCGGCCTCGACCCCAGGATCCTGGCGCTGATCATCGCGCCGATCGCCACCGAGTTGCCCGAGAAGTTCAACAGCGTCATCTGGGTACGCAGCGGCAAGGACACCCTGGCGATGGGCAACATCACCGGGGCCATGGTCTTCCAGAGCTGTCTGCCGACCGTGCTCGGGATCCTCTTCACCGAATGGGCCTTCAGCGCCAGCAGCGCGCTCGCCTTCGCCTCGGCCGGCGCGGCTTTCGTGGCGACGTTGCTCATCTTCGGCTCGATGCTCCGCCGCGGTCGCCTGACGGCCTGGTCGCTGCTGATCGGTGGCCCGATCTACCTCGCCTACGTGGCGGCGGCCCTCTTCCTTCCGGTCACCGTGGTGCCCCACTGATTCAGTGGCGTCGTGCGGCACGGGACCCGGGAAGGCGGCTCGGTATACTGGTTCCCGCTGGCCGCGACACCGCGCTTGACGCGCGGCGCGGCAACTGAGGAGGCTGCGTTGCTGAAGCAGGGAACCACCACGGCCACCGCCGATGCGGACCACACGGCCAACCTCTGGGCATACATCCGCGGCGGATTCGTCCCGCTGGCAGAGGCGCAGATCAGCGTCACTACCCACGCATTCAACTACGGCACGGCGGTCTTCGAGGGCATTCGCGCGTACTGGAACGCCGACGAGGAGCAGCTCTTCGGGCTCGACCTGCTTGCGCATTACCAGCGCATTCATCGGTCCGCGAAGCTCCTCCACATGACGGTGCCGCACACGCCCGAAGAGCTGGTCGGCCTGACCGTCGAGCTCCTTCGGCGGGATGGGCTGCGCGAGGATGCGTACGTGCGACCGATCGTCTACAAGTCGAGTGAATCGATCGGCGTCCGGCTCCACAACCTCGAGTCGGACCTCACCATCTTCGCCATGCCGTTCGGGAAGTACATCGACACCGAGGTCGGCATCCGTGCGCAGGTGAGCACCTGGCGGCGAACGGACGACAACGCCATCCCCGCGCGTGCCAAGCTCACCGGCTCGTACGTCAACGGCGCGTTTGCCAAGACCGAAGCGCAACTGAACGGGTTTGACGAGGCGATCATGCTGACCCAGGACGGGCACGTCAGCGAGGGGAGCGCCGAGAACATCTTCCTGGTCCGTGACGGCGTGTTGGTGACTCCCCCGGTCAGCGATAACGTGCTCGAGGGGATCACCCGCCGGCACCTGATGGACGTGGCCGGAGACCTCGGGATCGGCGTCATCGAGCGCACGGTGGACCGCACCGAGCTGTATAGCGCCGATGAGGTCTTCCTGTGCGGCACCGGGGCGCAGCTGGCACCGGTGATCGAGATCGACCGTCGCGCGGTGGGGGACGGCAAGCCCGGGCCGATCACCCGTCGCCTGCACAAGATCTACTTCGATGCGGCGCGCGGCCGCATGGACGCCTATCGCCACTGGTTGACACCCATCTACTAGGATCAACCGCGCGGCCACCGCCGCCAACCGGCATATCCGCGCCACCTGGTGTAAAGGGTTACCGAGAAGGTCCGGCCGATGTCCGAGGAGATCACCCCGATCGCCAGGCTGCGCCTGGCCCGCAGCCCGCTGCGCCTGCTCACCGCGCCGTTTGTCTTCGCGTTGACCGGTGCCTCCGCCGTGTTTGGCGGCTGGGTGCTCGGCGGAATCGGCGGCGCGGGACTGGCGATCGCGGGCTCACTGGCGATCGGCTGCGCACTCTTCCTGGCGCTATTCGTCTTCTCGGTGTCGGTGGCGATCGAGCCGGGCACGGTGCACCTGCGCTGGCTCACCGGGGAGCGACGCTACGCCCTGGTCCGCGGTTCGCTGACGCGAGTGACGGTGCTGGGTGCCGGCCGGGCAACCATACGGGCGCGCTTCGGTGCCATCGGCTGGTCGCTCGGCCGCGCGGAGCTGCCCGGCGAGGAGCAGATCGACGTGGTGCGGCTGGCGGCCACGCCGACCATGATCGTGATCCCCACCGACCTCGGCAGGTTGGCCATCGCGGCCGCCAGTGAGACCGAGCT
>Ga0209521_10004879_pt1 | contig 10653 bp, 14 predicted proteins | sample Rifsed19ft4_FD_184016 | JGI IMG/M metagenome (GOLD analysis project Ga0209521, IMG submission 184016) | Soil microbial communities from Rifle, Colorado, USA - sediment 19ft 4 (version 2) | ecosystem: Environmental > Terrestrial > Deep subsurface > Rock core/Sediment | place: Rifle, Colorado... | reverse complement strand
AATCGCAATATGGAGAAGGAAGTTGCTGAAGGCAGGTTCCGGGAGGACTTATTCTATCGGATCAACGTCATGTCCTTGCAATTGCCCCCGTTACGTGACCGTCGCGAGGACATCGCTCTGTTCCATTTCCGCAAGACCGAGGGCGGACTCCGCCTTTCCGAACCAGGCGAGCGCATTCGAGGGGTCCGCCTTTACCGCCTTCTCGAAATGCTTGTACGCGACCCCGTAGTCGAGACCGCTCAGGGCCTGTTCACCTGCGGCAATCTCGTCCTCTGCGCCCGCCATGTCCGGTCCCGGAGCGCCCCATGCCGAGGTCCCGCCATAAAGGTTGTCGCCCTTGTTATCCGAAGCTTTCCTACTGCACGACACTTCGGTTCCGGAGCCAGTCGATGTCGCTCCAGTACAGTTGGCGGATGTCCACGATACCCTCCATGGCCATCACGAGGCGTTCCAGTCCCAGACCCCACGCCAGGACGGGCGCCTGGATCCCGAGGGGCTCCGTGACCTCGACGCGGAAGATTCCGCTTCCGCCAAGTTCGATCCATCGGCCGTCCGGGAGCATTCCCTCGGCCTCCATGCTCGGCTCCGTGTACGGGAAGTAGCCGGGCCGGAACTTCACCCGCGAAAAGCCCATCCGGCGGTAGAACTCCGCGATCGTCCCGATGAGCATCGCGAGCGAAGCGCCTTCCTCCATCACGACGCCCTCGATTTGCTGGAACTCGGGCAGTCGCTTCCAGTCGACGGGGTCTCGTCGGAAGTTTCGCCCGATGACGAATGCCTTCTGGGGTGGGTCGGGGTGGTCCGCGAGATGCTTCACGGTGAGGGGGGTCGTATGCGGGCGCAGGACTGCCTTCTCCGCCTCCGCTCGAGACCACCTGTACCGCCACCCCTCGCTCCCCGTCCGCCCACCGGTCTCGTGGGTCTCCGCCACCCGTTGGGTGACGTCATCCGCCGGGAACCCGGTGCGCGGCGTCGCGTCGACGTACATCGTGTCGAGCTGGTCCCGCGCGGGGTGGTCCTGCGGTTGGAAAAGGGCGTCGAAGACCCAGAACGCAGGCTGGACGAAATCCCCGCGAATCTCTGTGAAGCCCATCGCGAGGAAGATCCGACGGATGTTCTCGATGTACTGTGACAGGATGTGCTTCTTCCCCGGATGGCGGCTTGGCGCGAACGTGCGGACGTCGTAAGGTCGGATCTCAACCTCCCGCCATCGCCCCGTGCGGAGCAGCTCCGGTGTGAGCTGCGCGACCTCCTCCTTCATCTGGAGCCCAGCGGCGAGGACTTTTCGTCCCCCATCCGTGAGGCGGATCTCTCGGCGCACGCTCTCCCGCTCTTCAATGATCTCCCGCCGCCCTCGAAGGCTTTTGAGCACCGCCGGATCGATCTCCTCTTCCGGAAGCTCCCCTTTTGCGAGCCGCGCGATGATGAGCTCGTCTGGCCCTTTGGCTTCGAGGGCGGCCTTCCCGGCATCGGTGATCACGACGTCCGTCGCAGTGCCTTCGCGCACGATCGTCGCCCATCCCTTCTTCCGCATCCAACCGAGGGCAATCGAAAATTCCTCCTCGGATAACGATGCACGCTTCGGGAGGGCCGCGAGCGACGCGCGTCCACGGGCTTTCGACAGCGCTCGGAGCAACCTGCGCTCGGGCAGGGCCTTCGACGCCCATTGCTTGCGCGCGAGCCGATAGTGCCGCTCCACGCGCTCCCGCATCCCGACGAGGCTCTTCGAAACGAGCCATGACGATGCGTTCATCACCTCGACGAGCTCGCGAAAACCGCCCGCTTTCCGAATTTCTTCGGGCGTCGCGGGGTCGTTATCCTTCAGCGTCAGAAGGACCTTCTTCTCGAGATAGCTCAGGGAGTCCGCGACGGACACGGGGATCGCCCCACTATTCAACCACGCGATAAAGCCTTTGCCGGGTCTCCTCACGGAGGGTCCTGCTCACGGCCGCTCGACGAACTTATCGATCTGATCCCGCGCACGTTCCCGCCGGGCCTGGTGCTCTTGCAGGAACCTCCCGACGTGGCCGGCAAGCTCCATTTTGCAGTCCCCGCACATCCGCTGCCCGCCGCGGCACGTCGCCTCGACCTCTTTCCAGTACGTGTCGGCAGGCGCGAAGAGATACGTGTAATACGCAAATACCGAACAGACATCTGGGTTTGCCCCGAGACGGCGCTGCTCTTCCTCCGTCGCTCGCCCGCCTGTGAATGCGTTCTGGATCTTCGTTTCCGCGACCTCGGGCGGGTCTGTCATGAAGATTGCGGTTTCTGGCGCGGACGACGACATCTTCGAGTCAAGGCCCTTCAACCCCGGCATCATCTTGTTGTGGATCAGCGCGGGCTTGTAGAACCCGAGGGGTTCCGCGAGGTCGCGCGTGATTCGAAAATGTGGGTCCTGGTCGATCCCGCACGGGATCAAGCACGGGACGTTTCGGCCTTGCTCGACGGACTCGAGGAAGCACGGAACGGACTGGAGGGCCGTGTAGAAGATCTGGCCGACATTGTTCGACGCGTCGAAGCCGAACACCGCCCGCGCGGTCGAGAACGTGATCCGTTTCGCGACCCGGACCGCGATGGGATATAGCCGCTCGATGTACTCCGTGTCCAGGAAAATTCGTGTCCGCTCGGGTTCGAACCCCGCGGCGATGATGTCGAGGATGTTGTCGTACCCGACACGCGTCGCCTCCTCGAGAGTTTCAAAATCACGAAAGAGGTATTTCTCATCGTCAGTAATCTCAATCCACACCTTCGCCTTGAAGTGCTTCTGGAGCCACGCCGTGAAATAGAACGGAATCATGTGGCCGAGGTGCATCGCGCTTGAGGGCCCGCGGCCCGTGTAGAGTGTAAACGGATTGCCCTTTTCGTACTCGTCCAAGATCCATCCGAGGTCTCGATGGGAGAAGTACAGGCCCCGTTTCAGGAGGGGGTGGAGTTCACCCGTGTGCTTCCGAATCCGATCGAGCAGAGCGGGGTCGATCCGTTGTGTTCCAAATTGCTCGATCAGGCGGTCGTAATCGACCTTGCCCCGGACCTCCCATGGCGTGACAACGAATTCCTCGGGCATTTCGCGGGCGTATTCGGGGCGCCCAGATAAAGGCTGACGCTCACACGCGCGAGGTCAAATCCTCCGCCGGACCACGAGCACGGCTATGCCGAGGGCGAGGTTAGGGAGACCGATCTGAAAGACGGTGAACAGGAACAGAAGGACTCCCGTCACAATCAGAATCACGCCGAGGCCTGCCGCCAACCCACGACGGGGCCACGCAGCGAGCAAGAAGGCGAGAACGGCGCCCGCTATCATCACGATAGACACAACACCGACAAGCTGCGCGAGGAGCGTGTCCTCTCCTGCCGCGCCGGCGAACCCGCGCAGGCCCAGGGTTGTGAGAAGGACCAGGCCCATGAGGAAGTCGAACGTCCCCGCGAGTCCGAACAGCACACGCACACCGCGACCTGGTCGCTTTTCTGGACGCGCCTCCATCTACATCACGACCCTTTGGAGCCGGGCGACGGATCGGTGTAGGAATGAGATTTCGCCGAACACGTTCGGTGTGACGGTGGCATCAGACCATGATCGCGTGGCGGGCCCGCATCGTGGCTTCGGTCTCGCCGAGCCGCTCCATCACCTCGGCGACAAGCCCGTCGAGAAGGATGAGGGCGGTGTCTTCGAACAATGTTCCGAGGGGCGCGTACTTCTCCGTGTCCGAATCCGGCTCCTCGCGAATCGCAATCACGACGTTCGATGCATGGGCGAGCTTCGAGGTCCGGTCGGCCGTGACGCTCACGACGCTCGCACCGACGCGCCGAGCGATGTTGGCCGTCTGGACGGCGGACATCGTTGCGCCGGTGTTCGAAACGATGAGGACACAGTCCTTGGGCTCGACGATCGGGGTGATTGTCTCCCCGATGAAGTACGCCTCGAGCCCCGCCTGGACGAACCGCATCGCGATCGCCCGCGCGACGAGACCGGACCGTCCCACCCCATACACGAATACCTTCGGGGCCTTGACGACATGGTCGACCGCGGCGGAGATCTCCGCGGATCGGTCATCGGAGAGCATCTTTCCGATCTTCTCGAGAACGAACCCGCTTGCGGCCTGGGCGGTCATCGCCGACGCCTCTGGGTCTTCTTGCGGGCTTTCGCGCGCTTCTTCCGCTTTGGCCGCGGGCGACGCGCGCGGGGTCGCCGCTTTCGCGTGGCGGGCTTACGCGCCGGCGCCTTCTTTCTCGCGGGCTTCGGCGAAGGCTTCGCGACCGGTCTCGGGGTCGGCGCGAGGAGCCGCTCCGAAGGCCGCTCCAGCTCAACGGGGCGCGACGTTTGCTTTGCGAGGATGCGGTCGAAAATTACCCGCATGTACATTGCATCGTGCTCGAGCAGCGGAGAGGACGAAATCAGCGTGACATCGTAAGAATCGCCGAGGAGGCATTCCGCAAGGGGTTCGAACCGAAGGTCTCCCTTCTTGATCGGCGTGTATCGAACTTCGTTCCCGCCCTCGTGCTCCACCCCGCTGAAATGCGCATGGAAGTAGCCATACGCAAACTTCTTCGCCTTCTCGAGCACGGCTTGGAAGTCCTCCGGGCGGCGAAGGATTCCTCCCTCGCGCGCATGGAGGTGCGCAAAGTTCAGAACCGGAACGACCCCTGGGACCGACTTTGCGAGGTACAGGATCTCGTCGAGGCCGCCGACGACCTCCTGCAGGCCGCTCGCCTCCGCGCCGAGCATCGGCGAAAGCTTGGATGCATCCATCCGCTGCCGGACGAGGGCCAGGTTCTCCTTGATACGTTCCAGCGCCTCCACGGGGGCGAGGGAACCGTACCGGCCGAGGTGCGCGACGACCGTCGTCCCCTGAAGCGCATGACAGAGCAGGCCACCCCACAGGACGGAATCCCGACTTTTCTCCGCGAGGCCATCCACGTTCGCGAGATCCATGTAATACGGTGCGTGGAGCGACATCTGAATGTCGAGTTCCTTCGCGATGACACCAAGGTCCTCAAGCTCCATGTAGTCACGGGCGACCCCGCTCGCAAGGGAGTATAGGACGTCACCCCTGTCGATCCTCGTCTGAAAATCCGAGACGAACTTCATCCTGCGATCTTCGGCCCGCCCGATCCGGATAACAAGTTCGCCGGGAATCTCGCGGATTGTCCGGCCGATGTCCTCGTCGGCTGCGTACCGCTCGTTGAGGTTCACACGTACGAGCTGGACTTCCATTGCGGAGAGACCGAGGTTGTGGACGTCCTCGATGCCATCTCGCAAGGTTCGGCCTTTGCAGCTCAGCGGGATTCCAGACGGTCCGAACCGAATCATCGAGTCACCGGGAAGGCAGGTGTATCGGAGACGTATTATTTAATTCGCGACAAGCTTAAACCTTGTGGCGTCCGGACTCGCGACGATTGCGAGCGCGAGAAGTGCACGCGAAGGCCCGAGCCCGAAGTTTTCCTGGAGGCGCGCACACTCAGAGACCCAAACGTTTATATCACGCCCGTTTCTACTCGCGACTTCCGAGGCATTTTCCAGTGCCGATGCGCGTGAAAACGAATCCTGAACTCACCGCGGCGATTGATGCGCTGAGGTCCCTCTCAAGGGAGCATCATGCCCCAATTTGGCGGGCAGTCGCAGAACGCCTGGAGCGACCGCGGAAGAACTGGTCCGAGGTGAACCTGAGCCGCATCGCACGACATGCGACGAAGGGGGGACGTGTCATCGTACCGGGCGTCGTGTTGTCGACGGGATCCCTCACCTTCCCCGTCGTCGTCGGAGCATTCCGCGCCTCCGCCGCGGCCAAGAAGAAAATCGAGTCCGCGGGAGGGCGTTCCCTGACACTTCTCGAATTCGCACACGAGCTCCCGTCGGGCAGCGGTGTGCAGGTCCTCGGGTGAGTTCCGTTGGTGGTCATTGACGCAACCGGCCACGTAATCGGGCGGCTCTCGAGCGCGGTTGCGAAGCGGCTCCTGAAGGGCGAGGAAGTCATTGTGGTGAACGCGGAGAAGGCGTTGATCACGGGCCGCCGGAAATGGATCCTCGAGGAGTTCCACCACCGCCGCGATATCGGCAGCCAGCGGAAGGGGCCGTTCTATCCGAGGCGCCCAGATCGCATCCTGCATCGCTCCGTCCGCGGGATGGTTCCGAACCAGGAACCCAGGGGGCGCGACGCGATGAAACGGCTTCGGGTGTACGTGGGCGTCCCCGCGGAGTTCAAGGATCAGCCGTTTGAGCGCGTTGGGGGCGCAGACCGCATCACTACGACGCGATATATGACCATCGGCGAAATCGCAGAGCGACTGGGGGGATCGTTCTGAAGGTCATCATGGCGAGCGGGAAGAGAAAGACGGCGATCGCCCGTGCGACCGTGACCAAGGGATCGGGCGTGGTCCGCGTCAACGCGCGACCGGTGGAGATCATTGAGCACGATCTCGCGAGGATGAAAATCCTCGAGCCGCTGCGGCTCGCAGGAAAGAAAGCGGAGTCCATCGATATCACGATCAACGTGCGTGGCGGGGGCGTGATGGGCCAGGCGGATGCGGTTCGCACCGCCATCGCCCGCGGCCTCGTGCATTACCTGAACGACCCCGAGCTCGAATCCCTGTACCGGGACTACGACCGGACCCTAATCGTCCCAGACACAAGGCGCAAGCTGCCAAAGAACCCCCTCGGCCGCGGTGCGAGAAAGAAGCGGCAGAAGTCATACCGGTGAGGCCATGATCATCCCCGTCCGATGTTTCACATGCGGCAAGGTCGTGGGCTCGTTGTGGGACCCATTCGTTGACCGCGTGCGGGAGGGGGAGCCGCCGGAGAAGGTGCTTGACGAACTCGGCCTCTCGCGATATTGTTGCCGCCGAATGCTCCTCTCGAACGCCGATCTCATCGACGAGGTCGTGCCGTTCGGCTAAGGGAGTGACGACACCTTTTTACGGCACATGGCGTACGTGCGCTTCGCGGGCTCGTGGGGTAGCTTGGTATCCTACCAGCTTGGGGTGCTGGCGACTCCGGTTCAAATCCGGACGGGCCCATCCGTCAGCTTCTTGTCGGATGCTCGGGAGACGAAAGGGTCAAGGCGACGAGCGCCGTTGCGTTCGCAGAGGACGAACGTGCAGGAGATTCCCCTCCCCAAGACCACGGGCGCCGTCGTGACGAGCTGGCGGCTCATCGAGCCGAGTCAGCTGCTCCTCCGGATCCGAGGGCAATCCGACGAGGTCCGTCTCCTTTGCGTCTGTGGGCGGTGCCACTGGATCCTGCGCGAGCGCTTTACTCCCGATGCCGCGATGCTCCTTGTCACCTGTCACCATTGCGGGACGCGTGGCGAACTGCTTCACGAGGGCGCGCGGCTTCCAAGGAAGTAGGGGTCACCGCATCGCGTACCCACCGTCTACGACGAGCGTGTGACCCGTGAGAAACGAGGCGTCATCAGAGCACAGGAAGACGATTTTCCGAGCGATCTCGACGGGATCTCCCGTTCGCCGGAGCGCGACCTCCTCCGCCAACGCCTTTCGTTCCTTCTCTTTCAGGACGGACATCGCCTCGGTATCCACCGCGCCGAGCGCGACGGCGTTCACGTGGATGTTGAAAGGTCCAAGGATTTGCGCGAGCCCCTTCGTGAGCGCGAGGACGCCCGCCTTGGAGACGTAGTACGAGAGGCCCACCGTGTCCCCCGTAATCGCTGGGGTCGAACCGACGAAGACGATCGAACCGCTCCGTTGCCGCTTCATCTCTGCCGCCGCTGCCTGCGCGGCGAAGAAAGACCCGAGAAGATCGATTCGAAAGGGGTGGAGAAAGGCCTCCTCCCCGAGGTCCTCGAAGTTGGCAAACCAATCCTCACGCCGAAAGGGGTAGCCTGCGCAGCAGACGAGCGTATCGATCCGCCCTGCGCCCTTGACGAACGCCTCGACCATGCGCTTCGCCTGGTCGCGGCGCGAGACGTCCGCCTGGAGCAGCACTGCCCTGGCGCCGAGTTTCTTGACCTCCTTTGTGGGGCATTCGGCCGCCACCCGATTCGTGGCGTAATGCAGGCCGACGCTCCTTGCGCCTTCCCGCGCAAACTCGATCGCGGTCACGCGACCGATTCCACCACTCGCCCCCGTAATCAGAGCGCACCGACCGTCCAGCATCCCCATGAGACCCGGGTTGCCGAAGCCTATTCGAGCCATAAAGACATCCGTTCGTTGCGTCCGGAGGGAAGGTTAATGGCGGGCGGTCTAATCCGAGGAGCGCGGGGGTAGCCAAGCTAGGACAACGGCGCCGGACTTAAGATCCGGTCTCGCAGGAGTCCGTGGGTTCAAAGGCGTCGCGGGTCCTCCGCGAGGCGGAGAATCCCATCCCCCGCACTCGGGAATCCCCGAGCCTCTCAGAACAGATCCAGGTGGAGGCGTGCGGACGCCGTTTCGATCTCGCGGACCTCGTCCTCACTCAGCCGCCACCCGGCAGCCCCCGCATTTTCCTCGGCTTGCGCGGGACGCTTCGCGCCGGGAATCGGAACGACGGTCGGGTCGCGATTCAACCAGTTCAGGGCGACCTGTGCGGCGGTCCTTCGATGGGCGGTGGCGATTCGGCGCAGAATGACGAGGAGATGCTCTGACTCCTTGAGGTTGTCCTCACGAAAGAACCGGCTCTGCTTTCGTACGGCGTCGGTGGGCGCATTCTCGGGGCCATATCGGCCCGTGAGGACTCCTTGGGCCAAGGGGCTGTATGCGAGCGTCGTGATTTTTTCTCGCTTGCAGTATGGGAGGACCTCCGCTTCGATTTCGCGGTGGAGAAGATTGTACCGGACCTGGTTTGACGCGATGTCGACGACGGAGAGATGGGACCGCGCTTCGTTGAGGTCCCGCACTGCGAAATTGCTGACACCAATCGCACGGATCGAGCCGTCCTTGTGGAGCCTTTCAAGGGCGCGCATCGTTCGCGAGAGCGGCACCTGCTCCCAGGGATCGGGCCAGTGAATCTGATATACGTCAATCTCCCGGATCCCGAGCCGTTTTAGGCTGCCTTGGCATGCACGGACCACGTCATCCGGTCGCAGGTGATGGCCGGCGACTTTTGTCGCGACGACGACGTTCTCCCGTCCAACGTCTTGGATCGCACGACCGACGACTTCCTCCGAGTGGCCTTGGCCATAGACCTCCGCGGTATCGATGAGGTTCACGCCCAACTGGATGGCCCTTGCCATTGCCGCCGCACAATCCCCATCGTTTACGTCTGCGCCCCACTGGGACCCGCCCGCCTGCCACATCCCGAGCCCAATCTGCGAAACGCGAATTCCGCTCCGTCCGAGTTCGATCCTCTCCATCGTTCCGGCGGCACACCACGTTCGACCTTAAAGGTTCAGCCCAGGGCGCTCCGGCGGGAGCCGAAATTAGAGAGCGGAAATCACGCGCCGTCTCCTACGTCGAGGAAATCCGGTGGCCGATTCGGGAGCCGAAAGCGAATGTACGCCTTCTGCCACTTGTCGTGATACCGATCCGATGCGCGGATGCCCTCGTGATACACGGCTTCGAACGCACCGATGTCCCGATTCGTGAGTGCGACGCCGAGCGGACGAAAGATCTCCTGTTCGAACGTGCGGAGGTCGTCCGCGTACTTCGGCCGGACCTTCTGCATCGTCGCTAGGAGTTTCATCGATTCCCGATGTTCATAGTCCGCGAGCTCCCAATTCCCGCCATGGGCCGCATAGTACATCGTCCAGTAGCGCCGCGCGAGAAGGTCCATCAACGTTGCGAGGCCCGGCTGCATCGCCGCGATCTCGTCCACGGTGAGCTCACCGTGCGGCGTCGTGGCCACGACGCGCGAGCCTCCAATCATGTCGTCGTCCGCCACAGGCGTTCACCTCGCCGCCATGGCCTTCTCGATCGCGTAGTCCACGATCGCGTTCGCCGCGTTCACGCCCGTCGCCTCGAGGAGTCCGCGAAAGCCGGGCGAGGCATTCACCTCGAGGACGTATGGCTTGTTCCCGCTCATGACCATGTCGACGCCGCTGATCTCCAGACCGACCGCCGTCGATGCGCGCACAGCGACGGCCTTCGTCTCCTCGCTGAGCTCGATCTTGTGACCCTTTCCGCCGAGGTGGATGTTCGCCCTCCACTCGAAGTGCGGCGCGACCCGCTTCATCGTTGCAATGACGCGGTCGCCGACGACGAACGCGCGGATGTCAATCCCCGGGTTCGGGATGTACTCTTGCAAACAGACGACCTCGCCGAAGAGGTTGAGGGTGTCGACGATGCTCGCGGTCTCGTCGAGGTCTTTCACCCGCATCACGCCGATTCCCTGCGTCCCCCGTAGGATCTTGAGGACCGCGGGATACGGCACGAACGTGCGGGCCTCCATCGGGGTTGGCCGGGACGCGAGGAGGACCGTCCGCGGGACGGGCACACCCGCGTCGTGGAGTGCCTGCAAGGCGAGGAATTTGTTCCGCGCCGTGAGGAGCGCCTCGTCGCTCATTGTTGCGGGGACCTGCATCACCTCGAGTTGGCGGAGGAGCATCGCGCCGAAGTCCGTCATGGATCGGCCAATTCGAGGGATGTGGACGACGTTCTTGCGAAGGGAGTGACCGTCGATCAGGGCGTCCGGAGGATCTCCGACGACGAGGCGGATCTCGTCCGTTTTCACATACGCGGGCTCATGGCCTTTATCGCGGATCGCGCGAAGGATCATCTTCGTGGACC
>Ga0209521_10004878_pt1 | contig 10655 bp, 12 predicted proteins | sample Rifsed19ft4_FD_184016 | JGI IMG/M metagenome (GOLD analysis project Ga0209521, IMG submission 184016) | Soil microbial communities from Rifle, Colorado, USA - sediment 19ft 4 (version 2) | ecosystem: Environmental > Terrestrial > Deep subsurface > Rock core/Sediment | place: Rifle, Colorado... | reverse complement strand
CCTGTTCCCCGTGGCGGGCGCCGCGCTCGGCTTCGGCGTCCTCGGCGGCACGCTCGCCGCCGGCGCCGCCGTCTTGCTCATGGCGCCGGTCGTGCTCTCCGAGATCGAGCGCGCCGGGCTCACGACCGAGGCGATCGAGGGCCTCGTGAGCCTCGGCGTGCTCGCGCTCCTCGGCACGCTCGTCGGCGCCGCGACGACGCGCGCGCGGCGGGAGCTCGCGCGCTCCGAGGCGCTCGTCGCCGTCCGCCGCGCGGTCGCCGGAGCGGCGACGCTCGAGGGGGCGCTCGGCCGCCTGCGCGCCGCGCTGGCCCTTCGCCTCGACGCCGACGTCGCGCTCGTCGCGCGCGAGGGCGCCGGCACGCTGGTCGCGGGCGGCGCGGGCGTGGCGCCGGGCTCGGCCGTCGCGCGGGTCCTCGCGATGAGCGGCCTCGACGGCACCCCGATGGGGCGCCTCGCGGAACGGTGTATCGTGCTCGGCAGCGTGCACGATCGTTCGTGGGCGAACACGATGAGTTACACGACGCAGCTCGCGGCGTTCGCGTACCTCGCCGGGTCGATTCGCCCCGGTGGATCCGTCCCCCTCCCTGCCCTTCGAGCGATCCCTAGAATCCTGAGGTCGGTCCTCGGATGCGAGGGATCCTGCCGGCGCGCGGGACGCGAGCTCGCAGGGCGGGACCGGGTCACGTTCCTGGGGAACGGGCTCGACGACGTCACCGCCCTCGAGGCGGCGCTCAAGATCCGTGAGACGTGCAGCCTCCCTGCCAGCGGGTACCAGGTCGAGCAGTTCCTGCACGGCCCGTTCCTCTCGCTCGACCGCCGGGATGCGATCGTGGCCCTCCTGTCCCGGGACGACGGACTTCGCGCCTCGTGGGTGCTGGACGGCTTCGCGTCGGCCGGAGCATCCGTCGTCACGATCGGCGACGCCCGGACCGCCGACATCCGCCTGCCTTCCGTCCCGGCGCTCCTGCGACCGATCGTGAACGCGGTCCCGATGCAGTTCCTCGCGTACTACGCGGCGCTCGCACGAAAATCGGATCCGGATGTGATGCGAAGCCGCGTCCCGCGCTATCAGCCCGGGCTCGAGCTGCTCTTCACGTGGCGGCCTCGTCGTGTGGCATCCGCACGATCGTCGAGGCCTCGACGCCGTTCCGGAGGAGGAGCCGCAGGCTCATCTGCCCGCTCCCGTACGTGACGAGGAACTTGTCCACCTCGGACTTGTAGAGGCGCGCGGGTCTCCGACGACCTTCCGTCAGGAAGCCCGCTTCGGAGACGAGCCCGAGGGACAGGAGGCGGCGAACGCGGCGGTAGCATGCCGCGATGGGCACCTTGTACCGCGAGGCGATGTCTTGCGCGGTGAGGGTCTCTTGGTGGAGGGCGATTAGGATCCGGAGGGCGTGGTCGTCGAGGAGCGACTGCCCGTCCTTTTCGTAGAGGAGGAGATCTTCTGCGTTCAGGGCCGGACGAGGCGGCGGTCCGTCTTCGATCCTCTGCTCGGGCACGGCCACCCGCGAACGATGCGGGGGTGCGTCATTAAAAGGCTAGGCTCCGGTTATCATAGCGCGGACGGAGGGTCGTCACCTCGCGCGCCTCCGATCCTCGAGGATCACCTGGGCCGCGTTGTGCCCCGCCGCGCCGATGACCCCGCCTCCCGGATGCGCCGCGCTCCCGCATAGGTACAGCCCCTCGACCGGCATCCGGTACCCCGACCAGCCGGGCACGGGCCGGAAGGAGAAGATCTGGCTCGGGGTGAGGTCTCCCTGGAAGATGTTCCCGCCTGTCAGTCCGAGCGTGTGCTCCATGTCCTGTGGCGAGACGATCTGCCAGTTCGTCACGACGCGCCGGATGTTCGGCGCATACTCTTCGATCGTGTCGAGGATGATCTCGGCCGCCTGCGGCTTGAACGCCTCCCACGTCGTCCCTCTCAGTTCCGAGGGAGCGTACTGGACGAAGCTAGCCATCGTGTGCTTGCCGAGCGGTGCCACGCTCGGGTCCACCACGCTCTGGAACTGGGACTCGATGAACGGATGGGACGAGAAGGCACCGTACTTCGCCTCGTCGAACGCCCGCTCGACGTAGTCGACGGACGGGATGACCTCGACGGTCCCGTTGTGATGAGGCCCCGGGACGCCTGGACGGGCCGTGTAGTCCGGCAACCCGTCTAAGGCCGCATTGAATTTCAACGCGGCGCCGCGAGACCGGATCCGACGCACCATTTCGAGAAAACTCCTCTCGACCGCGTCCTCGGGCAGAAGCCGGAGGAACGTCTGCTTCGCATCAATCCCGGAGACGACGGTGTCCGCACAGATCGTGTGCCCCGCGTCCGTTTCGACGCCGGCGGCGCGACCGTGCTCGACGAGGATCCGACGCACCCCTGATCCGGTCCGGATCACCGCGCCGAAATGTTCCGCGGACCTGGCCATCGCTTCCGTGATCCGTCCCATACCGCCCCGCGCGTAGCCCCAGACGCCCTTCTGTCCGTCCAACACCCCGATGCTATGGTGCCCGAGCACGTACGCGGTCCCGGGGGTCCGAGGTCCCGCGAACGCTCCGATGATTGCCTGGGTCGTCAGGGCCGCCTTCAGCTCCTCGGATTCGAACCACTCGTCGAGGAAGTCCTTCGAGCTCATCAGGAACAGGTCCCGGAGCAGCCGTTCGGCCTCGGGCCCGGAGAACATCCCGAACAGGTCTGCGATGGGCACCGGCGGCGCCATGAGGGTCGGTTCCACGAGCTCGAGGACCTCGTCCCAGAACGACACGTATTTCGGGTAGGCCTTCGCGTCCGCCTTCGAGAACCGCGCGATTTCCTCGATGTTCTTCGCCTCGTCGAGCCAGAGCGCGATTGAACGTCCGTCGGGGAACGGCACGAAGAACTGGGGGTCGTACAGGATCGGGTCGTAGCCGAACTTGGAGAGCCGGAGATCCTCGACGATCTGTGGTCGGAGGAGCCCGCAGACGTACGCGTACGTGTTAATGCGGTAGCCGGGCCAGGGTTCCTCCGTGACGCACGCCCCGCCGACGACGCCACGTCTCTCGAGGACGAGGACCCGGACCCCTGCCTTCGCGAGGTATCCGGCTGTCACGAGTCCGTTGTGGCCGGCCCCGATGACGATCGCGTCGAACGCCGGCATCGTCTTCCGTGGCCGGGAACGCGGCGCGATGGAAAAGGCTTGCACCCGGGCGGGCTTAAGACTCGAGGGCCCGCTTCACGTTCGCTGCGAACTCCTCCGTCTGCGACTTCACCCGCCCCTTCATGAAGTTGTCCATGATCCTGCCAAGCGGCCCCTTCGCCTGGACGTTCATCGTGTATCGCACGGAGGTGCCGGGCCCCTTCGGCTCGAGCTCGATCGTGCCGAGCATCTCCATGTTGTCCGAAATCCCTCGGAAGCGTCCGCGGGATGGCGGCGTCTGCTCGAGCGTCTCCGTCTCCACCTTGATCTCCTGGGAGAGAGGGCCGATCTTCAGCTTCAGGTTCCAGCGCGCATGGCGGTCGTCAACGATGTCCACGGACTGCACGCCGGGAACGCAGCTTCCGACCTGCCGAATGTCGCTTAAGAAGGCCCAGACTCGGTCCACCGGCGCGTTCACATCGAACGAGACGGATCCTTCGGCCATGGCCCGGGGCGCAACGCGTGTCGGGGATATAGGCTTTGGACCGGGCTGCAAGAAAGGTAAGGTGCCGAGGGCCTCCCCCGATGCCTCGGCGTTCGGCGCTTTCGTCGGGACGTGTCGTGTCTATGCCTTCCTCAGGAAGGGCAGGCCTGTGCGCTTGTTCACGCCGATCTTGCGGTTCTTCGGCATGGCGTCCATCGGCTTGCCGCTCTTGGGTTTGCGCTTGCTGAAGAAGTAGATCGTCACCTTGGGTCCCTTCTTCAGCTTCACGTCCCGCGAGTACAAAGTCCATCCCTGGTACTGGTAGGGCATGCTTTGACCTCGGCCCCCCCAGAATACTAGGGTCTCTTTAGCGTTTCCCTCCCGTAGAACGGTCGCGGGGAGAGGGATGGGAAGCTACATTGTAGTCATGTTGCAGCCCATCTGAGCGCTATGGAGGGGCGAGAAAGGTCTCCTGACCCTCCGTTCCCTAGGCGATCGTCCCGGAACCCCAACCTGGTACACGTTCCATGGAGGGAACGACCCCCTCCCGGTAGCCGCAATCCGGTTTCGGTGCGATCGGGCCTTCCGGGGTGACTCCCGATCGGGGGGACGCCTCGCCGGCGCCGTCCTATCCCGACGGGCCCATTCTTCGCAATTTATATAAATGCCTACATAACTGCGGGGTCCAGAGGTAGATCTCAGTGCAGGCACCTCCTCCCCCAATGACGCGTGGGCCAATGATGATGGACCGGAACCGACTGATCTCCGCGGCCCTGATCGGGCTGGGCCTCCTTTTGCTGGCCGTCGGCGCGATTCTCGTGGATATGGGCAACCAGAACTGGGTGCCTCCGAGTCCGACGGATGCGGAGCGGGTCGCTGCGGAGAACCTGAGGGACGTGTGGGGCCCGGCGGTGACCCACTTCGGGATGTTCCTGTTCGTCGGCGGGTTGTTCTGGGCGGCCATCTTCATGGAGACGGCGGACCCATTCGTGCGTCTGTTCCTCCTGATCCTCGGGTTCGTGGCCCTCCTACTCGTACTTGCGGCCTCGCCAACAATCTTCGGTCGTCCGTGAGGTGAATCGATGGCAGGAATGGGAGAGCGGTTGTGGGAGATCGGCAGGTCGCCGCCCCACCACATCACCGTGCTCGCTTTCGGCCTCGTGGCCCTCCTGACAGGGCTCATTGTGGCGTCGACCCTCGTCGTCGTGGGACCTATCGCGGCGTTCGTGATGGCCGCGACGGTCCTCACGGGAGTCGGGGTATTCTTCGTCGCACTGGCCTTGTTCCTAGGGTCGTACACCTCGTCCGGGGACACGGTGACCGGCGTCGTGTGGCGGGTCGCCCAATTGCTCGCCGCCGTCCTGGTCCTCCTGGCTCTCATCTAGAGGCTCGCGAGCGGGATCGCATCGATTCCACGAAGGATGAGCGGAGCTTGTCGCGGGGTCCCCATGTCGGGGCGCGCGTTCCACGTGCGGGCGGAAGCCCTTAAGGGCGTACCGGTCCTCCCGTCCTCGTGGATTCGGACGAGGTCCTCCGCGTGGCGCTCCGCCTTTCGCGACAGGACGCGATCCCTGCGGATACGGGCATCGACGTCCCCGCGACGGACGTCCGACGGGCTCTCTTCGGCATCGATGTCGACTCGGGAGACCTCGTCCTCGCGAAGCAGCTCGGATACGACCTCGTGATCGCCCACCACCCGACGGGAGGGACCGCCGTCCTCGACTTCCCCCGGGTCCTCGCGAAGCACGGGGAGATCCTCGTGCGCCACGGGGTCCCTCGAGACGCCGCGGAGGCCGCGGTCCGCGATCTGGTGGACAGCCGCGCGCCGTCGGCGCATGCGGCAAACTTCGACCGCCTTCCGAGCGTGGCCCGGCTTCTGGGACTCGGACTCATGTGCATCCACAATCCGTGCGACGAGATCGGCCGCCGCGTGATGGACGAGACGCTCCGCTCGAACCTGCACGACGGCGCGCGCGTCCAGGACGCGATCGAGCTGCTCGAGACGATCCCCGAGTTCCGGGAAGCCCCGACGAAGATTGTCGTCCGGATGGGGAAGCCCGACAATCCTCTCGGCGCCTGGGCCGTTCACCACGGCGCGGGCACGAACGGGGGCTTCCCGGTCGCCCGGACCGCCTTCGAGCACCGCATCGACACGGTTTTCTATATCCACGTTGATGCGGGGCACCTCCTGCGGCTCCACGAGAGGTTCGGGCGCGAGGGCGCGAAGAACCTCGTGGTCACGGGACACATGGCTTCGGACAGCATCGGCATCAACGTGCTCGTTCGCGAGCTCCGGTCCCTGGGTCTGCGGGTCGACACGTTCAGCGGGATTGTCGACGTGTGAATGCGACTTTTATTGGCACATACGAATTTTTTCTAACACAAAGCTTAACTATTCTACCCCGTTATCCCGCCCGGGGGTTTTCGTGCCGTTCGAAATCAGCGTTGTCAGCAACACCCCGCTCACCCCCCTCCGGGACCTCGACGACGTGGCGCTGATGTTCCTCACCCAGATCGGGTACATCCCGAAAGGGTACGATCCGAAGACGGACGTGAAGACGGTCCGGGATTCTGTCCCCTACCGCCTCTTCGTAGAGTGTTTCCTCGGGCGCGCGGACAAGGGGTGGACCGTCGAGCAGCTCGCCGCGAAGCTCCGGACGACGAAGGCGACGATCTACCGGCACATCAACAAGCTCAAGGACATGGACCTCCTCGACGAGGTGAACGTGAGCGAGCGAGGCGCGGTGCGAAAGGGCTACCGAATCCGGTACGGGAACCTGTCGAAGGCCTGGAACTTCGTCGAATCGAACGTAGAGATCGCGATGGAGAACTACCGGAAAACGGTCGACCACCTGATGAAGCTCTCGGAGCAACGGAGGTGAAAGGATGGACGCGGACGGGATCGTCGCACTGACGAAGGGGTCCCGGTACCGGATCGAATCGATGGAGACGCGGGAGCGAACGAAGGTCACGAAGGGGATCTTCCGTGGCTACGCGGCGATCGGCCCGGACGACGCGGTCGTGATCGAGATGGACGAGAGTCACGTGGAGCAGAAGGGCAAGCTGCGCCTGATTCCGGTCCACATGGTCCTCTCCGTGGACGTGATGGAACACGTGAAGGAAGAGGCGCCCAAGGGCGAAAAATCGCAGACGATGTACGGATAAGGTCGTCACGCAGCCAGAAGCTTCTTGAATCCACTCCCCGCATCCCGGGTTCATGTCCTCGAAGCTCCCGTACGTGGCGAAGGCCCCCACCGGGTGGCTCGTAATCGCTTTCCTCGGGATCGGAGTCTATCTGGCCACGTGGGTCATCCAACTGTTCTTTCTGCAGACCGTCGCCGATTTTCTCGGCTTGACACTTGTGGGTCTTGCGGGATACCTCTCGATCGCATCCGGCTTGGGGTCCCTGCTGATCCTGAGCGGCCTCATCGCCGCCCTCTGGAGGGCGAACGTCGCGGCGGGGCTCTCCGGGGCCTCCGGGCTGGGTCTCGCCCTCGGCATTGCCGGCGTAGGGATCCTATTCGCGTTCGAGGTCGCGCTCGTGCTCGACTTCTTCGACCTGGAAAAGGGCCTCTCGGCAACCCTTCTGAACGTACGACGCGCCTTCAGCGGGGATGCCCTCGGAAACGTTCTCGCGTTCGCGGGCCTCGCGGCCCTCGCCGTGGGCCTCGCCCGCGCGGTCAGGCTGTTCGGACGTCGGTCGCCGGAAGCGAAGCCCACGGGTCCTGGCGAGAACGCATCGCCACGAGCCTAGTCGCCGCAAGGGATATCGCATCCCGAGTCTTACTCCCGCTGGGTGCGTTCCGATCCGTCCACTGACCATGCGAAGGGGCGGTCGATGAGTCCCGCGTCCGAGGACGCCGCGTTCTTCGAGGCCCTCTTCGAGGAGATCCGGGAGCGACCCCTCTCGAAGGAGGAGATCCACCGGCGAAAGGTCGTTCTCGCGCGGAGGTTTTCCCTCCCCCGGCTGCCGAGCGACGCGGAGCTCGTGTCGCGCCTCTCCCGCGGGGCTCGGCCTTCCCATGAGGAGGTCCTTCGGGTGAAACCCGCCCGAACGGCCAGCGGCGTCGCCGTCGTCACGGTGATGACGGCCCCGCACGCGTGCCCGCACGGGGTCTGCGTCTACTGCCCCGGAGGGCCGCGACTCGGCACTCCGCAATCCTATACGGGCGAGGAGGCGGCTGCGAAGCGGGCGGCCACGCACGCCTACGAGCCTCGCGCGCAGACGGAGGCGCGCCTTCGCGTCCTGCGTTCCATGGGGCACCCGACGGACAAGGTCGACCTGATCATCCTCGGGGGCACGTTCACCTCGCTCATGCAGGGATACCGGGAATCGTTCGTGAAAGGATGTCTCGATGGAATGAACGGGTTCCTCTCGGAGACCCTCCCCGATGCCCAGACCGCGAACGAGGCCGCACCCTCGCGATGCGTCGGACTCACGATCGAGACGAAGCCCGACTGCTTCTTGGGAGCGGAGGTTGAGCAGTCCCTCGACCTCGGGACGACTCGAGTCGAGCTCGGCCTCCAATCGACTCACGACGACGTGCTGACCCTCGTCCATCGAGGCCACACGGACGCCCAGAGCCGGGCGGCGACTCGTCGGGCGAAGGATGCGGGAATGAAGGTGGGCTATCACATGATGCCCGGATTACCTGGGTCCGATTTCGATCGAGACCTCGCATCGTTCCGGTCGATCTTCGAGGATCCCGCGTACCGCCCGGATTTCCTGAAGATCTACCCCACCCTTGTCCTCCCGGGCACCGCCCTCCACGGCCTGTGGCGCGCGGGCCGATATGTTCCCCTGAGCCTCGAGAAGTCCGTCGAGCTCATCGCCCGGATAAAGGCGCTCGTCCCCCCGTGGTGCCGTATCCAGCGCATCCAGCGAGAGATCGGGGCCCACCAGATCCTCGGCGGCCCCTCGAAGGGAGACCTGCGGGTCCTGGCCCAGCAGCGGCTTCGGTCCACCGGCGGTTCGTGCCGATGCATCCGGTGCCGCGAGGTCGGGTTCCGAGGTGTCGAGCCGAGACCCGACGCCCTCACCCTACTCCGCGAGGACTACGAGGCCTCCGGGGGCCATGAAGTGTTCCTGAGTATCGAGGATCCGGTTCGCGAGGTCCTCGTCGCGTACGTTCGGCTGCGACTCGACGCGGCCGGCGCAACGGTCCGAGATCTCAAGGTGTTCGGCCGCCTCGTGCCGATCCACGAAGAGCCGCGCGAACGATGGCAACACCGCGGCCTCGGCCGGCGCCTCATGAGGGAAGCAGAGCTCCTGGCCCGCGAGGAATTCGACGCGCGACGCATCCGGGTGACGGCGGGGGTCGGCGTCCGAGGGTACTACCGGCGGCTCGGGTACGGGCTCGAGCGGCCCTACATGGTCCGCGCGGCGTGATCAGGAAGCCTCTTTGATCCAGCCGAGCCGCCGAAGCTTCGTCGCCTCGACTTCGTCCGCGTTCCGGAAGGACGACTCCGCATCCGCGAGGTACTCGACCGCGAGGCGCAGACCCTGCGGGGTTGGGGAGTTCACGTCGACCCCGGCGCGGCTCATCTGCTGCCGCACGATCGGCATCGCGGCCTCCTGGCCGCCCATCAGGTCGCAGAAGTCCGTTACGATCTGGTCCGTGACGGCGATGAGGGTGGGGGCCTCCTCCTCGGGGCCCTGGTGTCGCCCAAGTCTCGCGTCCGCCTTCGCGACGATGTCCCTTGCGAGCTGGAGAAAACACGGTTCCACGCTCTCCCCGGTCTTCGCGGAGCTCAGGAAGCCCCTCACGCCGAGGGACTCCTTGAGGTACTCCAAGGTCTCCTCCCCCTGCGTGCGGTCGTCCACGAGGTCGATCTTGTTCCCGACGAGGACGAAAGGGATGGATCCCAGCACTTTCCCGAGGTTCCGGAGCCAGTAGTCCGTGAGACTCCGGATCGTGTCCGCCCGGGTCACGTCGTACACGAGCAGGGCGCCCTTGCCCCCGACGAACGCGCTCTCCTGGATGTTCTTGTAGCCCTTCTGACCGAGGACGTCCCAGATCATGAAGGTCAGGTCGACGGCCCGGTCTGGGTACTCCACGCGAAGGTCTTTCTTCGTGACCTTCGTGCCGATCGTCGTGATGTAGTCATCCGAGAACTTGTCCACGACGAACCGGCGGATGAGGGAGGTCTTGCCGACCGCGCCGTCCCCGAGGAGGAGGACCTTCCGCTTGATGTGATCGTCCACCATGAAGCCTCGGACCATCCGAGGGGCCCGCTTATAACGGTTTTCGGCCCAGTCTCACCCGTGCAACTGGACCCGGCTACGAGGCGACGTCCGTGGGCTTCCCCTTCATGAAGCGCCAGGCGACGACGTCGACGCTGGGGAACGCGTCCGGGTTCCCGCTCCAGTCCTTCAGGACACCGCCGTAATGTCTCTCGAAGTCCCCGACCGCGTCCCGGAGCTTTGCCGGCAGGCCGTTCAGGTAGCGCCCGCGCAGGACCGCCGCGAGGACGGTCCGGTCGCCTCGCACGAGGGCGACCTGTCGGCTTCCGAACCGGAGCCGCTCTAGGTTGTTCTTCCGATCGTTGAACGAGTCGCGTACGAACTCTTGGAGGACGATGAACATGCCGCTCATGATGTCCGTGTCCCTCACGATGCCGTCCCGGGTCGACCAGTGGCGGATCAGCATGCCGCTGTCGTGCATCAGGTACAGCTCCTCGAGTCTCGCACGGCGTCCGACGTACAGGGAGAGACCGATCACCCCCGCTCCGCCGAGACCCGCGAATGCGGCGGACATCGCGTCGAGCCCCGAGGGGGGCCGGTAGTTCAGCTGGATCGTGACTGCTCGCTGGATCGTCCGGGGCCGCGCGCCGATCGCGTCCGTGTACACGACGAGGACGTCCAGATCCGTGAAGTACGGATTCGAGGGGTTCGTGGCCATCGCGTCGAGCGATGCGTCCGTGATCCGAGAGGAGGTGTTGAACCACGCATCCCCGGTCACGTTTCGCAAGGTCTGCGCAAGCGTGCCTCCTGCGGTGCCGTTCAGGATGAGCTCCGCGCCGACGGAGAGGGCGATATCGATCCTCGCGGCCGTCGTCGCGGT
>Ga0209521_10004877_pt1 | contig 10656 bp, 11 predicted proteins | sample Rifsed19ft4_FD_184016 | JGI IMG/M metagenome (GOLD analysis project Ga0209521, IMG submission 184016) | Soil microbial communities from Rifle, Colorado, USA - sediment 19ft 4 (version 2) | ecosystem: Environmental > Terrestrial > Deep subsurface > Rock core/Sediment | place: Rifle, Colorado... | reverse complement strand
AATACCGAAGTGGATCACCAAAACCCAATATCTATGACTCCTGCCCTTCGAATTTCGGGGATACAGATATTTTCGTTGCAATAGTGCCCTGGAAATAGGTTCAGTTTGTTATCCCCTGGGTTGAATCTCAGGGGAACCTTTTTTTATTTCCTGAATATCTTGCTGTCTGGCTAATTTGAGGATCTGCCAGAAGATAAAGATTATATAATAAAAAAATCAAGTGATATTGAATGATAGGAACCCAAGAATTGATCTTGATTCTGATCGTGGCGCTGTTCATATTCGGGCCATCAAAGCTACCTGAGTTAGCGCAGTCCCTGGGTAAAGCGGTAGGCGAATTCAAGAAAGCACAGACGGAAACTGAATATGATCTGAAAAGGTTAAATAAACCATTGGATGATAAAGACATAAAGATCCATAATCTGGCGATCGAAATGGGTATTGATGTGAAGAACAAAACAACTGAGCAGCTTGTTGAAGAAATACGGGCAAAGATGAAATCAAGTCAGGGTTTGAAGTTAAAACCAGAAGGTATTTAGAATGGCAATCGGACCAACGGAAATCATTTTAATAGTAGTGGTAATAATTTTTTTATTTGGAGCAAGCAAGATTCCAGAACTTGCCCGTTCACTCGGGCGGGCGACCGGAGAATTCAAAAAAGCAAAGGACGAAACAGAAAGGGAACTCAGGGATGTGGAGAAATCGCTCAAAGAAGGTCGTCCGGTTGAAGAGAAATCTTCAAAGATAAAAGAGATGGCACGGGACCTTGGAATAAAAGTTGAAGGTAAGAGTGATGAGCAGCTGCTGGATGAAATAAAGAAGAAAATGCCATCTGTTGTGAAATACGATACCTGAAAGATCTATTTCTTTTTTCCTTTTTCTTTTATCAGGAATTTAAGCAGATCCTTGCTCAATCGCGTTTCTCTTGCAAGTCTGTCAAGGATAGATGATTCTTCCATACCCTGTGATTTTAGCTCCTGCATCCTTTCAAAGACCTCAGGTTTGATCTCTGAATATTCATTTATATCTTTTCTGTGCCCCCATACATCGCCTTCAAGAAGGGCAACACCCTGCATTTCCAGAAACATCTTGGTGGAATGGGATATAGTCTTGATGTACGAACTCGGAATATGTATCGCCTTCACATTGGGACATGACTGCACCAGAGCGAAGATATCTTTGTTAGACGGTCTGAAAGCAAGATGAATGATCTTTTCTCCTGTACCAAGCGAATTGATTTCCTCTTTTGAACTAACTACCCTTATTCTCATAATATTTTACCTCCTACTGCTATATTATACGGTTTTCATACTATATTACTTTTTCACTTAGTATAAAAATTTGTATAATTTGAAAAAATCTAAACTATTTCACAATATAAATAATTTGCTAAATTTGCAGAATTTGGAATAAGTTAGCTTCTTTGATTTCTGTGCTTTGCAGCCAGATTCGCGATCCTTGCTGCAAAGGCGCCTGCCACAAAACCAGCATCAATATTAACAACTGTCAGGACAGAACATGATTGAAGCATCGAAAGAAGTGCAGCCTCACCTTTCCCTCCTGCCCCGTATCCTGTAGACACCGGGACGCCTATGACAGGTGCATCCACAAGCCCGGCAACAACGGCAGGCAGTGTGCCTTCCCGTCCGGCAGCCACGACCACGGCATCAACACCTGCCTCGATCAGCTTTGTTAATTCTGGAAACAGCCTGTGAATACCTGCCACCCCTACATCGTATATCGTAGTGACACCACATCCCATTTCCTCTGCTGTTGCTCTTGCCTCCTCTGCAACAGGGATGTCAGCAGTTCCGGCTGAAATGATACCCACTTTGCCACCTGTTCTGGCCACCGGCTCGCCTATAGCGACCACACCTGATGCCCTGGAACATCTGATATCAGCCCCCATCTCTTCAGCAAGCGAACTCAATGCCCTGTAATTTTCCCCGCTTGCCCGCGTTACCATAACCCTTCCTTCATTTTTCAAATGGACACGTGCTATGGATACAACTTCATCGCATGTCTTGCAATCTGCTATGATTGCTTCAGGTATGCCTGTTCTCTTTGTCCTGTGGATATCGATCTTCGCGATATTTGATAATATTTCAAAATTAGTTATTCTCAGGCAGCGTTCCGCTTCTGCAAGACCTATCTCATTATTTTTTAATTTTTTCAGAATATCGGATAAATCCATGTTCTGAAATAAGCCTGCATATAGATTATTCTTATCCCAAAAAAAGAGTCCGGCAGTGTTAAGGCCGGACTTACGCCTTTACCTTCTCAACTTCGTAGTTACAGTTTATACCGTATTCGCATGCACGCACTTCTTCCCATGTCTGGTTAATGATGCGCGTGACGCAGTTCATCTCAGAGTGTTTGCACTTCATATTTTTACACTATCTGGTCGATAATTGAACCACTGAGCCCTCTTACAACAGGAACCCTTACTTTCTGCTCGAAAGCTGAAGACCTGGATGATGAAGCTGTCCTCTGTTCACTCGGACCCATGATCTGTGCGGACTTGATACCTGTCATGATTGCCATGCACCGCACTTTGCCCTCATAATCCTTCTTTACCCTTGCGCCCCAGATCACATTCGCATGTGAGTCGAGTTCATATGTCAGAGACGACGCTATGGATTCCGCTTCGTGCAGGGACATGTCCTGTCCGCCTGTTATGTGCAGCAGGCAGCCTGTTGCGCCAGTTGTATCCACATCAAGCAGCGGATGATTCAATGCTGCTCTTACGACATCTTTTGCCTTGTCCTGTCCTTTTGCTTCTCCGACAAGCATCACGGCAAGCCCTCCGCCCTTCATTATCGCCCTGACATCAGCATAGTCGAGATTGATCAATGATGGCTGGGTAATGGTCTCTGATATGCCTTTGACCGTTTCTGATATCAACTGGTCCATTACAGAGAATGCCTGATCTATTGGAAGATTGGGCACATAGTCCAGAAGCCTGTTGTTATCGAGTACGATCACCGTGTCAGCTGCATTTCTCAGCTCGTCAAGACCCTCTTCTGCCTTGACCATTCTGGCTCGCTCCACCCTGAACGGGCTTGTGACCATCCCGATCACTATAGCGCCCTGATCTTTGGCTATCTGAGCGACAACAGGCGCGACGCCTGTTCCTGTCCCTCCGCCCATGCCAGCAGTCACGAACACCAGGTTGGCGTTCTTGAGCACTTCTTCAAGCGTTCCTCTTGCAAGTTCTGCGGCTCTTCTTCCGATTTCAGGGAACCCGCCTGCGCCAAGCCCTCTGGTTATTGATTTGCCTATCAGGATCTTCTTGTCTGCCTGCGTGATATCAAGGTGGATCTTATCTGTGTTTATCGCAATGGTATCTGCACCGGCAACGCCGATATTATAAAGACGGTTTACAGTGTTGTTACCGCCGCCTCCGCACCCGACCACAACGATCCTTGGCGTACCGAAATCTTCAACTTCGTCTGAAGCTCCGCTCGCGGCTCTCTTCAATTCCTGTTCTTTTTCTGCCATTTTTAATGCATCTTGTACGAATGATTCCATATTCATCCCCTCATTATTATTGCTCTTCTTTCAAGCGCAGGAAACTTTCGGCATCTTTAGCCTGTTCTTGCGCTTCTTTATATAATTTCATCCTGCCAACCAATTTTTCACTTCTCTGATCAATCAAATCCCTTATAGCCGTCCTGATTGCTTCGCTTGCGGACGGAAATTCACCATATTCCACTAGCATGTCGATCATTTTTAATTGTTGTTCCGGGAGTCTTAGTGTGACCCTTTGCATATTGGTTCTCCCTTTGGAAGGAGGCATATGGCATACATCTGTACGACACATGTATGCCAGATGTCTGACATACTGTCTGACACTAAAGTATTTAAAAGTATCGCCATAACCCATTATGATCATAATTATGTATATCAACGTTTCACTTACATGATAACCGACAAAACTTTAAGCTCAATTGCAGTGTAGGGGGAATGTGATACCATGCAGATACTGTCCATTCATTCTGATTATATCGAATACGAGACAAAGAGAAGTACTCCTGTTGCTGAAAAAATAGAAGAAGACCTGAAAAGAGGTCGAATGGAAGAGGCTCTGACCGTTTTTGTTGCGGTTGAGAAAAACGATGAAGGGAACATAGAACATATTGCAGAGAAGACGGCGCAGGAGATCAAGAAAGTCACAGAGCAGGTCAAAACAAACAGGATCATGATATACCCTTATGCTCATCTGAGCTCAAGCCTCGCATCCCCGAATGCTGCGATCGAGGGGCTGAAAAAACTTGAAGAACTCCTGAAAGAAGCAGGGTTTGAAGTGAAGCGGGCACCCTTTGGCTGGTACAAATCCTTTACCATAAAGTGCAAAGGGCATCCTTTATCTGAGCTTTCAAGGACGATCAGATTGGGCGAGGAAAAATGCGTGACCATAATGAAAGAGGATGTTGTTTCAGAGGCGTTGAAGTCAGAGGAAAAAGCAACGTCGTACTGGCATATCCTGACACCTGACGGCGAACTTTTCAATCCAGACGAATTCGATTTCACTGGGCATGATAAACTCAGGAAATTCGTTAATTACGAGATACACAAGAGCAGGGCAGTGGATAAGATACCTCCTCATGTAGAACTGATGAAGCGGCTTGAGCTTGCCGATTATGAGCCTGGATCAGACACGGGAAATATGCGTTTTTACCCGAAAGGGAGGCTTGTGAAGAGCTTGATTGAGAACTATGTGCTTGAAGAAGCGGCAAAGAAAGGAGCAATGGAAGTCGAGACACCCCTGATGTACGATATGAACCATCCCACACTGAAAAAATACCTGGACCGCTTCCCTGCGCGCCAGTATTCAATAGAGGCTGATAAAAAGCAGCTCTTCCTGAGGTTTGCAGCGTGCTTCGGGCAGTTCCTTATGAATCACGATATGACAATTTCGTACAGGAGCCTGCCGCTGCGCATGGTCGAACTTACCAGGTACAGCTTCAGAAAAGAGCAGAGTGGTGAGCTTGTGGGTCTGCGCCGGCTTCGCGCATTCACCATGCCTGACATGCACACGCTTTGCAGGGACATGGAGGATGCTGTCAGACAGTTCAATGATCAGTATAACATGTGCATAGATGTGCTGGACAACATCGGTCTTGACCTGAATGATTATGAAGTTGCCATACGCTTCACACGGGATTTTTATGAAGAGAATAAAGATTTCATAGTTGGACTTGTAAAGATAGTCAATAAACCAGTTCTGATCGAGCTCTGGGATCAGAGATTCTTCTATTTTGTGCTGAAGTTCGAGTTCAACTATGTTGATGCGATGGACAAGGCAAGTGCATTATCCACTGTCCAGATAGATGTTGAGAATGCAGAGCGATACGGGATAAAGTACATTGATTCAAACGGAGCAGAAAAAAGACCGTTCATCCTCCACTGCTCTCCGAGCGGTGCGATCGAGAGATGCATATATGCCCTTCTTGAAAAGGCGTATATGAATTCTGAAGCAGGTATGGTTCCGATGTTCCCGGTCTGGCTTTCGCCCACACAGGTGCGGATAATTCCAGTTACTGAGAAGCATACAGGATATGCGGAAAAGGTGGGAGGAGAACTGGGCTGCAGGGTGGATATAGATGACCGCGAGGAGACCGTTGGAAAGAAGATCCGCGACGCTGGAAAGGAATGGATCCCTTATGTCGCGGTCGTGGGAGATGAAGAGATAAAGTATGGCAATATCACCGTCACGGTGAGGAGCGAATCCATTCCAGATAAGCCTTACAATAAAAAGATGACAGTGGCAGAGCTCAATCAGAGGGTATCGGATGAGATCAAAGGATATCCATTCAAGAGGAACCCGCTTTCTGTAAAATTATCAGCAAGACCTAAATTCGTATGAGCAGGGAGAAAGCTTTTATTGCATTACTGCATTAAGGAGAAAAAACAACTATTGATATGATTCAGGATTAAAGAGGATTAATATATGAGATTCCAGGGCAGATCAACAAGGAAATACACAGGCGGCAGATTAATTCGGACAAGAGGTAAGAGAAGGTTTGAACTTGGAGGCGAGGAGGCGAACACGCATCTTGGAAAGACCATAAGAAGAACTGTGCGGGTAATGGGTGGAGTTGAGAAAGTCCGCCTTCTAAGAGACAGCTACGCTGTCGTGACAGATCCGAAAACAAAGGCATCGAGGAAAGTCAAGATAGAGACCGTGAGTGGCAATCCTGCAAATATACATTATATCAGGCGAAACATCGTGACAAAGGGCTCAATCATTAAAACAGAGATAGGTTCTGCCCGGGTCACAAGCAGACCTGGACAGGAAGGCAGCATCAATGCTGTACTGATCCCTGCAGCTTAACCTATTCTCCTCAACACGATCCCTTCAGCTACTTTGGGGAGGAAAAGCGTGGATTTCTGGGGGAAGTTCCTGCGTTCCTCGGACGCTTTTTTCACCACATCCTTGATAGATACGGGATTCATAAGAAAAGCGACATCGAATTCCTTATTTCTGACCCTTGCAACTGCTTCAGCAGGGATGGCGTTGAAGGATATGTCTTCCTCCGGTCTACCCCTGATTATAGGGGAGATCAGCCATTCATGCAGAACGATGAGGTCAAGACCCACTCGCTCGCCCTGTTTATCCGAGAGTTCCTTCACGAGTTTTTCATCTGCTTTGAGTATGCTGAACTTTTTACCATCATACATCCCGAGTCTGACATCAAACTCGTTGCTGCGCAGATGCAGCTTTGAATAGAACTCCTCGCTGTTTTCAGGGCTTTCCCAGGCTGTCTCGAATTTCTCATTTACGATTTTTTCAAGGTTCTGTGCGCTAAAGTTCCTGACCGCCCTGTGCCAGGGTAAAAGAATTAGTGCCCTGTCTCCCCCCTCCATAAGCATCATCATGGTATATTCGATACCATCCTTTTCACGCATGAGATCCGATGCCGTATATCTGTGATGCCCGTCCAGGATGAGGAGTTTCTGATTCGCCATCATCTCCCTGATCCTCTCTATAAGAATCCAATCCGTTATTTCCCAGAGCAGGTGCCTGGCGCCATTGAGCGTGACATCAACAAGCGGCGGCTTCTCAGGATCAGGGATATAATTCGGGCGCTTAAATCCAAGGTATTCTTCAAATAGATTGTTCAATTCATGACCAGGCATGCTGTATTCAGCTGCGATTGGTGAGAAGTTCATCATACATCCCTTCATCAACCTGTAACGCTCTTTTGTGTTTCCCTCAAAGATGTTCTCATGTCCAATAATGTTCCCTTTTCCAAGTTCTTCAACACGGACAAGGCTGACCAGACCGAAAGCGAAATACCGATCTTTTCTGCTTTTTTCTGGAAGCTGGGTCAGGATCTCAGACCTGAGTGTGTACATGATCCCGTAGATATAAAATGCGGGTTCTTTTCTCTCCACCAGGACTTCAGAATCCAGGAACCGATCAAGATTCTTTCTGGCATGCTCGATGAATTCATCCCTGTCCATATCTTTTCTCCTGGCGGTCACATGAATGATATTGTTTTTTTCCAAGGAATATCTATCATAACCTGCCGTATCTATGGTGTCATAGACAGGACAGACAAGTTTTTCTACAGACATCTCTGGATTAATTATCAAGGCTTTAAAGGGTTGAATGTCTACCATCTTTGAGCATCCTGAATTGTTTCCTGTGGTTAAATTTTGAATCTCTAAGGTTGATATTGGACATGAATGTTTCGAATAGAAGAACGATTCAATGCCTGATCGTAGCCACCATCTTTCCTTTTTTGAATATCCTGACAATACCGCCGCTCTGTGAAACCACGACCCCGATCGAGTCTGTCACCTGAGTGATAGCAGCGACCGAAGAATGCCTGGTTCCCAATCCCTTCTGCAGCTTTACTCCTCCTGTGTCGATTGTGATATATCGACCGCCAGACTCGATAGCCCCATCCCCTGAGACCACAAAAACACCGTCCAGCTGGGCGAACTCCTTTATACTTGCCTGCGTCTCTGGATCCATGACCATTCTTTTTTCCCTGCTGTGTCCCTCAAATGGATTCAATACAAGCTGTCTTGAACAATCCATCACCCTTCGCGCATCGCCGACGACAAAACCCGTTCCGATGGCATGCCCCTCTCTGCCTTCCCTGCCTATTTCAAGAGCGATCCTGACCACAGCGTCAAATACATATTCCTTTATTTCTGTCCCTTTCAGAACTTCCGCTACCTCAGACTGAGCAGTTTCTTTCCTGACGAGCTGCAGAGATGCCCTGGATGCAGGATTGCTGCTCATTTCATCTTCGAGCATACTGGCACGGTTTCTGTAGTAACTTGCAAGTGTTCTCAATACACTGGTCTCATTGAAATCCGAAGATATCTCGGATGCTTCCCTGAATTTTGCAATAGCTTTGAGGTAGAGTTCCCTTGCCAGTTTGTAATTCCCTGCGTTCTGAGCCTTTTCTGCCTTTCTTGCAATATTTCGCCCTTCGTCTGATAGAACATTTCTCCACAAATATGATCCCTTCAGTACCTGAGTTGTGTCTTTCCAGATACGTTCTCTTTCAATATAAGTCTGAAGGTCGGACTATCCCGCGCCTGCGCTGCCCTGCGAAAGTGGACTTCTCAATAATACTCTATCCTGCAAGATATGATTCAGTGATCGCTGTCGGTGCCACCGATCAATCCAACAATAGGGCATATTTCAGCAACTTCGGAAGCGCACTTGATATAGTCGCGCCAGGGGTCAGCATACTCTCAACTTTACCTGGTGATAGGTATGGAACAATGAGCGGCACCTCAATGGCCACGCCGCATGTGAGCGGAACCGCAGCGCTCATCCTGGAAAACAATCCCTCGCTGAGTGTGGAACAGGTGAGAGCCAGATTATATTCAACCGCTGATGACCTGGGTACCCGGGGTTTGGATAGATATTACGGCTGGGGTCTGGTGGACGCTGAAGAAAGCGTCACCACAACCTGAGCTGTTTTTCTTTTCATATATTTCGTGCCTTCGAGTATTCTTCTCATCTCCCTCCAGCCCCGCCGCCTCCGAACCCGCCTCCACCTCCAAATCCTCCGCCCCCGTGCCCTCCGCCTTTAGAAGCCGAGTAAGCTGATGTCACTGAACTGTTCACAGAGTGGAATGAGTAAAAGATAAAAGGTGCAACATGAACTTCTGGTATTTCCACTTTCAGCGATTTCATTGCCTTTATCACGTTTTCTCCGGCTCCAAGTGCAGTCCCAAAGACAAGCCATTCCTTCCATATCACGAGATCCTGCGGCATATATTTCTTTATCATTGCCATATCTGACAGGAAGTTCCGAAACGCATCCCATTCAAGTTTTTCTTTATAATATTCACCCTTCCACCTTCCAAAAAGAGTTGAGGATGGAAAAAGCGCTATGCCAACTGATTGTGCAGCAAGGGTGGCTGAATAGACTGTAATTTCTTTAAATATCGGATACATGCCTGAGCTTGCAAAAAAAGATATAACAGCCAGAGCAGCTGCTATCAGAAATAAAATACCAAACCTTGTCCCTCCTCTTAAAGCGAATTCTTCAGATACCTCAGGGTAAGGTGATTTCATAAGCTTGTTGACCCTTTTTGACAGCTCTTCGATCTCTGTTTGTCTGGAACTCATTGATTTTACTTTTTCCTTAAATGCAGCAGTATCAAAATCGCCCTCTTTTGACCAGTCCTGCAGGAATGAAAGGACATCTTTCTCATAGAGATCTTCTGTATCGTCAGGTTTTTTGAGAAGTTTGATCCTGACTTCCTCCTTTTTCTTATCGTTTGAATAAGGCTCAATTTTTATGAAACCCCGCATATTCAGGTCAAGCAGCGTGGCATAGAAACCATTCTCATCAAAATCAAAGGCATCGCTACTGAATACCCTGTTTACAACCCATGGTTTTCTCCTGTTTGGAACATAGCTCAGGTGCTCTGGTACGATGGAAGCTTTTTCAGTCCCGTACTTCCTGTATAAATAAAAAAGGATCAATGGAAACCCAAGAATTGCCCCGATCAGGATATATTTCAGCCCTGAAAGAAGCAGGTAGTAAGTCGAGTACGGTGAGTTGGCAGATACTGTTCTGTCCTCTACCCTGTCCTGCCCTGTCACAAACCTTGCAGAATCAGGTTTCATGAGCATTTCAACTTCGATAAGCCCGTTCTCAGGGCTTTTACCCTCAACTTTCCACATGCCCCCTCCCTTTGATGTGCGAAAATCAGGAGGATGCGGGAAAACGTTTACGATCCTGCTCTCAGGAAGGGTGATCTCAACATTCCTGAATGGAATATGCCGGTCTGCGAGCATGAGATTTAACTGGCACAGCGAATCATCGCAATTCACAGGTGGATATACCCAGAAACTGTAGGTTATCTTATATTCCCCCTCTTTATACATCCCTGGAACAAAGCAGCCTGCCTCGTTTTCGTAAGCCCGCGATTCGACGGTATTCCTGATAGACCCATCGTTTGTCCAGACCTTTCCGGCATTGTCTTTGACATAAGGGACTGCACCATCAGGGCAGACGATGCTCCTGGCTTTCACATGAGGTGCATCCAGACCATCTTCATCAGGGTTGACAAGCGGGGCTTTCCATATCCTGAACAGCATGGAATATTCATTCGAACTTCCGACCTTGTAGACATACGTTTCTGTCAAAAGACTTTCGGAGGAGAAAGAAG
>Ga0209521_10004875_pt1 | contig 10659 bp, 12 predicted proteins | sample Rifsed19ft4_FD_184016 | JGI IMG/M metagenome (GOLD analysis project Ga0209521, IMG submission 184016) | Soil microbial communities from Rifle, Colorado, USA - sediment 19ft 4 (version 2) | ecosystem: Environmental > Terrestrial > Deep subsurface > Rock core/Sediment | place: Rifle, Colorado... | reverse complement strand
CAAAGCCGGCGTCGTGTATCCCTTTCAATATGTCCGGGTTGAGATTCAAGCTTTCAAACTTCATCTTTAATCATCCTTTCAAAAATCTCCCGTTTTTGGAACAGGCACGTCATATGCTACTATTTTGACAATCTTTTAGCAAGCTCCCGCACTTCGGTATAGGTATGCTTAATCCAGGTTATAGGTGACAAGCAGGGTCATAGTAGTTTACGCGGATGATGAGGATAAACAGATTGAAAAGCTGATTGTGACAGACAATAACGGAAAGGTGGAAGAAACGCTTATGCGGGTAAAAGACGTCTATCTGAAATTTAAAGGGTAAAAAAAAAGAAAAAATAGTTGACACCCGTCACAAATCGTGCTAAATTCAAAATACCCTTCAATTTATGGATTGCCATAGTATCCCGGAATAATACCCGCAAATAAATCCAGATGATTAAACCAGAGGGTTTTAGCGCGCGCAAGGAATTAACAAATTCATAAGAAATTGAATACGTCCAACCACATCCGTCAATCAATTTTTATTTCCCATCCGTTTAAAATCCCGGGAAGCGGTGTATGAATCTAAAGGAACTCAAAGAAAAAAAGATTAACGAACTTACGTCCCTGGCAAAAAACTACAGCATAGAAGACGCCTCTTCCATGAGGAAGCAGGACCTTATATTCGCGCTCCTTCAGGCGCAGAGCGAAAAAAACGGGGTCATATCGGGCGAAGGCGTTCTGGAAACCCTTCCCGACGGCTTTGGCTTCTTAAGGGCGCCCGACTATAACTACCTGCCGGGCCCGGACGATATCTATGTATCGCCCTCGCAGATAAGAAAATTCCACCTGAGGACCGGCGATATCGTATCCGGCCAGATAAGGCCGCCGAAGGAAGGGGAAAGGTATTTCGCGCTTCTCCGGGTTGAGAAGACCAACTATGAAGACCCAGAGATTGCAAAGGATAAGATACTCTTTGACAACCTCACCCCTCTTTACCCGCAGGAAAGAATAGGCCTTGAGACCGCGCCCAAAGGCGACCTATCCATGAGGATTATGGACCTTTTCACCCCCGTGGGAAAAGGGCAGAGAGGCCTTATAGTATCGCCCCCGAGGGCCGGAAAAACAACCATACTTCAAAAGCTTGCTAATTCCATCGCGACAAACCATCCCGAGGTGGTGCTGATTGTCCTCCTTATAGACGAAAGGCCCGAAGAGGTCACCGACATGCAGAGGTCCGTGCAGGGAGAGGTGATAAGTTCCACCTTTGACGAGCCGGCGCAGCGCCATGTCCAGGTGGCGGAGATGGTTCTGGAGAAGGCAAAAAGGCTTGTGGAGCATCAAAGGGATGTCGTGATACTCCTTGACAGCATAACGCGCCTTGCCAGGGCATATAACACGGTCGTGCCTCCGAGCGGAAAAGTCCTTTCAGGGGGGGTGGATTCAAACGCCCTTCATAAGCCAAAGAGGTTTTTCGGCGCCGCAAGAAATATCGAAGAAGGCGGGAGCCTTACCGTCATAGCCACGGCCCTTGTTGAGACCGGAAGCCGTATGGATGAGGTCATATTCGAAGAGTTCAAGGGCACGGGCAACATGGAAATAGTGCTTGACAGGAAACTCGCGGAAAGACGCGTATTCCCCGCAATAGACCTCAACCGCTCCGGCACGAGAAAAGAAGAACTCCTTATTCCCAAAGAAGACCTGAACAGGATCTGGATCTTAAGAAAGGTGCTTCAGCCCCTGAACCCCATCGAGAGCATGGAATTCCTGCTTGAGAAACTCGAACATACCCCCTCAAACAAGCATTTCCTCGCCTCAATGAGCAAATAATCCTGCCGGAGCGCCTTCCCCCCGCATTTCAATAAGGCAATTGTTGATATGTATGGCTTAAATAATAGAAAAAGGCATATCTGGTGCGCCGTCAGAAGGTGCTTTATCAAGCACGTCCAGCAGATGGTCATGGACATTGAGAAGGCCGGGGGCTTTATATAGGCGGGAATCCCCCCCTCACCTCAATCCTCTCTCGCCACACTTTCCCCTTGCATTCCCTATGGGTAGTTGTTAATATATTTTTTTAAATTAAAACTTAGGAGTAGTCCTTATGAGGGAAGGCATTCATCCTGCATATGAGGTAACAAAGATTCATTGCGCGTGCGGAGCCGAGGCCGAAACCCGCTCCACAAAAAAAGACATCCACCTGGAGATATGCTCAAGCTGCCATCCCATGTATACCGGAAAGCAGAAGCTTGTGGATACGGCGGGAAGGGTTGAAAAATTTCGGCGCAAATATACGAAAAAAACCAAAGAAGACTGATTTTCCGGTTTTTCTTGGACAAGAGACGCTGTGAAGGTGACTCTCCTTAATTTCACGCCCAATCCGGAGAAAACGGTTTCGCTTGCCGCAAAACTCTGTTATTCAAAGTCAACGATTGACGAACTTGAAGAGCGGGTAAAGGGCATATCCTACGAAAAGTTTCTGAGAAAGATTCTCAAGATGGGGCATCTTTCCGTCCTTGAGCACGCAAGTTTCACGTTCGGGATAGACGGCATCTCAAGGGCGACTTCCCATCAGCTTGTGCGCCACCGTATAGCCTCGTATTCCCAGCAGAGCCAGAGATACGTGGAACTGTCGGGCGCGGAGCACGTAACCCCCCCTTCCATACAGAAAAACGCATTGATGGAAGAAAGATTCAAAGACGTCATCTCAAGGTGTTACTCTTTTTACTCCGAGATGCTTTCTTCAGGGGTTTTGGCCGAGGATGCCCGTTACATACTCCCAAACGCCGCGTGCACAAAGATTATAGCCACCATGAACGCGCGGGAGCTGCTTCACTTTTTCAGGCTCCGCTGCTGTGAAAGGGCGCAGTGGGAGATAAGGGAAATGGCGACCCTGATGCTTTCCCTCGCTAAAAAAGAGGCTCCTGTAATCTTTAAATCCGCAGGCCCCGCGTGCGTCAGAGGCCCGTGCAGCGAAGGGGAGATGACCTGTGGAAGGCCGGCGGAGATAAGGGAGAAATTTAAAAATCTATGCCCCCTGCCCTCCCCGTAAACATCTTGCCCAGGCAATCTGAAAAAACGCTCTCTCTATCTCTACTAAAACTTCTCTTTTTCTTAACCCTTATGGAATTTTGCCATGCTGCTTGAAAAACTGAAAGAACTGGAAAAAAAATACGGCGAACTTTCAAACCTCCTCGCCACGCCCGAGGTTATCTCGGACCAGGCAAGATACCAGAGGTATGCCAGGGAACTTGCCTCGCTGAAAGACATCGTAAAGGTTTACTCAAGGCTTAAAAAAATAGAGGAAGACATAAAAGAAAACAGGGACGTGCTTGAAGGCAAGGACGAGGAGCTAAAGCCTCTCGCAAAGGAGGAACTTGCGATAATAGAGAAGGAAAAAGAGGAACTCTCGGAAAAACTCAAGATATTGCTCCTTCCCAAAGACCCAAATGACGAAAGAAACATAATTGTAGAGATAAGGGCGGGCGCCGGAGGGGACGAGAGCGCCCTTTTCGCGGCCGAACTCTTCAGGATGTATTCGCGTTACGCGGAAAGGCACGGCTGGAAGACCGAGGTCTTAAGCTCCAACGCCACGGGCCTTAACGGGTACAAGGAAATCATCGCGATGATAGAAGGAAGGGGCGCTTACTCGCGCCTGAAATACGAAAGCGGGGTGCACAGGGTCCAGAGGGTCCCGGAGACCGAGGCCTCCGGCAGGCGCCACACCTCAACGGTAACCGTTGCTGTCATGCCCGAGGCGCAGGAGGTGGAGGTAAACGTCAAGGACGGGGAACTGCGCGTGGATACATTCAGGGCGGGCGGCCACGGCGGCCAGAACGTAAATAAAGTGGAGACGGCGGTAAGGATTACCCACATCCCTTCGGGAATAGTTGTAAACTGCCAGGACGAAAAAAGCCAGCATAAAAACCGCCAGAAGGCGATGAAGATACTTCTTTCCAGGCTCCTTGACAAAAAGATGCGGGAACAGAGGGAAAAGATAGCCATTGAAAGGAAGGCGATGGTCGGAACCGGCGATAGAAGCGAAAAGATACGGACATACAATTTTCCCCAAAACCGCGTCACTGACCACAGAATCACCATCACGATCCACAGGCTCCAGGATTTTTTGGACGGCGACCTTGAGGAACTTATTGACCAGCTCACGGCGCATTACCAGATGGAGGCGCTCAAAGGCATTGAGACCGGGGCTGTTGTGAGCTGAAGTCGTTCATAAAATGGAAAAATTCATAATAGAGGGCGGAGAAAGGCTAATCGGGACCGTTACGGTAAGCGGCGCGAAAAACGCGGCGCTTCCGCTCATGGCGGCAAGCCTTCTTTGCGAGGGCGAAAACACACTCACAAACGTCCCGAACCTCAAAGACATTGATACCTTCAAGGAACTCCTTGCCTATATGGGGTGCGAAATCTCCCATGACGCCGGGAAAAGGATTTTAAAGATAGACTCCGCGAACGTCCGCCGGTTCGAAGCCCCCTATGAGCTTGTAAAGACGATGCGCGCGGCGATAGTCGTCCTGGGGCCGCTTCTTGCGAGGTTTAAAAGCGCGAGGGTGAGCCTTCCGGGGGGATGCGCCATAGGGGCAAGGCCCGTAAACCTGCATCTGTCGGGGCTTGAAAAAATGGGGGCGGACGTAAAGATAGAACACGGCTACATTGATGTAAAAGCCTCCAAACTCAAAGGCGCGCATATATACCTTGACCAGCCCACCGTGACAGGGACGGAGAATCTCCTGCTCGCGGCGGTTTTGGGCGAAGGCGAGACCGTAATTGAAAACGCGGCCCTTGAGCCGGAGGTTTCTGAACTCGCCTCTTCCCTTCAAAAAATGGGCGCAAAGATTAAGGGCGCGGGCACTGACAGAATAAAAATTACGGGCGTGAAAAAGTTAAAACCGGTGGAATACAGCGTGATACCGGACAGGATTGAGGCGGGGACATTCATGGTTGCCTCCGCAATGACAAAGGGCAACGTCCTCATAAAAAACTGCCCCGGCCGCCATCTGGATTCCCTTGCGGCAAAATTAAGAGAGGCGGGCGCCGAGATTACGGTTGAAACAGAAGGAGTCCGGGTTATAGGCGGCTGGCCCATAAAAAGCGTTGACATCAAGACCTGTCCCTACCCCGGTTTCCCGACGGATATGCAGGCGCAGTTTGTGGCGATGATGACGATAGCGGACGGCCTGAGCGTTGTGACGGAGACGATATTTGAAAACAGGTTCATGCATGTCGCGGAGTTAAAGAGGATGGGCGCGGACATAACGGTTGACGGAAGGAACGCTATCATAAGGGGTGTCGCGGGCCTGAGCGGAGCGCCTCTTATGGCGACGGACCTGAGGGCGAGCGCCTCCCTTGTCCTCGCGGGACTCGTTGCCGGCGGGGTTACGGAGGTATCCCGGATATACCACATAGACAGGGGTTACGAGGGCATAGAGGAAAAACTCCAGGCCCTGGGGGCAAATATAAAAAGGATAAGGGCATGAAAGAGAAACAGACCATCACGATAGCGCTGCCCAAGGGGCGCATGCTTAAAGAGGCGGTTCTCCTCTTTAAAAAAGCCGGCATGGACGCGGGGGGCCTTTTAAGCGGCGAAAGAAAACTGATGCTTGAAGATAAAAAAGAACGCATAAGGTTCATGATCGTAAGGGCGCAGGATGTGCCGACTTACGTTGAATACGGCGCCGCGGACGCGGGGGTGGCGGGAAAAGACATACTGGTTGAACAGGAAAAGGACCTGTACGAGCCGCTGGACCTCAAGATAGGAAGGTGCAGGATGGTCGTTGCGGAACCGAAAAAACTTGGGAATAAGGATAACCCCGGGAGATGGACCCACATAAGGGTCGCGACAAAATACCCCGGCATAACAACGCGGCACTTCCTTTCCAAAGGCATACAGGTTGAGATAATAAAGCTCTACGGCTCAATAGAGCTGGCGCCGCTTTTAGGGCTTTGCGAAAGGATAGTTGACCTCGTGCAGACGGGCGCCACCTTGAGGGAAAACGGCCTTGTTGAGGTTGAAACCATAATGGATGTGACATCCCGGCTTGTCTGCAACAGGGCGAGCCTGAAGACAAAACCAAAGAGGATAAAAGAACTGGTGGAAAGACTTTCGGACGTGACCGGGTAAAAAAATGAAACTGATAAGGACAAAAGACATTGCCTTCGCGCCGCTTTTATCAAGGATACTTGAAAGGGGGCGCGGAGGAAGCGCGGACGTCGTTGAGGATACGGTAAAAGATATCATCCGGGATGTCAGAAAAAACAAAGACAGGGCGCTGGTTAAATACACCAGGAGATTCGACCGCGTGGATATTTCAGGGCGCATAGAGGTCAGGAAAGCCGACCTCCGGGGCGCCGCCGGAGATATCCCCAAAAACGACCTTTTGCTCATGAAACTTGCCGCGAAAAGGATTGAGGCCTTCCACAGAAGACAGTGCCAGTCCTCATGGTTTGTAAGGGAAAAAAACGGCATAACCCTGGGCCAAAAAATCACCCCCCTTGAAAAAGTCGGCATCTACGTCCCCGGGGGCAAGGCCTCTTACCCGACGAGCGTGCTTATGAACGCGATACCCGCGAGGATTGCCGGCGTGGATGAAATAGTCATGGCAACGCCACCTTCAAAACAGGATATAAACCCTTACGTGCTTGCGGCCGCCTATCTCGGCGGTGTTACGCGGGTCTATAGAATCGGGGGGGCGCAGGCGATAGCCGCCCTTGCCTTCGGCACGGAAACCGTTTTGGCCGTGGATAAGATAGTAGGGCCGGGAAATATCTATGTGGCAACCGCGAAAAGACTCGTATTCGGAAAAGTGGACATAGACATGGTCGCGGGGCCAAGCGAGATACTTATAATAAACGACGGGACAGGCAACCCCGCCTTTATCGCTTCTGACCTGCTCTCGCAGGCCGAGCATGATGAGGACGCAAGGAGCGCCCTTATCACAACGTCGTTGAGTATGGCAGCGGCGGTTAAAAAAGAGGTGGAAAAAAGGTTAAAGGGACTCAAGAGGAAGGCCATCGCAAAAACCTCGATTGAGCGAAACGGGCTGATTATTGTCGCAAAAACAGTTGCAGAGGCGGCAAAAATCTCCAACCTTATCGCCCCGGAGCATCTTGAACTGATTGTAGAAAGGCCGGAGAGTTTGCTTGGTAAAATCCGCAATGCCGGCGCGATATTCCTCGGCCCTTACACCCCTGAGGCCGTCGGGGACTATCTTGCGGGGCCTAACCACACGCTTCCAACAGCCGGGACCTCGCGTTTTTTTTCGCCGCTGGGGGTGCATGATTTCCTGAAGGCATCAAGCGTTATAAAATTCTCAAAGAAGGCCCTTGAAAAATTAGGCCCGGCAATTGAAAGGTTTGCGGAGCTGGAAGGATTGGATGCGCACGCAAAAAGCGTTAAGATAAGGTTTGAGAAAAACTTTTAGACCTGCGCTGAACCCTGTGCTGAACTTGTTTCAGCATTGTTTCGGCATCTGAAAGTTTTTTAAAGGTGTGGAAACTTTTTCGGGCACACGGGCTTTGCCTGGGCCGGTTTCCGCGCAGGGTTTTCACGTAAGGAGGCTCTATGCCAAGAAAGGCAACAGTAAAAAGAAAGACCACCGAGACCGACATAACGCTCGCCTTAAACCTCGACGGCGGGGGAAAGAGCGAAGTAAAAACAGGCATCCCTTTTTTTGACCACATGCTCACTCTTTTTTCGAAGCACGGGCTTTTCGATCTGGCGATAAAGGCAAAAGGGGACCTGGATGTTGACTTTCACCACACGGTTGAAGACGTGGGTATATGCATCGGGGAGGCTCTTAAAAAAACGCTCAAGGATAAATCCGGCATCAGAAGATACGGCACTTCCAGCGTGCCGATGATGGATGCCCTGGCAACCGTGGTTCTGGATATAGGGGGAAGGCCGAATCTGAAACTCACCGCGCAGTCCAAATCCGGCGGCCCGTCTAAAAGAAAAGGCGGGTTTGACATTGACCTCGCGAGGGAGTTTTTGACCGCCCTTTCAAACAACGCGGGCATTGACCTCCATGTAACTCTCCACTACGGACGCGACCTCCATCACTCAATAGAGGCGATATTCAAGGCGCTGGGAAGGGCGATGGCCGAAGCCGTTGAAAAAAACCCGAGGATTAAAGGGGTGCTCTCTACAAAAGGAAAACTATGATAGCGATTGTCGATTACGACATGGGGAATATAAGGAGCGTTGAGAAGGCCTTTGAAAAAATCGGCGCGAGGGCAACCGTTACCCGCGATAAAAAAATATTGAAGGACGCGGGCTCGCTCGTCCTTCCCGGCGTGGGCGCGTTCAAAGAGTGCATGAGGAATCTCGAAAGATACGGCCTTACGGATGAAATTATAAGGTCGGTTGAATCGGGGAAACCGTTCCTGGGGATATGCCTTGGGCTGCAGCTTCTGTTTGAGGAAAGCGAGGAGGACGGCCCGGTTAAAGGGCTTGGCATAATAAAGGGGACGGTTGTGAGATTCCCCTCCGGCGTCGCTGAAAACGGAAACCGGCTCAAAATCCCCCATATGGGCTGGAATGACATAAAAAAGAAAAAAGACTCGGCGCTTCTTAAGGACGTCCCGGAAGGGGCGTTTTTTTACTTTGTCCACTCCTACTACGGCTCTCCCTCTGATAATTCCATTACCCTTACAACTACCGGCTACGGTGTGGAATTTGCAAGCAGTATTTCCATGGATAATGTCCATGCCTGCCAGTTCCATCCGGAAAAAAGCCAGGACATGGGGTTAAAGATACTTAAGAACTTTACGGAGATGCGCTGATATGAGGGATGCCGCCCGCCGGAAAGTGGAAATTTTTTTGGCGGAAACCTTTTTCAAGCGCCCGGGCGAGGCCCGGGACGAGTTCCACTCAAGAGAAAGACATGCTCATAATACCCGCAATAGACATTAAAAACTACAGATGCGTGCGCCTCGTCCAGGGCAGGATGGAAGAGGAGACCGTGTATTCGGAAAACCCAGCCGCCGTCGCGCTTATGTGGCAGAAAAAAGGGGCCAGATTAATCCACGTCGTTGACCTTGACGCGGCCGTAAGCGGAAAGCCGATAAATTACAATAAAATAGCCGAAATCGCCTCTTCCGTAAGAATCCCGGTCCAGATAGGAGGCGGGATAAGGAACTTGACCTCCGCCCAGGCCTATCTCGCGCTTGATAACGTGGAAAGGATAGTGGTGGGAACATCGGCCTATGAAAATCAGGGGTTTTTAAAAGACCTCGTCAAAAAATACCCCGCGCGAATAGCCGCCGGGATAGACGCAAAAAACGGGTATGTCGCGATTAAAGGGTGGCTGGAGGTAACTGATACCGATGCCTTTGAACTCGCCGCAACCCTTAAGAATCTGGGGGTATCCTTCATCATATATACGGATATATCAAGAGACGGCATGATGGCCGGGCCGAATGTGGAGGCCGTCAGAAAACTCGTTACGGCGGTGGATATCCCGGTTATAGCATCCGGAGGGATATCGGACCTTAAAGACATCTCCTCTCTTAAGAAAACAGGCGTCTGGGGAGTTATAATAGGAAAGGCCCTTTATTCAGGGGCAATAGACCTGAAAGAGGCGATAGAGGAGTTTCAGGAATAATCCGTGCTTACGAAAAGGATAATCCCGTGCCTTGATGTAAAGGACGGGCGGGTGGTAAAGGGGGTGAGTTTTATTTCCCTCAGGGACGCCGGCGACCCTGTGGAAGCCGCATCGGCATACAACGCGCAGGGCGCCGACGAGCTTGTGTTTCTGGATATCACGGCATCTTACGAGAAAAGAAAGACCATGCTCGATGTCGCAAAAAAAACCGCGGAAGATGTCTTTATCCCGGTTACCATAGGAGGCGGCGTAAGGACAATCGATGACATAAGGGAACTGCTCCGCTCAGGGGCGGACAAGGTCTCCATAAACACCGCCGCCGTTGAAAACCCTCTTTTTGTAAAGAATGCCTCTGAAAAATTCGGAAGCCAGTGCATAGTCGTCGCAATCGACGCAAAGAAAAAAGGCGGCTCCTGGGAGGTGTACACCCACGGCGGAAGAACCCCGACAGGAAAAAACGCAGTCCTCTGGGCAAAAACGGTTGTGGAACTCGGGGCCGGAGAGATACTTCTGACCAGCATGGATAAAGACGGGACAAAGGAAGGCTACGACATTGCCCTGACAAAGGGCGTTGCCTCATCCGTAAGCGTCCCGGTTATAGCATCGGGCGGGGCGGGCACGCTTACCCATCTTTACGAGGCATTCAAATACGGCATGGCGGATGCGGTGCTGGCGGCCTCCATATTCCACTTCGGCGAATATTCCATAAAAGAGGCAAAACAATTCCTTAAGGAAAGGGGGATAAAGGTCAGACCTTGGACGGGAAAGTGAAAAATGGAAAGTTTTTAAAATTCATAATCATCCAGAGATTGTCAACCGGGATACTTGAGCTTATCCTTTCCCTCGGGGTGCTCAGTTTTTTAAACCGGGATATCGAGAAAGTGGCGGCCGGCATTGCAATGTATCTTAATCTGGATATGGAGAATAAATACATCCAGCAGTTGATTGGAAAAGCCGCAATGGTCAAGAACGGCACCATCCTCGGGGTTTCGGGAAGTCTTCTCCTGCTGGGGGCGCTTGCCGTTACGGAGGGCTACGGACTCCATTTAAGAAGACGCTGGGC
>Ga0209521_10004874_pt1 | contig 10660 bp, 12 predicted proteins | sample Rifsed19ft4_FD_184016 | JGI IMG/M metagenome (GOLD analysis project Ga0209521, IMG submission 184016) | Soil microbial communities from Rifle, Colorado, USA - sediment 19ft 4 (version 2) | ecosystem: Environmental > Terrestrial > Deep subsurface > Rock core/Sediment | place: Rifle, Colorado... | reverse complement strand
ATTTCGCTCATTGAAAGTGGCGGGTCTTTTATAAAACTCAAACTATTGACATGGATAATTATACAAGTTGCTTAGAGCCTCGTATCTTACCTCGGATAATTTTCAAGACAAATCCGAGAAGAAATCTGTAAAATCTTTAAAGGAAAAAATAAGAAGAAAAGAGGAAGATTGAAAGTTTAGAAAAGAAGTAGGGTCTCAAAATATCTTTCGCCGCGGTCAGCAAAGATCACAACGATTACGTCGTCTGCTCTAAGCTTACTCGCCACTTTTAAAGCGGCAAAAGCGGCGGCTCCCGAAGAAATGCCCACCAGTAATCCCTCTTCTTTTAAAAGGTTTTTGGTGGCCGAATAGGCATCCTCATCAGACACGGTAACAATTTCATCAATCAGCTTTAAATCTAAAACTTTGGGAATAAAACCGGCCCCGATCCCTATAATGTGGTGAAGCCCAGGTTTTTCGCCCGAGAGAACAGACGAGGCCGCCGGTTCGACAGCCACGATTTTAAGATCAGGATTAATACGTCTCAGGCTTGATCCGATTCCCGTCAGAGTGCCTCCTGTTCCTACCCCGGCAACTAAAACATCGAAATTCCCCCGGGTGGCGTCTATTATTTCTTCAGCCGTGGTTTGAGCGTGAGCCAGAGGATTTGCAGGGTTACTGAAAGAATCCGGCCAATAGTATGAAGTGTTTCTCTGAGCGAGAGACTTTGCTTTTTTAACCGCGCCTCTCATACCGTCCGAAGCCGGCGTATGCATTATTTTGGCGCCCAATGCTTCCAGCAGATTTCTCCGCTCCAAGCTGAGCGTTTCCGGAGCAACCAAAACCAAGGGATAGTTCTTGACCGTCGCGACCATCGCTAAGCTAATGCCCATATTTCCAGTGGTAGCTTCGACAATGGTAAAACCCTTTTTCAATAGACCCCTTTTTTCGGCGTCTTCCACTATCTTTAGAGCTACCCGGTCTTTTAGGCTTCCACTTGGATTCATCGATTCAAGCTTAGCCAGGACTGAAGCACCTTTTTTCGAGATTTTTTTTAGTTTTACTAAAGGAGTGTTTCCAACCAGTTCTAAAATATTTTTGGCTGTGCTTTTTTCGGTGTGGTTTCGTTGGGAAACGGTACGCTTTAAACTATTAACTTTCATTATCTCGACTTTTTTAAATGATTTTACTGGGAGCCCCCGGCCATATAAAATAGATACTCAATTTTGTCGCCTTCTTTGAGATTTAGCCCCGCGTAATCCTCGCGATCAATTAGCTTTCCATTTATCTCGACCGCAACCATCTCAGGTTTAACCTTTTTTTGGGTTAAAACTTCGGAAATCGTCGATCCCTCTCTCACTCTTTCCTTCTCACCATTGATGTAAACTTCGATCACCGCATTCCTCCTAACCACCGCTGATTGAAAGGGATATCCTATTAAACAAACCCTCAACTTCCACTCGAAGCTGACCTTCGTTCATTTGGCCGCCGTACCCCGCAAAACTCCTCATAATCAATGAGTTCTGTCACCGTGGGGTTTTCCCCGCAAACAGGGCACTTTTCATTTCGAGGCACTTTTACCTTCCGAAAACTCATGTCTAAGGCATTGACCACTAAAAGGGAACCGGTCAAAAGCGTCCCGACCCCTAAAATATACTTGATAACCTCTGTGGCTTGAACTAAACCAATCAAGCCAGGAAGCACCCCCATGATACCCGCCTGCTCACAAGAGGGAACAAATCCCGGGGGTGGTGGCTGCTCAAAAAGACACCTGTAGCAAGGCGTCTTCCGGGGAATAACCGTCATTGCCTGCCCGTCAAATCGCAGAACTGCCCCGGTGAAAAGGGGCTTGTTCGAAAGAACACTGGCGTCGTTGGCCAAATACCGGGTGGGGAAATTGTCGCTTCCGTCTACCACCATATCGTAATCTTTAATCAGGTCCATCATGTTTTCCGAAGACAACCTCTCATTATAGGCAACGATTTCAACCTCCGGATTTAAGGCTTCAAAAGTATCTTTAGCCGACTCAACCTTTGGACGCCCGACATCTTCAGATTTATGGGCAATTTGTCGCTGCAAGTTATTCAGCTCAACATGATCGCTGTCTATAAGTCCCAGTTTACCAACACCAGCCGCCGCCAAATAGTAACCAATGGGAGAACCCAAACCGCCTGCCCCAATCAGAAAAACCTTGGCCTCGGCTAGCTTTTTTTGACCCTTACCTCCGACTTCCGTAAGGATAATATTGCGACTATATCTTTCGATTTGTTCTTCCGTCAAATCCACTTTTACCTCCTTACCCGCTGATCATTTTGCGGATTTATCCCCGGATATCCGTTGACTTTACCGCGTTTATCTGCGTTTATTCAACCACATCTCTTTCAATCGGAGAGACTCCAACACCCTTGTTTTTTAAATATTCCACGGCCCGATCAATCTCGTCCTCTTCTCCTTCCAATTCAAGGTCTACCCAACCAAAATCTTTCGTAACGTTCGCCCTTCTAATGTTGGTTATTATTTTAAAATCTTGCCCCACCTTCCAAATAATCGGCTCCTTGATCAACCCTTGAGGAAAAACTAAATGAACTAATCTCTCGACCATTTTTACCTCCTTCAAGAAAAAGGGTTTTAGGTCTATATCCTGTAACCTATAACCTGTTTTGGTTACCAGAGTGGGCCGGTAAAACGCTTACTAACAACCTCTGGGGCCTCGGTCCAAACATTCTCGCTCAAATATTTCCAGCCACCATCGGCCAGCAGGGTAACAACCGTTCCTTCCCCAAGCTCTCTGGCAATTTTTATGGCTACCGCCATCGCCGCTCCAGCCGAAATCCCGGCGAAAATGCCCTCTTCGTCAGCTAACGCCTTTACTATCCTAAAGGCTTCCTCGTCTCTGACAATAGTATTCCCGTCCAGCTTACTCATGTCCAAAATCGGAGGGATAAAACCCTCACTAATGTTTCTCAAACCCTGGAGCCCACTTTGAGGATATGGTTGAACCGCGATAATTTTTACTTCCGGATTTACCTCTCTTAATCTCTTTCCGACTCCCATCAGAGTCCCGCCGGTACCGAGACCGGCCACGAAAACATCTACCTTAGGGACATCTTTTAAAATCTCTTCAGCGGTGGTTTCGTAATGGGCCCGGGGATTGTTAGGGTTGCTGTATTGATCAGGCATAAAATAACTTTCGTCTTCTTTTGCCATTTTTTGAGCCACTTCAATTGCTCCGTTTGTCCCCTTTTCTCCGTCAGTTAAAACAAACTGGGCTCCAAAGGCTTCTAAAAACAGGCGCCTCTCTTTGCTAACGTTCTCAGGCATCACAACCTTCAGGCGGTACCCTTTTATCTTCGCAATCATAGCCAGGGATATGCCGGTGTTCCCGCTGGTGGGCTCTAAAATTATCTTATCCGGAGTTAATTTGCCCTCTCTTTCGGCCGCCTCAATCATATACTTAGTAATCCTATCTTTCAGAGAGCCGGTGGGATTAGCCCCTTCAAGCTTTGCGTAAAGGTTAACCTTTTTATTCGGATTTAACCTGTTTATTCTTACCATTGGGGTATTGCCAACGGTATCTAAAAGGTTTTTAAAAACCATCTTTCACCATGCTTCAGGGATAATCCTATATCCATAAGAATAAACCTGCCCTTTAGACTCATCCCTCGTCCCTCTTCCCGCGAAGCTAAGCCTCCCGCTACAGCCGGAATAATAGAAACCTCAGCTCCGTCTTCTACTTTTGTGGCCAGTCCATTTTGGAATCGGATGTCATTTTCGTTCACGTATATATTGACAAAACGGCGGAGTTCCCCCTTCTCGTCACAAAGACGATCCTTGAGACCGGGGAAACTGGTCTCAAGCTGGGTAATAATATCTTGAACACTGCCACTCTTCAAATTTACTTCTTTTTCCCCCTTAGTTAACCTCTGTAAAGGGGGCGGGATTCTTACTAAAACTGGCATTTAACCTCCGTTCTCGAGGGCTTTTATAAAAATATCTTCACGAGCATCAAAAATCCTAAAATGCTCGTTAAGCTCCCTATTCCAAATCTTAAAATTCTCGCGTCAATACTCCGGACCGTAAAAGCAGAAAAGGGAGTTGATAATACTGCCCCTACAACTAAGTATGGCGTCAAACTCCAATCCGTGGCGTTTTTAAGAGCCAGATATGATGAAACGGCCGCAACAGTAATTAACACCTCTGAAAGTGTTGTTATGCCGATGGCTCTCTTGCCGTCCACGCCGGACAAAATCTGTCCTCCGGTTACCAACGGTCCGTATCCGCCGCCGCTTATTCCTTTATTAAAAGAGGCAATCAAACTTAATGCAACAATTTTCTTCCAAGAAAATGTAAAATGTTTATTAATGGTTACTAACATAAAAACGCCGATTGCTAACACTAAGGCACCGATGTAAACCTTTAGGACCAGGGCGGGGATTTTTACGGCTATTAAAACAGCGGGTACTACCCCTCCTATGCCGAAAAAAACCAGCACCAGCATGATATTGAGATCTCGCTGACCTCGGCGAAAATTTACGTTTTCAAGCCGGTGATGGAAAAAGCTCGCGGTGATCCCGGCTACTAATTGCGAGACCAACACGGCGGGAACAACTTGCAGAGGTTCAAATCCGATCAGAAGCAAAATAGGGGTTAAAGTCGTTCCATAACCCATGCCAAGGGAGGCGTCCATGTACTCTAAAAAAAAGGCGAGTAGCCCAATGACAATTCCCATGCCTATTCCCCATTCAGCAGCCAAGTTTACTCCTGATTTCTAGTGGCCCAGCTTATTAACACCTTCGCTACTTCAGGCCGGGTAAATTCGGCAGGTGGCATCTTGCCCGCTTGGAGCATCTGGCGAAGCTCAGTTCCCGAAAGAAAAAGATGGGCATCGGACTTGTGAGGACAGGTTTTTTGGGAGGCCATTTCGGCACAGTGTTGGCAGTAAAAAGCGTGGTCAAAAAAGAGGGGTGTTATCCCTAGCTCCTCTTCACCAAATTCATCAAAAATGTAGTGGGCATCAAAGGAACCATAGTAACTGCCCACCCCGGCGTGATCTCTACCGACGATAAAATGGGTGCACCCATAATTTTTCCTAACAATTGCGTGAAAAATTGCTTCTTTGGGACCGGCATATCTCATAGCAGCCGGTAAAACGGATAAAATCATTCTGTCCGCTGGATAGTAATTTTCAATGAGCACTTTGTAACAATCCATCCTAACTTCGGCTGGAACATCATCTTTTTTGGTATCTCCAACTAATGGATGAAGCAGAATCCCGTCTACTATTTCCAGAGCGCATTTTTGGATGTACTCATGGGCTCGATGAATGGGATTTCTGGTTTGAAAACCAGCAACTCTTCGCCATCCTCTGGTCTTAAAAATCTTTCGGGTCTCTTCAGGCTTAAAAAGATAACCTTTGAAAGTTTCACGTTTTGGCCTGTTGACAAGAGTAACTTTACCCCCTAATAAAACATCTCCTCGCTTATTGAGGTATTGAATTCCCGGATGGTTGGAGCAAGTTGTCTGGTAAACTGATTTTGCTTCTGCTTCCTTGTCATAGCGGTACTTTTCCTCCAAATATAAAACGCCAAGCAAGCTTCCATTTCCGTTTGTTAGTCCTATCTCATCATTTTTTTTCAAGGCCCGGGCTTCATCTTGGGTTACCGCTAAAATCACCGGAATACTCCAAGGCAAACCGTTTGCTAATCGCATCTCCTGAAGTACCTTTTTATAGTCAGCTTCGTTCATAAAACCTTCAAGGGGACTGAAGGCCCCGACCGCGATCATCTCCAAATCCGAAATTTGCCGGCTATCGAGTTTAATTTTCTTGAACCTTTTTGCCTTTTCTAAAAGTTCCTCTTTTTCGTCATCCTCTGCTAACCTGTTTACCAACTTCCCACCGTGAGGAACAGAACCTACTGACATCCTACACTCCTTTGTCTTGAAATTAGTGGGATTTTTTAACATAAGCTCTGACGAGGCCGTTTTCTTCTTCAAGTCCTAAAAATTCATTACCCGTAGCTTCACACCAAGCGGGTATGTCTTCCTTAATTCCGGAATCAGTGGCCAAAATTTCAAGAATCTGTCCCACTTTAAGCTCCTCAAACTTTATGGCCGTTTTGACCACCGGCATCGGACAAATTAGTCCCTGAGTGTCTAAAATATGATCCGCTTTCATCTTCGCCCCAAACGCGGATTACGCCGCATTATCGCTGGTTTAAATCCGGATATCTACGATATCTGTCAGCGTCAATATGCGTTCTTAGCGTCCTTCCGCGCGAATCTTGTGTTTAAATGAAAAGGTTGATGTCGCCGTCTTTAGCTATGTTCAAAAAAGCCGCGGCTCCCACACAATTTTCAACTTCATCGACAAAGTGTTCCTTTTCCAAGCCCATTACTCCAAGGGAAGTGGTGCAAGCCACCATCTTTACTCCCAGCTGCTTCGACAAATCTATCATCTCCGGAACGGAAGGAACCTTAGCGTCCTTCATTAATTTTTTCATCATAAAAGTTCCCATTCCTAACATGTGAAACCGGGATAGAGCAAGTCTTCTGGCTCCCCCTCGATTCAAAACGTTTAACATCTTTCTTAATACGCCGGGACCCTTGAACAAGGGGCTATCCTTCTTAACCGCATTTAGCCCCCAAAAAGTAAAAAACATGGTAACCTCCATTCCCATAGAGGCAGCCGAAGTAGCGATAATAAAACCGGCGAGAACTTTGTCTAAGTCCCCGCTAAAAATGATCAAATTTACCTTAGTCTTTACCTTTTTATTTTTTTCCTTATCCCCGGTAACTACCGGTTTTAAGATCTGGTTTGTCATTTTTCACCTACCCAAAAAATTTAGCCGGCCTCTAATTAATTGATCCTGGTGCATTATTAAAAATTTGTTCTCTCCTAGGTCATCTAAGAGGCGACTCTAAGCACGGCGTTAAGCGAGTAAGTGTCGAAAAGCTGCCGCAAATTGCGTGGCCTCGCCGTAGGCGGGGTGCGGATAGCAATTTGGCACTTTGAGACACGAACGAGTAGCCGCGCGCAAGCGGAGCCTACAGACTGACCTAGAACAAAAATATTTATGACCCACCCTCAATTACTCTTATCCTGATTTATTCTTCGTGGAGGCCGCACTCTTTTTGTTCGGGCTCCTCCCACCACCATCTTCCCGCTCTAATGTCCTCACCTGGTTTAATGGCCCTAGTGCAAGGAGCACAACCGATACTGGGAAAATTCTGTTCGTGAAGCGCGTTATAAGGAACATCATTTTCTTTTATATAAGCCCACACTTGTTCTTCTGTCCAATCCGCCAAAGGGTTTATTTTTACAATTGAGTTGTGGGCTCCGTCCACTTCAACTTTTTCAACTCCCGTGCGGGTCACCGCCTGCTCGCGGCGAAGTCCGCAAATCCAGGCGGAAAGATTGGATAAAGCCCGTGTTAGCGGCTCAACTTTTCTAACGTTGCAGCACAACTTTCTTAAATCAGTGCTTTGGTAAAAAAGATTAGGTCCGTATTTTCCTACCATCTCTTCGACGTCCTGAGTAGTAGGATAGTAAAATTCAATATTGTTACCGTACTTGTTTCTTATTTCTTCGATAACATCGTAGGTTTCTTTCGGTAATCTGCCGGTATCTAACGTAAAAATGCGCGCTTTGGGATTAATTTTTAGGATTTGATCGATTAAAACAACGTCTTCGGCTCCGAAACTGGAGGCTAATGCGACTTTGTCTTGGTAGGTATCCAGTGCCCACCTCAATACATCTTCGGATGTTTGGTTTTCGAACTTTTCAAAATCTTGGTTACTTACCACCGGCTGCTGACTCATATTCTTTTCTCCCTATGGTTTTGGCTCCTTCAGGGTAATTTTGAAAGAGCAGTTTGTGTGTTAACACAAAAAAAATTCCGCCACCGGGACACAAAAACTAAGAGTAAAAAATCTAAAAGCATATCCTACTTTCCCTATCGGAATTCAGTATTATCGTAACAACTCATTCTGGTTTTGTCAAGGCAAAAACCCGTATAACCGGTTACTTTTTAAAGAAGTTCTCCGCTCGCCAAACCCTTGAGCACTTAGACTTTCTTTCTAACCTTCAGGAAGTAATAACCGTTTTCCTTACGGATGTTTAAGATTTCCTGACCATCATTTTCCAAGCTTGGTGGAACATTACTAATGGGTTCGCCTTCGTCCAGCAACAACTCTAATAAATCTCCGATTTTTAAGTCCTCCAGAACTACTTTTGCCTTCACGTAGTTTACCGGACAAGGCACCCCTCTTAGATCAAGTGACTGTACGTTCTCTTCGCTCTCCCCCTCGTCTTTAATTTTTTCCTCCGGCGTAATCTGAAACTGAAGATTACTATCCATCGACTCATAGAGACTCTTTAAGCGATTAACGAGTCCCTCCACAAACTCTACGTTTTCCTTAAGCTCCTCTTTCCTGCCTTGATTGTAGACCAGAGCGGCCTTGATAAGCGGCCGATACTTTTGGCTCACCCAACCGCTCTCAATAAAATTTTTGTCGAACTGGTCGAGTGCTTCCTGGTCTGACTGGGGATCCAAGCCCCGAGCCACCAGAAGGCTTTTAGATGCGGAAACGACCGCTTTGTAAAGATGATCCGACTCTTTAGTTCCCTCAAAGTTTTTATAAGAAGCCGCAGCCTCAGCCAAATCTGCCTCAATCATGTCAAGAACACCGGCTCCGCACTCGCCGGGACCGCGCCCCGCGAGAGAAAACTCCTCGTTACTTGACCAATCAAAATAATATTCTGGATTCTCTTCATAGCTAGGCGTTATTTCGTACTGGTGAATCAGTTCTTTTAATAGCGCTTCGCCCTTTTGATCAGAGAATTCAAGAAAACTGGAATAATTATCTTTGGCTTCAAGATAGAGCCCTAAAAAATCTCGAAGCAAAAGTGGAATATTTTTAGCTGAGACGTAGCCAAAGGGCTTAGAAAGTTGTGTTTTTCCCTCTTCGACCAACCCACCAAGCAAGACATTATAATAAGGGGCTATCCTTCCGTTTACTCGCCTTGAACCGCCGTGAAGCCCAATGGTTCCGATGGGATGATGACCGCAGGCGTTAGGGCATCCGTTAATTCGAACATCAATATCCGGTAGGCCAGAGAGAAAAATGTTCGCCCGGTCTAAAGTATCCGCTAAAGCGGCTGAAAGTCCTTGAGAAAGACACATCCCCAGCTTGCAGGTGGCAGCGCCTTTACAACACACAAGATAATTGATGTTTAAGTTGCCGGTATCGGCAATCCCAAGCTCTTTAAGTTCATGGTAAAGTGCTGGTAAGTCCTCTTCTTTAACCCAGCGAATAAGAAAGTCTTGTGTATGAGTGGTACGAAGAGCCTTCTCGCCCACTTTCTCAACTAAATCAGCTATTTTTTCAAGTTTCCCCGGTTCGATATCGCCCAGGGGCACAGGAATCTTAACTGAGTAAAAGGGGCTTTGTTTTTGTTTACTGGCCTGAAGATTTTTCCAGCTAGAGTAGCCATTATTATCCATAGAGCCATTATCCGCGGTTCCCACCTGGCTGAGAGATGAGCCTTCAGGTGGTTTTTCTTCGGTTTCTCGAATTTCAAGGATGATCGGAGCCTCTTGTCGAACCGCTTTTAACTCCTCCTCGTAGAGCTCTTTAAACTTTTGAAACCCGAATCTTTCAAGCACAAAGCGAAGTCTTGCCTGATGTTTGTGTTTGCGGTCTCCGTATCTATCAAATAATCTTTTCACGGCCTCAGCAATGTAACCAATTTCGTCGGCCGGAACAAAGTCACTTAGCTTTTGGGCCACCCTTGACTTGGCGCCCATTCCTCCGGCTGCATAAACCGAGAAGCCATCCCTGCCATTTTGCGACTTGGCAATAAACCCCAAATCATTAACGGTCGCCAAAGCGCAGTCTTCAGAACAGCCCGAAAAGGCAATTTTAAATTTTCGGGGCAAGTTATAGGAGCTAGGGAATTGGATCAGGTACTCGGTCAAACCGATAGTGTGCGGCAAAACATTAAATTTTTCATCCGGGCAGACTCCAGCATGGGGACAGGCTGTGATATTTCTAACCGTATTTCCGCCGCCTCCCTTGCAAGTTAATCCGATCTTATATAGTTCCTGATATATGGGAACAAGATCATCCACCAGGACATTTTGCAGCTGAAGATCCTGCCTCGTGGTAATGTGCGGTTTCAAATCGTAGGTTCTTGCCAGTTTTGATAATTCTCGAAGTTGAGAAGGGGTGATTCCGCCACCGGGCACTCGCACCCGCATCATAAAAGTATTTTCTTGCCTTTGTTCGTAGATCCCTAAAGGAACCCGAAAACCACGAAACTTAGTCGGCGAGAGCGCTCCGCTCTTAAACTCTTCTACGTGCCGTCTAAGAATCTGAATATCTTCTCTTGTAGTTGGTGGAACCCGATAGTAACCCTGCATTTTACTTTAAAAAACTATTTCCTACCTTTCTTATCGGAATTTAGTATTAGAATAACAAACCTCCGCTTTAGTTGTCAAGCATAACAATGCAGGTTTCTCGGCGCTCAGACTGCCTGCCCTCCATTGGCTTCGCCCACAGGCGATGGCAGGCGGGCGCGACTTTGCCTGCCTGCCGCAGGCGGGGATTTTGTCATTCTCGACCATGAGCTTGTCGAAGGGGAAGAATCTCTTGAGACCCTGAATTCATTTCAGGGTCTCAA
>Ga0209521_10004873_pt1 | contig 10660 bp, 5 predicted proteins | sample Rifsed19ft4_FD_184016 | JGI IMG/M metagenome (GOLD analysis project Ga0209521, IMG submission 184016) | Soil microbial communities from Rifle, Colorado, USA - sediment 19ft 4 (version 2) | ecosystem: Environmental > Terrestrial > Deep subsurface > Rock core/Sediment | place: Rifle, Colorado... | reverse complement strand
GAGCGGGCAGGCAACGGCAACGACGTCTGCGCCGCGCGCCTTGGCATTCGCCAGGATCTCACCGCTCATCCCGAGCACGATCTCGGTCTCGGTGGCCGAGAGTGAGGCGCCGCAGCAGGCCACCTTGCGGTCCCAATCCACGGGAGTGGCTCCCAGGGCGCGCATCAGATGATCGATGGTTTCGGGATACTCGGCACGGGCAGCCCCGGTGACGCCCGGCGGGCGGGTCAACAGGCAGCCGTAGTAGCAGGCCACCTTGAGGCCCTCCAGCGGTTTCTTCACCTGCTTCTCCACCCGCTCCAGGCCGATCCGCTCAACAATCAGATCGGGCAAGGAGGTGATCTGGACGCTGTCGTGATAGGAATGCCCTACCTCGCGCTCCAGGTCTTCGCGCAAGGCCGGGTCGAGGCGGATATCGCGTGCCGCGGCGCGGAAGCGGTTGAAGCAGGCGGCGCAGGGGAGGGTGACCTCGGAGAGTCCCTCCTGCTCGAAGAGGATCAGGCTCTCCAGAGGAAGCCGGGTGGCCAGATGATGATCGACGCGGTGTGCGGGAGTGGAGCCGCAGCACACCCAGCCTTCCGGCTCAACCGGTTTGATCCCGAGCGCGCCGAGAACGGCGCGTGTGGAGCGGTCAAACTCGACGGCCATCGAGTGGAGCGAGCACCCCGGGAAGTAACCCACTTCGTTCGTGGGCCGGGAGGCCGGAGCGATGGGGGCCTTCCGCCTGCTCTTGCGCACGACCGCGGGAAGCACCTTGATCTTGCGGTGCTTGAACATCTCCAGGCCCAGCCCGATGTCTTTGAACGGATGGAGCGTGCGGAGGTTCATCTCGGCGAGCAGGCCGAGTTCGTAGGAGCGGCCGAGGAGATTGGCGTAGCGTAAGAAGACCTTGTTGAAGAGAGCGATCTCCGGGATCGCCGGCTTGATGCCGCGCCCGATCGCGTCGCCGACGATGAAATCCATCACCCGGGCGACGTCGATGCCCTGAGGGCAGCGAGTGGTGCACGTCTGGCAGGAGGCGCAAAGCCACGGCGTGCGGCTGGCGAAGACGCGGTCTTCCATTCCGAGCTGTGCCGCCCGCATCACCTGGTTGGGGGCCAGGTCGAAGTGTTCGGCCAGGGGGCAGCCCGATGTGCACTTGATGCACTGGTAGCACAAGTAGACGTTCTCGCCGGTGGCCTTGCGGATCCGCTCGGCCAGGGCGGTGCTCAACCTGGTCTCCATGGTGGCCTCGTCAGCCTCCCGCGCCCGCGGCTTGCGCGGGGAGCGGGGCGGGCTCGGGGCGGGGCATCAGGCCGGCGCCTTCGACGATCGGGCGCACGGCCTCCTCCCACTCGATCGCCATGATGTGCACACCGGCGACACCTTCGATCTGCCTCACCTTCTGGATGAGCTCGATGGCGACCTGGATCCCCTCTTTGCGGAAAGCCTCGGCCCGAGCCTTCTTGTCGTCCTTGGGGATCCCCTCCCCGGCGGCTGTCATCCGTTCCACAAACTCGTTGGGGACGTCGAGGCCCGGCACCTCGTCGCGCATGTACTTGGCCATTCCCGGCGACTTGAGCGGGCCGATCCCGGCCAGGAGGTAGACCTGCTTATGCACTCCGAGCTCGCGCACCTTCGCCATGAACTTGGCGAAGCGGTCGACGTTGTAGATCAGCTGGGTCTGGATGAAATCGGCGCCCGCCTTCACTTTCTTGGCCAGGCGAAGAGGTCGCCATTCGAACGGGTCGCCGAAGGGGTTGGCCGCCGCCCCGACGAAGAAGCGTGGCTCGATCCCTTTGACCTCGTCGCCGCACTGGAAGCAGCGCCCGTCCCGCAGCCCGACGACCATCTGGATCAGCTGGAGCGAATCCATGTCGTGGACGTTCTTGGCCGTGGGGTGATTGCCGAACGACTGGTGGTCGCCCGTCAGGCAGAGCACGTTGCGCAGGCCGAGGGCATAGGCGCCGAGCAGATCGGATTGCATCGCCAGTCGATTCCGATCGCGGCAGGTCATCTGGATGACGGGCTCGAGGCCTTCCTGGAACGCAATCGCGCCGGCGCCGATCGACGACATGCGCACGATTGCCGTCTGATTGTCGGTGAGGTTGGCGGCGTCGCACAGGCCCTTGAGGAGGCGCGCCTTGCGGCGGATCACCTCCGGGTCGGCGCTTTGCGGAGGTCCGAGCTCGGCCGTCACGGCAAAGTGCCCGGCGCGCAGTGTGCGTTCCAGGCGAGATCCGGATTTGTAGCCGTTGGTGGCGTGGGTTTCGGTCATGAAGATCCTCCTCGGGGCCTACTCGGAGGCCTCGGCGGCCAGGCGCAGGTCTTCCCGGGTGATCCGGCGCGGGCCGCCGTCGCGGCTGGTGGACCAGTCCTTCACCGGCTGGATCTCCATCAGCAGGTGAAGCCGGTTCTGCCCCTTGAGGCGGTCGTAGATGAGCTGCCACGCGCAGAGCGTGTCTTTGCCGATTTCGCACTTGCCGTTCTGGGAGCCGCCGCACGGGCCGTTGAGGAGCTGCTTGGCGCAGCGGGCGATCGGGCACACGCCGCCCGTCAGCCCGAGGATGCATGAGCCGCAGGCCGCGCAGCGCTCCTCCCACACGCCTTGCTCCGTGGGGAGCCCCATGAATGTGGTGTTGAGGCCGGGGACGACGATGACGTCGGGATAGCGCTCGGCCAGCGCCTGCACCCCGACGCCGCAGCCCAGGGAGAGGACGATATCCACCTGATGGGCCTGCTCGCCGAGGGGATCGATGTATTCCCACTCGCACTGCCTCTGCACCGTGACATGGGCCACGTCTTTCGGCTTCCCGTCGATGCGGGTGGCCATGCGGAGGCTCGTGGCGAGAATCCCGGCCTCCTTTTCACCTCCGGCGAAGCAGACGGTGACGCACGTCGCGCAACCGACGACAAGGACTTTCTCGGCGTCGGCCAGAAGCCCTTTGATTTCTTCCAGGGGTTTTTGTTCGGCGATGATCATGATGGACTCGTTTCCAGTGGCTCGGTAGCCCCAGCCGGCCCATGGTCTGGGGAGGCTCGCAGGGCCGTCCCTGCGCCCGGCGCGGCGGGTGGGCGCAATGGGCTGGGCCCCAGGCGGCGAATCTCCTCGGTGAGAGCGGAGGCATAGTCGGCGAACTGCTTCCCCATCGCCGAGGATAGGTTAAGGATCTGGAGGCGCTGGCCCTCGAGCCCGATCGCTTCGAGCAGCCGGCGCGTGTGTTGCACTCTTCTTCGGGCGTTGACATTACCTTCCAGGTAATGACAGTCGCCCTCCAGTCAACCGGCAACCAGCGCGCCGTCGACGCCATCTTCGAAGGCGCGCAAGATATGCAGGATGTCCACCCGTCCGCTGCACGGTACTTCGATCACCTTAATCGCGCTGGGGTATTGGATTCGCAGGCTGCCGGCGAGGTCGGCGGCATTGTAGGCACAGTGCGTGCAGCAGAAGGCGACGATCTGGGGCTCAAAGTCGGGCATCTTCGGCTCCTGCCTGCATCAGCGCATTCAATTTGACCATGATCTGATCGTCCCGGTAATGTGCCATTGTGATGGCTTTGGCAGGACATTCCGCGACACATACACCGCAGCCGCGGCAGAGGGTGGGCTCGATGAAGGCCGCCCCGGCCAGGCCCCCGGCGCCCGCCAGTTCGGCGCGCACCTGAGGCACATCGAAGGGGCAGGCCCGCACGCACGTCAGGCAGCCCACGCACTTGCCGGCCTCCACCTGGGCGATGGCCCCCCCGGCCGTTAGGCTCGACCGGGAAAGCACTCGCGCCGCCCGGCCTGCAGCGGCCTGCGCCTGGACGATCGCCTCATCGAGCAGCTTCGGATAATGCGCCAGGCCCGCCATGAAGAGGCCCTCGGAGGCGAAATCGACTGGTCGGAGCTTGACATGGGCCTCGAGGAAGAACCCATCGCCATCGACGGGGATCTTCAGGAGGGTGGCCAGCTCGCGGGCCCCTTCGGCCGGGACGCTCGGGTTGCTCAGGACCAAGAGATCCGGCTGCAAAATCAGATCGACGCCGAGCCGCGGCTCCCACAGGCGTATGGTCAGCCGGCCGTCCGAATCCCCAAGCGTCACCTCCGGCTGATGGTCGTCGTCGTAGCGGACGAAGATCACGCCGGCTCGGCGGGCATCGGTGTAGAGGCTTTCCTTGAAACCGTAGGTCCGGATGTCTTTGTAGACGACGGTAACGCGGGTCTCCGGGCTCAGCTGCTTGAGCCGGAGCGCGTTCTTCAGCGCTGTGGTGCAGCAGATCCGGCCGCAGTAGCTTGCGGCCGGGCCAATACACTGGACGAAAGCCACCTCGGAGGGGAGCCGGGCGCCGATCGCCTTCCACGCCTGCCGTGCTGCGACGTCTTGCGCCTCGCGTTCTTGCGCCAGCGCCAGGAGGGCCTCGAACTCGAGCCCCGTCATCACCCGCGGGCTGGCGCCATACCGATACTCGCTCCCGCGGTATTCCCGGCCTCCGGACGCCACAAGCACGACGCCATGGCGGATTTCTTGCCGCGCGCCGGCACTGGCCTCGATTGTGCTCGTGAAGTTGCCGACGAATCCGCTGGCCCCGACCAGTCGACTACCCAGGTGGACCTGAATGAGCGGTTCGGCCCGCACCCGCCCGATCAAATCGGAGAGGAAGGCCTGCGGGTCTTCTCCGTTGAGTGCGGAATACACGCGGCGGAGGTTGCCGCCCAAGACGTGTTCCCGTTCCAGGAGATGAACGGCGAAGCCGCCCTCGGCCAGCGAGAGGGCAGCGGTCATTCCCGCCAGGCCTCCTCCGATGACCAATGCCGCCGGCTCCACAGGCACCTCGCTTGCCGTGAGCGGCTCGAGGGTGGCCACGCGCGCCACCGCCATGCGCACCAGATCGCGGGCCTTGCCGGTGGCGGCCGGGCGGTCGTGCGAGTGGACCCACGAGCACTGGTTGCGGATGTTGGCCATGTCGAAGAGGGCGGCGTTGATGCCGGCGGCACGGATGCTATCCTGAAAGAGCGGCGCGTGCGTGCGGGGTGTGCAGGAGGCCACGACGAGGCGGTTGAGCCCGAGCTCCCTCACCTTCTCCGTGATCTTGGCGATGCTGTCTTGTGAGCAGGTGTAGAGATTGTCCTCCGAGTGGATCACGTTCGGGAGCGTGCGCGCGTATTCGGCCACACCGGGCACGTCGAGGAAGCCGCCGATATTCGACCCGCAGTGGCAGACAAAGACACCGACGCGCGGTTCCTCGGCCGACACATCTCGCTCCGGCGGATACTCGGCATGACGGGCGAGCGTATGGCGCGCCGGGCTGAGCAGCCCAGCGGCGCGGGCGGCCGCGCCGCTGGCCTCCACCACCGATTCGGGGATATCTTTCGGCTCGCGGAACGGGCCGGCGGCGAAGATCCCCGGCCGGCTGGTCTCGAGGGGATTGAAGAGGGCCGTGTGGCAGAACCCATAGTCGTCGAGCTCGATCCCCAGGTCCCGCCCCAGCTTGCGCACGGGCTCGGAGATCTCCATGCCTACAGAGAGGACGACGAGGTCGAAGGACCCTTCAAGGACAGAAGATTGGTGATCGGTAAGGGAGGTGATCGGTGATCGGTGATCGGTGGGCCCTTCTTCACTGATCACCGATCTCTGATCACCTGAGTAGCGGACAACAAGATTCCCTGTCCCCGGCTCCTCGCGCAGGGCAGAGATCCTGCACCGCGTGTACTCCACCCCATACTGCTGCCGAGCGCGCTGGTAGTAGGCCTCGTAGCCCTTGCTGAAGGCGCGCATGTCCATCATGAAGACGTGAACCTGGGTCGCCGGGTCGTGCTCCTTGGCCATCACGGCCTCTTTGGCTGCATACATGCAGCAGACCGCCGAGCAGTAGTCGTGGCTCTGGTCGCGCGAGCCCACGCACTGCAGGAACGCAATGCGCTGGGCCGGCTTACCATCGGAGGGGCGGAGGACGTGCCCGCTGGTGGGCCCGGAGGCCGAGAGCAGCCGTTCGAATTGCAGCGCCGTGACGACGTTGGGGTAGCGGCCGAGGCCATACTCCTGAGAGAGCTCCGCCCGGTAGGCCTGATAGCCCGGGGCGAGCACGACCGCGCCCACCCGGACTTTCTCCTCGGCCGCGACCATGTCGTGATTGATAGCCTTGGCCTGGCAGGCGTACTGGCAGGAGAGGCACTCGGAGCAGATGGCGCAGGCCAGGCAGCGTTCAGCTTCCGCCTGGGCCAATTCGTCGGTGTAGCCGCGGGCCACCTCGTCGAAGCCGCGGACGCGCTCGGCGACGGGGAGCTCCGGCATGGGGACGCGCCGGCCCTTCCGCACAGTCCCGCGCGCCAGACGAGATTGCAGCTCGCCCAGCGTGAACTTGACGACGGGCAGCTCGGGCTTGGGCTTCGGCTCCAACTCCTCACCACGGAGATAGCGGTGGATGCTCTCGGCGGCTTTATGCCCCGAGGCGACCGCCTCCACGACGAACGCAGTGCCTGAGACGCTGTCGCCCGCGGCGAAGACGCCCGGGCGAGTGGCGGCCATCGTATTGGGATTGACGGCGATGGTCTTCTGGCGCGTCATCCCGACGCCGGCGTCGCCCGGGATGAAGGCCAGGCCGGCGCGCTGGCCCACCGAGAAGATCACGGTGTCGGCCGGAAGAGTGTGATCCGATCCGGCTTCGACGTCGACGCTGAGGCGGCCTTCGTGGTCGAAGGCGAACGAGCGCACACGCCCGCATTCGACGCCGGCGGCATGCCCGCTTCCGTCGTCCACGACCCGCAGGAACGTCCGGCTGGCGTGGATCGTGACCCCTTCGGCCTCGGCCGCATCCGCCTCCCAGGGGTGACAGAGCATGCTCTCACGCGGCTCCAGGCAGGCCAAGTGCACTTCCGCGCCCAGCCGGACGGCCGAGCGGGCGACGTCGATGGCCACGTTGCCTCCGCCGAGGACGAGGACGCGCCTGCCCAGCGCCGGCGGCCGACCGAGGCGAACGTCGCGCAGGAAATGCGTGTTGATCAGGACGCCGTCGAGGGAGTTGCCGGGTATCGGCAGCCGCACGCCCTCGTGCGCGCCCACTGCGATCAGGACGGCGCCGAACCCTTTGGCGAACAACTCGTCGAGATCGTTGACGACCGTGTTGAGCCGGAGCTCGATCCCCAGGTCGAGAATATCGGCGATTTCCCGCTCGATGATCGAGGCGGGGAGCCGATACTCCGGGACCCCCACGCGCAGCATGCCCCCGGGAACAGAAAGCGCCTCGAAGACCGTCGCCGCGTAGCCGAGTTTCGCCAGATCTTGCGCCGCAGTCAGCCCGCAAGGGCCGGCCCCGATGATCGCCACCTGCTCGTCATAAAGCCGCTCGGCGGGCGGCCTCGGCTCGCGCGGCCTGGAGTAGACCTTGTCGGTGATGAACCGCTTGAGGGAGTGGATGTTCACCGGCTCGTCGAGCAGGCCACGGTTGCAGGCGTCTTCGCAGCGGTGGTTGCAGATGCGGCCGCAGATCCCGGGGAAGGGGTTGTCTTCTTTGATGACGCGCAAAGCGTCGTCGTAGCGGCCCTCGCGGATCAGGGCGATGTACCCCTGCGCCCGCTGGCCCGCCGGGCAGGCGTCCCGGCAGGGGGAGATGCCGAGCTTCTCGATGGCGTAGGCGTTGGGGACGGCTTGCGGATAGAGCTTGTAGGCCGCGTGGCGCGTGGCCAGGCCCTCGTTGAATTCGTCCGGGATGATGACGGGGCAGACGTTGGCGCAGTCGCCGCAGCCGACGCACTTGGCCAGGTCGATGTAGCGCGGGTGGCGCCGCAGGGTGACGGTGAAGTCGCCCGCCTCGCCATCCACCCGCAGCACTTCGCTGTCGACGAGGAGCTCGATGTTCAGGTGGCGGCCCGTCTCCACCAGCTTCGGGCTGATGGTGCACATGGCGCAGTCGTTGGTGGGGAAGGTCTTGTCGAGCTGCGCCATGTGGCCGCCGATGGCGGACTGGCGCTCGGCGAGGTAGACGCGGAAGCCTTGCTCGGCGAGATCGAGGCTGGCCTGCATCCCGGCGATCCCGCCACCCACGACCAGGACCGCGCCGACGGGGCCCTGAGGGCCGCCTGGCCGAGTCTGGGGGGAATCACTTGCCTGGAGGCCGTCGTGGCTCAAGGGAGCCCTTTCCAGGGCCGGGAATCACGCCTGCGGGCCGGGCCGCCCGCAGGTGCCATCGCCCGCCTCATAATAGGTTGGGGCCGAAGAGGGCCTCCAGTGCCGTATGTCACAGGCAGAGGGGAGAAACTTCATCCGTTTTGTGGGTACGGGGGGAGAAGCAGGGTCACAACTGAGAGCGACGGTGTGGAAGGCGCCCTCTGTCGGTTGAGCCGAAGCGCGCAAGCCCCGTGCCCGGAGAATCCTATGGGTGGAGGGCTCAACGAGAGGCCACGGTGGCCGCAGGCGCATGCCCGACGGGGCCGCGTTGCCGAGAGGCAACACGCAACCCCTTTGCGCTCCACTCACGCCGAGATGAGTGCACACCCGTCGTTCCGGCGAAAGCCGCAACCCAGCCGGGCGGCTCGGGCAAGTGCCTGGACCCCCGGCTGACGCCGGGGTGACAGGGCCCGGGTCACGGGAACTAGGCCTATCGATTCAGGCCGAGAAACGAGGGAGCGACCGTGTCGTCCGCAAGTGATCGCCCCCTGACCATCGTAGTGGTTTGTTCACAAGCTGAGAGAACCGCCGAGGCTACCGCAAGGTCATCACGGCCGCCAGGTCCGCCGACGATCGTCGGTGGATGGACTGTTCGACAAGTTGACCTGCCTATTCCCCGGACGTCCATCCTGTAGATCTCCCAGTTTCCGTCGCGGTTGCTGGCGAAGGCGATCTGGCCGCCATCCGCCGACCAGGCTGACTGTGCATCCTCCCCAGGAGTGTCGGTCAGGTTCATCAGCCCGGTCCCGTCGGCGTTAACGACGTAGACCTCCGAATCCCCCAAGGGCGAGATTGAAGCGAAGGCCAGTTTCGGCTGCCGTCGGGCGCCGCTCAGCTGAGAGGGAGCAACTCCAACGGTCTGCTTCCTGGCAACGGTCTCCCGGGAAGGGACCGCGGCGCCTCGCGGTGCCTTGGTCGGTCGCCCAGCCCGTTGTACGTGAACCCGTAGGCGAGCGTCCCCCACGTGGCCGAGGTCAGCCGGCCGTTCGCCCCGCGAGCGCAGCGAGACGGGGTTCGCGTGGTCGTAGACGTAGGTGTACGTGCCGTCTGAGAGCAGGTTCCCGTTGTCCGACCACGTGTAGGGCACGCCGCCGACGCTCGTCAGGCGGCCGTTCGCCCCGCGAGCGCAGCAAGACGGGGTTGGCGTCGTCGTAGACATAGGTTGTCGTGCCGGCGATGGTCGTCTCGGTGAGGCGATTGCCCACCGGATCGTGGAGCCTGTCCTGAGCGAAGCGAAGGATGTAGTGGAAGTACGTTCCGTCATCGTAGTCAGCAGCGGTCAGGCGATACAGCGGATCGTAGCTGTAGGTGATGCTCTGGGAATGTTCGTGCGGGGGCGTGGAATCGGTGATCCGGGAAATGAAGATGTCGTTGTAGCCCGCCAGAACCGCCTGGTAGGGCGAGGCGAGCGGGAAGTTGGGTGATCCGGTCGTGCCGGCGACGTAGGCATCGGTGTTGCCTCGCAGGTCGATCGCCCGCGCCTGGTCGCTCAGGTTTCCCCCCAGGAAGGTGCTGTAGGCGACGTTGCTCCCATTGGGGAAGAAGCGGGCGACGAAGCCGTCATCGCCCGAGCCGCCATAGGCAGCTTGAATCGGGTTCACCAGGGGGAAGTTGGTCGAGCCCGTAAGCGCTGCGACGTAGGTCGAGCCCTTCCCTGTTATGGTCGGTTCGGTTTACACGTAGGTGAGGAATGGGAGATGCAACCCTTCCGGCGGAATGGAGTGCGGCGCTGCGACGATCGCTCAAGCCGCGCCCCCCTGTGAAGCAAGCTACATGCTCTCCTCCCTGCGAGATCCAGTGTACGGCGTTTCATGGGCCGATTCAAGCACCGACTCGCCGATCAAGGATCACATTCCTGTGTGTACGTGCCGCGAAGATGACAAAGGCTCTCGCCTTTGACCGTGTTCGGGCATAGCTTGCATAGCTCGGTTGAGATTCTCCTGAATCAGGCAGTCGGGCGCCTTCCTCCGCCTCTCGTGGATGTGTCACATGTCTAGGCCGGGAAAGCGCCTGCGCACTATAGTTGTGCTGCAATCCCAGAAGAATCCATGCTCGACAGAGCTTGCACGATCCTCCGAGGCCGCCAGCAGTGGTCTGGGATGACGGGTATGCACGCCAGATACGTCCGTGGAGGATTGCCGGGCAAACTCTGTGTCGACTGGATCATCACTGCCCCCGCAGATGTTGGGCAGTCCCCCTCCGCAGCGGGCTCGGGCCGAGAGCCTTCGCCCGGTCGGTCATCTGCTTGGCGATCTCGGCGAAGGTCGCCCCCATCCCGCCGGAAACGAAAAACATCTCCAGGCGCTCGGGCTCGATCCCCACCGAGCCGAGGATCTCCTTGGCTCGGCCCACCCGGGCGCGCCCGCGCTCGTTGCCGCGCACGTGATGGCAATTCCCGAGGCTGCAGGCGACGATGTAGACGGCGTCGGCGCCGTTTTCGAAGGCCTCCAGGAGATACTGCACGTCGGTTTTCCCAGTGCAGGGCAGCCGTACGAGCCGGACGCTGGCCGGATACTCCAGATGGAGCGCCCCGGC
>Ga0209521_10004872_pt1 | contig 10663 bp, 10 predicted proteins | sample Rifsed19ft4_FD_184016 | JGI IMG/M metagenome (GOLD analysis project Ga0209521, IMG submission 184016) | Soil microbial communities from Rifle, Colorado, USA - sediment 19ft 4 (version 2) | ecosystem: Environmental > Terrestrial > Deep subsurface > Rock core/Sediment | place: Rifle, Colorado... | reverse complement strand
CGAATCGACCTCACCGTGGGTCGCTCCCTTGAGTGGCGCGAGGAGGGCCGCGTTCGCCCGGAGGAGATCCCACGGCCGGCCGACGTCGATCCATTCGCCCGGGAGCGGGAAGCCATAGACGTCCCGCTTCGCCATCAGGGCCTGGATCGTGTCCGTAATCTCGTACTCCCCTCGGGCGGACTTCGGCGTCGCGTCAATGAGCGGGAAGATGTCCTCGTCGAAGACGTAGATGCCCGCATTGATCAAGTGCGATTTCGGATGGCGGGGCTTCTCTTCGAGCGAGACGACCTTGCCGTCCTCCACCTCGACGACTCCGAACGAGCTGGGATTCGAGACCTCCGCCAGCGCGACGATCGGACCGCCGACCTTTCGATGGTATCTTACCAGCTCGGAGAGGGCTTCTCCGGAAACGACGACGTCTCCGTTCACGCTGATGAATGGCCCGTCCACGTGGCCGCGCATGCATCCGATCGCGTGGGCCGTCCCGAGTCGCTCGGCCTGTTCCTCGTACGCAATCGAGAGGCCGAGCCCGCGACCATCGCCGAAGCTCTCGCGGATCCGATGGCCCTGCCAGCCGATCAGGATCCCGAGTTCGCGGATCCCGGCAGTGTGGAGCGCCTCGAGGGTGTGACGCAGAAACGGCTTGCCGGCGACGGGCAAAAGGGGTTTCGGAAGATTGGCCGTGAGGGGACGCATTCGGGTGCCCTCTCCGGCCGCGAGGACCACGGCCTTCATGCAGCGGCGCCTTTTGCGCTCGATAGGACCGCAGAATATATCTCCTTTGCTCTGCGCTCATCGCGCGACTCCGCCAGCACCCGAATTTTCGGCTCTGTCCCCGAGAAACGGACAAGAGCCCAGCCGTCGTCGAACTGCAACCGCCATCCGTCAAGAACGCTCACGTCCGCGCCAAGGTTCCGGAGCGCGGGATCGAGCCGGGACTCGATCGCCGCCCGGTGGCCCGCGGGATACGGCAGCGATCCGCGGAGGATGGGATACCGCGGGATCTCTCGGACCAACGCGTCGAGCGGTCGCTCGGCGACCATCGAGACGAGACGAGCGGCCGCATAGACTCCGTCGGGGCACAGGGTCGCCTTCGGGAAAATCCAGGTGCCCGATGGCTCACCGCCGAAGTCCGCGCCCCGTCGCTTCAGTTCCGCCGCGACGTAGACATCGCCGACGCGGGTCCGCCAAATCGTCGCCTTCGGCAAAAGGTCGGAGAGGACCATCGATGCGTCGACGGGGACGACAATGCTGCGGCGCACCTCGCGTCGCGCGAACAGGGCAAGGAGGACATCGCCTCCGACGAACCGCCCCTCGCGGTCCATGGCGACCATGCGATCCCCGTCGCCGTCGTGCGCAATGCCAATGTCGGCCCGCGTCGCGCGAACGGTCGCGGCGAGTCCTCCCAGATTCTCTTCCGTCGGCTCCGGTTCGCGGGCCGGAAAGTGTCCGTCCGGTTGTGCGTTCAGGGCGATCACATCGCACCCCATCCGTCGGAGGAGGAGGGGCGTGATCGTGGACGTCGCTCCGCAGCCGCAGTCCACGACGACCCGGAGCTTTGCGGGCCCGATGTCCTCGAGGATCGCGTCAATGTGCTCCTGCACCAGAGTGGGGCGCGTCGAAGACCGGCCGATCCGGTCCCACGCGGGAGGGGCGAACCGACCTTGGTCGAGGGCCGCTTCGATATCCCGCTGCTGTCCCTCGTCGAACGCCATCCCGTCCGGATTCCAAAGTTTGATTCCGTTGTAGGGTGCGAGGTTGTGCGAGGCCGTAATCATGACGCCGCATGCGCAATCGCGCGCCCCTCGCGCCAGCGTCGGAGTCGAGACGAGTCCACCCTCCACCGCGGCCGCGCCACTCGAGAGGACCCCGGCGCACAGCGCCTCCATCAGCATGGGGCCCGTGAGCCGCGGATCCCGGCCAACGATGGTGTCGCCGTAGAGCTCTCCGACCGCCATTCCGACCCGGAGCGCGAGGTGCGGAGTCACATCGACATTCCCGAGACCTCGGATTCCGGATGATCCAAACCGTGGCACGAACCCGGATACCGCACGGCTGTAGAAAGACTTCCGCGGGCTTCATGCACACGAAAAGAACAATTATATACAAACCCCCAGATGCACACGCGCGCGGCCCATTTTTCGGGCGTTGCAAGGAGGGATTGGATGGTCATGGAACCCGTGAGCGTCGAGGCGGCCATTGAGAAGGCGAAGAAGAAGGGCCTTCGACCGGGCCGTGTGAAAGGGACGGAAGGCATTCAGTTCACGAAAGGACGGAACCAGCGGATCGAAGTGATCACGTGGGAGGAATTCCGCTCGGCCCTCGCCAACCGGAAACTCGAGGTCTTCGACTCCGGCGGATTCATGAAGATCATGAAGCGACGCCGGTGAGCGACCGAGGATTCGGACCCGGCTACGCATCCTTCGGACGCCCGCAGTACGGGCACACCTTCCAGTCCGGAAGCAATGCGGAGCCGCAGCCCTTGCACGGAGGGGGCATCACGGGCGCCGGGCCTGCGGATGGCGCTCCGGGTGGCGCGGATACGTACTGCCAGAAGGCAAGGCTGAGGTTTCGCGCGTCCGTTTCGTATTCGGAATAGGACACGGCGCCGCCGAGCACCGCGACCGGCAACAACAGGACCGCGGCCACCGCTCCCACAATCAAACCCTCCTGCGTGAGGGTCGCGCGCAAGCTCAGGTCGATCGTGCATCCCCCGCTCGCCTCATCGATAATCAGATCGGACTCCCGTCTCAATCCGATTCGGGCGTAGAAGGACGCGCCGTGGAATCGGTAGGGTCCCGATTTCGTGAGCTGGAATCCCTGACGAGCCCACCAGTCCCAGGCCATCGTCCACATGTCCTCGCGGCGAACGCCGGGAAGGAAACGAACCTCGCGCTTCTCGAACATCGAGACCACAACACCCGGGGGGGCCCGGTTTAGGTTTTCGAATGTACCGCGCACATCACCGCAACATTATTAGGAATCCATGAATTCGCTCCGGTTGCGGCATGCGTGGGTTGCCAAGCTTGGTCAAAGGCGCAGGGCTCAGGATCCTGTCCTGTAGGGGTTCGCAGGTTCAAATCCTGCCCCACGCATCCTCGCGCCTTCGAGGGTGGTTGTACGAAAAGAGGCATTCGAAGGGATCCGATTCGGTCTGATTCCCGGGGTCGAATTCCGTTCCTTGGCGCCCTCGTTTGTTCGGTCGGGACAACGTCCCCTTTTAACCCGAGGCGGGGCACATGCCTGACGATCGTCCGACATGGAGGATAGGTATCGATTCACTTTTATTGGCTTCGACGTTTGATATACAAAGCGCAAACTAATCCCGAAAGCTATTCATAGCTTCAAGCGCCTAGTCAACCACGCCCAGGTGAAGGCCGTCCGCCGGGCCGACCGAGACGGCGAAGACCCGCCTCGGGACAGTTTCCCCCATGGCCCGCGGTCCCGATGCCGGCATCCGCCCCGGCCTCGTTCTCACCATGAGGTGATCCATTGCCGTCCCAGAAGTTCAGCCGGAAGTATCTCACCCGCCACCGGAAGAGCGCGCAGCTCTGGCGGCGCGCGGCCCGTCTGACCCCGGGAGGCGTCGAAAGCAACATCCGGTACTTCCGGCCCCATCCGTTCCTCGCGGACTACGGGGACGGCGGCTACATCTACGACGTCGACGGCAACAAGATCCTCGACTTCATGATGGGCTTCGGGGCCCTGCTCCTGGGCCACAACAACCGGGACATCGCCCTCGAAGTGATCAAGCAGCTCGAGTCCGGCTCCATGCTCGGGGTCACGAGCGAACTGTTCATCGAGTACCTCGCCGCGGTGCAGAAGGCCGTGCCCTCGATGAAGAAATTGCGCCTGTGCAACAGCGGGACGGAGGCGACGATGCATGCGATCCGCACGGCCCGCGCGTACACGGGACGCGAGAAGATCGCGAAGGCGGAAGGCGCCTACCATGGGGCCCATGACTACGTGCTCCAGAGCCTCGACATGGACGCCCGGATGGCCCGGAGGAACAACGGCTACAAGCCTCTGCCCTACGGGAAAGGCATCCCGAAGGCGGTTTCCGACACGGTCGTCATCTATCCGTACAACGACATCGAGGGGACCGCGGCGGCCCTGGAAGAGAACGACGACGTCGGCGCGTTGATCGTCGAGCCGGTCCTGTGCGGCCCCGGCGTGATCGTGCCGAAAGGAAACTATCTGATGCGCCTCCGGCAGCTCACCCGCAAGCGGGGCGTGGTCCTCATCTTCGACGAGGTCCTCACCGGCTTCCGCCTCGCATACGGCGGCGCCCAGGAGTATTACGATATCCGCCCGGACATGACCACGTTCGGCAAGATCGCGGGTGGCGGCTTCCAGCTCGCGGGATTCGGCGGCGAATCCCAGATCATGGGGGTCCTCGAACCGGGCCGCGGGTGGCGGCACGCGACGTTCCACGCGGGCACCTATAACGGCCATCCAATCAGCGTCGCCGCGGGACTCAAGGCGATCCAGATCCTCGGTGAGCATCCGGAATACTACGACCACGTGAACCGGCTCGGCCGACAGCTGTTCAGCGGCCTGCAGGACTTGGCGGACGACCGACGCATCCCGGCCTGGGTCGAGTACGTGGGTTCCATCGGGAACGTGTACTTCACCACGAAAGACGAGATCCGGAACTTCCGGGACACACTGAGCGCGAACACCCGCCGTTGGTGGAACTGGTTCATTCACTGCCTGGGGAACAACGTCCTGTTCGGCATCCCGAACACGGGCGAACGGGCTTTCGTCTGCACGGAGCACACGGACGAGGACATCGAGTGGGCCCTCGAGGTGGCCGACGGCGCCTTCGCCGCGATCGCGAAGGAGGCCCGCCGCCACCGGGAGAAAGCGCCCTCCGTCCAACTCCAGGCCGCCGGCAAACAGGCCGCGCTGTACGGAGAGGCGCCTCCGCCGAGCGCGTGATCGACCGGTCGCGACTCAGTTCAGCACCCGGGTCTCTTCGGCGATTTCGGTCACCCGAATGCCTCGGCCTTGGGCCGAAAGCTCCTTGAAATACGACACCGGCTCGAACGCGAGTTCCGGCGGGAGGACGCCAGGCCCCTTCGTCCGACCCGCCACCATCCACTGGGCCGCGATGGAGGGCGGGACGCCCGTGTCGACGACGCCACCACCCAAGTTCCACTTCTCGTGCGGCCACGTGACCGCCTCGTAGCGAAGGGTCACGGAATCCCCTCCTTTTTCGCCGATGAGGACGCATCGCTGGATATCCACGTCGAGTTCCGGCTCCTTCGCTTTCGGGAGTGAATCGATCACGGTCGAGGACACCTCGTACGGACGAACCTTCGTCCCTTCGACCCCGATCTCGTCCCGACTCGCGAGACCGAGGCGAACAATCGTCTCGATCGTCTGTCGGAACGAGGGCGGGAACGCCACGATGAAGTCCATCTCCTGGATCCCCTTCCCGATCGTCTTCGGCATCGTTGCCAACTCGGAATGAATTGTGTAATAGCCTTCGACGACTCCGACCGGAGGGATGAACTCCGACCGCTCGAGGCCGGACAGCGCAGGCACGAATTGGATCTTCCCCTTCCGCAGGATTGGCGCGTCCATCGAGAACTCGTCGAAGATGGTCCGGATCGCGTACGGCGGGACGAACTTGCCGGCTTCCCCGCCCGAGACGACGGCCCCGCTGCTCCGCAACAAGACCTTGTGGACTTTGTCCAACTTGCCGGCGCCGTATGCGCCCATCACGTTCATCGTCCCGGGGGTCGAACCAATTCCGAGGACGCATGTAACCCCGGCGTCCTTCGCGCGCGCATCGAGCTTCAATTGACGGAGGGTCTGGTGATACAGGCCGCCGAGATCGCAATAGTGGATGCCGGCCTCAATCGCGGCTTCCGTGACGGGCACGTTCAGATCGTACCAGCTGCTGTGGATCACGCAGTCCCACCGCTTCATCTCGCGCACGAGGGCGGTGGAATCGCGGGCGTCAAGCGGGACCGCGACCGCGCGTTCGTCCCGCTGCGCGGCGGCGTTGGCTTTCGCTTTCGCCGCGCTCCGTCCCGCGATCCCAACGCGATCGACCCCGGGGCTCGCCAAGAGGTCGGGGACCGTCGACTGCGCCATCGCGCCGTATCCACCAAGAATGAGGATGTCCAAGGGGATTCCGGCTCGCGAGAAGACCGGACCTCATTAATCCCTTTCGCCGCGGCGTTCACGTGTCGCGGCTAAGCTATATCATTGGAGGGGACTTGAGGGGCGTGTGGGACGCCGCCGCACGAATGTCGTCTTCACCGCCGCGGCCATCGCCGCGGTCCTCCTCTCCGCCACCGTCCTTTTCAGCTACCTGTCGACGGCCCCGTCCGCGTCGATGCTGCGCCTCGGCTTTTTTCCGAACGTGACCCACGCCCAGGCGCTCTACGGCATCGCCACGCACGCCTTCCAAGACGCGTTCGGCACTGAATTCTCGATCCAACCTCACGCGTTCAACGCGGGCTCCACCGCAATCGGGGCATTGTTGTCGAACCAGGTCGACCTCGTATTCGTGGGTCCGTCGCCCACATTGAGCGGACTTGCCGTTGCCGGCCCGGATGTCTTGCGGGTGATTGCGGGGGCGGCGAGTGGCGGCGCGGTCTTTGTCGTCCAACCGTACCTCAACCTGACACGGGACGAGGACTTCGCGGGCAAGAAGTTCGCGACGCCGCAGGCCGGAAACACGCAGGACATCGCGTTGAAACACTTTCTCCTCACGAAAGGACACCACACGCTCGCCGACGGAGGAGACGTCGACGTGATCAACGCCGCGAACCCGCAAATCCTCTCTCTGTTCCAGAGGAGGCAGGTCGATGGGGCCTGGGTTCCTGAACCGTGGGCGACCCGCCTCGTGCGAGAGGCGAAAGGTACGGTGCTCGTCGACGAGCGGACCCTATGGCCCAACGGACAGTTCGTGACGACCCACCTCGTGACGACGAAACGATACCTTGATGGGCATCAGGACATCCTCCGGACGTTCCTCGCGGAATACATGAACGTGACCCTCCGTCTGCAGAGGTCGAACGCCTCTGACCTTCGGATCGTCAATGATGCGATCTACAACTTGACCGGCTGGAAAAACGAGACGATCTCCGCCGCCGCATTCACGAATTTTAACGTCACGTACGATCCGATCGCGACGTCGCTCGCCACGTACCTCACATGGGCCCAAGATCTCGGATTCGTCCCTGTCGGTTCCAGCGCTAGTTCCTTGTACGACCTGACCCTGCTCAATCAGATTTTGGATGACATGGGTCTCCCGCAGGTGAGCGGACTATGAAAGGGGCTGCGCTGAAACTTGTCATGCTGGGGAAGCGGTTTACCCGCAAGACCACGCGGACGGACGCACTCCGAGACGTGAACCTCGAGATCTCGGAAGGGGAGTTCCTCACAATCGTCGGACCATCCGGCTGCGGCAAGTCGACTCTGCTGAACTTGGTCGCGGGCCTCGAGGAACCCACGACGGGATGGGTCGAGATGGACGGCCATCAGATTCGCGGTCCCGGAGCGGACCGCATCGTCGTGTTCCAGGACGCGGCCCTCTTCCCCTGGCTCGATGTGAAAAGGAATGTCGAATTCGGGCTCCGAGTCGCCGGCGTCCGGCGGGCCGAACGGATCAAGCGGGTCGGGGAATATCTGAAGATGGTTCAGCTGGAGAAGTTCGCCCGCGCGCGCGTCCACGAGTTGTCCGGGGGGATGAAGCAGCGCGTTGCCCTCGCGCGCGCGCTCGTGCTCCGACCGCGGGTCCTCCTCATGGACGAACCGTTCGCGGCCCTCGACATCCAGACGCGCGAGGAGATGCAATCTGTCGTCCAGGACTTGTGGCTGCGGAGCGGCACGACGACCCTCTTCGTGACGCACGACGTCCGCGAAGCGGCGCTGCTCGGGGATCGGATCGTCGTCCTGTCCCATCGTCCTGGGACCGTGAGTGCCATCCTCGAGAACACTGCACCGCGGCCCAGGACCCTCGATAATCCGGAAGTCATGGAACACATTCGCCGGTCGAACGAGATCCTGAAACAAGAGGTCCAATGGTCGAATCAACCCAAGCTTTGAGCATGAAACGCACCCGGGAACCCCGTTCCAACCGGAACTTGCGGCATCTGATCCCGATGGTCATCGTCGCGGTCGCTTTCGTCGCGTTGTGGGAGCTAATCGTCCAACTGCACATCTGGGAACGCTATCTGTTCCCCGGTCCCGACGATGTCGCCCGCAGCCTCCTTGACATCTGGAACCGTGGCCTCCTCCTCCGATCCATCGCCGCCACCCTGGTGCGACTCTCCGTCGGCTTCCTCATCTCGCTCATGCTCGGGGCGATCCTTGCCTTCCTCATGGTCCATTTCGCCACGTTCGGAAAGGGAATCCAGCCATACGTGCTCGGACTGCAGACGTTCCCTTCGATCGCCTGGGTCCCGCTCAGCCTGATCTGGTTCGGATTCTCGGAGTCGGCCCTCCTCTTCGTCACGATCATCGGTTCCCTGTTCGCGGTGAGCGTCTCCTTTGCGGACGCCCTGCGGACCGTCCCGCCCGTGTATCTGCGGGCGGCGCGCAACATGGGGACGGACGGCATGGATCTGATTCTGCACGTGACGGTCCCGGCCGCCCTCCCGCATCTCATCTCCGCCGCGAAGGTCGGATGGTCGTTCGCCTGGCGGTCGCTCATCGGTGCGGAGGTCATCTTCGCGACCGTGGGGCTCGGATTCCTCGTGAACCAGGGAAAGGACTTCCTGAACATCGCGCAGGTGATGGCCACGATGATCGTGATCCTGGTCATGGGGGTCCTGGTGGATCGGTGGGTCTTCTCCCGGACGCAGGAATGGGCGAGCCGTCGACGAGGCCTCCTGCCCTCCAAGTGACCGGTGCCGCGCGGCGCCTGGAGCGAGGCGCCCGTCACAGGAGATCGTAGATCAACTTCGCGGCGGCGATGAACAGGACGATGATGAAGATCAACGCGACGGAGCTCGTTTTGAGCTTCGCCAGGCCCCAACGAGATCCGAGATAGGAACCGACGAACACGACCGGCATGAGGATCGGAATGAGCAGGTACTCGCTGGGCCACGCCTGGCCGGGCGCGTGAAGCGCGAGATCCACCAGGTACGCGACGAATCCCACCGCAGCGGTCGGGATGATGAGCAAGGACGAGGTCCCAATCGCCTTCCGGGTCTTCCGCCCGAGGACGTAGACCAGGAGGGGGACGTTCAGCAGGCCGCCGCCGATGCCCATGCTCCCGGACAGAAACCCAGATCCGGCGGTCGCGACTGCGGTCCCAATCACGCGGGGCCGTGTCATCATCGCGTCGTTGTCATCGTCCACGGACCGCGTGTTCTTCACCCAATCCCGGACCATGTAGGCGCCGAACAGGAAGAGCACGGCCGCGAAGAACGCCTTGAACGTCTCCTCGTTCAGGACCACCAAGGTGAAGAACGTGCCAATCACGGCTCCGAGGAGAGCGCCGGCCACGAGGAGCTTCCCCAGGCGAAAGTCCACGAGACCGCGGCGGTGGTGGTTGATCACAGAGGACGCGGCCGTCGCGATCGTGAGGGTGAGAGAGATGGGGACCGCGAGGTTCTTCAAGGGCACGCCGGTCGACAGGAGGATCGGGACGAACAAAAGCCCCCCGCCGAGGCCCAGGTTCGAATAGATGAACGCGACCGCAAAGATGAGGACGGCCTGAAGCGCCAACAGAAGGACGTCCACGGCGCTCGTAAGCCCGGGCCGTATTAATTATTAACGAGGAAGTATCGGGACACGACGGTCGATGGTCCTCCTCGTGCGGTTTGGCGAGCTCGCCCTCAAGAGCCGGTATGTCCGCCGTCAGCTGAGGGACCGCCTCGTCGCGAACATCCAAGATCTGTTCGCCTCGGAGGGCGTCGAGTGCATCACGGAGGCGGACGAGGCCCGCGTCTACGTCCACGCGAACGACCTCGTCCGGGCCCGCACGATTCTCGGCCGGGTGTTCGGGGTCGTGTCCATCAGCCCCGCGGCGGAGGTCCACGCGGATCTCGAATCGCTGCGGAAGGCCGTCCTCTCCGAAGCCGCCGGCGCGCTTTCCCCGGGCCAATCGTTCGCCCTCCGGACGCGTCGCGTCGGCACGCACCCGTTCTCGAGCCAGGATCTGGCCCGCGAACTCGGCGAGGATGTCCGGCGAGCGCATCCCGACGTCCGCGTGAACCTGACCGAGCCCGATGTCGAAATCCACGTCGAGGTCCGCCGGAATCGCGCGTTCGTCTTTCGAGAGCGATGGCCCGGACCGGGGGGGCTCCCCCTCGGCAGTCAGGGACGGGCCCTTGCGGTCGTGCGAGACGACGCCGGCCTCGTCGCCGCGTGGATGGGGATGAAGCGCGGTTGCCGGGTCGCGGTGGCTACCTCGAAGGGCGACGATCTGGTCGAGCCCCTGCGCAAATGGGACGTGCGTCTCAAGGTCCTCGATCTTCCGGACGAGGGAGCGCTGGCCGACATCGTGCGGATCGCCCGCGCAGAGGCCGTCTTCCTGGGGACCCGATGGGACACTTTCGATCGAGGGAAGCGCGAGAGCTTGGACGTCCCGATCTTCGAGCCGGTCATCGCCTTTGGGGACGAGGAAATCCAGCGGATGGCGGCGCGGATTCGCGCCGCGTGAAGGTCACTTGCCGAGCCGCCCGTGGCGGCTGAT
>Ga0209521_10004865_pt1 | contig 10667 bp, 7 predicted proteins | sample Rifsed19ft4_FD_184016 | JGI IMG/M metagenome (GOLD analysis project Ga0209521, IMG submission 184016) | Soil microbial communities from Rifle, Colorado, USA - sediment 19ft 4 (version 2) | ecosystem: Environmental > Terrestrial > Deep subsurface > Rock core/Sediment | place: Rifle, Colorado... | reverse complement strand
GAAAGACTCTCCAAGTCAATGGTCTCCATGGGCGCCATCATCCCGGATACACCTTCCACCTCCATGGTGAAACCCAAACAACGTAACCGGGTCTGTAAACAAACCGTACGCTTGGCCATAACCAAACATTTACTACAACCGCCTTCTTGGAAACTATAAATTCGGTATCAGCACCATCACCTTTTTCCGATTCGACTTCTCCTTCTTCGGATGGTTCTACAATTGTCTGCTCGCCATAAATATCTTCATCACCCACTATTTGCAGCATAGCAGTTTCTTCGCCGGTTTTTTCAAGTTCAATTACAGCTATATCCTGATTTTCCGTTTCAGATACCGGAACCTGTAAAACAAATGCATGGAGATCCTTTTCCTTCTTACCAATTACACGGATGTAATCAATATCACCATCTTCGTTCAAATCTAGATTGTTGACATTATTATCCTGCATGTTTATTAATTTTTCAAACTCTTCGGGCGAGTTGGCTTTCTTGAACATCTCCAGAGCACCCTGCAGACTAAAATTATCTCCAGGCAATCCTGTAGAATCCTCTTCGGCATCTTGCCCTCTTAGCTGGATTATTCCGCTCAGCAAAATTGTGAATGAGATTAAAAAAAAAATTTGTATATCATTCATTTCTCCTATTTGTTGGTAATTAACTGTGAAGTGTAAAATTACGTATAACATAAAACACAACAATTAAAATTATTGTGGTGCAGCTCACACGATTTAATAAATTCCACCTGAGCAGTCATCTGAGATAAGATCAGTGAAATGGGGAGAAACAGATTAAGATTATGATAACGAAAAGGATTAAGAGAGTTATTATAATGAAGTTTCAAAGGCGATATTCCTTCCTTGATTGGCAGTCAATTATGATAACACCATTCCTAGATGATTAAATATTATATAAAATTACAGATAAGCTTTTAAGTGATTCACATAATTTGGAGCACCGCCGGGCTGATAACCGGTTGTTAAAACTAACCTGCCTGTTGAGTTGAATAATAGAATTGTTGGAAATCCCTGTACTCCGAATTTTTGTGCAAGCTTGTTGTTATATATTTTCGTCTCCATGCTTTGCTCAATATTTTGAGGAAAATCAAGCTTTACAAGAACTAGATTTTTCTTTGCATATACTCCAAATTCCTTCTTAGAAAATACTTCTTCGGCTAAACGCTTACACCAAATGCACCAATCGCTTCCTGTAAAATTAACGAGCACTGCTTTGTTTTCCTTTTTTGCTTGCTGGAGGGCTTTTTCAAAATTATCTTGCCATTTTAGATTGTCAGTTGCTCCGCTTTTGCTACAACCTGCTAAAAGTGCAACTAAAATTGCAATCATCAAAATGTTCTTTTTCAATCATTACTCCTTTTTTATGATATTTGATTCAAAAATTGAATTGAAGATTCATGATTATTAGGAATATCCTCTCACGAAAATTAAATCAAACTATCCTATTTACCATTTATTCCGTTAGTATAAGCTAATTCTTTTTCTCCAATTTGCTGACGCCACATTGCGTAGTAAAGGCCATTCATTTCCACTAATTCTTCATGCTTACCGGATTCAACAATTTTCCCCCGCTCTAAAACATAGATCTTATCTGCATGCATTACAGTCGATAACCTGTGTGCAATCATTATTGTTATCAGATCTTTGCTACTCGATATTTCTCTAATCGTTTTGCTTATTTCTTCTTCGGTTAAAGAATCAAGTGCAGAGGTAGCTTCATCAAAAACTAAAAGATCGGGTTTTCTAAGCAATGCCCTGGCAATTGACAATCGTTGTTTTTCACCGCCGGAAACTTTTACTCCGCCTTCACCAATCATAGTATCCAAGCCTTTATCGGCTCTTGCAAGAAGGTTGTCGGCTGCCGCTTTGTGAAGAACACTCAAACATTCTTCATCGGTTGCCGTCGGATTTACAAACAATAAGTTTTCTTTTATGGTTCCCGAAAAAAGCTGCGTGTCTTGCGTAACAAAACCAATTCTTTCTCTAAGGTTATCAAAATTAATTTCGTTACCGGAAAAACCGTTATAAAATATGTCCCCGGTTTTGGGTGTGTATAATCCTACCAATAATTTCACCAGAGTTGTTTTCCCGGCTCCCGATGGACCAACAAATGCAATAGTTTCTCCCTTACTTACCCTAAATGAAATATCCTCTAAAGCATGCTTATTTGACGACAGATGCTTAAATCCAACATTTGCAAATTCAAGCGTTTCGATACTATCTATCCGGGCTGGTATTGGAGGTATAACTTCAGGGGAAAGCTTCATCAGATTTTCAAAATTATTTAGCGAGACTTCTGCCTCCCGATAAATATTTATGATTTCACCCAAGCTCTGAAGCGGTCCAAAAATAAAAAATGAATAGATGAACAATGAAAAAAATTCTCCTACAGTTATTGCCTGTGAGAAAATTAGGTACAACATTAAGAAGAGAATACATGTCCGGATAAAGTTAACGGATGTTCCCTGAATAAAGCTTAGTTTACGGATGTATCTCACTTTTCTTAATTCCAGAGCAAGAATTTTATTTGTAGTGCTGTTCAGTCTATTAATTTCCTGCTGGCCTAAGCCTAAGCTTTTTACAAGCTCGATATTCCGGAGCGATTCTGTTGTTGTTCCGGCTAGTGTAGTTGTTTCTCCAACAATAGTTTTTTGCAGAGCTTTTATTTTTTTACTCAGAACGGAACTGATTATTCCGAGTATTGGAATTGTAGCGAAGTAAACCGGAGCTATCAGCCAATGAACATTAATAGCATAAATTGTTACGAAAATAATCCCCACAAGAGTAGTGAATAAAACATTAATCGAAGCAGAAATTAATTTTTCAACATCGCTTCTTACTTTTTGGAGAACTCCAAGTGTCTGCCCGCTTCTCTGATCCTCAAATTGATGATATGGAAGCTCCAGAGAATGCCTAATCCCATCGGAATAAATTTGAGCACCAAGCTTTTGTGTAATTACATTCACATAATAATCCTGGAAATTCTTTGCAACTCTTGAAACAAAGGCAACTCCAACGGCAGCCAGGAGCAGAAGACCAACGCCGCGGAAAAACTCCCCGGTTGAATATTGCTGAAATTTTGTTGCGTACTTATCAATCACAATTCTGAAAATCCATGGATCGAGAAGCGAAAAGACTTGATTAACGGTAGCAAGAAACAGTGCAAAAAAGATCAGCTTTTTGTATTGTTTAATGTATGAGTATAACAGTTTCATCGGGCGTAAAAATATGAATTAGCTATCGAATTAAAAAAGAAATTCCGGGCTTGATGGGTGTCAAATCACGCCAATAAGAAATATAATCCTGGGTGACTTGTAAGAGTTTTTCAATGCTAAATTAGAGTTAAGATAACTTTCCAGAATGAGGTAATAAGGTCAAAGGTATTTATTTTGTTTTGTTACTAAGGTAGTTAATTCTAAAAATTTAATAAACAAAGGGGTATGGTAATTAGAATCTTAGTAATTACTTAAACCTAATCATATTTAACCTTATTACGTTATTCCTTTTGAATACAGCAAGAACACTATTCAATAACGTGAAAGATTATTTCGGTTATCTCAGTTTAATAGAATCTAAAACTAAATAATGGTTTTATTATTTCAGATTTAATCATAATTTACCAACTAATATTTTGATTACTTGACAATTGTAAAAACCAAATAATCTGTCTATAAATTTTCAAATCTTGAACTAAAATCCTTTTGATGCAGGACAAAGATAAAATCATAAGCAAAACACAGTGCTATCATTGCGGACTTGACTGCCCCAATGACAGCATAATTGAAGATGAAAAAACCTTCTGCTGCATGGGCTGTAAAACCGTGTATGAAATTTTAGAAAAGAATAACCTCTGCAGATACTATCAGATTGATGCGCCCCCCGGAATTACCCCTAAAAATCTTTTACATAAAAATTTTGATTACCTCGATGATCCCGAAATTGTAAATAAGCTAGCGGAATTTAAAGATGAAAAACTCTTCATCGTAACGTTTTACGTTCCTCAAATGCACTGCAGCTCGTGTATTTGGCTGCTGGAAAATCTGTATAGAATTAATCCGGGCATTATTCATTCCGAAGTAGATTTTTTGAAAAAAACTGTTACGATTAAGTTTAATCCGAATAGGATTAGTCTTAAGCAAACCGTTGAGCTGTTAACTTCAATTGGATACGAACCTCAAATCAATTTGGAAGAAGCAGAAGGAAAAAAGCTGCAAACAACCAATAAAAAATTAATTTACAAGATTGGAGTTACAGGTTTTTGTTTCGGGAATATTATGCTGCTTAGCTTTCCCGAATATTTGAATATTGATGCTGCAGACAGTTTCTTCATCAAATTTTTTGGCTGGTTAAACTTAATACTATCGCTGCCGGTATTTCTCTATTCCAGTTCAGGCTATTTCATTTCTGCATACAAAGGATTGCAAAAAAGAATCCTTAACATCGATGTTCCGATTTCACTTGGAATATTTGTTTTATTCTTTAGAAGCGCTTTTGAAGTAGTAACGCATACCGGTGCAGGCTATTTTGATTCCATGACGGGACTTGTTTTCTTTCTTCTGCTTGGGAAGTTATTTCAGAATAAAACTTATGAAACGCTGAACTTTGACCGAAATTACAAATCATACTTCCCTCTCTCCGTCATTTTGAAAAAGAATGATTCGGAAGTTTCTATCCCAATTTCAAAATTAAATGTTGGCGATAGAATTATCATCCGCAATAACGAAATCATTCCCGCCGATTCTGTTTTATTCGGCGGCGAAGGAAATATCGATTACAGTTTTGTCACAGGTGAATCAAAATTATCTCCAAAAGTGCTTGGAGAATTAGTTTATGCCGGCGGAAAACAGGTCGGATCGGCAATAGAGCTGGAGGTAATTAAGGATGTTTCACAAAGTTATCTAACTCAGCTTTGGAACAATGAAGCATTTAAAAGCAAAGCAGAATCGCATTTCACAACCATTTCAAACACAGTTAGTAAGTATTTTACAGCAACAATTTTATTGATTTCCGTTTCGGCATTTCTGATATGGCTTCCAACCAGCTATCATACAGCATTAAATGCCTTCACTGCCGTTTTAATAGTTGCTTGCCCTTGTGCTCTCGCTCTATCAATACCTTTCACACTGGGAAATACAATTAGGATTTTTGGTAAAAATAAGTTTTATCTTAAAAACGTAAATGTAATAGAGCAGCTTGCAAAGGTCGATCAAATAGTGCTGGATAAAACCGGCACAATAACTCAAACCAATCAGTCAGAAATTAAATATTCGGGGAGCGAGCTAACAAGCTTAGACTCAGTTCTCATAAAATCTCTGGTAAAAAATTCAACACACCCACTTAGCAAAAAAATATATGACTCGCTGGATTGTCAGGCAAATCTCAATGTTGTATCATTTAAGGAGATGCAAGGGAAAGGAATCGAGGCAGAAATTTTAGGAAAGCATGTAAGACTTGGTTCAAAGCCGTTTATTTCGGGTAAAGCTTTTGACTCCGGCAATGCTCATGAAAAAAGAAATTTTAACATTGATACAAACGTTTATATTTCAATCGATGATGAAATACCTGGCTATTTCAGTGTCTCCAATGTCTATCGTCCGGAAATAGAAAGCATGATTAAGGAATTATCAAAACATTATGAGCTATCAGTTTTATCGGGCGATGATGAGGGTGAAAAAGAAAATCTTGAGAGAATTTTGGGCAGTGAATCAAGAATACGTTTTAAGCAATCATCAACGGAAAAACTCGATTTCATAAAATTAGTTCAGTCATTTGATAAAAATACTCTAATGGTTGGCGATGGCTTGAACGATGCTGGTGCATTAGCTCAAAGCAATGTCGGCGTTGCAGTAACTGAGGACATAAGCAATTTCTCTCCTGCTTGCGATGCTATACTTGATGCATCTGAAATAAACAAGCTTTCATTGTTTCTAAAATTTTCTAAGCACAGCATTACCATTATCATTCTAAGTTTTATTATCTCTTTCGTTTATAATGTAGTTGGATTGGGTTTTGCAATTCAAGGAGCATTAACTCCAATTGTAGCGGCAATATTAATGCCGATAAGTTCAATATCAGTTGTTATATTTGCAACATTAACTACAAATTTCTTAGCAAAAAGGGAAGGTCTGCTATAACAGTCATCATAATACTAATCGGTATAAGTTTATTGGTTGCATCGGGATTTCTTGTTGCATTCATTTGGGCTGTTAAAAGCGGGCAGTATAAAGACACTTACACACCTTCAATAAGAATTATTTTGGATGACGAACACAAATCACAAGTTGAAGAATAAATTATCTAAATCATCAAGGAGGAAGCTCTATGGAGCTCGAAAAATTCAGTTATGATAATAAGATCGTAAAAAACTTTGCCATTGCAACTTTAATTTGGGGAGTTGTCGGAATGCTTGTTGGACTGATAATCGCCACACAGCTTTTTTATCCGGCACTTAATCTCAACATTCCTTGGCTGACCTTCGGTAGAATTAGACCTCTACATACTAATGCTGTTATTTTCGCCTTCGTCGGTAATGCAATCTTCATGGGGATTTACTACTCCTTGCAACGATTATGTAAAGCAAGAATGTTCAGCGACTTGCTGAGTAATATTCACTTCTGGGGTTGGCAGCTAATTATTGTTGCCGCGGCTATCACATTGCCATTGGGAATTACAACAAGTAAAGAATATGCAGAACTTGAATGGCCAATTGATATTGCAATAACTTTAGTTTGGGTTGCATTCGGAATAAACATGATCGGCACGATAATTAAGCGAAGAGAAAGCCATATGTATGTTGCAATCTGGTTTTATATTGCAACCTGGGTAACTGTCGCAGTGCTCCACATTGTAAATTCTATCGAGCTTCCAGTATCATTTCTTAAAAGCTATCCCATTTATGCAGGTGTTCAAGATGCTTTGGTTCAATGGTGGTATGGTCATAATGCAGTCGCTTTCTTTTTAACCACACCTTACTTGGGGATGATGTACTACTACTTACCAAAAGCGGCAAACAGACCGGTATATTCTTACAGATTATCCATACTTCATTTCTGGTCGTTAATTTTTCTTTACATCTGGGCAGGACCTCATCATTTACTTTATTCAGCATTGCCGGATTGGGTACAATCGCTAGGAACAGTTTTTTCAATTATGCTGATTGCCCCATCATGGGGCGGAATGATCAATGGTTTATTAACTTTAAGAGGCGCATGGGATAAAGTTAGAACAGATCCTATCTTAAAATTTATGGTTGTTGCAGTTACAGCTTATGGTATGGCAACTTTTGAGGGTCCAATGTTGTCGCTTAAAAATGTAAATGCAATTGCTCACTTCACAGATTGGATAATTGCTCACGTTCATGTTGGCGCACTAGGTTGGAATGGCTTTTTAACCTTTGGAATTCTTTATTGGCTTTTCCCAAGAATATATAATACAGCTCTGTATTCCAAAAAATTGGCCAATATGCATTTCTGGCTTGGTACATTGGGAATAGTATTCTATGCATTGTCAATGTGGTGGTCGGGTATAACTCAATCGTTAATGTGGAAAGAGTTTTCTCCTCTTGGAACGTTACAATATCCTAATTTTCTTGAAACCGTTCTTCAAATAATTCCTATGTACATAATTCGGGCAACAGGCGGATTGCTTTATTTTACAGGAATTTGCCTTGGCGTTTACAACATAGTCAAAACTGCAAAGCAAGGAAAATTTTCTGCAAATGAGAACACCGAAGCCCCTGCATTAATTAAATCATCATTGCATTCTGAAAAGGAATCCAAACATCGCTGGTTAGAAAAGAAACCGATTCAATTTGCATTATTATCCTTAGTGGTAATTTCAATCGGTGGTATAGTTGAATTTATTCCAACGTTTCTAATTAAATCCAATATACCAACAATAGCCAGTGTAAGACCGTACACTCCTTTAGAACTTGAGGGAAGAGATCTTTACATAAGAGAGGCTTGCAATAGCTGTCACTCACAATTAGTTCGTCCTTTTAGATCGGAAACTGAGAGATATGGCGAATACTCAAAAGCAGGCGAATATGTTTACGAACATCCATTTTTATGGGGATCGAAAAGAACAGGACCTGATTTATGGCGAGAGGGTAAGAAGTATCCCAATTCTTGGCATTACTATCACATGGAAAACCCATCTTCCATGTCTCCAAACTCTATAATGCCCTCTTATCCCTGGCTAATCGAGAATAAACTGGATTATTCAGACTTAGAAAGTAAGATAATTACTTTGAGAAAGCTGGGTGTTCCCTATTCCGCTGATTATGAAAATTTGGCAAAGGATGAGTTGGAAAAGCAAGCAAAACAGATAGCAATTGATTTACAAAGAAATGGTATTGCTGCTGATGGTACTGAAGAGATAATCGCTTTGATTGCTTACTTACAAAGATTAGGTACTGATATAAAACTAAATGAATTAACAGAGACTAAGTGAGATCGGTTTAACATGTTTAAAGATGTTCTTCAGTCAATATCGGGTATTGACGTTTATGCAATTATCGCTTTAATTATTTTTATTCTTTTCTTCGTCACTATTATTGTAACAATAGTAAGAATGAATAAAAACTATATACAACAAATGGAACAATTACCTCTTGAACCGGAAAACAATTCACAAAATCTAAAGGGTGAATAAAATGTTATTTAAAACTAAATTTTTATCATTATCACGAACATTACTCATGATGTTTCTTTTTTCTTTTATTAGCAATATGGCCGCCCAAACTCAAGGCGGAGAGTTAACTAAATCTTATTACGACATTGTTGCGGTTGCACTAATAGCTGTTGTGCTGCTGATCATGTTCGGTTTTCTCTACTTCGGATTGGGTGAAGAAATAAAACGTGAAAAGAAATTTGCTTTAGGTTTTCAAAAAGTGAAGGGATATATTGTAGGACTTAAGCCGATCGAAAAAGAAAAAGATATAATGTTTGATCACGCTTATGATGATATTCGCGAACTTGACAATAAAATTCCACCATGGTTTAATTATCTTTTTTACGGTTCGATCATTTTCAGCATCTTCTACATGATTAATTATCACATCTTATCCTCTGGCGATGTTCAAGCCACTGAATATAAAGAAGAATTGCAGTTTGCTGAAATGCAGAGAATTGAACTTGTAAAATCCGGCGCTTTATTAGATGAGAACACTCTAACAGCTCTAAAAGATGCTGCTGCAATTAAATCTGGAAAAGAAATTTTTTTAAAAAATTGCACTGTGTGCCATACTGAAAGCGGTGCTGGGTTAGTTGGGCCTAATCTTACCGATGATTATTGGATTCACGGCGGCGGGATTAAAGATATTTATAGAGTTATTAAAGAAGGCGTTCCAAACAAAGGAATGATAAGCTGGAATCAGCAGCTAAATCCGCGTCAAATACAAGAAGTTTCGAGTTTTATTTTAACACTTAGAGGAACTAATCCTTCAAATCCTAAAGCTCCCGAGGGTGTTCTTTATGTTCAGCAGGATTCATTGAAAGGAATGTAAAGATTTAAACCAAACATGATGATAATTCGAAAGCTGAAATAGTTTTTCTATGTCATCCCTAACGGGATTTTAGTAATCATTCGTTATTGTTATTCTATGAATATCACATCCCTTCGGAATTATCCCGTTAGGGATAAAATATTTGTAGCAATAATTAACATCAAATAAACAGAATCCCTTTAGGGATGATATAAATTTGTCTCTAAGGCAGCGGCTAAATGATATCCAACATTAAATTTATGAATCGCAACAATGAGTGAAATTAAAACCGAAGAATCTTTTCGCGACTATATTGCAACCGTTACAAAGGAGGGGAAGCGAAAATGGATTTACCCGAAAAAGCCTTCCGGAAGATTTTATAATGCGAGAACTGTCGTAAGTCTTTTTCTGATCCTGTTTTTGGTGTCTACTCCTTTTATCAAAGTTAACGGACACCCTTTTTTGCTATTCGATTTTCTTAACAGAAATTTTATTTTATTCACTATTCCATTCGGTCCCCATGATTTTCATTTGTTTGCGTTAGCAATAATCGCACTTGCTGTTTTCGTTATTTTATTCACTGTAATATTTGGCAGAGTATTCTGCGGATGGGCTTGCCCGCAAACTATTTTTATGGAAATGGTTTTCAGAAAGATAGAATACTGGATTGAGGGTGATTTCAAAGATCAAACGAAACTAAACCAAGCACCGTGGACATCAAACAAAATTTTTAAGAAGACAATTAAGCATGCTATTTTCTTTCCTATCGCCTTTTTCATTTCAAATATTTTTCTATCCTACGTAATTGGAATGGATGAGCTAATCAAAATTATCACCGCACCGCCTTCAAAGCACATAGCCGGATTTATATCTATGCTGGCTTTCTCAGGTATCTTTTATTGGATATTCTCTTACTTCAGAGAACAAGTGTGTACATTGGTTTGTCCCTATGGAAGACTTCAGGGTGTTTTGCTTGATCAAGATTCAATAGTGATTGCCTATGATAATTTTCGCGGTGAACCGAGAGGTAAGCTTAAAAAGAATGAAGCAAAAAGTAAATTGGGCGATTGTATTGATTGTAACTTGTGTGTTGATGTTTGTCCAACAGGAATCGATATCCGAAACGGCATTCAGCTTGAATGTGTGAATTGCACCGCTTGTATTGATGCA
>Ga0209521_10004862_pt1 | contig 10668 bp, 8 predicted proteins | sample Rifsed19ft4_FD_184016 | JGI IMG/M metagenome (GOLD analysis project Ga0209521, IMG submission 184016) | Soil microbial communities from Rifle, Colorado, USA - sediment 19ft 4 (version 2) | ecosystem: Environmental > Terrestrial > Deep subsurface > Rock core/Sediment | place: Rifle, Colorado... | reverse complement strand
CCACCAGACCAGACGCCTTACCCGGCGTGGCGCCGCATCCGTACTGGCGCGCGCCTGCACTCCGGATTCCCCCTTGACAAAGCGTGTCCTCCCCCGGCAGATCCTCTGCAGATAGTTGATGGGAGCAACTGCCGGGGGAGGGGCCAGGGGTGGGGGTCATGAGCACTCGCCAACGGCGGAGATAGGCCCGACTCGGTCGATCTGAGATTAGTTCACACGCGGTCAGGATGACATAAGCGGGGAGGTCATCTTGTGCCCGAGGGACTCGCCGCCTCCCGGGTCCGCCACAGGATCCCCGAGGGATTGCCATCCCATGTCCGCGACCCGCAGCGCAGCCCGCTATGCCGAGCGATCCTCAGGGGCCTCTCACAGCTTGGGGAACCGGCTGAGCACCGTGGCGGGCGTCGGCACGTTCGCCCGGTCGCCGATGGCGAGCTCCGCCGGCGCCTTCCCCGCATCTTTCGCCGCACTTTGAAACACGGCGATCGGCGTGCCCTCGGCGATGGACTTCATCTCGAGGAAGGCCTGGCCGAGAAGATACCCCTCGGAGTCGACGGCGCACGACGTAACGAAGCCGATGACACGGCCTCGCCTATCAACGACGGGATCGCCCGAGTGCGCCATGCGCACGCCCTTCTCGTCGAAACGGAAGCGCGTCACTTCGCCTTTCCGCCCCGCCTCTTGCGCCAGAAACGCCGCCCGCCCGACAAACCACGGCTTGTAGGTCTTGACGTAGCTTGCGAAGCCCGCCGCGCCCACGCCGAGGTTTCGCGGGCCGGCCATCTCGTGGCCGTAGAGCGGGAGGCCCGCCTCGGTGCGCAGCGAATCGCGGGCGCCCAGGCCGACGGGCTTCAGCCCAAACGGTCCACCAACAGCCAGGAGCGCCTGCCAGAGGTCGACGGATCGTTCGGGGTGGACAAAGAGCTCGAAGGCGACGCGCTCCCCCGTGTACCCGGTCCGGCTGACGACCAGGTCGAAACCTCCGAAGTTGCCCTCCATCAATCCCGCCCACTTCAATGCGCGGAGCTTCTCGGCGGTCGGCGCCTCGCATCCGAGCGCCAGCAGAATGTCGCGGCTCTTCGGACCCTGCAGGGCGATATCGACGCGCATCTCGCTGCCCTGGCGGGGATCGCGCAGGTTGCGCAGCCGGCATCCCCGCCCGAAGGCCTTGGCCCACGGCCGCTCCAGATCGACGCGCGCTTCCCCCTGGCGCACGGCGTTCAACCACGCCCAGTCCTTGTCGTCATTCGAGGCGTTGACCACCACCAGGTAGGCCTCCGGCCCCCGGCGATAGACCAGCGTGTCGTCGACCGCCGAGGCATCCGGGAGGAGGAACTGCGTATAGAGCGACTCTCCGACGTCGAGCGAGCCGACATCGTTGGTGACTACGCTATCCAAGAACGCGCTGGCTTGCAGGCCCTCCACCTGGTAGACACCCATGTGGCTGACGTCGAACAGGCCGGCCGCTGTGCGCGTGGCCAGGTGTTCGTCGATCACCGAGGTGTACCAGACCGGCATCTCCCACCCAGCGAAGGGAACCATCTTGGCGCCCATCGCCCGATGGGTGGAATGGAGCGCGGTCTTGCGGATCTCGGCGGGCTCGCCCTCCGCCCAGGCGAAATCCGGGAGCGGTTGCCCCTCGCCCTTGGGAATTCCGATGAACCACGGCTTGTCGACACCGGTGTGCCGATCCGCGTTCGTCGCCGCGCTGGCCTCGCCCTCAAGCCGAACGACCACCGGCCCGGGCAGCTTCCGGGCGAGGTCGTCGGGATCGACGCCGACAAACCCGTCGGAGAGATCTCTGAGCCAGGCGAGCACGAGCGACGCTTGCTCGGAGGGAACGGCCAGGCGCCACTCCCGGCCGTTGTTGTCGCGGGTGAGCGTGGCGTCGACGGCGCCTCGCGGCGTGTTCAGGAAAACGTTCGCCGATGCCCCGGCCGAGATCTCCTCGGGGCGCGCGCTGGTGGCCCAGCAAAGGAAAGCATCCATCGCTTCGCCCCGCAAGGCGATGGGGACGATCTTGCCTTTCGGCGCCGGATCGTCGAGGTAGTAGAAGTGAGGGTAGCCGTGCGTCGTCGGCTCGAAGTCGAGGCCCATCCGCCCGGCAAGATTGCGCGCTTGGATCCGGACGCGGTTCAGCACCTCGAAATCCACCTTCGCCCGCGTCATCTCGCCCTTCCGGCCGAGGAGACGGTGGGGCGTGCATGCGTGCAGGGCGTCGGCGATCAGGCCGGCGAGCTCACGCGTCTCTGGCTCCTTGAAGCCGCGCTGCGTCACCCACGGTGTCCCCAGGCGAATCCCGCTCGGATTGGCGGCGCTGGCGTCGCCGGGGATGGTGTTGCGGTTGACAACGATTCCCGCCAGGTCGAGGATGCGGGCGGCCTGGTCGCCCGAGAGCGCCGAGCCATCGGTGCCGGTCACCGACCTGCAGTCGAGGTTGGTCAGATGAGTGTCGGTTCCGCCGAAGGGGATGCGGAAGCCGGCCTGGCGGAGCGCTTCCGTGAGCGTGATGCAGTTGGCCACGATCTGTCGCTGCAAGGCACGAAATTGCTCAGTCGCGGCGAGCTTGAAAGCCAGCGCCTGGGCAGCCATCGTTGCCACGTGTGGGCCCCCCTGCTCTCCCGGGAAGACGGCCCGGTCGATCAAGCGCGCCAGGCGCGGGGAGGTGGTGAGGATAACCGCGCCGCGCGGCCCACAGATCGATTTGTGGGTGGTGAACGTGACGACGTCGGCAACCCCCACCGGCGAGGGGAAGACGCCCGCGGCCACCAGCCCGGCCACATGGGCGATGTCGGCCAGGAGATAGGCCCCGACGGCGTCGGCGATCTGGCGGAATCGCTTCCAATCGACCGACCACGGATAGGAAGAGTAGCCGGCGATGATCATCTTGGGTTGATGCTCGCGGGCCAGAGCTTCGACGGCGTCGTAGTCGATGCGCTCCGTCTTCGGATCGACGACGTAGTGGGCAATCCGGTAGAGCTTTCCCGAGCGGTTGGCGGGCGAGCCGTGGGTGAGGTGGCCACCGTGCAGGAGGTTCATGCCCATCACAACGTCGCCGGGGTTCACGAGCGCGTGGTAGACGGCGTTGTTGGCGGGGGCGCCGGAGAGCGCCTGAACGTTGACGAAGATCTTTTCGGGCGTGAGGCCATTGGCGGCAAAGGCTTCGGCGCAACGGCGGCGGGCGAGGGCTTCGACGGCGTCGGCATACTCGACGCCTTTGTAGTAGCGCGGATCGGAGTTGCGGCGATAGTGCGCCAGCCGGGATTCCAGATCGAGGATCTCGGGCTCGGTCATCGCCCGCGTCTCCTCGTCGGGGTAGCCTTCGGCGTAGATATTCTGGAAGGCCGAGCTGAGCGCCTCGCGCACGGCGAGCGGGGCCGCGCTCTCGGAGGGGATCAGGATCAGTTTTCGCGCCTGCCGCTCGGCTTCGATTTGGGTGAGTTCGTGGAGGGCGGGATCGAGCTCGGCCAGGCGGCCGCGGAAGAGGAAATCGGGCATCGGGTGCTCCCTTAAGGGTCGGGGTCGTTGCACGCGGGGCCTAGATGTCAGACAACTTGATTCTATGCCCGCCCGAGAGGAGGGTCAAGGCAAGGCATCATGTGCTGGCAGGTTCGTTTGTCCCCCATTGTCAACCGACCTGACAGGTGCGAACGTGCTGCACCTGTCAGGTCTCAGAGCATACGGACAATTCCTGCACCGTCCGACGAAGAGCCTCCGCGGTTGGCGCGTCTCGAATGCCCCCACCCCGTTCGGGCCGCGAAGCCCTCCCAAAGGACATCGGGACGATGCAGCCCGCCTGGGCGAGACGGCCCCTTGCCCCTCCCCCGGCAGTCGCGGCGATCGCCTCAAAGAGGAGGTTTTGCCGGGGGAGGGGAGGTTAGTTTAGGAGGCAAGGGGCGGCTCTGCCGCCCCTTGCCTCCTAACATCTCCAGCCCCCTCTCCGCTTGAGTACAACGCACGGATGAATCATCACAAGCGGAGAGGGGGTAGGGGGTGAGGCGGAAACCTCGGGGTCAGGAGACCCCGACACAACGGTTGCGCCGCCGACCGCCTCGTCCCGGTGGGCCGCCGGCCGTTCGCCCCGCGGTCGGGGGCCTCGCGGCCCGAACGGGAGGACGGCGGCGCACACGCTGCTGGCTGTGTGGCACCCGCCGTCCTTCGAAGACCCCCGAGCGGAGCGAGCGGGGACGGCGGGGGCTGCGCGTCGGCCTCACGGGCCGGGGAGCGGGCCCCCCTCGTACACCCAGAGGTCAAAGAGGGAATCGAGATCGCAGCTGCATGTTGCTTCAGCGGTTGCCTGGAAATCCTCCGGCAGGGCGAAGCCGTAGAGATGATCCTGATAGTAGGCTCGAAGGAACTCCTCGAAGGCCTCGGGCCCGAGCTCACGCCGCAGCGTCTCGAAGAAGAGTGCCCCCTTCAGATAGACGATGACCGCGTATTCAAACTCGTTCTCATACTCACCAACGGGCAGACCCACAGGCAGATCCGGATCCTCTGCCTGGGATTCGACGATTGCCCGCAGCCCCTCGAGCGCCGTGGTTCCGCGTTGAGGCCCGAAGGCTGCCTCATAGTAGAGGATCTCCGTGAATGTGGCGGCCGCCTCGTCGAGCCAGGGATCGAGAAGCTGGTCGTTGCCGATGAGACCGTAGAACCATTGATGGCCCACTTCATGGACCACCGGCTCCACCACGCTGAAACCGCCGAGGGTCCCGATGAACACCAGGCCCGGATACTCGATCCCGCCATAGGCGTCGGGCGCGTCGACGAGGTCGAGCTCGGTGTAGGGGTAGGGGCCGAGAGCCTGCGTGAGAGTCCTCACCTGTGTGGCGGCGGCGGCCAGCATCGTCGCCGTATCGTCGGCGTGCTGAGGCAGCACCCAGGCGCGCAGCAGAACACCGTCGACGTTCCGCTCGGTGAGCTCGAGGGGCCCCAGCGCAAAGGCGAAATCGCGCACCGGGCCGGTGGCGTAGACCGCGGTGACCGTGCCGTCGCCGTTTTCCGTGCGCTCGACCTCCATGCCACTGGCGGCCAAGGCGAACTCCGCCGGCACAGTGAGATGGACCTCATACAGGGCGGCATCGGAGGAGGTCGTATCGCCTCCCGGCGGCGCGGCCATCACCTGCCATTCGCCGTCCACCAGGCGGGGGACGACGGGGTAGAAGGTGGGCGCGAGCAGCACGTCGTCGGTGATCGTCATCCGCTTCGGGTTTCCCGGGCGCATCGGCCCCTCCACGGTGACGGTGAAGGGCACGCTGGCATCGAGGGTGGCGCCGGGCGCCAGAGGCCGCAGGAGCTGGAGGCGCATCGCAGTTCCGGCTTGCTCCAGGACGGCCGGCACCGTCTGGCCGTCGATTACGATCGGCCCGGCGATCATCTGCGATTGATACTGCTCGTTATTCGGCCAGAGCATCACCACCCAGTCGTCCAGCGGTTCTTCCAGAAGATTGGTGAACTGAATGCGAGCGACGCCCTCGATGACCGCGCGTTGCGACTCCAGATCGAGCGCTACGTCGGCATAGATGAAGTAGCGCGTGGCGGACGAGAACGGCCCCACGTCGCCGGCGAACTCGGGGCGCATCGCCATGACCTGTGCAGCCAGGGGGTTGGGGTCGAGAGACGGAGTGGCAAGAGGAGGGGAGGTCGGGGTGTGCACGGCGGTCGAGGTCGGCGGTGGGGGCAGCGTGTTGGCAACCGTCCGCGTCGGCGTCGCCGGCGGACTGATCCACAGCCGCAGCAATTGCTGGGGCAGGTTGCAGGCGATGGCGGCCAGCGCGAGAACAACCAGGGTGCGGCGAGACATTCCTCTCCCCAGGACGGAAGCGACTGAGGGCGTCCGGAGCGACGCCCCCAGTGGGCGGAACAGGACTCGAACCTGCGACCCCTTCTGTGTAAGAGAAGTGCTCTAACCAGCTGAGCTATCCGCCCGTCCGGCGATTATAGCCAGCGGTCCAAAGACCGTCAACGCGCTTGCGTTGCCGATGCCCGCTCCTTGTGCTATAGTCTTTGCCCTGCAGCAGCGCGCCGAGCCTGAGGGAGCCGGCTATGGCCTCCTACGAAGACCGAATCCGCCAGTCGTATCCGCAGCTCTCCCCCAGCCTGAAGCGGCTGGCCAACTACATTCTGGATAACTACATCCAGGCCTCCTTCTTCACCGCCACCGAGCTGGCGCATCGGCTGGATCTCGACGCCGCCACGGTCGTCCGCTTCTCACAGCGCGTCGGCTACCCTGGCTACCCTGAGCTCCAACGCGAGGTGAGGGACAAGGTACGGCACGAGCTTCTCTCGGACAACGCATCCGAGAATACGCCGGGGGCTGCGGCCGAGGCGGCGATGGCCGAGGTCGTGCGCCACACCGACTTGGTACGTCGCACCTTCCCCTACGAGGCGGCGGGAAAGCTGCTGGCCTCCCTGGACGAAGTGGAGCGCGTCATTCTGCTCGCCGATCCGCTCGCCCGGCCCGCCTCCGAGATGCTCGCCTCGTGGCTCGAATCGGCCGGCTACACGATTCAGCGTTCCGAGGCCGACCCGGCAGCGCTGGCCCGGGCGATCGCCGGCGCGGGCAAAGCCGATCTCGTCCTGGCTTTGGCCGTCACGGAGGAGACCTCCTTCCTCTGGCGCGCCACCGCCGAAGCCCACGAGAACGGCGTGCGCACCGCGGCGCTGGTGGCGGCTCCCTCGCTCGAAGTCACTCGCTACGCGGATACGGTGATCGCCCTGCACGCCACACCTTCGCCTGGGCTGGCCCAGGTGGCGATGATGGCTGCGGTCTATGCCCTCATCCGGATGGTGGGCGAGGCGCGCCCGGGGCGCTTCGGCTCGGCGGCGGAGCGGGCCGCGGCCGTGCTCCAGCGCCTGGCGGCGGTGGACGGCCCGCGCGAGCGGCGCGCCGGGAGGCAGAGGCGCGCGTGACCGGCGAACGAGCCAGGGCGCCGGCCGGTACGCCGGCGCCTGAAGCCTAATGCCGAGCGCCCTCTGGATCATCGCCGCCCTCGCGGCCGTCGCACTCCTCACCTGGGAGCTTTGGATCTGCGAGGGAGCCCATTTCGGGCGCCGCTTCGTCGCCTGGCTTTACGAAATCTCCGCCCGCCGCTATGATGGCATCAAGCAGTTCGACCCGGATTGGGAGAGGCGTTTCCTGGGAGAGTCCGTCGCCAACGCGCTCGGAGGCCTGGATGGAGCCCTCCTCCTCGACGTTGGAGCAGGCACCGGCAGGCTCGCCCGGGCGCTCGAAGGCCTTCGCTTCTTCCGCGGCACCGTCTTCTCCCTCGAGCCGGCACGGGGGATGATCGCGCTGGGGCGGCGCCAGGCGCCGGGCGTGCCCGCGCGCTGGCTGCGCGGTTGGGGCGACGCGCTCCCCTTCGCCGCCGATGCCTTCGATATGGTAACCAGCTTCGAGGTGCTCGAGTTCACCCCCCGTCCGCGTGCCGTCCTCTCGGAGATGGTGCGCATCCTCGTCCCGGGTGGCTGGCTGTTGGTCAGCAACCGGGTCGGATGGCAGGCCCGTTGGATCCTGGGCAAGACGATCCCGCGCGCCGCCGTCCGCGATCGGTTGAGCGGCCTGGGCCTGGAGGACGTCGAAGTGGACTTCTGGCAAGTGGACTACGATCTCGTCTGGGCTCGCAAGGCGATGCCGGCTGGGGCCCGCTGAAGGGAGCCGGATGCGCATCGTCCGCTTTCGGACCTCGAACCAGTCCCCCCCGGCCTGGGGATGGGTGTCCGGCGACCGCATCGGCGTATTGGAGGGATCGCCGTTCGGCGAGTTCCGGCGGGAGGAGACGGTCTTGCCGCTCGAGGCGGCGCGGCTTCTGGCCCCAGTGCTTCCGGGAAAGATCATCGGAGTGGGACGGAACTACGCCGCCCACGCCGCTGAGCGTGAGGCCGAAGTGCCCGAGATCCCGCTGATCTTCCTCAAGCCCGTCTCGGCTGTGATCGGCCCCGGCGAGGCGATCCTGCTCCCCCCTCAATCCCGCCAGGTGGAGCATGAAGCAGAGCTGGCCGTGGTGATCGGCGAGAGCGGCCGCTGGATCCGGCCGGAAGAGGCCCAGGCCCACATCCTTGGGTACACCATCGGCAACGACGTCACCGCTCGCGACCTGCAACGGCAGGATGGGCAGTGGTCGCGGTCGAAAGGATTTGACACGTTCTGCCCTCTCGGGCCGTGGATCGAGACCGAGCTCGATCCCTCCGATGCCCTCATCCGCTGCACCGTCAACGGGCAGCCGCGCCAGATGGGCTCCACCCGGGATATGATCTTCCCCGTCCGGCAACTCGTCGCCTTTATCTCCTCGGTGATGACGCTGGAGGCAGGCGACGTGATCCTCACCGGCACGCCTGCGGGCGTGGGGCTGCTGGCTCCGGGGGATGAGGTGATGGTCGAGATCGAGGGCCTGGGCCGGCTGGTGAACCCGGTCCGCGCCGACACCCGGGCGGAATGAGATCGACGGCGGAATCATCCCTCGCATCCAGTTGAATTGATGCCGCGCCGTTCTTGTCTTGTAGACTTCCTCCTCACCCCCTATCCCCCTCTCCGCTTGTCACGATTCCCGCACGCATTGCGGAAAAGCGGAGAGGGGGATGAAGGTCTAAGGACGTGTCCTTAGGGAACCTCCCCTCCCCCGGCAGATCCTCATCACTGTGGGAATGGGACCAACGGTCGGGGGTCCCTCCGCTCACCTGCACTCCCTGGCACCGCCCGCCAGGGCAGGTGTGCATCAGGTGCAAGTGGCGCTCCGGGATGCACGCGAAGGGGTCAGGGGTGGGGGCCATAGTCGACGCAGCAGCCCCGGATAAGGGCCCCCGTGGCTCGGTCTGCGATTGCCAAGATCATGGTAACGTGAGCGCCTTCGGCGCCCACATCAGGAAACCGTCGAAGACGCAGCCGTAATGGACTCTCTTTGCAGGAGGATCGTATGGGGCTGAAGCCCGACCAATGGATCGTACGGATGGTGCGAGACCATCGGATGATTGAGCCCTTCGAGGCCGGCCAGGTCCGTGACGGGGTGATCTCCTACGGGGTCTCATCCTACGGATACGACATCCGGGTGGCGGATGAATTCAAGATCTTCACCAATGTCTTCTCGGCGATCGTCGACCCCAAGGACTTCGACCCGCGCTCGATGGTCGATTTCCACGGCGATGTGTGCGTGATCCCGCCGAATTCCTTCGCCCTGGCGCGCTCGGTGGAGTACTTCCGGATTCCCCGCACCGTGCTGACGATCTGCGTAGGCAAATCCACCTACGCCCGCTGCGGCATCATCGTCAATGTGACGCCGTTCGAGCCGGAGTGGGAAGGGTTTGTGACCCTCGAGATCTCCAACACGACGCCGCTCCCCGCCAGGATCTACGCCAACGAAGGGATCGCTCAGGTGTTGTTCTTTGAGGCCGACGAGCCTTGCCAGGTGTCGTACGCCGACAAGAAGGGCAAGTACCAGAGCCAGAAGCGAATTGAGCTTCCGCGACTGTGAGGGTGGCCGTGGAGAAGGCGACTCGGAACCGTCTTCCCCTCCTCGCTCTCCTGGTCGTTCTCCTGACAGGCCTGGGCTGCAATGCCTACCAGCTCGATGTTCTCATGCGCATCGGCGGGCCGGCGGGCGAGGTCGACTACCTCGCCGGCCTCTCTGGCACGCACTGCGATATCGACGGCGACCTAGATTGCGATTGGCATGACTACGAAGGCCGCGACTGGTGAGCGCGGTGAAAAGAGAAGAGGGGTGTTGTCATGACCCACAGAACAGCCGAGACGGCTTCCGCGCGGAAAAATCAGGCCCTCCTGGCAGGTTTGATCGACGTCCGTGCCAGGATCCTCAATGCGGCTGCTTCCCTGCCCGCGAAGTCGAGGAGCCAGATCTTCCTCGGCACCTGGAACGTGCGCGACCTCCTGGCCCACCTGATCGGGTGGGATCACACCAACCTGGAGGCCGCCGACGAAGCCCTCCAGGGGCGCCTGCCCGGCTTCTACCAGCATGCCGACCGAGATTGGCGCTCATACAATGCGACCCTCGTAGTTCGCCACGGAGACCAGAACTTCCGCCGCCTTTTGGCTTCGGCGCGCCGGTCGCACCGGGCGCTGTTGAAGCGCGTCCGGGCCCTATCCGCTGAGGAGATGTGGGAAGACCGAGGGATTCGATATCGCGGCTGGACGGTGACCATCGGCGGGCTGCTGGACGCCGAACGTCGAGACGAAGAGAAGCACTGGCAGCAGATCGTGAAGTTCGCCCGATCCCTTCCGCGTTAGCCCGCCCTTCCTCAAGAGAGAGGATGTCACCGGCGGCCGCTTAGGGCCGCAGATCGACGTGGGGTTATCCGGCGGTTGGCGGCTTCTCGAGCGTCATCGTGAAGGCGATCCAATTCCCCACACAAGCCTTCTCGGCGAATCCCACGTCGTGCGTCAGGCGGCGCACGGTGGAGCGGCGCTGGTAGTGCGGGTCGAGAATCACCTCCGTGATCGCCAGCATGCCCCCAGGCCTGAGAGCATCGTAGAGCTCTCGAAACGCCGCTTCCGGATCACGGATCTCCCCGAGCACGCTCACCATGAAAGCCGCGTCATATAGGCCTTGCCCGATCCTCCCCTCGCCAAGCCCGCCTTCGATGAAACGGACGTTTTCGAGCCCTGCGCCACGGGCGTTCTCTCGGGCCCGGGCAATCATCTCAGGCTGGACGTCGAGTGCG
>Ga0209521_10004856_pt1 | contig 10674 bp, 13 predicted proteins | sample Rifsed19ft4_FD_184016 | JGI IMG/M metagenome (GOLD analysis project Ga0209521, IMG submission 184016) | Soil microbial communities from Rifle, Colorado, USA - sediment 19ft 4 (version 2) | ecosystem: Environmental > Terrestrial > Deep subsurface > Rock core/Sediment | place: Rifle, Colorado... | reverse complement strand
ACCAACTCCTCCGGGTGTACGATGGCGGAGAAGAGGAGGAGCACCCTCTCGACCGGATCGATGATGCGGAGGAACGATTCGGCTCCTACCGAACGCTGACCGCATCCGACCGGTTCCGATACACGGGCGGAGTTCACAGTCCACGGTTGACGGTTGACGGTCCAGAACACATCCATCTGTGAACTGTGAACTGTCAACTGTGAACCGTGGACACCTTTGGGGTTGCCATGAAGATCGCGATACTTGGAGGAACGGGGCGCGAGGGGACGGCCCTCGCGCTCCGCTGGGCGGCGTCCGGCATGGATGTCATCATCGGATCACGGGAGGAGAAGCGGGCGGTTGCCGTTGCTGACCACCTGAACCGGACGTTGGGGAAGACCACCATCCGTGGAGCGTCGAACAGGCAGGCGGCCGAAGAGGCCGAGGTTGTGGTGCTGACGGTTCCCGCTCCCGCTCACCTCGCGACACTGAAGGAGGTGAGAGAAGCATTGCGGGGCAAGCTCGTGATCGATGCCACCGTCTCGCTCGACCCGGACGCGCCCGGACGACTGTTGTCCGAGAACCACCGATCCGCCATCGAGGAGGCGCAGGAGTTTCTGGGGCCTGGGACCAATGTCGTGGCGGCCTTCCAGAACATCTCCTATCGCCTGCTACGAGAGCCAAGCAAGCAGATCGACTGCGACGTGCTGGTCTGCGGAGACGACCCCCAGGCGAGGCGGCTCGCTATTGCGCTTGTGGAGAAGATTGGCCTGCGCGCTCTCGATGCCGGCGCGGCTCACTTCGCCAGGACCGTCGAGGCGCTGACCCCGCTGCTGCTGGAGTTGAATCGCCGTTACAAAGCCAAGGAGGCCGGGATCAGGATCACCGGCCTGCCGGAGAAGGAGCGATGATCGTCGCCCTGGGCGGAGGGATCGGCGCCTCGAAGCTGCTCTTAGGAGTGTGCCAGGTGATCGACCCGTCCGAACTGACGGTCATCGTCAACACCGGTGACGATTTTCTCCTACACGGCCTCACCATCTGCCCTGACCTGGATACCGTCGCCTACACCCTGGCCGGCTTTTCCGACCAGGAAAGGGGATGGGGGATCGAGGGTGACAGCTTCAACGCCCTCAGTTGGCTCGATCGCTACGGCCGCGAGGCCTGGTTCAATCTTGGGGACCGCGACCTTGCCACACACCTCCACCGCACCGCCCTGCTCCGGCAAGGACTGACCCTTGCCGAAGTCACCGATCTTGTCCGGCGGTCTCTTGGGGTCCGGACCCGTATCCTGCCGATGACCAACGAGAGAATATCGACGATCGTCCTTACCGACCAAGGGCCGCGACCGTTCCAGGAGTACCTCGTCCGCGATGGCGCGCGTCACGCCGTGCGAGGGGTCAGGTTCGAGGGCGTGGAGCGATCGCGGCCCGCACCCGGGGTTCTCGAGGCGATCGAGGCCGCCGAAGGGATCATCATCTGCCCCAGCAACCCGGTGATCAGTATAGGACCGATCCTTGCCGTCCCGGGCATCCGCCGTGCGCTGACAATGACCGAGGCGCCGGTGGTAGCGATCAGTCCGGTCGTCTGCGGCCGGTCGCTGAAAGGCCCGACCGACAAGTTCCTGGCCGGCCTCGGGCATGAGGTGTCGGCCCTCTCGGTGGCGCGACTCTACCAGGACCTGCTCGACCTGTTCATTGTGGATCGATCCGATACCGAACTCCTCCCTGCCATCGAGGCCCTGCCGGTGAAGGCAAGAACGGCAGATACAGTGATGCATAACCTCGAGGCCAAGATCTCCCTGGCCAAAGAGACCCTCTCCTCGCTCGCCTCTCTCCGATCTCAATGATCGTGGCACTCATCCCGGTGAAGGAGCTCGCCCGAGGCAAGCAGCGCCTCAAGTCGCTATTGACATCCGAGGAGCGCCATCTCCTCTCCAAAACGATGCTTGAGGATGTGCTCTCCGTCGTCGCCACGTCCCCACGGTTTGATCGGACGTTGGTCATTACCTCAGACAGCGCGGCTGCCGCATTGGGTCGTCAGTACGGCACCGGGGTCATCAAGGAGGCCCGGCAGGTCCGACAAAGCCAGTCGGTCGATGCGGCAGCGGCCATCTGCCGCCAGATGGGTGCCGAGGCGATGCTGACGCTCCCGCTCGATGTCCCCCAGGTCACGACCGACGATCTGATCCGGATCGTGGAGCAAGGGAATGCGGCGCCCGGGATCGTCCTGGTGCCATCACGCGACAGGCTTGGAACCAACGCCCTGTTGGCCCGGCCTCCCGATGCGATCCCCTTTCGTTTCGGGTACGACAGCTTCCGGGCGCATCAGCGAGAGGCCGAGGTCAGAGATCTCGCCTGCGAGGTCTGCGAGCTGCCCAACCTTGCCCTCGACATCGACGAGGTCGAGGATCTTCGCTTGTTCCTGGATCAGCCGGGCAAGACCAGGACCCACGAGCTCCTCCATCGGCTCGGAATCGACTGGAGGCTCGATGTCAGACAGGGCGCCTGAGCTTTCCCTCATCGGCCTGACCGGTCTTCCGGAGATCCGCCAGGGAGACGACCTGGGCGCGTTGATCGTCGAGGCGGTCAGATCGTTGGGACTCGAGTTCCGGCCGGGCGACATCCTGGTCGTGACGCAGAAGGTCGTCTCCAAGGCCGAAGGGAGGGTGATCCCCCTCCGTGATGCAACGCCTTCGCCTCTGGCACGCTCCTGGGCCGTCCTCCTCGACAAGGATCCCCGTCTGGTCGAGCTGATCCTTCGGGAGGCGAAACGGATCGTCCGGATGGATCGCGGCATTCTGATCGCCGAGACGCGGCACGGCTTCATCTGCGCCAACGCGGGGGTCGATCGGTCGAACCTCCCCGACCAGGATGTCGCCGCCCTCCTCCCGCTCGACCCGGACGGGTCAGCCAAAGCCATTCGCGATCGAATCCTGGCGCTCTGCGGGATCGAAGTCGCCGCGCTGATCTCCGATACCTTCGGCCGTCCCTGGCGCGAGGGCCTGACCAACGTCTGCATAGGCGTGAGCGGCCTGATCCCGATGAGGGATTACAGCAACGTTGGGGACGACTTCGGCCGGCGGCTGAAGGCGACGATCATCGGCGTCGCCGACGAACTGGCAGCGGCGGCTGAGCTGGTGATGGGCAAGACCGAGCGAATCCCAGCGGTTCTGATACGTGGTTACCAATACGAGAAGGGGGAAGGTCGGACCTCGATGCTGCTTCGCCCGCCCGAGAAGGATCTGTTCAGGTAGGATGGGTGAGGAAAGGGAGAGGGAGATTCGCGCTGGATGAATGGGGGTGGGCGCGGGAGCTTCTCGGGCCAGGCGGGGCGAGGTTCAGTCGGATGGTCTTGGTTCCGTTTACAGGGACCACGACCTGCAAGAAGGTTCGATCAGCGCCCCATCGCAGCTCCAACAGCCGATTCCCCGCAAGGATTCCCTTAACCGGCCGCCCGCGCAGTTCATGGGCCCGACCCAAATACTGATCGTCCAGGTAGATTTCAACCTCATCGGGCTCCACTTCAAAGTGCAGCACGCCTTCGCCGGGTTGCTGCCGGTCGCCTGGTGATCGGGGCCCCTGATCGGCAGCCAGCCAGGACATGACGAAGCCGCCAACCGCGTCAGCTCGGATCGTCCAGAGACTGAGGGTGATGCCGATGGCAAAGGATGCCATAAGGATCATCCACGGCCGGCGCGCCATGCGTTTTCCTGTAGGAACAGCCCGATCAAGCATGTGCAAGAGATCGGGCCAGCACGTAAGCAGGCGCTGGCCCGATGGCTGGCGGGAGCGGAATGGCAGGTTCCCCTCTGACCTCAGTAGGGATAGTAATAGCCGCCCGCTGGCGCGTACCCCAAGCACCGGCCATAGGCGTCGTAGGCATAGCAGGCGCCATAATAGGCTGGATACGAAGCGTAAGGGTACGCCGGATAGCGGTATGGCTGGTAGCCTGAGTAGGCGTACGGAACACCAAGGCCTAGACCAAGTCCGAGAAGGAAGTAGCTGCTTCCCTTGCTTCCCTGGTACTGGTAGTGGTTGTAGCCTCCACTGCGTCCCTGGTGGTTGTAGCCTTGGTGGCCTCCGTACCCACGAGCCTCTACCCACTGAACCTGAAACCCGACCATGACCGTCGCGGCGAACAGCAACACCGCCGTCAGGCGAAGGAACCGTTCCCATCTCATCATCGTTGTCTCCTTTCACATCCGCTCGAAACCACTGAACCCTCAAGCCGTCTCGGGATGAACACCGTGTCACATGGGTGCCCTCTGGAGACCTCATCCTATCTTTTCATACGACGACAAGCCATCCCGGGTCACACGAAAACAGATCGTGTCTCAGACAACGTAATGCCGCGGGAGCGCTTAACGGGGGAAGGCGGGATCTTCCATCAGCGTGTGCAACCTCTACGGAACCTCCACGTAGAGATCAGTCCCTTCTGCCTTGACGGGATAGGTCGCCACGCGAAAATCGGAATCGAACTGGCATTCACCGGTTCGGACATTGAAATCATATCCATGCACCGGGCAGGTCACGATCTCTCCGACCAGGGAGCCATCCTGGAGCGGGCCTTCCTCATGCGGACAGATGGGACTGATGGCATAGTAATCTCCAAAGGCATTACATAAAAGCAGCTCACAGCCATCGGCCTCCACAAGCTTTTTCTGACCGGGCGCGACCTCGCCAGTCGTTGCGATCTTCACCAGTCGCGGCACCTTGCCTCCAGGGGTGTCGCCAACCCTTTCATTTCTTTCGTATCCCTCCGGCCCTCGTCTCATTGCGGGGAGGGCTTGGGCTCTCCTTCCAGGGTCAGCCTTTTCAGTTCAGCTTGAGCTTGTTCCCGTGCCTTTCGGGCATCATTCCTTTCCAGCTTTTTCAGGTCAAGTTCGCCCAGCAGATCCTCTCGTCTCGGCGTGTACCCTCGGCTCACGTCTGGGTTGAAGCTCTCGACGATCTGGGCCTTGATGGCAGTGATCTCCCGCTCGACCTTGACCTCTGTGCCTTTCGTCGCGGCCAACTGCGCCTGATATCTCGCTTTCTCGGCAAGAAGATTGACAGCTTCCCCCGACTTTCTGGCGCTAAAGAGGCGCGTGTCCTTTTGATCCTTCTCCGCTGCCTTGTAAGCTGTCGCTTCATCCTTTGCCTGTGTCAGATACGACAGGGCCAGGAGGTAGTCGTCCGGCGCGTACAGGTCCGCCTGCGCATCCCTGGCCACTCCAATCGCTTTTTCCGCCTCGGCCAGGGACTTCAGAAAGATAACCTCTTGCGCATTGACAACACTGCTCCAGACCGTCAAAGAGATCAGGGCGACGATGAGGGTCGATACCATGCTTTGAGCGCTTCTCCACGATCCCTTCATTCTGATGGCTCCTTCGCGCTAGGGCCCGCTCTTGTAAAGATCACAGGACGTCTTGTTCCCGATCAGACCCAGTTACCGCGCTTGGCAATACGCCTCGCGTTGGGTGAGACGACTCCAGAGGCCCTAAGGCCGAGCAGGCGGCATCCCCCCGTTTGTCATTTTAGGTCCGCAGGCTCCGGATTCCCCAGCTCGGCAATGCAGGTGCCCACAGCCTTCTCAATTGTCGGCCCACACCCCTCGACCCGCCGACCCTTCAATTTGACACTCGCGCGTGCGACATACTCGTGACGGGGATTTGGCTTCCCCTCCTTGATATCGAGCCGAATGACCGAAATCGTCACCACCCCCCCCTTCATCGTGACATAGTGGTAAAACGTCATCGGGCCAAACTCCGCAGCCTCTTGTAACTCGGGGTATTCCGCCCACCCAGCGCGACTATCAAGGTTCATCAGCTAACCCTCCGGTGACTCGCCCTCGAACCACGCAACGTGATTATCCAATCTTTGACGAGACCGCAGAAACACGCTCGCCGAGATAGCGAAACCGCTCCACAAACCTCGATTTGTCAAGATGTCCGGCGCGCGCCAGCGCCTCGACCTGCCCCTGTGACTCGAAGTCCTCAGGCCCCAATCGGATCATGTAGGCGCGGAGCGTTTGATACGACTCCGACTCGATATCGACATAACGGACACGGATCTTGCCGGTCTGGCCATCCAGCATCTCCCGAAATGGGATCGGGACCAGCTTTCCCCCTTGAATCGTCACCATCGCCCCGGTGCTCCCGTTGAGCAGGAAACGGGTCGCCCAGTATCCCAGGCTTCGACAGTACTGGATGTCAAACGCGCCAGGTGGAGCGCATCGGAGTTCGTAGCCGAGATCCTTCGCCACTATCGTGACATCCACGCCGCGCGCTCGAAGGCTCGCGGAGACTTGGTCCTTGAGCACCTGCCCCAGCTCCAGCTCCGAGAGCCGCACGTTTCCATAGCTGTCGCGGTCAACGGAGCCGAGCGTGGCGCCGTCAAGCTTCTCAGCCAGTCCCTCGCTCAGAATCGCCACCCCGTGCCCTTTTCCAGAGGCACACCGCTTGATTATCGCCCCTTCAAGAATGTCAGCGAGCAATTGGATGGGAATCTTCGGTTCGGGGAATTCTTCCCCGATAACCGTCAAGGTCGCACCGGCGCCGCCGCCAATTCCAAGCGCCAGATGACCAGCCCTCCGCCCCATTACGGGAACAAAAAACCATCGGTCTGTGGTGACGGCGTCCTCCATCAGATTCATGACGAGATCTTTACCAAGATTGCACGCCGTCGTGAAGCCAAATGTCGCCACCTCATGGGGGAGAGGGAGATCGTTGTCGATGGTTTTCGGAACGTGAGCGAGGGTGACCACACCCTCCAGAATCTCCGCCAGCCGAGACGCCGCAAAGGCGGTGTCATCTCCCCCGATCGTCAGCAGGTGCGATACCCCTAGCTTGCCGAGCGCCTCAGCCACATTCCGAAGCGCCTCCGGCGATCGTGTCGGATTCTCCCTGGACGTCCGTAGGATGGACCCTCCATCAAAATGAATACGGGACACCTCAGCGATCTCGATCTCCGTGACATGGCTTGTGTCCCCTCGCGCGAGCCATTTGAATCCATCGTAGCAGCCGAGCACACGCACCCCGTGTTTGCGCGCCTCTATGGTCGCGGCCGCAATGACGCCGTTAATCCCTGGCGCGGGGCCGCCTCCAACAAGAATGGCCAGTGTGTTCATTCAACCCCCATAGAACGGAAAAAACGGCCCGCAAGCAGGCGGACTGCTCTGGAGGCATGCCGCATGCCTCTGATGATACGGGCAGGGGCATACTGCAACGGGATGCCGCTTCGATCGAGAGAGGAAAAGGTGTGTCTGACACCTATGAAGCTAACTGTAGCCCCACTTTTGCTTATTGGCTTTCACTTCATCCGGTGTGGGAGCCTTCTGATCCGGCGGTCGCTCGGGCACCTCCCGCGGGGCACCGACGATCGCGGCGTCTAACGCGATGTCGCCGGCAAAAATGGCCGGCACGGCCTCATCCTTAAATATAGCCTCCCAGGGACACTCCGGCTCGCAGGCTCCACAATCGATACACTCCTGTGGGTCGATGAAGAGCCGGTTCGGAAATTTCGGGTCTGTGCCTGTATACCTATAGATGCAATTTACCGGGCACACTCCCACACATGAGATATCCAAGCAATCCAGACAGAGTGCCGTGATCACCCAGGTCATGGTTCCTCCTCATTGAAGGGAGCCGAGGTTACCCAACTATCGTTCCACTTTCACGTCACACTACACGATCAAGCTATTAGTTTACGAGCAAGAGGCGTTGCTGTCAACCCATTCAGCGGGCGAGTCGTGTCCGGCATGTCAAGGGAAAATGACGAAGGGAGGCGTGACTCGAACCCCCAGAATACGCTCAGAAGGCAGTTCCCTACTTGTGTATTCGATTAACCTTTTTGCCTCTCCGCCATTTGGTTGACGGAGACCGGACGACCGATCCCGCCATAGGTTCAGACGTCTTCCACCGCAAGTCATCGATCTTGACAAATTCAATTTCCTCTCGGCTGAAGAGTCCGGTCATCTCTGAACGCAGGCGGCGCAAGGTCATTTCGCAGTACTTCGAGTCAATGTCCACCCCGATGCTGTTCCGAGAGGCCTTCATCGCTGCAAGCATCGTCGTCCCTGTCCCACAAAACGGATCGAGAACTGTGTCCCCTTGAAACGAAAACATCCGGACCAGACGGTATGCGAGCTCTAGTGGAAAAGGAGCGGGATGCTCTTTCGTGGATGCACCGGTTAGATTCCAAGACTGCTGAAACCACGCCCCGTATTCCTTCTTGCCAATCATGCTGAGACGGCGTTGCTCCTGGGTCGGCTTGCGATAACCTCCAGGTTTACGCTGCATCAAGATGAATTCTATGTCATTCTTGATGATGGCGTTCGGCTCATACGGTTTGCCGAGGAATTTCGACCCTCTGTTCACCTCGTATGTAGCGTTGGAAATTTTATTCCAGATAATCGGGTTGAGGTTATCGAATCCCATCTTTCTACATGACACTGCGATGTCAGCATGAAGCGGTACGACAACGTGACGGCCGTGTTGACGACGGGAGAGGCAGACATCACCAACAACGCAGACCAGCCTACCTCCAGGGACTAAGACTCTAAGACACTCCCGCCAAACCTTCGTCAGCTCCTCGACAAACGCCTCGTAGTCCCCCACGTGGCCTAATTGATTCGGTATATCGCGATACCGCTTCAGAGTCCAATATGGTGGCGACGTTACTACCAGATGCAAACTTTCATTTGCCAAGAAAGACAGATCGCGTGCATCGGCTTCGACCAGACGATGGTGAGTTGTTGCTACGTTCATTTCTTTGAGCCACCTAAGATTGAGAGCAACATTCGGGCGGCATTCTCTATCGACTCGTCTTCCTGAGAAGCGAAGACTATACTGTCGATATTACCAGATCGGAGCCGGTTCTGGATATTCACATGCTCATCTAAAAACGGATAGTATACCACTGCCCCAAATTTGCTCATCGGAAAAGCAGATTTCAACTTCGCCGCTTTATTCACGATCTCATCACAGCGCTTATGGATGTCTCTCCTCGCCTCGATTCGTTTCACGTCAACCCCTAACTCGATTTCCCCCGAGGTCGGAGCGGCTGCGTCCAACTCGAAGCGCTCGCCCCCCACTGCGAACGATCGCTTCTTGAAACGGGATAGAGCGAAACTGTTTAGTGCCTCGATGATCTTCCGTTCCCATCTCCCCTTGCCTTTCCGAATTTCTTTATCGATGAAGGCCACACGGTCGATGCGGGCTAACGTGGGGATCTCGAGATAGACCGGTAAGAATGGCTTAATGTATCCTGCCAAAACCTTCGCTTCGTCTCTACTTACCCTAGGATCATAGGTATCGACATTCTTTATCCCGAGGTCCCTTTCGATAGCGCGGGCTGCGATATTACAGGACGCCAGAAGGGGTTTTAAGACCAAGGGGTGGGCAAAAATAGCCTTTGACAGCTTGATAGCGCTCATCCCAGAAAAAACGATGACATCCACGCTCCGCGTCTCTATAAAACCGGAGAACGCTTGGTGAAGCGCCTCCTCTATAACCCTTTGACGGTGGTCTGCATCGCCCTTGACCCACTGCATATACTCTGCATGACTTCCATACCCACGCGGCATCAGGCATCCTTAAAAGAAATCTTTCCCAAAAACAACTACGGGGTCGCGAAGGCGTCGCGACCCCAACGATTCCATCTGGAGCGGGAGACGGGACTCGAACCCGCGACGTTCAGCTTGGGAAGCTGACATTCTGCCACTGAATTACTCCCGCGCCTCCTCCTGTCTAACAAAAGACCTGATGCTTGTCAATCGTTTTCAGGCCGCGAGATCCGGCCTGATGAGCATGATTCTTCGTAGCCGCGCTGCCATGCCTCAAGAGACTGGCGGACGTAGACCAATCCTTCCTCGAGGCTGTTGATAAGCCCCATCGCCTGAGCCTCTCGGACGCGGTCGAGGACCACGCCCAGGAACGGGCCGGGCGCAAGGCCGAGGACCCCTATGAGATCGTCCCCGCGGACGAGAGGCTCCGTCTGGCTCGCCCGAAACTCTGTTCTATAGAACCGGAACATCTCTCGCAAGAAGATCTGATACTGACCGAACTCCTCGACCTCGTCGCCAATCGTGGCCCGGAGATCCGCCCAGGAGTGCAGGAGAACGGCGGGTGCAACGTCGCCCAGCTCCCGAAAGAGGCGATACATCGCCCTCGCGGTGACTGTCGCTTCGCGTGACAGGCGCAACGGGCGCAGGTGATGTCGCTCGATATCCGCGACGAGGGCGGTCGCTTGCTTTCCCAGGCGAAGCCGTTCGCAGAGGCGCATCAAGATAGGCAGTCCAGCCTCTTCGTGCCCAAGAAACCGAATGCGTCCATCCGGTTGCACGGTTCGGGTCTCCGGCTTGCCGAGGTCATGCAGCAGCCCGACCAGCTTGAGGACCGCCGCTTCGGTGACGCCGGCCTCGATCTCCCCGTCAAGCCGCTCGTGCAACCAGGCATGATCATCGGGAAAGAACTGCCCAAGATCAGTCAGCAGTAGCTCGACTGATCGAAGCGTCTCCAGTGAGTGTTCCCAGAGCGGAAGACGATGCGGCGGGCTGGCCGGGACCGCCTTGAGCGTCTCAGCCTCCGGGACCAGCACCTTCAGAAGCTGCAAAATGTCGAGGGACTCGATGGCTGGCGCGGCAGGGACCAACTCGATGATCCTAAACAGCTCCTCCCGCACACGCTCTCCGGCTGCGATGGCGAGGAGTGGGGCG
>Ga0209521_10004853_pt1 | contig 10682 bp, 9 predicted proteins | sample Rifsed19ft4_FD_184016 | JGI IMG/M metagenome (GOLD analysis project Ga0209521, IMG submission 184016) | Soil microbial communities from Rifle, Colorado, USA - sediment 19ft 4 (version 2) | ecosystem: Environmental > Terrestrial > Deep subsurface > Rock core/Sediment | place: Rifle, Colorado... | reverse complement strand
CCCGCCACAGGCAATCGTCACGGCGTCGGAGACGGGACGAGAGACCGAGCTGTACGAGGCGAGCTTCTACGCCACCGACCCCGACAACGATCCGGTTGGGTGGTCGCTCGCCACGAACGCAACGTGGCTTACCCTCGACCCCGGTAATGCGAAGGTGACGGGCATCGCGCTCCCTGGGGTGTATTATGTGAACCTCACGGCAAGCGATCCGTTCGGTGGCGTCGCGTTCCGTAACTTCACGGTCCGTATTGCGGCGGCCCCCATCATTCCGAATGAACCCGACGGGCTCGGCGGCGAGTTGTTCCTCCTCATCGTGATCGCGGCGGCCCTTGGCGTCCTTATTGGAGCGGTCCTTCTTCCGCGTCGGCGGCAGCTTGTCGATCAAGCGTTCCTCATCGACCCGAACGGCGAAATCCGATTCCACTATTCGACAGCCGGGGCGCCATTCGATGAGGCGCGACTGTGGTCACACTTGCGGGGCCAGCCTTGGCGGGAGATGACCTCGCTGGCGGCCCGTCCGTACACGTTGCACGTCGTCCGGAGAGAAGGCCTCCACTGGGTTATCGTCTCGAGGAGTTCTGATGCCTCTCGTGTGATCAAGGCCGCGGAGAAGCTGTTCATGGCGGCCCAGATGGACTTGGAGGTGATTGGTGCGCAGATTCCTGCGCCTGAGGTGAACACCGGAGAAACGTAGGTTCGCCCAAGGCCCCGCGGCTCCGAATTCTGAAGGTTCGAGCTTCTTCGAGTCGCGGTATTATGATTTGCCGTCGGTCGCCTGACGAAGTTCCTCCGCACGTCGTCGGAGCTTTTCCTCTCGGTCAAGGAGGTCGAGGGCCTTTTGCTGTAGAATCTTCACCCGCATGTCGATCTCGCGCCGTGCGGCCTCGACGTCGAACTCCTTCGGGGGGGATTTCTTCAATTCCTCGATCTTCGCCCGGAGCGTCTCGTTCTCCTTTCCGATGGCCTGGAGGTCCTCTGACTTCTGGGCAAGTTCGGCCTCCCGCGTTCGCAGTTCTTTCTCTCGCTCCTGGAGGTTCGAGGTCTGGTCTTGCAGCGCTCTCCGGTCGCGCTCGAGCTGCTCGCGCTCCCCCTGCAGGGCTGAGGTCTCCATGGCCTTTGGCGCGGCGCTGTCCGCCTCCTTTCGGAGGCGGTTCCGCTCATCGTCAAACTGCCTTCGTTCCTGTTCGCGTTTCGTTTCCGTGTCCTTGATCCGTCCCTGCAAGGCGAGCACCTCTGCCTCGAGATTGCTTCGCGCCTTCTGCGCTTCCTCTCGAACTTGGTTCGAGGACTCCGTGAGGGCTTTCTCGCGGGCTACAAGGTCCGCCTCGCGCTTCTCCAACGCTGACACGAGGGACTCCATCACGCCCCGATCGGGCTCCGTGGTCGGTGTGCGCGCCGAGTCGGCGTTCGTGAAGTGCGCTTCCGTCGCGACCAGAGCGGCCTTCGTCCATGCAAGGTCCTCCGGGGCGAGGGGCCCTCTTGAGATCGCAATCAAGCTGAGCCGGTTCCCGTGGAATGCAGTGGCTTGGTACTCTGCCAGGTACACACTATCCTCATCGGCGAGTCCCGATTCCGGGACGACGCGGAGGAAGTCGCCGTATTCGATGAGGCAGTCAGGGTCGAGGACGTACTCTCCCCCGTAGCCTCCCTGCTCGTCGAGGATGAACATTTTCAGCAGGGTCGCCCGCGTTGTCTTGCGAACGGGCTGCAGCAATAGGCGTCCTCCTACGGACGGCCCTTCCTTTGGCCGTAGCGACTGGTTTCGCGGTTCTGGCTTCGGCCGTATTTAACCCTGGCCTCCCTAGTCTCCCCTCTGATAAAACCCACGTATCACTCTCCCGCCAGGCGACGGGAAAAGGTTCATTGTACGTCCATCGGCTCTGCCGTTTGAGGGACACGATGGGCTTTCGTTACACCGGGATTCGGGTCCGGGACATGGACCGATCGCTCGATTTCTACACCCGCGTAATGGGAATGGAACTCACCTTCCGAATGTCGATTCGTGAGACAGGCGGAAAGATTGCGTTGTTGAAGAGCCCCCGGGGGCGTCAGCGGCTGGAGTTAAATTGGTACCTGCCGGAAGGGATCCACGCGCGGTATCGTGATGGGGATCAACTGGACCACCTCGCGTTCTCGGTCCGCGACGTCCACACATTTCTTCGGGAACATCGGGAGGGCATCAAGATCCGAATCAAGCCGTTCCGGGAGGGACGAGACTGGCTCGCATTCATCGAGGGCCCCGACGGCGAGTGGATTGAACTTATATCGCCCGGCAGACCGCGGAAACGTCCGCACCCTAGAGTACGATCCGCGCGTCAATGACCCTGTAGCCCTTCCCGTTCTCCAGAGCCGCGACGGGATTCAGGTCGACCTCGTTGATTTCGTCCGCATCCGTCACGAGCGCCGATAGCCGAAGCAATGCCTCCTGCAGTGCATCCACATCGCTCGGCTTCTCCCCGCGAACACCCTCGAGGAGTGGATACGTCCGGATCGAACGGATCATCCGACGGGCGTCCATGTCCGTCATCGGCGCGAGACCGAACGCGACATCCTTCAACCATTCGACGTAGATCCCGCCCAGGCCGAACGCGATGAGCGGGCCAAACACCTTGTCGCGGTTCATCCCAAGGATTGTTTCTTTCCCGCCCCGCACGAACTCTTGCACGAGGAACCCGTCGAAGGGAATCTGGGCCTTGTGGAGACGCTTCTCCATTCTCCCGCACGCATCCCGCAGTTCCTCGGAGCCCCGAATGTCGAGGGCGACGGCGCCATACTCCGTCTTGTGGACGAGCTTGGCGCCAATTGCCTTCAGTGCCACGGGATACCCGATTTCACCCGCCGCGGCCTCGGCCTCCTGTGCGTCGCGGCAGAACTTCGTTGTCGCGATCTGCAGTCCATACGCGCGGAGCAGGTCCATCGCTTCTAGTTCGGGAAGCCGGGACCAGCCCTTGGCCTTGGCCCGCGCAAGAATTCGTTTTGCGGCTTCCCGGTCGACGTCGAACTTCGGGAACTCGCCCTCGTCTCGCTCAAGGTATTCCCTGTAGCGATACATCATCGCAACCGTTAGAGCGGCACTCTCCGGGAAAAGGTACGAGGGAATCGTGTGCTGAACGAGCTCTACAAAACCCGGCGAGTCCTCGCTCCGTCCGAGGAAATTACAGAGCACGGGCTTGTCGGAGCCCCTCGCACCCTCGATGATTGCCCGAGCAATCGCCACTTCCTCCGTGACGATTGGTGGGACGTAGATCACAATGAGGGCGTCGACAGACGGGTCCTTGAGGACCGCCTTGACGGCCTGACGGTATTCCTCTGGGCCCGCGGACGCGATGAGGTCGACTGGGTTCCTCAGCGACGCCTCCGGGGGCGCCCACTCCCGCATTGAGTCAACCGTCGATTCCGAGAGCGTCGCCATTTCCATCCCTTGTTGGATGAGGAAGTCCGTGCACATGATCGCCGGGCCGCCGGCGTCCGTGATAATCGCGACACGTTTCCCCCGGGGGAGCGGTTGGCGGGCGAACGCCATCGCGTAGTCGAACAGCTCCTCAATGGAATTCGCTCGCATCACTCCGGTCTGGGCAAAGATCGCATCCGCCGCGATGTCGCTGCCGCCGAGGGCGCCCGTATGGCTCACGGTGGCCCGACCACCCGCTTCCGTGCGCCCTGCCTTCACCGCAATCACGGGTTTCTTCTTCGTGAGCCTCCGCGCGATTCGCGCGAAGTTCTTTGGATTTCCGAAGTTTTCGAGATACATCAGGATCACACGAGTCTCAGGGTCGTGTTCCCAGCTCAAGAGGCAGTCGTTGCCGCTCACGTCCGCCTTGTTGCCCAATGAAACGAATTTCGCGAATCCGAGCTGGAGGCTCTTCGCGTGATCGAGGATCGCGACGCCGAGCGCGCCGCTCTGCGAGAGGAACGAGAGGTGACCACGGAGCGGGGGCGTCGGCGCGAACGTGGCGTCCATCTGCACCTCCGGATGCGTGTTGATCACCCCCATACAGTTCGGCCCGACGAGGGCGATTCCATGCTTCCTGGCGACCTCCTTGAGCCGTCGCTCTCGGTCCTCACCGACCGGTCCAATCTCGCGGAAGCCGGCGGTGATTACGACGAGCCCTTTCACGCCTTTTCTTGCGCACTGCTCGACCACGGGGAGGACGAGGTCCGCAGGGATTGTGATAATCGCAAGGTCGACTGTGTCCGGCACGTCGAGGACACTCGGATAGGCCTTGATTCCCCACACAGAGTCCGCATTCGGATTCACCGGGAACAGTTTCCCCTGGTACTCGTTCGTGATCAGGTTTCGCATGATCATGTACCCGACCTTCCCCCGATGACGGGAGGCCCCAATGATTGCGATGGAACGGGGATTGAAAATTGGGTCGAGACGGTCAGCCATGCGGGCGGGCCCAACATCGCGCGACTGTATAAAGTGTAAGTCCGAATTCTCCGGGGAAAAGGCCGCGGGCCAACCCGTTTCGACAGCCCGCTCACGGCAATGTCGTGATCACGACCGTGAGCCGCTCCTCGTCTCCCGCCGATCCGAACTTCGCCTCGAGGCGGGAGAGCTTCCCGCGCACCTCCTCCTGAATCTCCTCGACCTGCTGAATCGTGTCCTTCCGATATGGGATGCGGTAGAAATGGAGCCGCCCCACCTCCCATTCGACGGTCCCGTGTTTCTGGATTGCCCCCATCGCTTCATTGATCATCCCCTTCAGCAGCCCGAGAATCGCGAGGCGATACGCGACTTTGTCAGAGTCCTTAAGTCGGTCCCAAACCTGTGAGGAGTCGATCCCCTTCGCGGGCATCGCGTAGTACTTCTCGACGACATTGCCCCTCACCTCCGATCGAGTTTGTCGGATCAGCTTCGCCCTGCGAAGAACGTTCACGTGGTGATGGACGGTCGCGGGTGTGAGCCCAAGCGCCTTCGCGAGGCCCGAGATACTGTTCTCCCGCTCAAAAAGGAGCGAAAGGATTCGAAGGCGTGAGGGTTCACTCAAGATCTGGACTTGTCGTGCCGTGACCTCTAGTTGCTTCCGTCGCACGGGACCATCTCCTTCATTTAGATGTTGTCAAAACGGCGTAGCGGGGTCGAAACCTATAAGTATTGCGGCTTTGTCGGTTACACTTAGATAACATCAAAACGGTAAGAGGAAGTGAATTCATGCGGAAGATGAAGCCCTCCAAGTCGGTATCGATCCGTCCGGTCGATGTCGAGATGGCCTACGCGACCCCGCTGGTCCATGTTATTCGGATTCGCCCGCCTTTCCAAGTCTAGGTGGTCCAGAGCCGGGGCGAGTGCGTTTCTTGTGCTACCGATCGTTCGGGTAGCCGGAGGCTTGGCGTCTACGGACGCGGGGGCTCCGATGGTGGACCATGCTCCGGTCCGAAGGAAGGGGTCTCGGGCACTTGCAGCGCCTCGGGCGGGCCGCCCGGCGGGAATGGCGGCTGCGCGATCCTTGCCTTCCTTCGGCGCACTGCGAGGATAATCGCCACACTTCCGAGGATTCCCGCACCGCATAGGATGAAGAGGATTCCACCGAGCACGATGTTGGAAGATTTGAAGAGGCCGACCGATACGGACACGACTCCGGTCGGCTGCGCGGCAGAGACGTTCGCGTTGTCCACGATGACGGTGACCTGCCCCGTAACGTCCGGAAGCGTTCCGCTCACCGCCCGCTGGTCCGGGAATTCCTGGTATCGGTCAAAGGTACTCGAGGATCCAGTCGTGTACTTTGCCAGCCCGACGGGCGGGACGAGGTATACGTCGATTGCGCCGCCGTCCGTGACCTCGACGCTGTAGACGAGCGCCTCTCCCGTGGCAAGCGTGAAGTTGTAGGCCGCATATCCATTCATCGGGAGGACGATTGCTTCCGTGATTGCGGATTCGACGTCCTCCGATGTCCCTGTCAATGCGGCGCGGGCGGTGCCCGCCGCGTACCCGAGCACGAGGAGCAAGCCCGTGAAGAGAACGAGCCCCCGCCGAGTTCCAGTCGAGTGGTTCATCGTTCATTCAGCGGGAGGAGCGGTATCCTATTAAGGATTCCACGCACCCCGCGTGCCACCGCGCGGATTGCGGTTGGCAATCCCGAACAATCCGTGGAGGCCTCTGATGGCCCCGGGGAACGCCTTTAGCCCAGCGCGGGATTCTCCCGCCATGGTCCCTCTCGCGGTCCTCTACGGTGACGGGTACCTCGGGTACAATTTCGGGAATACACATGCATTGCGGGAAGTGCGGGTGGAGCTCGCATGTGAACTCATTCGTTCCTCTGGCCTCTTCGACGGCCGCGCGACTCTCCTCAACCCGACGCCCGCGCTGGAGGAGAGTATTCTCCGCGTCCACGAGCGTCGCTACGTGGACGCCGTGAAGCAGCTCAGTATATCGCCAAAGGAGGAGGCGTACGAGTTCGGCCTCGGTCCCGGAGACAACCCGATCTTCCCCGGGATGTACGAGAGCTCCGCGCTCCAGGCGGGCGGGACGGTTCAGGCGTGCGAACTCGTCGCGACCGGGCAGCGTGCGCGTGCATACAACCTCGGCGGGGGCTTTCACCATGCGATGCCAAGCAAGGCATCTGGCTTCTGCATCTTCAACGACGTCGCAATTGGCCTGAAGCACCTTCTCGACAAAGGCCTCGTCAACCGGGTCCTCTACGTCGACATTGATGCACACCACGGCGATGGCGTCCAACACATCTTCTACGACGACCCGCGGGTCCTCACAATTTCCTTGCACGAGGACGGACGCTTCCTATTCCCGGGCACGGGCTTCACGGACGAGATCGGACAAGGAAACGGACGGGGCTACGCAGTGAACGTCCCATTGCCTCCATACACGCGGGACGCGAGCTATCTCTATGCGGTGACGGAGATTGTCCCGCCGCTGGCCCGGGCGTACCGCCCAGATCTTGTGTTCACGCAGACGGGCGCGGACGCCACGTATCTCGATCCTCTTGCGCACTTGAAGCTCACAAGCCGGACGTACGAGGCGTTCGGCAAAGTGATTGACGGGTTGACCCATGAACTGTGTGCTTCACGGTGGGTCGCTGCGACCGGTGGTGGGTACGATGTCGCCGCTTGCGCACGCATGTGGACTCTCATCGCGTCCACGATGGCGGGCGTCGACCTGTCGAATCCAATCGATGCACAATGGCGGGAGCTGTGCCGCAGCAAGACCGGGTCGGCGCCTGCGACCCTTCGCGACGTGGATGTTGCGTCAGGAGGGGAGCGGGTCACGGAGGCGGTGCGCGAAGTGGTCGCCGACGTGAAGACGAAGGTGTTCCCCCTCCACGGCCTCTAACCGCGAAGGAGCGCGTCGACGATGATGAGCGCGCCCGCAAGGAGGAAGAGTCCCGCGCCCACGTATCGGAGCCATCGCGCCGAGAGGTAGCGTCTCAAGACCTTGCCCACGACGACCGCGAAGACGACCATCGCAAGGAGGGCGGCCGAGGCGCCGAGATACACGGAGATGGGCGCCCGTAACGTAGCGACGAGCGCGATGACCGCCAACATCGACTTGTCGCCGAGTTCAGCAAGGAACGAGAGTCCCATCGCGCTCGTGAAGGGCTTCCCCACGTTCGGCTCCGACGCTCCGGTCTCCTTCTCCCATAAGCGCCACACTCCGATCGCGACGAAGATCGCCCCGGACGCGACCTGGACGTACCGCACGTCGACGAACGACGCAATCACAACTCCAGCAGAGACCGCAATCGCGGTGACGGCCGTCTCGCCGAGAAACGCTCCCGCCGCGATCGGCAACGGTGCGTGCCTTGTTGCGAGGGAGATTACGAGGAGCTGGGTCTTATCTCCGAGTTCCAACAGCGCAACGAGTGCGAATGCAGCCCCGAACGCCGTTACTCCTTCCATCTCGCGACTGGCAGTCTCCGGGAACGGTTAACGATTGCGAACCGCTGAAGTTTCGATGTCCGAGTCCATTAATCTTGGATGGAGTGCCAACTCCTCGCCCGTCGCGCCTTCCGCGACAAGAAAAGTGCGAATTCACTTTCACTTTTCGAAGGGACGATAACCGTTCCAATAATCTTTATACGCGAGGCGAATGTAGACCAAGGGATGGGCGCACTCGTAGGCTCATCGCGGATGCTCGTCGCGGCCTCGCACTCAAGTTGTTGGCCCGACCCAGTGGATTCCTACGGTGAACCTTAAATGCTCGATAGCGAACACGATGATGACGACAAGAGCGCTGAGGATGTGCGGGACGCGTATGAGGAGAAGATCGATCGACTGCGAAGGCAGTATGAGCGTGACGTTCACTCGTTCCGATACGAGATTGAGGAGCGGGATTACCGCCTCAAGGCGTACGAGGACAAGTTCAACAAGATCAAGCAGCCGCCGCTCCTATACGCGTACATCGTCCGAAAGGAAGGCACCGATCTTGATGCGAATCAAATCGTCGTTGCCCGCGCGACAGAGCTCCTGAAGGTCTCCACGGGCCTCGTGGACAAGAGCGCGCTAGTCATCGGCCAGTACGTGTGGGTCCACCCACAGACGTACGCGATTGTCGAGGGCAGTGCGTCTCGAAACTCCGGAGTGATCGCGAAGGTCGCGGATCTCCTCGACGGCAAGCTCGTGATCACGATCGAAGGAGACATGGAAAAGCGCCTGATCGAGGCCGACAAGTCCACACTGAAGAAGCTGAAGCCCGGCTTCCAGATCAGTGTCCTTCCGCCGACGATGGAGATCCTCGACATCCTGCCGAACCTCGAAGTGAAGTCCCTCCTCCTCGGCGAGAAGCCGAATGTCACGTACAAGATGATCGGTGGCTTGTCGGAGGCGATCGAGCGGATCCGCGATGTCATCGTCCTGCCCTTCCAAGAGGCGAAGCTGTTTGCGGAGATCGACCTTGAGGCTCCACGCGGCGTCTTGCTCTATGGCCCGCCCGGCTGCGGGAAAACGCTCCTCGTGAAGGCGATCGCGACAGAGAACGATATGACGTTCTTCAATGTCAGCATCGCGGACGTTCTCTCGAAGTGGGTCGGCGAGTCGGAGCGGATCATTAAAGAGATCTTCCGCCAGGCGAACGAGAGGCGCCCCAGCATCGTCTTCTTTGACGAGATCGAGGCGCTCTTCACCGTCCGCGGGATGATGGACACCTCCGGCGTCCATAAGAACATCATCGCGCAGATCCTGAGCGAGATGGACGGCCTCCTCGCCCTCAAGGACGTCTTCGTGCTCGGTGCAACGAACCGAGCGGACCTCGTCGACCCCGCGCTGCTCCGGCCCGGCCGCTTTGACGAGATTATCGAAATCCCACGGCCTCCCCGCGAGGCCGCGGAGGAAGTCATCCCGATCTACCTCAGGGATGACCTGCCCGTCCAGGAGGATCTTGAGAAGCAGTACGGTGGTCACGCGGCCGCGATTCAGGCGCTCCGGAAATACGTGATCGACGAGCTGTACGGCGAGAACAAGTGGGTGAAGGTGAAGCTCGACGCGGAGGCGAAGGAAGCGATCAAGACCGTCAAGCGGAAGGACATCGCGAGCGGCGCGATCATCGAAGCGATTGTGAAGACCGCGAAGAAGAACTACGTGAAGCGCGTGATCGCGATGAAGAAGTCGGACCGAAAGAAACAGGGCCTCGCGTTCCGGGACCTCGAGATGGCCGCCGAAGAGGAGTGTAAGGAGCACGCCATCACGGAGATGTACGTGTACGAAAAGCGGCAACGGGAGGTTTTCCGGACAGGCGCTGACCCCATGGTCGGGTGACCATGCAGAAGCGAATTCAGGGAACCGAGCACGAGTACACGTTGTACTGTCGCAAGATGGGCTCCCTCGGCTTCGATCCGCACACGCTCGCCCTCGACCTTCTCCGGGAGAGCGACCTTCATCTCGCGGGCGAGTACATCAAGAACGGATCCCGGGCGTACTACGACGTCGGCCATTTCGAACTCAGCACATGCGAGGTCTCGAACCCATGGGACCTTGTTACATGGGAGAAGGCGGGGGAGAAGGTCCTCGACTGGCTCCGTAAGGTCATGGAGGAGAAGTACACAACGGGCGATGTGAAAATCCACGCCTTCAAGAACAACACGTCCCCCGACGGCACGTCGTACGGATCTCATGAGAATTATTGTGTAAGCCGGGACATCGCTTTCCCCGACCGGTTCGTCCGCGAGCTCGTGCCGCATCTCTCGACACGGATTATCTATACCGGCGCGGGGGACATCATCGATGGGAAATACGTGCTCTCACCGATGGCGTACCTTACCTCGGCCGTCGTGAGCGGGGAAACGATGCACGACACGGGAATCGTGAACACCCGCGACGAGCCGCACGCAGATGCGCGTCGGTGGCGGCGCCTCCACGTAATTGTGGGCGACGCGCTGATGAACGAGGCCGCGATCCTGTTGCGACACTTCACGACGTCCGCGGTCCTCGAACTCATGGAGCGCGATGCCCTGGGTGACGCCCCGAAGCTGAAGGCGCCCGTTGAAGACATGTGGCACAACGTCGAGACGCGGAACCCGGAGAAGTGGGAGGTCCATCTCGAGGACGGAACCGTTGTCTCGCCGATTGATATCCAGCGCTATTATCTCGGGAAGATCGAAACGATCCTGGAAACGGATGCAGAGCGTCGCACGCTGCGGACGTTGGAGGACACGCTCGACAGCCTTGAGAACCGAAAGTCGAAGGAATTGGCGCGGCGAATCGAGTGGCTCGATCGGTATTACGCGATT
>Ga0209521_10004850_pt1 | contig 10684 bp, 9 predicted proteins | sample Rifsed19ft4_FD_184016 | JGI IMG/M metagenome (GOLD analysis project Ga0209521, IMG submission 184016) | Soil microbial communities from Rifle, Colorado, USA - sediment 19ft 4 (version 2) | ecosystem: Environmental > Terrestrial > Deep subsurface > Rock core/Sediment | place: Rifle, Colorado... | reverse complement strand
CCTGCCGCTCCCCCGGAACTACCGCCACCGCCTTCCCGGTCTCCAGGTCCCACATCCCCGTCCACATGCGCCCCGGCCGGCGAACGCAGAAGCCGTCCAGGCCCAGGAAGACGTGCGGACGCGATGGAGGAGCCACCACAGCATGCCCCTCTACCCAGCTCCTCTCCACCAGCCCTTCGCTCACCCCCTCCTCCCTGGCCACCGCCCTTACCGTTGCCTCCTCGGCACGCCTGGCCACCGTCTGCCTCAGCCTCCTCGTGGTACGTCTCCTCCGTCCACACGCCGGGTCATCCTCCGTAAACACCTTCCCGCAATTGCGACACCGGAAACGGCGCTTGAACAGCGCCACCCACACCTCCTTTCCCCAGAGCTTGGCGTCCCTCTTGCGCTGCAGGTGCCACTGGTGCACCTGCCAGGTGGAACGCCCGCACCTGGGACAGACCGCTTCTTCATTCCCGTGCCGGGCTACTACCTCGATACACTCGCGCCATTCTTTCGTCGCCATCACCACCAACCCCGACAGCCGCAGCCGGACAGTGATAAAGTCGTCTTGCACCTGGCCTCCTTTCTGTAGCCGGTCACTTGTTTCTTTGACTACAGAAACGTCAGGTGCTTTTGCTAACTCACCTCAACTGTATCCACACTGAAGAGTGTAGACCCCCCACTTTGCACCTCTGTTCACTAGCATCGACCGCTGATATACTTCTGCTGACCCTATGACCACAACCGCCGTCCAGTACGAGACAGTCATCGGCCTGGAGGTTCACGCTCAGCTGCTGACGCGCAGCAAGATGTTCTGCCCCTGCTCCTCCTCCTACGCCGATTCGGCGCCGAACACCTATGTATGCCCTGTCTGCCTGGGCATGCCCGGCGTCCTCCCCGTGATCAACAAGCGGGCGGTGGAGATGACCATCATGACCGGCCTGGCCCTCAACTGCGCGATGCCGCAGCAGGCCAAGTTCGACCGCAAGAACTACCCTTACCCCGACCTGATGAAGGGCTATCAGATATCCGAGTACGATGAGCCGCTGTGCGGCTCCGGCTGGCTGGAGGTAGAAGTGGACGGCCACCGTAAAAGGATCGGCGTCACCCGTGTCCATTTGGAGGAGGACACGGCGAAGCTGCTTCACGTGAAAAACCCCGCGGGCGAGACGTATAGCCTGGTGGACGTTAACCGCTCCGGAGTGCCACTGATGGAGGTCGTCGGCGAGCCGGATATCCGCTCGCCGGAGGAGGCGCGGGCCTACCTTATGAAGCTGCGCCAGATCCTGCGATACCTGGATGTCTGCGCCGGCAACATGGAAGAGGGCAACTTCCGCTGTGACGCCAACATCTCCATCCGGCCCCTGGGCTCAACGGAGCTGATGGGCAAGGTTGAGGTCAAGAACATGAACAGCTTCCGCTCCGTCCACCGCGCCCTGGGCTACGAGGCGGAGCGACAACGGGAGGTCCTGGACAGCGGCGGTCGCATACCCCAGGAGACCCGCGGCTGGGTGGACGACCAGGGCATCACCGTATCGCAGCGGAGCAAGGAGTACGCCCACGACTACCGCTACTTCCCGGAGCCCGACCTGCCGCCCATCGTGGTTGACCACGAGTGGCTGGAGGAGATCCGCGCCCAAATGCCGGAGCTCCCCGACGCCAAGCGGGCCCGCCTCCAGACGGCGTACGGGCTGTCTGACTACGACGTGACCCTTCTCATCGAGACGCGCGCCAAGGCGGACTACTATGAGGCCGTAATAGCCCTGGCCCCAGAGGCCAAACGCCAGAAGCGGGCCAAGGCGGCGGCCAACTGGATAAATAGCGAGCTCGCAGGCCTGCTCAACGCCCGCAACATGGAGATCGGCGAAGTCAAGATCACCCCGGAGGCGCTGTCCGAGCTCATCGATCTCCAGGAGGACAGCACCATCAGCGGAAAGACCGCCAAGAGCGTGTTCGAGGAGATGTTCGAGACGGGGCGACGGCCCAAGGAGATCGTGGAGGAGGCGGGCCTCGTCCAGATCACGGCCAGCGACGAGATATCGTCCGCGGTGGAGCGGGTCATCGGGGAGAACGCCAAAGCGGCCGATGATTACCGCGGCGGAAAGGAAGAAGCGCTAAAGTTCCTTGTTGGACAGGTCATGCGGGAGACTCGGGGCCGCGCCAACCCTGGACTCGTTAACGAACTGTTGAGGGAAAAACTGAATGATGGCCCGTAAACATTTCCCGATGTCCAGCGTTAACACTATGGGAATATGAGACGACTTCTGGACGCCGACTTCCTAAAGTGGTTCTACCCTGGCATGCACATCAAGAGATGGCTTGCCCTCATGATCATCGGCGTGGCGTTCATGACCTTTGGCCTCGCCTACATCCTGCGCGAGGCCTACATCTCCGGCTTCACGTTTCCGGGCTTCGTATACTACCTGACGTTGCAGTTTATCCCCCGCTACATTAGAGGCGGCACGTTCATGTTCTCCGCCGGATTGCTGATAGTCTACGCCTTCTGGAAGCTCAACCACTCAATAGTCTCCGCGGTGAGGCCCATCCGCAACGGCAACGAGAGCATAGTCAACATGATCTACAATCAGCGGGCCCTGCGTCGGGGCCCCAAGATCGTGGCCATCGGCGGCGGCACCGGCCTGGCCACGTTACTGCGCGGGCTCAAGGAGTACACCACCAACCTGATCGCCATAGTCACCGTGGCGGACGATGGCGGCAGCTCGGGCCGCCTGCGCCGCGAGCTTGGCATCCTGCCTCCCGGCGACGTGCGCAACTGCATCGCCGCCCTGGCCGACGCGGAGCCCCTCATGACCAGCCTATTCCAGTACCGCTTCTCGGACGGTTCAGGGCTGGCCGGGCACTCCTTCGGCAACCTGTTCATAGTGGCCATGTCCGGCGTCGTAGGCAACTTCGAGGAGGCCATCCGCCAGACTAGCCGGGTACTTGCGGTGCGCGGCCAGATCATCCCTTCAACGCTGGCCAACGTCACCCTCGGCGCCAGGACGGAAGACGCCCTCACCATCCACGGCGAGTCCAGCATCAGCGAGACGAATGCCAAGGGGCGACTAAAAGAGGTCTTCCTCATGCCGGAGGACGCTCCGGCCCATCCGGAGGCGGTGCGCGCTATCCTGGACGCGGACATGATCGTCCTTGGGCCCGGAAGCCTGTACACGAGCGTACTGCCGAACCTGCTCGTTGAAGGTATTAGGCGCGCGTTCGTCGCCTCACCGGCCCTCAAGACGTACGTGTGCAACGTCGCCACCCAGCCGGGCGAGACGGACGGATTTGACGCTTCGCACCACGTCGCTGCTATTGAGGCGCATATCGGCAGACACCTGCTGAAGCGAGTGGTCGTTAACGACAACTTAAACGGATCGCTGCCCAACGCCGACTGCTCGCATCCCGTGGTGGTGGATTCACTCCCCGAAAATGGGATGCGATTGGTCACGAGCGATGTGGTAAGCGAGAAGAACCGATATCATCATGACTCCAAGAAGCTGGCCCAGACGTTGATGCGCATTTACTACGATCGCAACCAGCCTCCACCGGCGGCAACGCAAGCTGAGAACAAGCTTGTCGGCGCGCTACAGGAGTAACACCGAGGATCTAGGAGGCGGAAGCGGCAGTGGATCTGACGGACTACCTTGCGATAAGCGAGATATTGATCTCCATAGCCCTCATCGCAATTATCCTGCTGCAAGTCAAGGGCGAGGGCGTGGGCGGATTGCAAAGCGGCTCATTTGTGCGCACGCGCCGCGGCCTGGAAAAGACGCTGTTCCAGCTAACCATCGTCCTTGTAATCATCTTCCTGTCCGTCTCCGCCATCAGCGTAGTGGCGGCGTAACCGGCCCGCCAAGCCCAGCCCATGACCCATCGACGCGTCCCCCGCCCGCAGTGGCCGCTGCTTGTCGCCCTATTTCTGGGCGTCATCGCCATAGCGGTCCTCTGGCTGATCGTCGCCAATCCCTTGGACTCGTCCGGCGGGAAAGACAGCGAACAGCGCTACGTCGAGGCGATAGTCGGTTCGCCCGCCCGCGTTAACCCGCTGTTCGCAACCCTGAACGACACGGATCGCGACCTGGCCGCGCTGGTGTTCTCCGGGCTCACCCGCCTCGGACCTGACGGCCAGGTCCTTCCCGACCTTGCCGAGTCCTGGGAGATCAGCGACGACGGCTTGACCTATACCTTCCGCATCCGCCGGGACGTGGACTGGCATACCGGCGCCCCTTTCACAGCCGAGGACGCCGTCTTTACTTATGGGCTCCTAGCCGACCCCGCACTGCCCAGCGACCCGACCCTAGGACAACTCTGGCGCCAGGTCTCCTGCGAGGCCGGAGATGAGTTCACCCTCCTGTGCAAACTGACTGATCCGTTTGCGCCCTTCCTCTCATACACTACGATCAGCCTGCTACCCAAGCACGTCCTCGATGGCACCACTGCGGCCACAATCGCCGAAAGCCCCTTCAACCAAGCCCCCGTAGGGACGGGACCCTTCCGGCTGGCCCAACTGGATCAGACCAAGGCGATCCTTCGGGCCAATCCCACCTACTACGGCGAGCCTCCGGCGATAGACGAGATCGAGTTCCGCTTCTACCCCGACCCATCCACCGCCGCGGCCGCCCTCAGCCGGGGAGATGTGCAAGGGCTCTTGCTGGGCCCCAGCGCCAGCCAAGAAGACTTCGACCTCCTCACCGGCACCGATGGTCTCCGGGCCTACACCGCCAACCGAACGACATATACGGTTCTGTTCCTGAACAACCTCCAGCCTCCCTTTGACAATCGGGTCCTCCGTCAGGCCGTGGCCCTGAGTGTCAACGTAGACGATATCATCAGAGACCTGCTGGGAGGCCGCGCCGTCCGCGCCGATTCCCCCATGATACCAGGCACCTGGGCATATAACCCCCAGCTGGAGCCCCGGACCCATGACCCAGACACGGCCAGCAAGCTCTTGAACAGTGCCGGCTGGGAAAAGACCGAAACCGGCATCCGCCAGAAGGAAGGACAGGAGCTGCGGGTAGACCTGAAGACCGACAAGGACCCCTTGCGCAGAGACCTGGCTGAGGAGATCGCCAGCCAGCTTGAGGAGGTGGGCATCCGGGTGACGGTCACTTCCGAGGGCTCAGACCTGGTGAGGGAGTCCCTGATCCTCCACCAGTACCAGGCAGCAATCTTTGGCTTGGACCCCGGCCCCGATCCTGACCCTTATCCCGTCTGGCACAGCTCTCAGGTCGAGGAGCCCGCCGCTGGGAACCTCGCCGGCTACCAGAGCGTAGACGCGGACAGGGTGATCGAGGAGGCCCGCCAATCGACCGACCTGGACAAGCGCCAGGCGCTGTATTACACGTTCCAGCAGAAGTTCCTTGAGGACGTTCCCAGCGTCCTCCTCTACTACCCCGTCCTCACGTATTTTGTGGCCGAGGAGGTCCAGAACCTGGAGCTGGGCACGTTGTTCCAGCCCGCCTCTCGCTTTGCCAACGTCACTGAATGGACGATTGGCGAAAGCTCCCAACTGCTCGAAGAATAGCGCGTTGCCGTGCCACCACCGGCCATCATCACCCTAACGACCGACTTTGGCCTCGTTGACGCCTACGTTGCCTCCATGAAGGGTGTCATCCTATCGCTGAACCCGAACGTCCTGCTGGCGGACGTGAGCCACTCAATCATGCCGCGGCGGATCGAGCAAGCGGCCTTCCTGTTGGAGTCAGCCTGCCGCTACTATCCGGCCGATGCGATCCATATTGCAGTAGTAGACCCGGGGGTGGGCACAGAGCGGACCGCCATTGCCCTCCAGGCGCCCGGCGGTACGTTCGTCGGGCCTGACAACGGCGTCCTTTCCGCGGCGCTGCCCGGCGCGGTCCGGAGCAGGGCAGCCGAAGGCGGCGATCGCGTCCGGTTGCCGGAGGATGTCTCGGGCGTGGCCCTGACAAGCGGGCGGTATCAGCACCAACCCGTTAGCGGCACGTTTCACGGTCGCGATATATTCGCGCCGGCGGCGGCCCACCTCTCACTGCATGTACCGCTAACGGAGCTCGGCGAGGCGATCGACGAGATGTTCGTCCTCCCACCATTCCGGGCGCCCCGACAACCCGACGGCTCTTTTTGGGGACGGGTCATCCATATCGACGCCTTCGGCAATCTCATCACCGACATCCACGGCGATGACACGGCTTCGCGGCGAGTCACGGTGGAGATAGCCGATCAGCAGATTGAGGGAGTTGACCACACCTACTCCGGCGAGCGGCGCCTGACCGCGCTGGTGTCCAGCTATGGCTTCCTGGAGATCGCCCTGCCGGGCGGGAGCGCCGCCCGCGAGTTGTGCGTCGAAATCGGCGAGCCGGTTAAGGTGAGCGGCGCCTAGGGGGCGATCACGACCGGCACCTGAACCACCTGCTTGGGGATGCCTTCCGCAGTCGTCTCCAAAAACACCCAGATGCAGAACGGCGTGGGAGAGCGCAAGTCTGACACCAGCAAGTCCACCCCGAACGGAGAGGTGAAATCCGTCACCTTGAGCCCTGACGGAGCGACTCGCCCTGCTCGCGGCTGCGGCGGCACGTCCAGAGGCGGAAGCGGATCCCCGTTGGCCTGCACCAGCGCCACGGCGACGCCGCTGTTCTCGAAACCGATGTCCGAGCCCCAGCCCCGCACGTGAACCGGGTTCTTCACTCGCTCTCCAGATGCCGGCTCCTGAACCTGGAGGACGCTGGCGGGAGCCGGGTCCGGATTAACGCCGCACACCTCCGGACTCACCGTCGGCGAGGGGCTGGGAGCCGGCGTGGGGCTGGGAGTCGGCGTAGGCATGACCGTGGCAGTGGGGGTGGTCAGCTTGATAACGATGGTCCCTTCCGTGCCTCCGCTGCCGTCGCAGGCAACTCCTACAGACACCGCCATGGCCGCCAGCAGGGCGGCCAGAGCCCACCAGAAACGCACACACGTTTTTCGCATGAACACCGACAGTTATAACGCTACGATCGGTATCGCGTTACGGAAGCGGGGCGTGCTAGAATCGGCGGGCGCACCGTGATGGCAATCGTATTTCTCGGTACACCCGCCTTCGCCGTTCCTTCCCTGCGTCGCCTGGTCGACGAGGGACAAGAGATAGCGGCGGTGTTCACGCAGCCGGACCGTCCCGCCGGACGCGGGCGCCAGCCCAGCCCCCCAGCCGTCAAGGAGGCCGCCCGGGAGTTGGGCCTGCCCGTGCGCCAGCCGGAGGGCATGAGCGACCCGTCGGTGCTGGCCGAGCTTGCCTCCCTGAGTCCCGAAGCCGGAGTGGGCGTCGCCTACGGCCAGATCCTTCGTCGGGAGGTGCTGGAGATTCCGCCCAAAGGCGTGCTCAACGTCCATCCCGCCCTCCTGCCCCGTCACCGCGGCGCCTCTCCCATCCCGGCAGCCATTCTGGCCGGCGACCTGGAAACCGGGGTCACCATCATCTTGATGGACCCTGGCATGGATACCGGGCCCATTCTCGCTCAACGGTCGCTTCCGATTGACGACTCGGACACCGCCGGCGCGTTGACGGAGAAGCTTGCGGATGTCGCGGCCGACCTTGTGGCAGAGACGCTGCCCCGCTGGCTGCGCGGCGAGATCGACCCGCGGCCGCAGGACCACGAGCTCGCCACGAAAGCGCCACTCCTGAAGAAAGAGCACGGCGCTATCGACTGGGCCCTGCCCGCAGTTGACATCTGGCGGAGGGTACGGGCGTACAACCCCTGGCCGGGCGCCTACACGACGATGGACGGCGGGCTGCTGCGCGTCTGGCAGGCCTGGCCGCTGCCGGGCAGCGGAGCGATGGCGGGGACGGTCATCACCTTGAACGATGAGCAGCGGGCAGGACTCCCGCCCGGAGCGGATGAGGGGGCGTTCGGCGTTCAGGCAGGGGACGGAGTGCTGGCGGTGCTGACCGCCCAGCGGGAGGGGCGGCGCGTGCTGCCGGCGGGCGAGTTCCTGCGCGGGATGCGGGACTTCATCGGTCGCAGGCTGGGTTCGTAACGAAAAATGGGGAGAGCGTTCGCTCCCCCCAGTGGGTCCGCGTTTTGAGCGCTTAGCCCTGGCCCGCCTCGGCGGCTTCGGCGCCAGGCTTCCCGGCCTCTTCGCCCTTCTCGGCCGCCTCGCCCTCCACGGCCTCTTTGACGACCTCTTCCTCCACCTTCTCCACGTGCGGCGGGGCCACCTTCGCCACCACCTGTTCGATGTCCGTGAGCACGGTCACCTGGCCGGGCACGTTGAGCTCCGCCACGCTGACCGTCGCGTCGATCTCCTCCAGGCCGGACACGTCCACCTCGATCACGGAGGGAATCTCCGTGGGAAGCCCTTCCACCGTTATCCGATCCAGGCTAAGGAGGACGGTGCCTCCGTAGGTCTGTTCGGCGGGAGCGGTGCCCACCAGCGATAGCGGCACCTCCATCTGCACCTTCTCCTTGAGCGATATCTGGTAGAAGTCCACGTGCAGGATGGCATCGGTAATAGGATTGCGCTGGACCTGACGCAGGAACGTAGGGCGGAGCTCATCCCCATCCAGGCGCAGGTAGATGATCTCGTTGCGTCCGGCTGTGCGCAGGACGTGGACCAGATCGTTGCGCGTAACCTGGATGGCTACCGACTCCAGTCCGCGGCCATACACGTTCGCGGGGATCAGGCCCTCACGGCGGAGCCGCCTGACCTTCTTGCCCAACACGTCACGGGGCGTAACCTGCAGTTCGGCTTGAGCCTGCTGTACCATCTTACTCTTCCTTGACCACGCTCCAGATTAGCCCAATGCGCCCTCTCGGTCAACGCGAGACCGCCCTTGACGTAGTCGCGTACGCTGTGCTGTCATGGGACGCGGCCACCCGTATTAGAGGAGGTTACCCGTGCAAGCCTGCATCAAGACCGCGAACGGCAAGGTGGAGATGATGGAGATCCCCATCCCCGAGCCCCGCGAAGGGGAGATTGTGCTAAAGATGTCCATGGCCACCGTCTGCGGGACGGACATGCACTTCGTGGACGAGTTCCCCAACCCCCTGGTGGAGGGCCTATATCCCGGCAACCTGCTGCCCGAAGGCCTGCCCATGGGGCACGAGGGCGTGGGCACCGTCCACGCAGTGGGTCCGGGCGTTAGCCGCTTCCAGCCCGGCGACCGCGTCATCAGCTCCTGCCTGGTGGGATGCGGCAAGTGCACCGAGTGCCTGCATGGGGACTACTCCATGTGCAGCGGCGGCGGCGGCCAGGTCGGCCGGGTGCTGTTCGGCTGCCAGGGCGAGTACTACCGCGTACCGTTCGCCGAGGTAAACGTCGCCAAGGTGCCGGACAGCGTCTCCGACGAGGCCGCCCTCCTGGCTACGGACATCATGTCCACCGGCTTCGGCGCCATTGATCGCGCTGGCGCGGAGTTCGGCGATTCCGTGGCCATCTTCGCCCAGGGGCCTCTGGGTCTCTGCGCCACCGCCGGCGCCCGCGCCCGCGGCTGCGGCCTGATCATCGCCGTGGACACCGTTCCCGAGCGCCTGGAGATGTCCAAGAAGTTCGGCGCCAGCGTCGTCATCAACGCCAAGGAGAAGGACCCCATTAGCGAGGTCCTGGCCCTGACGAAGGGCTTGGGGGTGGACGTCGCCGTCGAGGCCGTGGGCACCCAGGCCACATTCGAGGGCTGCACCCGCGTCGTCCGCCGCGGCGGCACTGTATCCAGCATCGGCGTCTACGGGCTCATCCCTCAGCTAACCATGCCCACCAACGTGTCGTCCTTCTTGCACCGGCGCATCGTCACTACCCTCTGCCCCTCCGGGCGCGACCGGATGGAGCACCTCCTGCGCCTGCTAGAGCACGGCAGCGTAGACCTGACGCCGCTGTTTACCCACCGCATGAAGCTGGCCGACGCGCCCAAGGCATTCGACCTGTTCCGCTCCAAGGCTGAGGGGGTCCTCAAAATCGCCATCACCCCATAACACGAGGCGCGTTCCCTGCCGGACGACAGGCTGAAGCCTGTCCCACCGACAAATGTGACGACGGGCTCACCATGAGCGCACGGCGTGCTATCATAGGGCGTCGTGACTGACACCACCCTCGCCGGCAAGCTCTCCGATCTCAAGCGCCTCATGGCGCAGATGGACTCCATCATCGTCGCCTACTCCGGCGGTGTCGACTCCACCTTCGTGGCCGCCGTAGCCCGCGATGTCCTGGGCGAGCGCGCCCTGGCGATTACCGGCGTCTCTCCTTCCATCCCCAAGCCGGAGGTGGAGGAGGCCAAGGCGCTGGCGAGGGAAATCGGCATCGCCCACGAGCTCATCGACACGCGGGAGATGGACGACCCGGGCTACGTCGCCAACAGCCCCGACCGCTGCTTCCACTGCAAGGACGAGCTGTACGACCGCCTGACGGAGATCGCAGAGGAGCGCGGCTTCAACTGCGTTATCGACGGCTGCAACCTTGACGACACCGGCGACTTCCGGCCCGGTCGCCGCGCCGCTTCCGACCACGGCGTGCGCAGCCCGCTGGTGGAGGCCGGCCTCACCAAGGACGACATCCGCGCCCTGTCCCGCGAGCGCGGGCTGCCCACCTGGGACAAGCCTGCCATGGCCTGCCTCTCATCCCGCATCCCTTACGGCACGCCCGTGACCATCGAGGCGCTTGACCGCATCGGAGAAGCGGAGGCATACCTGCGCTCCCTGGGGCTGCGACAGCTCCGCGTGCGCCACCACGAAGACGTGGCCCGCATCGAGACGGACGAGGC
>Ga0209521_10004848_pt1 | contig 10687 bp, 12 predicted proteins | sample Rifsed19ft4_FD_184016 | JGI IMG/M metagenome (GOLD analysis project Ga0209521, IMG submission 184016) | Soil microbial communities from Rifle, Colorado, USA - sediment 19ft 4 (version 2) | ecosystem: Environmental > Terrestrial > Deep subsurface > Rock core/Sediment | place: Rifle, Colorado... | reverse complement strand
GCCGCCCAGGTGGGAGCGTACGTACGCCACGTAGACGACGACGAGGCCGGCGCTGGCCACCCAGCGCAGGGAGGGCCAGTCGCCGGGGATGAGGGCGGACGCGACGGCGATGCTGTACGCGATGAAGAAATAGCGCAGGTCCGCACCGACGACGGACGCCCTGAGCGAGAGCTGATCGCCGCGGGCGGGCCGCCGCCTGGCGCGCACGAGGACCGCTACGGCCGTGACCCCGAGCGCCAGCGTGGAGAGCATGAAGGGGGCGCCGAGGATCGCCCCGACGCCGATCTCGTCGGTGCGCGTCCCCGCACCACCGAAGCCGATGGCGACGATGGGGATGAGCGTCTCGGGCAGCGCCGTGCCGGTCGCGGCCAGGACGCTTCCCACGGCGCCCTCGCTGAGGTGGAGCTTGCGCCCGAACCACTCGATGCCGTTGGTGAAGAGCTCTGCCGCGATGAGGATGACGACGAACGACCCGCCGAGGATCGCGAGAGTCAGGGGATCCACGGTTCAACCCGTCCCGAGGGCGAGCAGGACGCCGAGGGCGATGACGGCCAGCACCGCCGCGGACACGGCAACCATCGTCCGCTCGCCCCGGCCCGCGTAGCCGAGCAGCGCGGCACCGACCCGGGCGGCGGGGGTCGAGAGCGCCACGACGATCCCCAGCCAGAGGTATCCCTCGGCGCGCCCAGCGGCGAGGTCCGCCGGCAGTCTCGCCGGGTCAAAGGGCGGGAAGCCCGGTTCCAGTGGCGATCGCCCGCCCAGGACCATCACGGCCACGCCCAGGCCGACGAGCACGACCGTGAGGTACGTCCCGGTCGTGAGCAGGCGCCCGAGGCCGCGTTCGAGGTCCACGCGGTCGCTCCGCTGCACGCCCATCAGGCCAGGCCGAGCGCGCGCCGCGCCATCTCGACCGCGGTGTAGAGCAGGACGAGCACGAACAGGGCGCGCAGGATGCGCGCGTCGACGCGCCCTGCCGTGCGTGAGCCGATGCTGGCCCCGAGGAAGACGCCGAGGGCCGTCGGACCCGCCACCAGCGGGTCGATGCCCCCGCGGAACAGGTAGATGATCGCGCTCGCCGACGCCGTCACCCCCATCATGAGGTTGCTCGTCGCGGTCGCGACCCGGAGCGGTACGCCCATCGCGAGGTGCATCACGGGCACCTTGACGATCCCGCCCCCGACGCCCAGGAGGGCCGACAGTGCGCCGGCGCCGACGCTCCCCGCCATGCCCGCGCCGAGCCGCTGCACGCGATAGCCTGGACCGGACAGGGTCCCTTGCCACGCGGGCGGCGGAACCGGCATCGCCGGGTCCGGGATGAGCGCGCCGTCCGCAAGGGGCGCCTCGCCGACGTCGCGCCTGCCATGTCGCAGCATCGAGGCGGCGGTGTAGACGAGCAGCAGCGCGAACAGGCCGGCCAACGCCGGCTCGGGGAGCAGGAAGGCGGCGAAACCCCCGGCCAGCGCCCCGATGGCGCTGAAGAGCTCGAGGACCATCCCGAGGCGCAGGTTGGCCACGTGGCGCTGCAGATACACGCCGGCAGCCGCACCGCTCGTCACGATCACGCACACGAGGCTGACGCCGACCGCCTCGCGCACCGGCAGGCCGAATCCCAGGGTGAGCAGGGGGACGATCAGGATCCCGCCGCCGAGGCCCAGCAGAGCCCCGAAGAGACCCGCCGCGACGCCGCCCGCCGCCAGGACCAGCGTCACCTCCACGGGCGAGGACTCAGGCGCGCAGGTGCTCGGGGGCGAAGGGCAGGAGCGCCACGTGGCGCGCGCGCTTGAGGGCGATCGAGAGCTCACGCTGGTGGCGGGCGCAGGTCCCGGTCTTGCGACGTGGCTCGATCTTCGCCCGCTCGGAGAGGTAGCGGCGCAGGCGGTTGACTTCCTTGTAGTCGATCCGGCCGCTCCTGTCGGCGCAGAAGGCGCATACCTTGCGCCGCCGGCGGTCGCGGTAGAAGTCGTCACGCTTGCGGGACTTGGGGGGCACGGTCTTCCTCGCGCTCAGAAGGGGAGATCGTCGAGATCGGTGTACTCCGGCGTCGGCTCGGCCGCCGGCTCACTCGACACTACGGCCGCCTTTTCGCGTGCCGGCGCGGGCCCGGCCTCACCGGCGGGGCCCTCATCGCGCGGTCGCGGGTCGAGCGGGGTCACGGTATTTGCGACCAGCTCGGTCGTGTAGCGCTTCTGGCCGTCCTGGCCCTCCCACTGACGGGTCTGCAGGCGGCCCTCGACGTAGACCTTGCGGCCCTTGCGCAGGTACTCCGCGGTGCGCTCGGCGAGGGGCCCCCAGGCCACGATGCGGAACCACTCCGTCTCTTCCTGCCACTCGCCGGCCTGGTTCTTGTAGTTCCGGTTCACCGCCACGGTGAACTGCGTGACCGGCTGGCCTGACGGCGTGTAGCGCATCTCCGGGTCGCGCCCGAGGTTGCCGATGATCATGCACTTGTTGAGCGACATCGTGGCGCCTAGTCCCTTTCGATGGCCGCGGGGGCGGCCTCGGTCTCGGATTCGTCGATCCGCTCGACGCCGATCTCCTCCGGCTCCTCGGACGGGGGCGCGAGCTCCTCGTCGGCGGCTTCCGGAGCGATGCGCCGGACACGCGCGGGCCGCTCGATGCGCGTGACAAGGTGGCGGAGCACCTCTTCGCTGATGAAGAGCGACCGCTCCAGCTCTCGGACGAACTCGGGCTCCGCCTCGAAGACGACGATGTGGTAGCTGCCCTCACGCTGGTGATCGATCTCGTAGGCCAGGCGGCGGCGGCCCCACGGTGAGACCTTGACGATCTGTCCGCCCGCGCCGGCGACGGCGCGGATCACGCGCTCGAGGGTGGATTGCTGGCGATCCTCGGGCAGTTCGGCCCGCAGGATCATCATCAGCTCATAGCGGCGCATTCGGGCCTCAGGTCTCCTTCCTGTGGGGATCGCCCCGCTGACCGTGCCGCCGAGGCGGGCCGACATCTCGGTGCGCGGGGCCGAAAGGTCGGCGGAGTATAGCACGCCCTCTGCTAGACTGAGAACGACTCCCGCTCCAGACCCGCACTCCGCCCCCTGGCGCCGGCCAAGGACAAGGAGGTCTCTTGCCCACGAGCACCGTCCTGCTCCTCAGCCCCGAGCGCACCGCCCGCGACGAGGTCGAGGCCGTCCTCGCGGAGGCCGGCTACCGGGTCACCGCGGTCGCAGACCGGGGCGAGGCGCTCGCGAGCGCCCCCGAATCCCAGGTCCTCGTCGTCGAGATCCCCGAGGAGAGCGGCGGCGCCGATCTCTGCCGTGCGATCCGCGCCGACCCCGCGCTTGCCCGGCTGCCCATCCTTGCCATCGCGCAGACGGACGACATCGAGGAGCGCATCGGACTCATCGAGGCCGGCGCCGACGACGTCATCGCGCGCCCCTTCGATCCGCGGGAGCTGGAGGCGCGCATGGCCGCCCTGGCGGTGCGGGTCGCCCCGACGGGGGACGCATCGCCTGAGCCCATCGCCGGCGGTGAGCACGTCATCGACCGCCGCCTGATCGTCTGTTTCGGCCCCAAGGGAGGGACCGGCACGACGACCATCGCCGTGAACATCGCCCTCATCCTCGCCTACAACCGTCCCGACAAGGTCGCCATCTTCGACCTCGATACCCAGTTCGGCCAGATCGTCACCCACCTCGACGTGACCACGAAACGGACCATCGCCGACCTGGCTGCCGACGAGCAGTCGCTCGATGACCCCGATGTCGTGCGCTCGTATGCCACGTCGGTCGAGCCGGGCCTCCATGTCTACGCCGCCCCGGCCTCGCCGGCCCTGGCTGAGCTGGTCACGCCCCAGGTCGTCGATCAGCTGCTGAAGACGGCCCGGGGCATGTACGAGGTGGTCGTCGTCGACGCAGGGTCGCACCTCAACGAGGCGACCCTCAACATGCTCGAGACCGCGGACACGGTGATCGTGACCGTCCGCCCGGAGTTGGCCGCGCTCAAGGCGGTCCTGTCGCTGACCACCTACCTGCGCGAGATCGGCGCTCTCCGGCCTGGGACACTGTACGTGGCCAACCACCTCTTCTCGAGGGAGATGGTCAAGCTGCGCGACATCGAGTCCGTCCTCGGCGCGCGCGTGGCGGTGGAGATCCCCTATGACTCGTATGGCTTCCTGAAGGCGGTCAACGAGGGGGTGCCGATCGTGCGCACGGCTCCCAAGAGCGTCGCAGCGCAGCGGCTCGCCCGCCTCGCGGCCCTGGCCCTGGGCGAGTCCCGCATCGTGGAGCGTCCCCCGCAGGAGAAGACTCGCCGGCGGCTGCTCTCGGGCCTGCTCAGCCGCTAGCCGACGCCGGCCGGGACGGCTGCCGGCACTGCCCGCTCAGTCGCGGTCGACCCATTGCATGCGCCACTCAGGGGCGGGGAAGGGCTCCGCGAAGTAGTCGACCTCGTGGACGATCTTGCCGTCGCGGAACTCAGTGATCCCAACCGTCTGGTACCGCTTGGCGTCCGGATACTCCATCTCGGCCTCGGTGATCCACAGGTTGCCCTCGCCCAGGATCCGCCGGATACTGAGGACCTTCGGGCTTCCTCCCGGGTAATTGGCGAAGACGTTGATGCAGGATTCCTTGCCCACGAAACGCTCGCCCGACTGGGGCCACTCGACGACCACGTCGTCGGCGAACATGCCGCGCACGGCGTCGAAGTCACGGTCACCGAGGGCCCGCCAGTAGCGCTCGAGGGTCTGCCGGTGGTCGCTATCGCCCATGCCCTGTCCTCCCGTGGTCGGTGGTGCCGAAGCAGGGGCTCGAACCCTGACGCCCTTGCGGGCAGCGGAGTTTAAGTCCGCCGCGTCTGCCGGTTCCGCCACTTCGGCTCGGGGGCGAGTCTAGTCCTCCAGGAGCCTGAGTGGAGGCGACGACCGGATTCGAACCGGTGAATAGAGGTTTTGCAGACCTCCCCCTTAGACCACTTGGGTACGTCGCCTCAGCCGCATCGTGTGCCTGGCTGGCCCTCGAGGATTCGAACCTCGGTTCACGGATCCAAAGTCCGTTGTCCTACCGCTAGACGAAGGGCCATCGACCGTCCCCACCGCCGCACGGGACGGCCAGACCAGCCTATTCGGTTCTGTCGGGGAACGGTAGAGGGATGGAGCGGAAGACGGGACTCGAACCCGCGACCCTCACCTTGGCAAGGTGATGCTCTACCAACTGAGCCACTTCCGCTCGCCGACGCACCGGACGTCGTGGGGTGGTGCCGAGAGCCAGAATCGAACTGGCGACACCGTGATTTTCAGTCACGTGCTCTACCAACTGAGCTATCTCGGCACGCTTCCGGAGGCGTTCCGTCAGCGACGAGTCACTTTCAGGCGCCCGGGTGCCTTGAGGATTCTAGCGTAGCGGCGCGCGGCGAGGAAGTGCCGGCCGGCAAGACGTGGATCCTGGCCCGGCCGCGTCTCAGCGCAGGCTGCTCAGTCGACCGCGGCGAGGCCCAGACCCTCGGGTCCACTGAGCGGCGGCGCGCCGCGCAGGGTACGCAGGCGGTTGATCCGATCGACGATCGGCGGGTGGGTGGCCATGAGCCCGCTCGCGCGGGCCTCGAACTTCTTGATCGGGTTCACGAAGTAGAGATGCTGGGTGGCCCGATTGGCGACCTCGAGGACCTCGCGGTCCCCTGCGATCTTCGCGAGCGCCCGTTCCAGGCCCGATGGGTTCCGTGTCAGCTCCACGGACGAGGTGTCGGCGAGGTACTCGCGCTGGCGGCTCACGGCGAGCTGGACGAGGCGCGCGAAGATCGGGGCGACGATGGCCAGGACGACGGCCAGCACGAGCATGATCAGGATCAGGATGCCGGCGCCGCCCTTGCGACCCCCTCCCCGTCCGCCGAAGCCCACGCGCAGGAAGCCTCGCAGGAACATGTCCGAGAGCAGGGCGATGCTGCCGACCAGGACGGCCACCAGCAGTGCGAATCGGATGTCGAGGTTGCGTACATGCGAGAGCTCGTGGCCGATGACCCCCTGGAGCTCCTCGCGGTCGAGCTTCTCGAGCAGGCCGCTCGTGACCGCGATGGAGGCGTGGCCGGGATCGCGGCCCGTCGCGAACGCGTTGGGAGCGCTGTCGTCGATGAGGTATACCCGCGGCAGCGGGACGTTGGCCGCGATGGCCATCTCCTGGACCACGTTCATGACCTGGGGGTGGCTCGCCTGCGTCACCGGCCGAGCGCCCGAGGCGGACAGCACGAGTGAGTCACCGGCGAAGTAGGAACCGACCGACAGGACCGTCGCGAAGACGATGGCCATCCCCGTGAGCAGGAACGCGCCCTCCACGTACCCGCTCGTGGCGTAGCCGATGGCGAAGCCGAGGGCGCCGAGGAGCAGCCCGACGAGGACCACGAGGAGCAGCGAGTTGCGCCGGTTGGCGGCCTGCTGCTCGTAGAAGGTCACGGCCATCGGTCGTCCCTATCCGCCGTCACGGGCCGGCTCGGTCCCGGGCTCCGTCGTCGCCGGCGCGGAGCGCGCCTAACGAAGGGCGACGACCGGGACCTCGGCCGCTTCCGGTTCGGCCTCGAAGAAGTCGCGGCGGGTGAAGCCGAGCGGTCCGGCGAGCAGGAGGCTCGGGAAGGTCGCGATGGTCTGGTTGTAGTCGAGGACCGTGGCGTTGTAGTGCTGGCGCGAGAAGCCGATCTGGTTCTCGGTGGTGGTCAGCTGCTCCTGCAGTTCGAGCACGTTCTGGTTCGCCTTCAGCTCGGGGTAGTTCTCGACCACGGCAAAGAGCGAGCGCAACGCCTGGGTCAGGAAGCCCTCGGCCTGGGCGGCCTGGGCGGGGCCCTGGGCGCCTGCTGCGACGGCGCCCGCGCGAGCCTCGGTGACGCGCGTGAGGACGTCCTGCTCGAACTCCATGTAGCCCTTCACGGCATTGACCAGGTTGGGGATGAGATCGTGGCGCCGCTTGAGCTGGACCTGGATCTGGGCCCACGCCTCGTCGATGCGAAGACGACGTTGGACAAGCCCGTTGTAGATCAGGATCGCGCCGACGACGATGACGGCGACGACGACGAGGACGATGATCGTGGGGGTCGTCATGGCGCTCCTCCTGCGACCCGTGCCGGGCCGCTCGCCCGAAGTATAGGAGCGTCTCGTGGCCCCCGGGCCCCAGATGCTGGTGGGCGGTAGAGGGCTCGAACCCCTGACCTCCTCGGTGTAAGCGAGGCGCTCTGACCAGCTGAGCTAACCGCCCGGGGATGCGGGCCGCGTGCAGCGAAGTGGTGCCCAGGCCGGGACTTGAACCCGGATGAGTTGCCTCATACGCCCCTCAAACGTACGCGTATACCAATTCCGCCACCTGGGCATCGCGCTCGCCGACGGCCGCGTGCAGAACTCCCCGTCGAGGGTGGTACCGAGGAAGGGAGTCGAACCCATACGCCCTTGCGGGCACTAGCTCCTGAAGCTAGCGCGTCTACCTGTTCCGCCACCTCGGCGCCGGGACCTTGCTATGGCTTCGCGGCTATGGCTTCGCGGCTACGGCGACGCGGCTGCTCGACCGTCGGCGAGGCGCCATGTTAGCACATCCCAGAATCGCCCTGACCGGTCGGCCACCAGCCGTGAGCCCGGTCCGACGACGCCGTCCCGGACCACGTAGAGCTCGTCGACGAAGGCGATGGGCAGGATGGGCACGTCGGCGGTGAGGGCCTCCTGCAACGCGGCGAATGCGGCCGCGCGCGCCTCGCGATCGGTGCCCAGGCGCGCCGCCTTCAGGAGGCGATCCAGCGCCCCGCTCTGGTAGCCGCCGACGTTCGAGCCACCCTCCACCGCCTGGCTCGACGTGAGGAGGGGGAAGACGTCGGGGTCGAGACCCATGTTCACGTGGAGCAGCGCCACATCGAAACTCCCGCGCACGAGCTGCGCGACGAAGCCATCGGCGCCGTACTCCACGGCCGTCACGGTCAGACGCACGGCGGTCCAGTCCGCGACGATCCTCTGGGCCAGAGCGTTCCCCAACGGGTCGCTCGCGTTGTCGATGGTGGCCAGCCCGAACGCCACCGCCTCCCCGCTCTTCGAGCTCCAGCCCAGGCTTCCGCGGGTCCAGCCCGCCTTCTTGAAGTCGCCGGCCGCGGCGGTCTGGTCGTAGTCGTAGACCTTGGTGCTGTCCTGGTCGTAGGCCCACGACCGGGGCGAGATCGGCGAGTCGGCGCGTTCCGCGGCACCCTCGAAGAGGTCCGTGACGATCGCTTCCCGGTCGAGCGCGCGGAGCAGCCCGCGCCGTACGTCCGCGTTCGCGAAGAGCGGGTGCCCGGGCCGCATGTTGGGCACGACCGCGGTCAGGATCGTCGACGGGTAGCGGAGCACCGTCGTCCCCGGCAGCGTCTCGAGATCGAACCCCTGCTCGGGCAGGAGGCCCGCCGCCGTATCCACCACGCCCGTCCGATATGCCCCGGCGAGCGACGCGCCGTCCGGGTAGAAACGCACGATGATGCGCCCGACGGCTCCGCCCGGGCCGCCATCAGCTCCACCGCGCGGATCGTCGGTCACGTCGCTCGGGACGGATGAGCGGACGAGTTCCAGCTCCGCCTCGTCGAAGTCAAGGCGCACGAGTCGATAGGGCCCGCTGCCGACCGGCTCGCGATTGAATACGGCGTCGCGCAGCGAAGCCACGGGCACTCCCACGAGCCGGTGGGCGGGCACGATCGGCAACGTGGTCGCCTGGAGGAACGCTCCGAGCGGCTCGGCGAGGGTGAAGCGCACCGTCCGCGTGTCGAGCTTCTCGACACGCACCGAGCGCCACGACGCCCGCAGCGGCCCCTCGTAGTCGGGGGCCTGGATCGTGAGGATCGTGAAGACGACGTCATCGGCGGTCACCGGACGGCCGTCGTGCCAGGTCGCCCCTCCGCGCAGGGTGAAGGTATAGACCTTGCCGTCCGGCGAGATCGTCCAACGCTCCGCCAGGTCGGCTCCCAGGCTCCCGTCGGGAAACGAGCGGGTCAGGCCGCTGAAGACCAGGGCGATCAGGTCGAGGTCCGCCGCGTTCTGGGGCATCAGCGGGTTGATCGACGTGGCGCGCCCGACGATCCCTTCCACGAGCGCCGTCTTCACCGGGGAGGTGCTCGGGGAGGACGCGCTGAGCCAGCCGGTGGCCCCGCGCAGCCGCATGCGCCCGATGCTGGCCGTCCTTATTTTAATGATGGAGATGCTGGCGCTGGCCAACCTCCTCGCCGAGGAGGCGGAGCAGGGCACCGCCCGCGCTTTGCTGGTAACCCCGGTCACCGCGGTCGACCTCTTCGTCGCCAAGGGCATCACCGGCACCGGTCTCGCCTTCATCCAGGCGGTCTTTTTCATCGCCATCGCCGGCGGGCTGGGGCACCAGGCGGCGCTCGTCCTCATCGCGCTGGTGCTCGGAGCGGTGTTCGTCACCGGCATCGCCTTCATCGTGGCCTCGGTGAGCCGGGACTTCATGTCGGTGCTCGGCTGGGGGATGCTGGCCTTCATCATCTCCACGGTGCCCGCGTTCGGGGTCCTCTTCCCCGGCACCGTCACCGGCTGGGTGAAGGTCATTCCCACCTACTACCTGGTCAACACGGTGCACCGGGCGGCCAACTTCAACGCCGGCTGGGCCGACCTGTGGGCGAACCTGGCCATCCTGGCAGCCCTGCAGTACCGCCGCGTCGTCCTGGTCGACGGCGACTTGGGCCTCGCCAACCTGCACGTGCTCCTCGGCGTGGAGTCGGACGGGAACCTGTCGAGCCTCCTCGACCCCGGCTGGTCGGCCCGGGGGAACCCTGCCGCCCGGGCCAGCCGGATGACCTCCCTGGCCGCCTGGTCGGCGAGCTGGGCCTGGCGGGCCGCGATCGCGGGATCGGTGGCCGCCAAGGCAGCCGCGTGGGCGTCGTCGAGGCGCTTCTGGGCCACCGCGATGGCTTCCGCCGGATCGGCGGGCTGGGCGCCGGGCGCCGGCTGCTGGAACCGCGCGGCCGCGGTGCGTGCCTCGGCCGCCTTCCGCCGAGCCTCCGGAATGGGGTTGTCGGGCACGAGGGACCTCCTACTCGGAGCCTACCAGAAGGAGGGGGACTAGGGCGCCGCGGGCTCAGGGGCGGTATCCGCCCCAGCCCTGGACGCCTCGGGCTCGCCGGTCCCGTTGGGGCCCGCGGCCAACTCGACAGGCACCACTGTGACCGGGCTCCGACTCGGATTCTCCGACAGGTCCATGAGCCAGGTCTCCAGCTTCTCGGCCCGCTCGGCGATCCCGCTCAGGGCCTTGAGCACCCGGGTCACCACCTTGCGGAACTCCTGGTCGATGGACGGGGCGGAGGTGGCCCCTCCCTTCGGCTTGGCCGGCCGCTTCGGAGCCTTGGGTTTGGTCCCCGGCAGCCCGTAAATCGGAGCCGGGCGACCCTTGGCTCCGGGCTTCTTCGAGACGCCAAGCGCCCGGAGCTTCCGTTGCTTGACCAGCTCCCCGACCATCTGGCGTACCCGGGAGGGAGAGAGCCGGAGGGCCTTGGCCGCGGCAGCCACGGTGAACGGAGTGCGGGCCAGAGTCAGAAGCCGATGGGGCGGGTGGGATTGCGTCATAGCGAAAGTCTAGCCCCGGCGCCGGGGATTACGCAAGTGGGGTGCCGACGAAGCGCCGGCACCCCCGCTCAAAAATCCCCCTGGTGCAATTCCTTCGGCAGATGGCCCAGCAGGTAGCGGGTGTCGTCCCCGATGTGGTCCTCGGAATGGGTATCCACGTCCTCCGGATCCTCCC
>Ga0209521_10004846_pt1 | contig 10688 bp, 10 predicted proteins | sample Rifsed19ft4_FD_184016 | JGI IMG/M metagenome (GOLD analysis project Ga0209521, IMG submission 184016) | Soil microbial communities from Rifle, Colorado, USA - sediment 19ft 4 (version 2) | ecosystem: Environmental > Terrestrial > Deep subsurface > Rock core/Sediment | place: Rifle, Colorado... | reverse complement strand
GGATGACCCGCTCCATTTCCTCGTGCGATGCCATGAATTTGGCCCCTCCGGCCGAGACGACCCGCTCCTCGAAGATGGTGCTTCCCAGGTCGTTGACGCCGTAGTGGAGGGCGATCTGCGCGACCTTTGGCCCCTGCGTGAGCCACGAGGCCTGGATGTTGTCGAAATTATCGAGCATCAGCCGGGCCACGGCCACGGTCCGGAGATAATCGAAAGCCGAGGCCCGCTTCCCATTGAGCTCGGTCCCGTCCGGCTGGAAGTTCCACGCCACGAAAGCGGTGAATCCGCCGGTCTCGTCCTGCAGGGCCCGGAGGCGCAGGAGATGCTCCACGCGCTGCGCAGCCGTTTCCACTGACCCGAACATCATCGTGGCGCTCGACGGAAGCCCGACCTGGTGCGCCGTCCGAATGCAGTCGAGCCACTCCGCCGCCGTGTCCTTGAGCGGCGAGATGGCCTGGCGCACGTCGTCAACGAGGATTTCCGCGCCGCCGCCCGGGATCGAGCCGAGACCGGCCGCCTGCAGGCGCAGCAGGGTGTCGCGCAACGACAGCCGGGAGATCTTTGCCAGATAAATAAGCTCCGCAGGCGAGAGGCCATGGATGTGGACCGGGAAGCGCGCCCTGATGGCCCGAAAGCTGTCTTCGTAGTAATCGATCTTGAGGGCCGGGTTCAGACCGCCCTGGAAGAGAACCTCGGTGCCGCCGTGATCCACGAGTTCCTGGACCTTCTCGAAGATCTCCTCCCGCGACAGCACGTAGCCCTCGTGGTGGCCGGGCAATCGGTAAAAAGCGCAGAAGGAGCACTTGACCCAGCAGACGTTGGTGTAGTTGATGATCCGGCCGATGACGTAGGTCACCTCGGGCTCCGGGTGCTTCCGCCGCCGGACGGTATCGGCCAGGAAGGCCACCCACGGCAGATCGGTCACGCGGAAAAGAGCCTGGCCATCGTCACGGCTGAGCCGCTCACCGGCCAGGACCTTGGCCTCGATCCCCTTGAGCGGTGCGGCCCCGTTTCCCGACATCAGCACCTCGCCGACACGATCTTGAGGTTCATGGGTCCGACGGCCGACGGCTGCCTGCTGACGGCTGACTGCCCTGCGATGACGTTGTACAGCGCGTCCCGCTCGACCGGAACGCGCCCCGCCTCGGTGATCAGGCCCAGCAGGTCCTCATGGCTCAGGGCCTGGCGATGGGACGTCGTCCCCAGGGCATGCGTGATCTCGTAGTGATTCACGGTCCCGTCCAGGTCGTCCGCCCCGTACCAGAGGGCCAGCTGGGCGACCTGCGGCGTGATCATGATCCAGAAGGCCTTGATGTGGGGGAAGTTATCCAGGAGAAGACGGGCGATGGCGATCTCCCTCAGATTCTGCTGGCCCGTGGTGACCGGGATGTGCGTGAGCTCGGTCCGGGCCGGGTCGAAGGCCAACGGGACAAAGCACTGGAACCCCTTGGTCTCGTCCTGGAGGTCCCGGATGTGGAGGAGGTGCTTGACCTTTTCCTCGACGGTTTCGATGTGGCCGTAGAGCATCGTGGCGTTCGACTTGAGCCCCGCCCGGTGAACTTCTCGGGCCACGTCAAACCATCCCTCGTTGTCCAGCTTGGCGCGAAAGAGTTCTTCGTGCACCCGGTCGCTGAAGACTTCCGCCCCGCCGCCGGGCACGCACGCCAGACCCGCCCTCCTGAGGTCTTCCAGGACATCCCGGAGGGGCTTCTTGGCGGCGCGGGCGATCTGGGCAAGCTCGATCATGGTGAAGGCCTTGATCTGCGCCTCGGGACGGGCCGCGTGGACCGCCCGGAGGATATCCACATAATACTGGTACGGGAGCTTCGGGTTGATCCCGGCGACCATGTGGATTTCGCGGATCACCTGATCGCGGTATCCGTCCAGCCGCGCCACGATGTCCTCCGGGCTGAGCACGTAGCCCCGGGGGTCTCCGGGCGGCGCGTAGAAGGAGCAGAACTTACAGAGCTTATTGCAGATGTTGGTGTAGTTGATGTGGAGGTTCCGCACGTAGTAGGTCGCGTCGCCGTTCATGCGCTGCCGGATCCTGTTGGCCAAGGCGCCGACGGCGGTGAGATCGGGGGTCCGGTACAGGCGCAGCCCGTCCGCATAGGTCAGGCGTTCGCCTCGTTCGACCTTCTCGGAGAGATCACCGAGCCCCGCCCGGGTGTACAGCGCTTCCACTCTGACCCTCATCTCATGAGTCACCGCTCACGGAGCGGATGCGACGATTCCTCCTCGCCGTGAACTGTGAACGGTGAACCGTGAACGATCTCACTCGCCGAGAACCTGGAACTGGATGCTCCGCTCCTGCGGACCGTCGAGCTCCGCGAAGATGATGCTCTGCCACCGACCCAGGATTACCTCTCCGGCGCGCACGGGAAGGGCCAGGGTCCGGCCCATGAACATGGCCCGCAGGTGCGAGTCGGCATTGCTCCGCGTGCAGTCGGAATACTGAGGATCGTTGTGCCGATAGTAGGCTGTATCCTCGACGAGGCTCGTCAGGATTTTCTTCATGTCCTCGATCAGGGCGGCTTGAAACTCGTTGATGAACAGAGCCGCCGTCGTATGCAGGGTATTCAGGAGGACGATTCCGTTGCGAATCGCATGCCTGCTCAGGAGCTCGCGCACGGTCTGGGTGATATCCAGAAACTGCAGGCGCTCCTTCGTCTCGAGCAAGATGGTCTCGTACGCAATCCTCACCGACTTCTCCTTCTGGCGCGATGGTCTGCGTCATCCGATGCGACGCATGCTCAGACCGAGGTAGACAATCACTGCTCCCACGATCGTCGCCGCAAGGCTCCACCGTTGCAGACGCTGCAGGAGCTCTCCCTGTGTCGCGGACGATTCCGGGCCGGCCCCCCCTCCCTCGAGCGACAGCCCCCGCAGCAGCTTCGGACCGAGGGCGAAGAACTGATAACTACTGATCATGATCAGGACGAACACGAGCAGGAGCTTCAGTGCGACCACGCCGAACAGGCGCGTCACGTATTCCGCTCCCAGCATCTCCTTCAGTGAGGTCAGCGCCACGGCCCCGGTGAGGACCAGCACCCCCAGGCTCGCTAGGCTCACCGGATGGAAGATGCGGATGACACCGGCCACAAGGCGCAGGCTCTCCTCATCGAGGCCCCGCCGGCGAATGACCGGGATCAGGACCGCCCCCAGGAATGCGGTCCCCCCCAGATACACGGCAACGGCCATGGTATGGAGGAATGCGAGCACCACGTTGGGCCCGCCCGGGGGACGCCGACCCTCCGGCAGATCCGGTCTCCACTCCTCCACGTCCCCACGGAGAAGTTAACCGGGGAGTTTAGCCGGTTTCGTCCCTCCCGTCAACGTGTATCTTCGTCCCTCATAGGGACCGGGGTCGCAGCTTGTGGATAAACACGCGCACCAGACGCGCGATCTCCTCCGGTTGATCCTCGGGGAGGAAGTGTCCGGCGTCCTCGATGACCACCAGCCGGGCACCGGCAAGGCGATCCGCCAGCTGCTGCCCGTACTTGGCGTCCTGATACACATCGGCCTCCCCCCAGAGGATGAGCACGGGCAGGGCGAGCTGCTCGATCTCGCCGGCCCGGATCAGGAGATCCCGATTGTTCAAGGCCCGGGCGCATCGGAGGTAGGCTCGCCTGCCCTCCACCCCGTCGAAGGGGCGGACGTATTCTTCCACGAGCGAGTCGGTGACCCGGTCCTGGTGGACGATGCCGCGCAGCAGCGCCTTGCGAAAACCCTTGCGCAGGTCGATCCGCTCGATGATGGTGTCCCAGGCCGGGTCCTTCAGGCGATCGATCTCGGGTCCCGGCCATGAATCGTAGGCGACCGTATCGATCAGGACGAGACGCTTGACCAGCTCGGGTCGTTCCAGGGCGAGGAGCTGCGCCACCCCGCCGCCGATGTCGTGCCCCGCCACCGTCGCGTGGGTGAGTCCCGCCCGCATCATGAACTCCGCCACGTACCCGGCCTGCGCCCGGACCGAGAGGTCCGCCTTGGGCGCCTTGTCGGAGTCGCCGTAGCCGAGGAGATCCAGGGCGCAGACGGCGCAGTCCTGGGCGAGGAGCGGGATCACGTGTCGCCACAGATGCGTGGAGGTGGGAATCCCGTGGAGCAGCAGGATCGGCTCACCCCGCCCCTGGCGCACACAGGCGATCTCCCCCGCGGTGATGGCCACGCGTGCTTTGTCCATGTGCTGCTCCTGTCGAGCCCGCGGTCCGTGGCGAGGGTGCGCCGCCGGACGGCGCCTCCAATCACTTCCTCCCCGGCGCGAGCCCCATACTATAGGCAAAGATGCCGCGGGCCACAAGACCCATTTCCCTGCTCAGCCGAAGCGGCCGATGATGATCAAACCGGCCGCAACGAGGGCCGAGGCCACGAGCTTCTGCCGGACACCTCCTTCCTGCAACCGCCAGGCCCCCAGCAGGACGCCAAAGATGACGTTTACCTCGCGCGCCGCGACCACGTAGCCCACATTGGCGAGCGTCATGGCGGTCAGGACCAACCCGTACGACAGGTTTTGAAATCCCCCCGCAACCAGGGCACGCCCGCGGTGGCGCGGGAGATCGACGAGGATTTTCCGGCCCCGGCTGATGAGGAGCCACGGCGCCAGGAGGAGAAAGCTCGTGAGATGGAAGTACACGACGAAGGGAAGGGGGTGCACGATGGCGACGCCCAACTTGTCCACGGTCGAGTAGATTGCAATGGTCACCCCGGTGCACAGCGCCCGCGGCACGTGGGCTCCCCGGAGGAGGCCGAGGCCCCCACCCGGGGACTGGTGCAGGAACAGGAGCCCCAGTACGATGCTCCCGATCCCCACGAGTCCCAGGGCGGACGGCCGCTCCCCGATCACCAGGGCCGCCAAGCCCACCACGAGAAGCGCGCCGGAGCCGCGGGCGAGTGGATAGACGAGGGACAGCTCCCCCCGGTTATAGGCCTGGGCGAGCGAGACATAATAGAGGGCGTGGATCACCCCGGAGCCCACGATGTAACCCCAGCCCTGTCGGGGTAGGGCCGGCCACGGACCGAGGATGAGGACCGGCAGAAACAGGAGACCCCCCGCCCCCAGCATCCACCAGAGGAACAGCAGCTTGTCCTCGCTCTGTTTCGCGAACATGTTCCAGGTGGCGTGGAAGAAGGCCGAGGCCACGACGAGGGCGAGGGCCAGCGAGCTCACGATGCCCCCCGCGTCAGGAGCATCGCCGCGACGACGCCGGCCACCATGCCGGCCATGGCGTTCCTCGTCCAGGCCGCCACCGCGATCGTGAGACCCCACGCGACGACCCGAAGACCCGGGATCGGGAACCCGGGGGGGGACAGGGTGCCCGCGGTGAGCCCGAACCACACGAAACTGGCGATGACGGAAAAGGAGACGAACTGAAACCACCGGATCATCCGGCGCGAAAGCCGGACACGATGGGCCAGGAGGAGCGGGACAACCCGCAACACGTACGTGCCGAGCCCCATCCCTAGGATGATGGCGACGCGCTCTCCCACCATGCCTCCAGCCCCATCGCTCCCGTGGAGACCACGACGGCCGTCAGAATGAGCCCCCAGCCCCGGACGAGCGTCTCCACCAGCGGGGTGGCGCAAAAGGCCGCCACCACCACGAGGATCGACCGCCCCTCCCGGAGCTCAGACGCGAGCAGGGCGGTCAGATATGCCGGGAAGATGAACTGAATCGCCTCCCCGAAGCCCTCCGGGATGCGGACCCCGAAGTGGTACCCCGCCGCCGTTCCGATCAGATAGCAGGTGTAGCTCGGGATCGCCACCCCGAGGAAATAGCCGAAGTTGTCGGGCGCGGATTTGCGCTGAAAGCGGAGGAACGACAGGGCGAAGGTGCTGAGACTGATGAATTGAGCGCCTGCGGTCAGCGCCGCCTTCCGCACGCGCGTGAAGTGCGGGAGCAGGGCGAAGCTGAGAACGGCAAACCGGAGGTTGATGAAGATGGTCCCCAGGAGGATCTGCACCGCCTGCCCGCCGAGAGGAAGCAGCTCGATGGCAGGAAACTGCGCCGGGGCGGCGAAGACCACGGCGGACATCAGCAGTGCCTCGCCCGAGGTGAGTCCCCGCGCGTGGGCCGCGAGCCCGAAGGCGAACATGATGGCGAAGAAACTGACGCACACCGGGACCGCCGCCCGCGCGCCTGCCCGGAACGTCGCCCACCCCTCACGGTCCATCAGCACCCACCTAGCGACCGCGACCCACACCGGGAGCGGCGGTCAACGGACACCGCACCGCAGGACGAGTCGGCGCTCCACCATCGGACAACGCCCCGGCGGAAGCACGGATGCCCCTGACAAGAAACGGGCATCACCGCCATCGTGATGCCCGGCACACTTGCCAGGAAGCTACGAACAATACTCCTCGCCCACGGCCTTCGCCACTGCCGCGGCGCCGTCGCAAACCATCCCCTGCTGCCGATAGAGGACCGCAAGGCTCCCGTGGGAGACCGGTCTCGGGCGGCAGTCGAACACCGCTGCGAACTCCTGCGCCGTCGCCTCCGCGACCATCTCGACCGGCACCGTCCGCCCGAGGAGGGCGGCGATGGACGTCATCCGCACCCCGCTCAGGCCGCAGGGGACGACCAGATCGAAGAAGCGGAGATCAGTATTCACATTCAGGGCAAAGCCGTGCCGGCTCACCCACCGGGTCACATGCACGCCGATGGAGGCGATCTTGGCCTCCCCGACCCACACCCCGGTCTGTCCGGCACTTCGCTCTCCGTGAATACCGTACCGATGCAGGGTCCGCATCAGCACCTCTTCAAGCCTTCGCATGTAGTGGTGGAGGTCCTTCCCGTGCCGCGTGAGGTCAAGAATAGGGTACCCGACGAGCTGTCCGGGCCCGTGAAACGTGACATCGCCTCCCCGCTCAGTCTCCCACACTTCGATGCCCTGGGCTCGCAGGAGATCCTCGTCTGCGAGGAGATGCCCCCGTTTCGCTCCCCGTCCCAGCGTGATCACCGGCGGATGCTCTACGAGGAGAAGGCAATCCTCCACCAGCCCCTGTGTCCGCGCAGACGCCCAATTCCGCTGTAACGCGAGGACCTCGCCGTATCCCGCTCGACCGAGCCATTCCACGATACATTCGACCTTGGACCTTGGACCTTGGACCTTGGACATCGGACCTCCCTTACATATGGATCGGGCGGCCGAGGGCGGCCAGACATGCCTCGCCGACCGTCTCGGAGAGGGTCGGATGGGCGTGGACCGATCGATGGACATCCTCCAGCGTGGCCTCCAGCGTGCGCGCCAAGGTGGCCTCCGCGATCATCTCGGTCGCCTCGGGACCGATGATGTGCAGTCCGAGGACCTCGCCGTACTCGGCCTCCGCCACGACCTTGACGAAACCCTCGGTGTCGCCGAGCGCCACTGCCTTGCCGCTCGCCTGCAGGGAAAACCGTCCCACCTTGACCTGCAGGCCCTTCTCCTTGGCCTGCTCCTCGGTCAAGCCGACACTGGCCACCTGCGGCGAGCAGTACGTGCAGTTCGGGATCTTCAGGGGATCCGTCCGGCGGACGTCCTGCCCCGCCATCCCCTCCACCGCGACGATCGCCTCGGCCATGGCCCTGTGGGCCAGGAGCGGCCCGGCGACCACATCGCCAATGGCATAGATGCCTGTCCCCGATGTTTCCAGTCGGTCGTTGACCGCGATGAAGCCGCCCCGGTCCAGCTTGACCCCGGCTTCCGCCAACCCCAAGCCCTCGCTGTTTGGAGCCCGGCCGATCGCGACGAGCACGACGTCGCCCGTCACCGCTTCCCGCTTCCCGTCGTGGGATACCTGCACCTTGACCTCTTCCCCTGCGACAGAGATCTCCTCGACCTTGGTCCCCGTGCGAATTGTCACCCCGCGCTTGGCGAAGATCTTTTCGAGGAAGCGCGAGATCTCGGCATCCTCGACCGGCAGGAGCCGCGGCAGCATCTCGATGAGCGTCACCCCGGAGCCGTACGCGTTGTAGACGTCGGCAAACTCTACGCCGACCGCGCCAGCGCCGATGATGAGCAACGACCGCGGCACGGCGGGCAGGCTCAGGGCCTCGGTGCTGGTGATCACGCGCGTGCCGTCGATGGGCACTCCGGGCAGCTCCCGCGGTCGAGAACCGGTCGCGAGGAGGATCCGCGCCGCCGAGAGCTCGGTCACCTGCCCGTTTCTTGTTACCCGGACACGGCCCGTGCCGGCGAGCAGTCCCTCTCCCGGTACCACCGTGACCCGGTTTTTCTTCATCAGATACTCGACGCCCTTGGAGAGCTTCCGGGCCGCCTGCTCGCTTCGCCTGACGGCCGCCGAGAAATCGATCCGGAGGTTATCGAAGCTGAAGCCGAACTCCTCCCCCCGACGCAGGAGCGCAATCACCTCGGCGTTGCGGAGGAGCGCCTTGGTCGGGATGCAGCCCCAGTTGAGGCAGACCCCTCCCAACCGGTCCCGCTCGACGATGGCAACCTTCATCCCCAATTGGGCCGCCCGGATGGCGCCGACGTAGCCGCCGGGGCCGCTCCCGATCACGATGAGGTCATACTGCTCCGGCATGTCGTCCCCCTTTCACCGCGCTGGACAATCAACACGTTTCGGAGGGATGGCGCGTCAGCTCACCAGGTGGAAGGGTTGCTCGAGGAAGATTTTCAATCGATGGAGGAACCGGGCGGCCACCGCGCCATCGAGGACCCGGTGATCTGCGGAGAGCGTCACGCGCATCCGGTCGGACACCCGCACCGCGCCATCCAGGACGACGGGCCGTTGGACGACCGAGCCCACGGCCAGGACGGCCGCCTCGGGCGGGTTGATGACGGCGACGAATTCGTCCACGTCAAACATCCCCAGGTTGCTGATCGTGAACGTGCCCGGCGTAAAGTCCTCCGGCCGCATCCGTCCCGTCCGGGCGCGTTCGACCAGCCCCTTGGCCTCGCGCGCGATCTGGGTCAGGGATTTTCCGCCGCAGTCGGGGATGACGGGCGTCACCAGGCCCTGGTCCAGGGCCACGGCGATGCCGATGTTGATCTGCCTGTAGACGCGGAGCCTCCCCTCGGCAAACGAGGCGTTCACCTCGGGAAACTCCAGGAGGGTTTTGGCCGCCGCCTTCACCACCATGTCCGTGACCGAGACCTTCGCCCCATCCCCGAACGTGACGTTGAGTCCCTGCCGGAGCTTCAAGGCCTCGGTCATGTCGATCTCCGAGGTCACATAGAAGTGCGGCGCCACCCGCTTGCTCTCGGCCATCCGACGGGCGATGGTCTGTCGAATCCGAGAAAGCTCCCGTTCCTCATACGGGATCTCCTGAGCCGCGACCGCAGGGACAGGTGCCCCGGAGGCCGGAGCCGGATGGGGGACCTCGGCGGGCCGCTTGGCGACGAAGGCCTCGACGTCCTCCTTGATGATCCGGCCTCCCGGGCCCGTGCCCCGGACCTGCCGGAGATCGACCCCCTGCTCCTGGGCAATCCGTCGGGCGACGGGCGAGGCCGCAATGCGCTCCCCCCCTTCTGCGACGGGGACTGCCCCGGCCCTGGCCTTCGGTGCCTCGACCACCGCCGGAGCCGCCGTGCCCCGCAGGGGCGCCTTCTCGTCCACGTCGGGGATGGCCTCATCCCGGTCCGCGATGATGGCGACGACCCGCCCCACCGGCACCGTCTGTCCCTCAGGGACCAGGATCTTTCGCAGGACGCCGGAGTGGTAGGCTTCGACCTCCACCGTCACCTTCGTGGTCTCCACGTCGGCGATGATCTCGCCGCGCTGGATCTCATCCCCCTCCTGCTTCCGCCAACGGACGATGGTCCCCTCGGTCATGTCGTAGCCCATCTTGGGCATGACGACTTCGGTTACCATCTCGCTCTCCCCTCCCCGATCACTCGTTGCTCGTCACTCGCGGCTGGCCCCTCATGCTTTCCCCAGAACCTCTTTCACCGCCGTCAGGACCCGCCGCGCATCCGGAATCGCCGCCTGCTCGAGATTCTTGGCATAGGGCATCGGGACCTCCACCGCCGCCACCCGCTGGATGGGGGCGTCCAGGTCATCGAATGCTTCCTCCTGGATCCGGCTCGCAACCTCGGCCCCGATGCCGTACGAGCGCCAGGCCTCCTCGACCGTGACCGCGCGGTGGGTCTTTCGGACCGACCTGAGCACCGTCGCCATGTCGAGCGGGCGAAGCGTCCGGAGGTCGACGACCTCGGCCTCGATCCCTTCCTGGCTCAAGCGGTCGGCCGCCTCCAGGGCGACCAGCGTCATCCGCGAGTAGGCGACGACCGTCACATCTTTCCCTTCGCGCTTGACCTCGGCCTTCCCTAACGGAACGAGATGCTCCCCCTCCGGCACCTCCCCCCGGACCCGATAGAGCAACGCGTGCTCGATGAAGACGACCGGGTCATCGTCCCGGATGGCGCTCTTGAGCAGCCCCTTGGCATCCGCCGGCGTCGCCGGAGTGACCACCTTGAGCCCCGGGACGTGGGCGAACATTGCCTCGAGGTTCTGCGAATGGGTCGAGGCGAGCTGGGCTCCCGCGCCACCGACCGCGCGGATCACGAGCGGCACCGCCATCTGCCCGCCGAACATGTGCATGACCTTGGCGGCGTGGTTGATAATCTGGTCGGCGGCGAGAAGGGCGAAATTGATCGTCATCAGCTCGGCCACCGGCCGGAGGCCCCCCATGGCGGCGCCGACGGCCGCCCCGGCAATGATGCCCTCGGCGATGGGCGTGTCAAAGACCC
>Ga0209521_10004845_pt1 | contig 10690 bp, 12 predicted proteins | sample Rifsed19ft4_FD_184016 | JGI IMG/M metagenome (GOLD analysis project Ga0209521, IMG submission 184016) | Soil microbial communities from Rifle, Colorado, USA - sediment 19ft 4 (version 2) | ecosystem: Environmental > Terrestrial > Deep subsurface > Rock core/Sediment | place: Rifle, Colorado... | reverse complement strand
GGTACAGTCCCACCCTAGTCGAAGCTTGACCCGGTTAGTCTGTTCATAGAATGACTCGTCGTGCCCTATCAGGGCATTGAGGCTGGGTACTATTCCGCTGAACGCGTAGGGAAGGCCGCACCTCGAGTATTCTGGCAAATTCTCGTCGCCTATGAGCACAATTTCAGCAGTTCTATCTGTCTTGCGCGCGTGGAAGGCTGCAGTTGTTCCTGAGACTCCACATCCGATGACAACGATGCGCTTCGGCATAGAATTGCGCGCTTGGGATGGTCCGATAACGGTTTCCTTGGGGTCCCCCGGGGGCGAGAACGACTAGCGAAAGGTATTAGTTTGGTTCAGAATCCAGTGAACCGTGGAGAGAGTGGCTTGAGGGCCAACATGAACCTTTTCCTGAGGGATGGAAAAGGAATGCTCCTTGCCTATGACCAGGGTTTTGAACACGGCCCGTCAGCAGACTTCAACGACAAGAATATCGACCCGAGCTATGTTCTGGACATCGCAGTCAGGGGCGAATTCACTGGCGTAGTTCTTCACAAGGGGGTTGCCGAGAAATACTACAACGGGAAGGTTCCTCTCATCCTAAAGCTGAACGGGAAAACCAGTCTTCCAAAGGGCGAGCCAATTTCGACGCAGGTCTGCAGCGTCGAACAAGCAATCAGTCTTGGAGCAAAAGGCGTTGGCTATACCATCTACCTTGGGAGTGCTAATGAGAATGTCATGCTTCAGGAGTTTGGGGAGATACAGGAAGAGGCTCATGAAGAGGGCCTTCCTGCAATAGCCTGGATTTATCCGCGGGGCGAGGCGGTCAAGGTTGACACTGCTCCTGAAATTGTTTCGTATGCGGCGAGGGCGGGACTCGAAATTGGGGCTGACGCGGTGAAGATAAAGTACAGCGGGTCGCCTGACACGTTCAGCTGGGCAGTCAAGGCGGCGGGGCTGGCCAAAGTGTTCATGTCGGGAGGGCCGAAAGCACCGACCGACGAAACCTTCCTGTCACAGGTGAAGGGTGCAATGGATGCCGGCGCTACCGGACTTGCTGTGGGGAGAAATGTCTGGCAGCATCAGGACCCGCAAAGGATGGCGGCTGCGCTGAAGGAAATCATATTCAACAGCGGAGAGATTCAGAAAGCGCTACAGCTAGTTGTATCGCAGTAGAGACCTGCTTTGCCTACAAGGACCCTGGCAGACGTCCTCCAAACCGAGGACCAAGGCCTGAGAAAGCTTGTTTCCCTTCTGTCCGAGCTTAGTATGCGGATAGTCGCAGAGATTCCGAGGGCCCTCGGAACTACTGAGGGGGTCAATGTTTACGGGGAGACACAGACCGAGCTCGACGTCTGGTCCAACGAACTACTGACCAAGAAACTGGTCAAAAGCGGGCTCGTCAGCCAAGTGGCCTCAGAGGAAATGGAAAGGACCTTGGAAGGAAATGGCGAGTACGCACTAGTTTTGGACCCATTAGATGGCTCCTCCAACATCAAAACGGACAACTTGGTGGGAACGATTGTAGGCATCTACTACGACGAAAAACTCCCCGCCAAGGGACGAAACTTGCTCTGCTCACTGTACTATCTCTACGGGCCGTACGTCCAGGCCACTGTAGCCACCCGGGAAGGCGTCCACGTTTGCGTTGCCGCGGGAAGGAAAGCCGGGTCCGAGCGATTTCTAACGACCGGAGAGCCTCACCGGCTTCCGGAGAAGGGTTCGGTATACGGGATAGGAGGGATGAAGGAGAAATGGCCGACCGAAGTTCGCGAGTTTGCCGAGAGGCTAGAGAAGAGGAGGCTGAAGCTTCGCTACGGGGGCTCTCTTGTTGGAGACTACAACCAGGTGCTTCACAACGGAGGCTTCTTCTCCTATCCATCCTTGCTGGATGCTCCCAATGGAAAGTATCGATTGCAGTTTGAGTCCAATCCTATTGGTTTCATCACTGAGAAGGCAGGGGGCCGAGCCAGCGACGGAAGACAGAACATTCTCGACATTAAGCCGACCGATATTGCCCAGCGTGTTCCAACCTATCTTGGAAACAGGGACCTTGTTGCTGAGTTTGAGGGCCTTCTCAGGACAGCTGAATCCCCTAGGATGGCATCCTGATAGGGGACTGGGAATATCCGGGAACTAAAGGGTCCTCTGCTCATCGTGAATTTCAAGACCTACATGGAGGCTACTGGGAAGAAGGCCGTCGAGCTTGCGAAGATCGTGGAAGCGGTTGCCAGAGAGCGGGGGATCACCATCGCGGTAGCGCCACAGTTCACGGACCTGAAGACGGTTTCCGAGGCAACAGGCGTTCCGGTGTTCAGCCAGCACATCGACCCCATCAGGCCAGGCGCCTCAACCGGACACATTCTGCCAGAAGCAGTGAAAGCTTCTGGAGCCGTTGGTACTATTTTGAACCACTCTGAAAGACGCATCAAGATATCGGAAATCGAAGAATCGGTCGAAATGGCGAAGACATCAGATCTTATTGCTTTAGTGTGCGCCAACACTGCAGGTGTAAGTGCCGCGGTTGCAGCCCTCGACCCTCACATGATAGCTGTGGAGCCACCTGAACTGATCGGGACCGGAGTTGCCGTGTCCAAGGCGAAGCCCGAGCTAATCACCTACACGGTCAAGAGAATTCATACGGTCAACCCGCACGTCCGCATTCTCTGCGGAGCAGGCGTCAGCACACCAGAAGACGTTGCGAAGGCCATTCAACTCGGCACCGAAGGAGTCCTATTGGCCAGCAGCGTCGTCAAGAGCAAAGACCCGCGAAAACTGCTGAGCGAGATGGCTGACGCGGCCCTCGAAGCCACTCACTGAGTCCGTTCTTTCTCGAACCTTCCCGGGGACAAAGATTGATTAAAACACCAGAGCCGGGTCAGAGTATGACCCGGGTTCGGATTCTCTCGTATGGATCTGCCCTCACGACGTACATACTCATCGTTATCGGTGGTTACGTCAGTGCTACGGGCTCGGGACTTGCATGTCCAGATTGGCCCCTCTGCCAGGGCCAGGCCATACCGCCCCTCGAAGGTGCCGTCCTAATCGAATACACTCATAGAGTGTTTGCGCTAGTTGTCACAGCCTTCGTTCTCTCGACTATGGTCTATGTGCTGATGAACCTTAGAGGTGAACGCGTCGTGGTAGCGCTGTCAACCGGCAGTTTTCTCCTACTTGTGGCTCAGGTTATCCTTGGAATGGTGACTGTCAGAACAGAGCTGAACCCCTTCGTGTCAACCGCTCACCTAGCCTTGGCATCAGGGATCTTTGCACTAGTCCTAGTAAACGCAATAACAGTCAGAAGCCTGATGCTAGACCAGAGACGCCTTACATCATAGATTGGGACCGAGAAACTCCGCAGAATAACCAGAAATAGAATCAGTGCACAACCTTTTAAAAACGCCTCGGCTTCGAAGTTGAAAACTAGGGAACTAAATGGCTGTTTCCAACACAGCAGACCTCTTCAATCAATTGTTCAACACCTTCACAACGCTCGCAATCATTGTCGGTGTCGTGGTTCTTGGTCTAATGGCTTTCTTGGTAGTGCGGTTCAGGGCGAAAGCCTCGTCTCCAGAGCCGGAAGACACTCCAACACTCGGCCGTATTCCCCAAGCAAGGGGGCACCTCAAGACCGTGATTATTTCCTTGACACTCTCATCAATCGTGCTCGGCGTCCTAATATTCGGAACGCTATCCGCTACAACTCAAATCACGACTATTCCAACTGAATGTGCGGAGGTCCCTAGCCCTTGTCTGACCATCCGAGTTACAGCCTCCAGGTTCAAGTGGACCTTTACGTATCCTAATGGCTATGTCAACGACACCGTTGTGACCATTCCGACGGGACAGATAGTTATCCTGGAAATAGAGAGTACCGATGTTTTCCATACATTTGGGATAGAAGGATTCAGAATAAAGAAGGACGCAATACCAGGTCTCACCAACAAGATCTGGTTCAGAGCAAATGAGCAAACGTCGGATATCATACGATGCTTTGAACTGTGTGGCGTTGGACACGTTGTAATGACATCAAGGCTTTCGTCGGTATCACCGAGTGCCTTTCAAGGCTTCTGCTCCACCACAGGATGCTAGATAAGGTACAGCAAATATGAGGGTTACAAGCCCCTCCCTGAAGAGGTGGCTCTTCAGCACCAACCACAAAGACGTTGGTATACTCTACACCATAACGTCGCTTGTCTTCTTCTTCATAGCAGGGTCTTTGGCCTTGCTGATGAGGTACCAGCTGAGCGCTCCATTTGGCAGGGTACTGGGTGGGGAGGTCTTCAACACTTTTGTCACGATGCACGGTCTCCTCATGATTCTATGGGTGCTTTCTCCGCTAGCTATCGGACTTGCGAACTATTTCATTCCGCTACAATTGGGGGCACGAGATCTAGCGTTTCCCCGACTGAACGCGCTAAGCTACTGGTTCTATCTTTTCGGAGGATTTGCAATGGTCTTGAGCTTCTTCTTCGGAGGTCCCAACACTGGCTGGACCCTCTATGCACCTCAGAGTGCGTGCACTGACCCGCTTTGCTCACCCCCCGGAATAAACGTGGCCGCTGCGGGACTGATTCTTCTTGTCGGATCGATAACGATGGGGTCTATCAATTTCATCGTTACCATGTTCAAGATGAGAGCCCCTGGCTTGAAACTGAAGTACATGTCGATGTTTCCGTGGGCGATTCTCATCACTGTGTTCATGATGCTCTACGCCTTTCCGTCACTCTTGGCGGGGCTAATACTGCTATACTCCGACCGCTCATTTCCGGGAAGGCTAGCTTACCTCTCTACTGCACAGGGCGGAAACGTTCCGTCCTTGCTTTGGGACAATATCTTCTGGTTCTTCGGTCATCCAGAAGTCTACATCGTTCTCTTTCCGGCCATCGGGGTCGTCGGTGAAATTCTACCAACCTTTACTCGAAGGCCCCTCTACGGTGCCAAGTACATCACGATGTCAATAGTCGTCGCGGCCGTCATCAGCTTCATTGTCTGGGGTCATCACATGTTCATCACCGGCGTCAGTCCCCTGACCACAACGCTGTTTACAGTCACAACGATCGCGGTTTCACTTCCGTTTGACGTGATGACTGTCTCATTCATGGAAACGCTCTTTCGAGCAAAAATCAGACTGAAGGCTCCCGTGCTTTTCGCAATAGGATCGATTGCCCTTTTCGTTATCGGTGGAATAACTGGTGTCTTCTTGGCATCCATCGCTCTCGACCAGCACTTGAGGGGTACCTACTTTGTCGTGGCTCACTTTCACTACATCATGGTTGGCGCCGGAATCCTAGCGCTGATGGGGGGGCTCTACTACTGGTTCCCAAAGATGACCGGTCGAATGTACAACGAAAGGGTTGCCAAGCTTCACTTCGCCTTGTCATTCATCAGTTTCAACGTGCTCTATTTTCCGATGTTCCTGCTGATTGAAATGCCCAGGCGGGTCTACTTCTACCCTCCCGACACTGGTTGGGCTCCTCTGAACGGCCTTGCTACGATTGGGGGATTGGTATTCGGGTTTTCCCAGCTCTTGCTTGTCGCTAATCTGGGTAGAAGTCTAAGAAAGGGTGCGCCAGCAGGGCCAAACCCTTGGGACGGGTGGACCCTAGAATGGGCTGTTCCATCTCCTCCGCCCTTACACGATTTTGAACAGATCCCTGTTATCACGGAGGACGGGGTCGTTCACCTTGCCGGAGGGGAGGGCCATCCGCTAGCTTCTGGAATTGGCGACGGACATTCCATACCTCATTCGTCACACTCTAGCCGTTGGCCCATTGTCGTCGCCTTGGGAGCCTTCGTGTTCCTTCTCGGCCTAACGATGGGAAGTGGGCCGCCGGGGATTCTTCAGTTGACACCTGGCGTGGTTATAGGACTGGTGGGTCTCTACGGGTATGGAAAGGAAAGCTTCATCGTCCATGAGGACGAGAAAGTTGAGAGCTGGCCCTTCAAAGCTATCTCGCGAATGAGGTTCGGAGTGTGGACGTTTCTCGCATCGGAGATTGTCTTCTTTGGCGTATTGCTGAGTGCCTACCTGTTCGTGCGGATAAACTCTGTAGCGTGGCCTCCTCTGGATTACTTTGACATCGAAAAGGGCGCGATAAACACGTTCATCCTGCTTACTAGCAGTCTGACAGCCGTCCTAGCATTGGCATCAGCGAGGGCTGGAGCGAGGAATGGCCTCGTTGCCAGCCTGCTTGGAACTATGGCTCTCGGTGCCTACTTCCTCTACAACAAAGCACTAGAATGGGAGGAGCTCGCCATCGGAGAACATCTTACACCGATGGGTTCAATTTTCGACAATTTCCCTCTGGCAGCGACAAGTTACTACATCACCACGGGAGTGCACGGGGTTCATGTCTTCGCTGGTCTGGCAATGATTGCGTACCTTTTTCCCAGAGTGTTGAAGGGTGCCTATCTTCGGCATCAAAGTGAGACAATTCTCTATTTTGGGCTCTACTGGCACTTTGTGGACATAGTGTGGATTTTCCTGTTCCCGCTATTCTATCTGATTTGAGTGGAGCCGCATGAGCGTCAAAGTCTACGTTGCCGTTTTCGCGGTTCTTGTCAGCGTGACGGGGGTCGAACTCGCGCTCATAGGAATTCCGGGAATTTCAAGGGCCCTGACGATTACCACTCTTATCGGCCTTGCAGGCTTCAAAGCTCTTCTCGTTGCCGCGTTCTTTCAACATCTGAAGGATGAGCCGAGGCCTCTTTCCACCGTACTGTTGGTAGGGCTTGTGATTGTAATGGCGCTCATGTCGATTAGTTTCCTACAGCTCCACCCGCCGCAGTCGTGAGAGTTCGAGTAGCAGCTCAATAGGTCCCACAGTACTCTGCTTCAGATCGCTCATTAAACATTAAACTAGAGAAAGAAGACGGGGATGAGTTGCGACAGACGACTGAAGCGTACGAGCCTAGGTTACTATTACTTCAGCCTTCATGAAAGTGTGGATGGTGCAGTAGTACTTGTAGGTCCCCATGGTCGTGAAAGTGTAGCTGAACTGTTGTCCTTGGGTCCTAGTACCCGAGTCAAAGGTTGGAAGCGTGCCGTTTGCAGTTGAGTTTGTTGTCACGGTGTGTGGTTGTTGACCGTTATTTGTCCATGTTACCTTTGTGTTGACAGCGACAGGAAGCGAGACTGGATTGTAATTGCAGTTTGTTGCGTTGCTGCATGTGTTGAGGGTGGTCTCAAAGATGGAAACCGGGGTGCCAGGAGTCTGAGTGCCAAGGTAGCCTGCGAAGTAGAGCCCAGCGACAACGACAACGACGATGATGACCACGGCCGCGACCATAACCCACATTTTCTTCCCCTTTGGCTGTGGTGCTTCCGCTGGTTTGGGTGCTTGTTCCATTTTCGTTCGCTTTTTATCGCGTGCCGAATCTGTTGCTATAAAGGTTGTTCCCGGACTCTACATACAACTCCCACAGACAAAAGTGAAACGGATTAATAGCGGTGAAGTCCTGACATGAACGAATACGGCCAAGGATCTCACGAAATGTCAGAGCTTCCAACGTCTTTCAAACCTTTGAGGAAACCGATTGAGAAGAAAATCGACGAGACCCTTGAAACCAACTTTGACAGGGACGAAGCAAACCAGATTATCAAGTACATGTTCAAAACGGGCGGAAAGCGTTGTCGGCCTCTGTTGGTCGCGCTTTCAACACAGGCATTAGGCGGCGACTTTGAGGAGTCTCTTGATGCCGCGGCTGCGATTGAGATAATCCACGCTGCAACCCTAGTCTTCGACGACCTCATTGACAAAGACCAGGTTCGGAGAGGTGTCCCGACCATACACATGGCGTTCAGCAATGAGAAGGCGATCACCTCAGGGCTATTCTTGGCCTCCAAAGGAGTCCAGCTCTTGGCTGACTACAAGAATCCGGAGATAATGAGGATGGTCGGGTCCGCTCTAGTAGACATTAGCAAAGGGGAATTGCTGGACATTCTTTCAAACGTCAGCGCCAGCGTGAACGAATACGTCGCCATTGCAGACCTCAAGACAGCCTCGCTCTTTGGGACCGCATCAGGAATTGGGGCCGCAATAGCAGGTGCTCAGGGGAGGGATTTGGTCACAATGCAGAAGTTTGGGCGGTCCTCTGGAATGGCTTTTCAGATCAGAGATGACATACTAGACTTTGGAAACGGCTCCAGCGAGCTGACGATTAGTGGACCGAATATCGTCACTTCGCACCTGCTGCACGAGGCGGCGCGTCCAAACAACCACTCGGGCTTGCTTAACCCCAAGAAAAAAACAAGTAACAGCAAGATGCTAAGAGCCGTTAAAGACGCAGGGTCTCTGGACTTCGCAGAGGAGCGGGCCGAGGAGTACGCGAAAACGGCGAAGGAGACATTGAACAGCGTGAAACGGCTGAGAAACCGTAGGATTCTCGAAGAATACGCCGACTATCTGTGGAAGCGGAAAGACTAGCGCGAAAGAGTACTCTTTAGCTCAAAGTTTTAAAGGCATCAAGCCTCGCCTGCCGAAAACAACGCAGGCTGGTCCACACGTGGTCGCCCAAGGGATTGCAGAGATCTTCTACTACCTGGGCTTCGTCACAGTGTCAACCGTTGGCGTCGTAATACTACTATTCCTCATAATTAGCCCCAGAGACCCCAAGCCTACCCCGGAAAAGAGAGCTGCCTTCGAATCCGGCCAGATCGCGGTCGGTCGAGGAAGGACCCGGTTCATTATCCAGTACTACCCGTACCTTCTGATGTTCGTCGTCTACGATGTTGTCGCAATGTTTCTCTTCGCTTGGGCATTGAACATAAGGTCCCTTGGATTCAACGGAACTTTGCCAGTTGCGGTCTTCCTGGTCGTCCTCATGGTACCCCTTGCCTACGCGCTGCATCTCTCGAAGAGACCGGAAAACTGGTAGGAGCGACGACAACTGGACCCGATTCCCGACCCAATCCAACTGACTATGGCAATCCTGACGAGTCCATTGTTCTTCAAAATAGCCGTCTTTCCAGGACTAACCTCGCTAGCAATAATCGCCGCCTTGGTCACCTGGCTTGACCGGAAAATCACAGCCCGGGTCCAGCTCAGAATAGGACCATCATACGTTAGCCCTGTCGGAGGAATTCTTCAGTCGTTCGCAGACCTCATCAAACTGGCCTTCAAGGAACTCATCATTCCCGCGAAGGCGGACAAGTTCTTCTTCGTAGCCGCTCCAGTAATCGGAATGATTCTTGCCGGAGGCCTTGTCGGACTGATACCTTTTAGTCCCGAAACTCAGATTGCCAACTTGGAAGTTGGGCTTCCAGTATTCCTAGCCTTCCTGACACTGTCCCCAACAATGGTCCTTCTGGCTGGGTGGAGCGCCAACAGCAAGTATCCTTTCATCGGTGGGCTGAGGTCACTTTTCCAGCAGACCGCCTATGAGATCCCGCTCTGGCTATCAGCCATAGGCGTTGTAATGATGGCGGGAACCTTTGACCTGCTCAAGATCGTTGAGGCCCAGTCTACCGGATGGTTCATAATTCCCCAGGCACTGGGAGCGCTCATATTTCTCATAACTATCACAGCCGAAATGGAACGCATACCGTTCGACCTACCAGAGGCAGAGCCTGAGGTAATAATGGGCTGGCAGGCCGAATACACAGGCTTTCTCTTCCTGGCCGCGCAGGGAGCCGGGTTCATCAAGCTATACGTCTTCTCCGCCCTGTTCGCGACAATCTACCTTGGAGGCTTCCTGGGACCCGCTCCCGTACCCGGACTCGTCTGGACCCTCCTAAAGACTACTGTGATAATTGTCCTCATCATACTGCTGAGAGGGTCCTTCGGACGCGTGCGAATAGACCAGCTGTTACGGGCTGGCTGGACACTACTCCTCGGGCTCGCAATTGCCAACATTGCGATTACGTACATAATCATCCAGGGCATACCCTCGATCTGAATCGTCCATGACAGACCTAGCATTCCTCGCGTTCGCTTTCGTAACGGTCATTGCTGCCATTCTTGCCATTGAGGCAAGAGACCTCGTCTACGGAGCCGTCTCGCTGGGTGTCAGTTTCCTGGGCGTGGCTGGGCTGTTCATCCTACTTGACGCATCGTATGTCGCAGCCTTCCAGATCTCCGTATACATCGGCGCCGTAGTGGTCCTGATACTCTTCACAGTGATGCTCGTAGGACCAGCCAAGGGCGACGGACCCATGGAGTTCAAGAAGGCTTCACTCTTCGGCGCGGTGCTCATCTCGCTCATGCTAGGAATGGCGGGAACACTAGCGACCACCACTGCATTTCCAGGCAGAGAGGTGTGTGGCTCAGGCTGCGACCTACAGCTGCTTAGCACAACTCTACTGGTCGACTATGGTATTCAGCTGGAGCTACTCGCGCTAGTCCTTGCGGCAGCGGTGATCGGCGCCCTGACACTCGCAAAAGCCGAGAAGAAGGAATAGAGGAATGGAACCTCTTACCAGCTACTTCGCAGTCTCAGCGATACTGCTTGGGATTGGCATCTATGGACTCGCGACAAGAAGGAGTGCCATCAGGATTCTCTTCGCGGTCGAACTCGTCTACAACGCCGCCAACCTGAACATCATCGCATTCTCTCGACTCAGGGACCCTCCCATTGTGACTGGCCAGGTCCTTGTTTTATTCTCAATAGCGCTTGCCGCAATGGAAGCAGCAGTCGGCCTAGCGATAATCATCCTCGCGTTCCGCATAAACGCCGAGATTGACCTTCGAAAACTAACAAGGCTAAAGGG
>Ga0209521_10004844_pt1 | contig 10690 bp, 6 predicted proteins | sample Rifsed19ft4_FD_184016 | JGI IMG/M metagenome (GOLD analysis project Ga0209521, IMG submission 184016) | Soil microbial communities from Rifle, Colorado, USA - sediment 19ft 4 (version 2) | ecosystem: Environmental > Terrestrial > Deep subsurface > Rock core/Sediment | place: Rifle, Colorado... | reverse complement strand
GCCACCTGTTTTCCATACATCACAGACTTAAAGGCTCCCCGCATGGCAATCTCAGTTTTTCCATATCCAACATCGCCGCAGATGAGCCGGTCCATGGGTCTTTTTGATTCCATGTCTTTTTTAATGTCACGAATCACTTGAATTTGGTCAGGGGTCTCTTCGTAAATAAATTCCGCTTCGAACTCAGTCTGCCAATCAGTGTCATTCGGATAAACAATACCTTCTTTCGCATTCCGCAATGCCTGCACGTGCAGTAGATCGCTTGCAATATCGACAGCAGCGTTTTCTGCCCGCTTTTTTCTGATTTCCCAAGACTTCGACCCGATTTTGTCGAGTCTGGGTCTGTGGTCTGAACTCCCGATGTACTTTTGCACCAGCTCAATCTTGGTGGCAGGGACGTATATTTTCGTCCCCTCATCGTATTCGATTATCAGGTATTCCCTTTTATATCCCTCTTCTTCCAATGTTTCCATACCCAGGAAACGTCCAATACCGTGGGAAATGTGCACTACATAGTCTCTTTTTTTCAGGTCGAGAAAGGAGTCGATTGCCCTGGTCTGGATAGGCTTTTTTATCTCACGACGTAGTTTGTAACGGTGAAAGATTTCGTGGTGTGCAAGGATGGCGATTTGTATATCAGAGAACTGGAATCCTTTGCTCAGATGTCCTATGCGGAGTTCCAGTTGTTTCTTAATTTGTAACAGTTCAGCGCCCCCACCTGACCTTCGCCCTCCCCCTTCCTCCCCCTCAGTGAGGGGGACTGGGGGAGGGAATGTCCCCCGCTGGCGGGGGCTCTGGGGGTGGCAATATTCCCCGCCCATGGTGGGGGGGGTTCGGGGAGGAGGCTGAACTGGTACCTTGCGTAAATCATGAATAATCTCCTGAAACCGTTGTTCCTCCGCGATGTTGTTACAGAAGACTATCGTTCTGGTATGGGTTTCGATTACCGTATTTAATTCCGATGCAATTTCCTGGATATTTTGTGGGAAGTTATCTGCTGATTTTACATGAAATGTATATTCGTTGCTGTTTATTGCTAAAGGCAGTTTTTCTAAAGTTATCTTTACGAATGGGGTGAATTGACTGGAAATATCGTCATAGGTAAACAATCCTTCGCTTGCATTGGCATCAGTCAATATCTTCCCTGCACGATCTTCAATGCTTGCCGGTTCTTTAAGGACGATCCACGTATAATTATTGAGATACGAGACGAGAGACGTTTTCCCGTGTCCTGATTGAAGTGCGTTTGTCTCGTACATCTTATCTACGGAAAGTATCTGGCAACTATCTAATTCCTGTTCGGATTGCTGAGACTCGATGTTAAATCTGCGAATAGATTCGATTTCGTCCCCAAAATACTCGATACGATAGGGGACATCCGAGGCATAAGGGAAAATGTCAACAATGCCGCCGCGTAGGGCATATTCCCCATAATTCTCGACCTGAGACGTCAGTTGATAATGATGTTTCTGTAACCATAAGACGAGTTCTTCCCGTGGATATTCATGATTCCTCTGAAGACACAGGATATTTTTCGTAATAGATTTGGGAGATGGTACGGGCTGTAATAGCGCCTGGATAGGCGCTACAATAATATCGAACTTGTTTCCATCATAGATGTTGCCAAAATGTATTTGATTGAGAATACGAAGTCTTTGTGCCAGTACATCACCCTCATTTTCGTAGTTATTGGTAAAAATATTTTCGCCGGCAGGGAATAATTCGGCGTGCCCGTCCAGAAACGTTTTCAGGTCTTCCACATCCTCTTCAGCCTCTTCAACACTGGGCACAACCAGAAGTATCCTGGGTCGTGCCTTGATTGCCTTTGATTGCTCACTTGCTAGAGCGGCGATGAAGAAACTCGCAGACGATCCCCACAGCCCGTTGACCGTGCAATCATTTCCATCTTGAAGCTGATGGATAATTTTCCTGTATTGCTTATTTGCCTGAAGTAGCTTGATAAAATGTTTCATGAAATTAATATTTAGGATACAGAAAAATGCAGATTAAGAGAATTTAATGGATTGTAAATTAGGCCTTCGGCGACTACACGAATTAAAGATAATCCCTCCCTTGATGGGAGGGGCAAGGGGAGGGTGATTAACTTTTTCAATCACCCCCACCTAACCTCCCCCATCAAGGGGGAGGAACAATAGTTTGAAATTCCTGAACATAAATTAGGCCTACGGCAACTTTATCTGCTACCCGCGAAAGACACTAAAGGTCAAAATTTATTTTTAAATCAGGTTCAGAAATAATATTCTTCCGTGTTTTTTCGCGGATTTCGTGGGCTAAAGTAATTTTGAAAATTCCTGTATGTTTAATTGTAATGCAAAGAGAGAAACAAAATCAAGCAATTTGACAATACCCTTTGTTGTGAATAACTACCAGAGAATTTGTATACGAAAGGCTTGATGAAACAAATCAATCTTGTCTTGACAGGATTTACCGGATGAATAATAGGAACCACAGAGTCTCAGAAGGGCGCTGAGAAAGGCGTAAAATATAAGGGGAAAGGGAGAATCGGGGATTTTTTAAGGATGGGTTAAACTTGCCCTGTTAGATAATTAAGACTGGAGACTTAAATTATCTGGTGATGCAGACAAAACGTAACGCAAATCTTCGGGTTTGCCAGTTATCTAACAGGGTAAGCGCACCCATCGTTTTGCTTAGTTCGAGTAGGTTGGGCGAAGATGAGCGCACCCAACTAAAAGACTATATTTTCCAGTTGTCCAATAGTAAACCCTTAATGCGAGAAAAATGGTTAATGTTGTTAGTAACCAGAACAAGGTTATTAATGATTGCTATGGAGGCAACGAGAATATCTGCATCGGAAATGATAGCTCCTTCTCCCCTGAGTGCTGCGTATATGTCAGCAGCCTTCACAATAACATCGTCAGTGATATGGAGAACAATATTGGCCTTACAAAACAAAATAAAAGCATCAACTTGTCTTTGTGCCTTTTTTGCCTTGAGTCCTTTTAGTATTCATATTGTGCAATATGTGAGATGGTGAAATGGCGATGTTCGCTAAGGTATTCCGACGCCCTTGCCTTAACATAACTATTTCCTTTAAAGAGTTCTGTTAATATATCTGTATCAAGAAGAGATGGTTGATGCATTGGTAAGTTTTAGTCTCTTGAAAAATAGCTTCTGTCAAATGCCAATTTTTCTATATCCTCAATGTCTTTTGGAGAAAGGCCGTCATATACCGTAGAGGCAAGGGAAAGTATATCAAATTTTTCAGCGTGATAGTCTTTAATTATAAGTCTTACTTTCTTATGTTCTGTAATGTTGTGAAGTGGAGATATTGGTTTAAAAACTCCATTTTCATATATTGCTTCAACTGTTTTTGCCATAGCTTTTTCTCCTTTATATTCGTAATTATACGTTTATTGTGTGTTTTGTAAAGGCCAAATTAAGTCCTTTTAGGAAAAAAAGACTTGACAAGCATAGTTAATTCGTGAGTAATATGGAGCAATAGTTCACCGCAAAGACGCAAAGGACGCAAAGAAAAAACTTTAAAAAGGGGAAAGCGGACAGCATTATCCAAGCCAAGCCAAATAAGACCTATTATCAAATGGACAAATCCTCCATTTTTAAAGGAAAGGAGACAGTGAAATATGAGAAATATGCCCTTTTGTATGCTGGTTTTATTGGTACTTTTTGCACTGAGCGGAGTTGGAGTGTCAATACATATTCCATCGGCTGCTGCAGCGCCAACGGTAACAGCCACCATTTCGGTTGGGAGTTATCCCTATGGCGTTGGAGTCAATTCCTCGACAAACCGTATCTATGTGGCAAATGAGGCTAGCGGTACGGTTAGTGTAATAGATGGTGCTACCAATACGGTTCTCTCTACCATTTCGGTTGGGAGTCATCCCTATCTCGTTGGAGTCAATTCCTCGACAAACCGTATTTATGTGGCAAATTATTACAGTAATACGGTTAGTGTAATAGATGGTGCTACCAATACGGTTCTCTCTACCATTCCGGTTGGGAGTTATCCCACTGGCGTTGGAGTCAATTCCTCGACAAACCGTATCTATGTGGCAAATCAAAAAAGCGATACGGTTAGTGTAATAGATGGGGCTGCTAATACGATTCTCTATACCATTTCGGTTGGGAGCGATCCCTATGGAGTTGGAGTCAATTCCTCGACAAACCGTATCTATGTGTCAAATGCTACTAGCGGTACGGTTAGTGTAATAGATGGTGCTACCAATACGGTTCTCTATACCATTTCGGTTGGGAGTAATCCCTATGGAGTTGGAGTCAATTCCTCGACAAACCGTATCTATGTGGCAAAGTTTTATGGCGGCAATGCGGTGAGTGTAATAGATGGCGCTACCAATACGGTTCTCTCTACCATTCCGGTTGGGAGTGACCCCTTGGGCGTTGGAGTCAATTCCTCGACAAACCGTATCTATGTGGGAAATACAAATAGCGGTACGGTTAGTGTAATAGATGGCGCTGCCAATACAGTTATATCTACTGTTACGGTGAATGCTCCCCAGGGTGTTGGAGTCAATTCCTCGACAAACCGTATTTATGTGTCAAATTATAGTTATAGTAATACGGTTAGTGTAATAGAGGATTCTGCATCTTCGCCTCCCACAGTAACCACAAGTTCAGCAACAAACGTGACGTCAAGCTCTGCAACGCTCAACGGCACGGTGAATGCAAATGGCGCTTCAACAACGGCATGGTTCCAGTATGGCACAACGAGTGGGTCTTATAGCAGTACGTCAACCACACAGAGCCTAAACGGTTCGAGCGATACGACGGTAAGCATCGGCATTAGCGGACTGTCATCAAGCACGACCTATTATTACCGCATAGCGGCAACAAGCAGCGCAGGGACGTCGTACGGAAGCGAGTCATCTTTTACTACTTCAGACACCACAGTGCCGGCCGGCTCCCTCAACATCAACAGTGGCGCTTCGTATACCAATTCAACTACAGTAACCCTGAGTCTTTCAGCAACAGATAGTGTAGGAGTAACGGGGTATTATCTTTCTGACAGTTCGACTACACCCTCTGCATCTGCCTCCGGCTGGACGTCTGTAACCTCCACCACGAGTTACAGTGCCAGTGTTTCGTATTCCTTAAGCGGCGGTGAAGGCAGTAAGACCATTTACGCATGGTACAAAGACGCTGCCGGGAACGTATCAAGCACAGCAAACGCCACGATTACCCTGGATACAACAGTACCTACGGTAACCATATCCAGTCCAACATCAAGTTCTACGTATACGGCTACCAGCAGTACGATAAACCTGGGCGGCAGCGCATCAGACAGCTCAAGTGGTATAAGCAGTGTGGCGTGGAGTAATAACAGGGGCGGAAACGGGACTGCCACAGGAACAGCCTCCTGGACGGTTTCCAGCATAAGCTTATCAACTGGAGATAATGTAATAACGGTAACGGCGAAAGACGGGGCAAATAACTCTGGGACAGATACCTTACAGGTAACCTACGGCACAAGTAGTACCGTAAGTGTTCCCACAGTGTCAACAGGTTCAGCCTCAAATGTTACGACAATCTCTGCGACACTCAACGGGACGGTCAATGCAAATGGCGGCACTACAACTGTATGGTTTCAATATGGAACGACTAGTGGTTCCTACGGTAATACATCATCTACACAAACAGTAACAGGTTCGAGTAACACAACCGTAAGCATCGGCATCAGTGGACTATCAACAGGAACAGCATACTATTACCGCATAGCGGCAAGTAATAGTGCAGGCACATCGTATGGAAGTGAATCATCATTTACCACATCAGCGCCAACAGACACCACACCACCGACAGTGAGTTCCACGAGTCCGTCCAGTAATGCAACCGGTGTTGCTATAAGCAGCACAATCACCGCTACATTTAGTGAAGATATGAGTTCATCGACGATTAATACAAGCACTTTTACGCTAAGCAGTAGTAGCGGCAGCAACATCAGTGGAACGGTCTCTTACAGTAACAAGGTGGCAACATTTACTCCTTCAAGCAATCTATCATATTCCACCACGTATACAGCAACAATAACAACAGGAGTAAAGGATTCCAGTGGCAATGCCATGTCATCAAACTATACGTGGAGTTTTGCTGCAGCATCAACTCCTGACACCACAGCGCCAACTAATACCTCAGTAACTATCAATAGCGGTGCTTCGCACACGAATTCCACTATGGTTACCATCAGTCTCTCAGCTACTGATAATACAGGAGTAACGGCTTATTATATCTCCACCACCTCATCCACACCATCATCATCAGCTTCAGGGTGGACATCGGTATCATCAACGACCAGTTACTCAGGGAGCGTTTCATATACCTTAAGCAGTGGTGACGGCAGCAAAACGGTGTATGTATGGTTTAAAGACTCTTCGGGGAATGTATCAAGCTCAGCGAGTGACGATATTACCCTGGACACGACAGCACCAACAATAACCATTACCAGTCCCACGTCCGATTCTACTTACACAGCAACAACGAATACAATAAGTCTCGGTGGCAATGCCTCAGATAGCGCGAGTGGTATAAGCAGTGTGACGTGGAGCAACAGTGCTGGTGTGAGCGGGACTGCAATCGGGACGACAAGCTGGACAATTTCCAGCATAACTTTGTCAAATGGGGACACTACTATAACGGTAACTGCCAAGGACAATGCAGGTAATACAGCCATAGACATGATAACGGTAACATACAAATCCAGTAGTACGAATGTCCCGAAGGTTTCTACAGGTTCTGCAACGAATGTCACGGAAACCTCTGCAACACTGAATGGAACGGTCAATGCCAATGGATTGACGACAACGGCATGGTTTTCCTATGGGACAAACGTGTCGTATACTGGCACATTAAGACAGACGATCAGCGGCTCAAGTGATACGACAATAAGCATTAACATAGGCGGGTTATCTGCTGGAACGAAGTACTCTTATTTCCTCTCGGCGGAGAACAGCGCAGGTTTATCAACGGGAAGTGAGGCATCATTTACAACAAAGACCCTGTCTCCGACTCCCTCACCATCGATAACACCTCCACCAACGCTACCGCCATTGCCGACGCCGCAGGTATCGCCAAGCCCCATACAAGAGGGTATTGTCTTTGGATTTGTGAATGATGAGGATGAGCAGCCGCTAGAAGGGGTAACAGTAACGATAAAGAGGGTTTTGCTGACGGCTGCATTACATGATATATTCGCGTCTTCTGACGAGTTTACTGACATTACGGAGACAGATGAAAATGGATATTATGAGTTCAGTGGACTCGATGCGGGTGAGTACGCCATTACGTATGAGAAAGAAGGTTTTTTAGCCCAAACACAGGATGTAAGCCTTGAAGAAGGCGAGTTAAAAGACCTTGGTACGGTTACGATGGAACAGGTCGTCAATGGTGAGATTTACGGATATGTAGTGAACATCAAGGGTGACCCGATAGAGTTTGTAAAGCTCAAACTCAGGGGGGTAAAGACGAAGGTGACTCAGACTGCATCCTCAGATGCGGATGGATTTTTTGAGTTTGCCGATTTAGAGGCGGACACCTATGTAATCATTGCCAAGAAGAAGAAGTATAGGAATGCACAGCAGAAGGTAAAGCTGGAAGAAGGCGAGTCAACGGAGATTGAGATCGTGATGAAGAAGACGAGCAAACGGGTGATAGAAATGATGGAGGCTAGTCAATAGCAAGAAACCACAGATTACACAGATAAAAGAAGCCACAGAGGGCACCGAAGGCATGGAGGATAGGAAAAACAGGAGGCTGGGAAATTGTAAAAATGAGAGGTTGGGATGGTCATCTTAAAAGACAAGGGGAGTGGGAGAATCAGGGATGTTTTGAGGATGGGTGAATCGCAAGCGCACTCATCGTTCCATGTATCATTCTGGGCTCTAGCGAAGAATCACAGGTATACAACTCGAACTCTGAAGAAATTAGTGTTTGACCTTCTCCTGACGATGGATGTAGAAGGCAAAAATAGCTGCTACAATGACCGTTGCAACTGCGATGGCCGCTACGATTTCCATGTTAGTGCTCCTTATCCTGAGGTGTTATTAAATATGCGATTGCAATCAAAGCAAAAGAGGCAAGTGTAGCTATGGCGCTGGCAATGAGATTAACATCCTTTACCACAAAAGAACCAACTGCTGTAGTGGTGAGCAGATATTTTGCTACATCAAAAAACATACTGCCCAGTGCCTTTCTGCGATCTCGATTCATGTCGCGAATTATATCAGGAAGAAAAAACAAAAACAAGTATTAACAAGAATTACGATAAAATGACACTCCCGGCGGGTTCGGGTTTGCAACCCGAACCCCTGAGTTTAACAGGATGATAGCGTTATGCGCAAACGATGGTGAAATCAGCAGCACAAAACGTGGGGTTCACGTTACAAACGTGAACCCGCAATGCGCCTTAATCGTTCGACTGAGCGCTCACGACGAAGTCCACCCTACTCATGCCGCTTCTCTGCGTCCTTTGCCTCTTTGCGGTTAAAAAAATCCAGTTTGAGGCTGGGTTAAGCGACAGCGAACCCATCATTGTATTTGCTGGATCAATCGTCCTCGCCCCCGACAGTAGCAATCGGGGGGTTTCGGTTCAGGCTACAAGCCTGAACCAGCATAACGAGGGGAAACGGTGGAGATAGAGGCAGGGGGATACTATGTGGTGGCGGGGCTGTCGAAAAGTCGTATGAGCGTATTATAAGTAGGGTAGGGGCTGAAATTCAGCCCCTATCTTTTAGTGTTTCATCAGGTTTTTTAGTAACCGCATCCCGTATCGGGTGTAGTTCTTTACTTCTTCAATGCTTCTGATGTGGATGAGGATGTTGGCAATATAACGTGGGTTCATATATAATGACCTTAATGCCTTTTTGCGCATATCGATGAGTTCGTCCTTAGTCACGTGAAGTGTACCAATGGCAGGGTTGGAGAAATAATTGTGTCCGACGGCCGAGTCCTCCATGATTCCAAAATCTTTGGCAATCTCATAAAATTCCGTTCCTTCATAAGGTATCGCAATGTGTATTTCAGAAAAATTACACCTCAGCTCTTTTGCTAGATTCAAGGTGTCCATAATCATTTCCCTTGTTTCCCACGGAAAACCGATTAAGTAGAAGCCATAGGTTTTGATCCCAAGCTTTTTGCAGAGTTTTACGGCTTCTCGTGCCTGTGCTTGGGTAGTGCCTTTTTTAATCTGTTTCTGGATTTCATCATTTCCGGACTCGATCCCAAACGCCACCAGCCAGCATCCCGCCTTTTTCATCCAGGTGAGTCGTTCTTCGTCGATCGTATTTACCCGGCTGTTGGCTACCCATGCAATGTCAAGCTTACGGTTTATAATTTCATTGCATAATTCGATCACTGATTTTTTATTCATAGTGAAGGTGTCTGCGCGAAAGAAGAAATTCCTTATGTGGTATTTGTTTACGCACTCTTCAAGCTCTGCAACAATGTTACCTACGGATCGCTCCCGTAATTTCATACCGGAAATGAGGGGAGAGAGACAAAATATGCATTGTGAAGGACAGCCCCTGGAGGTCTGGATTGTAGCCTGCGGTTCGCTGGTATCAGGTCTTGTATAAAGGTGGTTTTTCAATAGATCTCTTGCCGGAAATGGGATTTTATCAAGGTTCGTCCAAAAGGATTCCGGTTCTGTTTGGATGATCTGCCCGGTGTGGTACTTGAATAAAATGCCTTTGACTTTATTTAAATCCGATTCCTGCCTTTTAGCGAGGATCAGGTTGTTTATAATTGTTTCAGCCTCACCAACTATAGCGGCATCCATGACGTCGTATACCGCGTCTTTCAGGTCTTCCTTGTTACAGGTGAAAAAGTGTGCGCCTTTTGCAATGGTCAATATATTCGGGTTGAATGACTTCGCAAGGGAAAATGCCTTCATATCGTCTTTGATCGTGGGGGTGGTGATGCTCATTACCAGGAAGTCGGGCTGTATCGTTTTGAGATCATCTTCGAAATGACTCCACAGTTTCCGCTCCGCGGGATAATCGGCAATAAAGGGTGTAACCCCTATCTGCCTCAGCATGGATGCGATGTATCCAAGGTCATTGGGCGGGCGGAGGGATGTGGCGCTGCCTCCATCCACTTCTGCCTGACACCTGTCTTCTCCACGCTGGTAAAGACCTACGGGGGGATTAAATAAAAGGGCTTTTTCTAATTTCATAGCATATATAAAGCAGCATAGCCGCATGAACCAAAGTGAATTTAACCACAAAGACACAAAGAGCATAAAAAAGAATTTGGATTTCTTTGTGTCCTTTGTGACTTTGTGGTTTCTAAAAACTTACGATTTACGAATTGAGACTTCGTCGTGATGGTTCGACAAGCTTACCATGCACGGCACCGCATCCTGAGTCTATCGAAGGGTCAGTCGAACGATTGAAAAAAATCGTAAATCTGAAATCGTAAATCTAAAATTATATTGTCTGTACTGTGTCCCAATCAGTGTACGACGTAAATAAATACAACAGAAGAAATAACCCATAGGCATATATTGATAATCATGGGTTTATCGGTAAACATAATTTCCGTTGGACTGCCGCCTTCTTCTTTTTGATGCACTAAATAAAGATACCGAAAAATACCATAAAGTACAAACGGTATTGTATAGATGAGTTTTGAAGTGCCAAGTTTTTCAACCGTATCTCTTGACATGGTATATAAGGCATAG
>Ga0209521_10004840_pt1 | contig 10694 bp, 16 predicted proteins | sample Rifsed19ft4_FD_184016 | JGI IMG/M metagenome (GOLD analysis project Ga0209521, IMG submission 184016) | Soil microbial communities from Rifle, Colorado, USA - sediment 19ft 4 (version 2) | ecosystem: Environmental > Terrestrial > Deep subsurface > Rock core/Sediment | place: Rifle, Colorado... | reverse complement strand
GTTGGTGGTCGTCTCCATGGCGAAGTCAGAGGCATCAGCGGCCTGGGCGTCGGTGGTGTCGTCGGTGTAGGTGGCCGTCGCATCAACCCACTGCCCGGCGACCCACTGGGAGGGGTCCAGATGGACCCCGACGCCTACGACGGCCGAGCCACCAGAGCGGTTCTGGACCTGCGCGCCACCACAGCCCCACTGCTGGTGAGTCACACGGACGCCGCGCACCGTGTCGGCCTCTTTCAGGAACTGGGTCGCGGCGTCGGTGATGGCGAACTTGTTTGCGGTCAGGGTGCCTTCGACGAGACTGTACTGGAGGCTCATCATGCCCTCCTACAGGATCGGGGCGAAGTTGATTTCGACGACGGGCGTGCTGGTGTTACCAGGAGCGGCACCGCCTGCTGGCGTCTGTGAGACGAAGGCCGTCACCGCAGTTTGAAAGAGCAGCCCGCTCCCAGGGAAGACGACCACGACAGGCTGTGTCCGCGAGGTGGCTGGCGCAACCCCAGCTCGGACGATAGGGATCGTAACGTCCGAGGCGTCCGCTCCAGGGACGGGATTCACCGCGTCCCACAACCGGAGGAACGCATCGGTTGCAGGATCTCGTGGCCGATAGAGGCGAATGGACTTGACGTAGGCCGCGGTGGCGGAGACCGTCTGTTCGGTGTTGTCAGTGAAGACTGTTGCACGAAACAAGGCCATGGCAGTCTCCTCGCATGGCTGGAGGGAGCAGGCCGACGCCGCCGCTCTGACGACGCCGACCTACCCTTCCGCCGGGTTGACGATCTACTACTCCTGCCAGACGATCCACGCCGTCGCGTCGGCCGCGCCGGTCGTGGCGCCGCCCGCCGTCGGGCTGACGAACAGGGAGACGCCTGCGGTCCCGATCTGGGTCGCATCCAGCCCACCCGGCCAGTAGCCGAAGCCATAGGCGGGGGAGTTCGCGGCCACACGGGTCGCCACGGGGACGGTCGTCATGATCAGCGCGAGGTTGGTCGCGCTGGCGTCGCCAGTCGGAACGACGGTGGCCGCCACGGAGCCGAAGATCTTCAGCATCTCACTGGCGGCGGTGTTGTTCCGGACGATCGCGGCGAAGACGCGGGCGTTCGCGTCGGTGGTCACGTTGATGGAGTCCGCAGCGGCGGACATATCGAACCCCTGCACGAAGACGTCCGCGGCGGCGTCGAGACGCTTCATCTCCAGCTTGACGGCGTCGAGCCATCGCTGGGCGGCCTGCGCCACGTTGTTCGCGGTGTCGGCGGTGAGGCGGAGCTGGTTGCCGATCAGGCCTTCAAGGAACGAGGTGATTTCTGCTGGCTGCATGGGAGGAGCCTCCGTCTGTCAGCGTCGGGTCGGCCCGGCCGGAGCCCGATAGTCGCTTAGGAGGTGGAACTACTCAGCCTCCGGTGCGTGCCGGGCGTCGGGGACCATCCCCGCTCCGGTCACCGGAATCACGCGCGCCTTTGTCTTCTCCCCTTCACGGGAGGGCGCGTCGTAGGGGTTGTCACTGGTGGCACGGTCGAGCACTTCGACCGGCTTCTCCGACTGGAGAGGGACGCCGAACTCGGAGTCGTTCGGCTCGCCGAACTGGGGATGGTAGCGCACGGCTACGCGCCGTTGAACGGAGCGAAGGATGACGTCGATCTTCTCGACGGCTCTCTTGCGCCCATGACGCGCTACTACGTCGGGGAGGAGGATGGCGCCGTGGCCCGGTACCTGGTAGACCTGCCCGTCGTACATGAACTCCCAGTCCTCGGCGCGCCGGTTCCAGACCCACGCGAAGCCTCGCGGGGGCGGCATGACGGCGGCCTGTTCGGCGGTGTGGATCTCGTCGGTCTGGGTCATGGGGTTCTCCCGTCGCCGTGACCGGCGACCCGGCACCCGCCGAGCCGCCGGCCCGCGACCTGTACTAGACGATGTGGGCGATTGCGATGGTCGTGTCGATCCCGTCCCAGCGCACGTTCTTGTTCGCCCGGACGCAGTGGAAGTTCTTGAAGCACCGATAGGTCGCCTCGAAGGCGTCCTGGTTCAGCACACGGCTCAGCACCGCGCCGTCCTCGTCGATCCACTCGCCCGCCACGGCCTCGTAGCGTTCGAGGGTGGAGAGGTCGCACCCGAACATGGTCTCGTAGGGGAGCTGGGTGGCGGTGTGGATGGGGATGCCTCCGAAGGCCAAGCGGTCCTGCTTGGCCGCCTTGGTGCCGCCATCCGGGTTGCGGAGGTCGCCACCCATGTAGCGCCGGTCGGCTTCGAGCAGGGTCATGTAGGCGCGCCGGACGCTCTGGTGGCAAACGAGCCGGTTAATGGTCCCCCCGCCGACCTGCGCGGCCACGTCGAGCCCGCGCTGGATCACGTCGAGGGAGAGGGCGCCGACGTTGGCGATCACGCTGGCGCGCCAGAGGGCTTGTGTGGCACGGCTGATGCCGTGGTAGACCTGGACGTAGGTGCCATCGTCGATGGCCGCCAGAAAGCCGTGCGGCGGGTGGTTGAACTCGGTGTTCTCGATGGCGATGGCGGCGTCGTCGCCACCGGCCCGCACGACCCAGTCGTTCGTGTCAACGGAGGCGTCTGCGCCCGCCGTCATAGTGAAGGTCGTGCCGCCTTCGGCGATGGCCGAGATGCGCCGAGTGCCGCCGGCACGGAGGGCGCCGGTCAGCGGGTTGATGAAGACCACCCGGTCATCCACGTTCAGGTAGCGGTTGCCGTGGGTGGCGGTCACGACGCCGTTGGCCGCGACGGCACCGGGGGTGTCCACGGTGACGACGGTCCCAGCGCCTGGGTCGCCGTTGGTGAGGCAGCGGATGCCGCGGCCGTCATGGCCGAGGTAGAACTCGAACTGCATCCGAAGGTCGTTGACGAGCCCGTCCATCTCCAGCCGCATCGCACGGGCGAAGGAGCCCGGGTTGGTGCGGGACAGCTTGATGGCCTGACCGGTGAGCTGGATGCGGCCGTAGACGTAGCGGATGGGGATGCGGACCTGTTCGAGGGTCTGGTTGCCGGCGGTCGGGAGGGTCCCACCCTCGCCAGTCGCCAGGACGCCCCGGTTCCGGTTCAGGTGCGCCGGGTAGACCGCGTTCCGTCCGTCGAAGTTCTCCAGGGGGACGGAGTCCCACATGTTCATCAGGTCGAACTCGTTGACGAGCTGCGTTTCGATGGCTGGCCCGTAGTCGTCCTTCAGGGCGGCGTCGATGGTTCCGAGGTCAGCAGGCACGTGCGTCTCCTAGAGCACTCCGCTCAACCGCTGCCGCAGTCGGTCCTCCGCCTCTCTCATGGTGCGAGGAGGTTGAGCGACGCCGGGTGTTGGGGAAGGAGTGCCGGCGCCGGGAAGACGAGGGGGCAGGGCCGCAGAGCGTCGTTTGACGGCTTCGACAGCGGCGGGACGATCCGCGCCGCCGACTTTGCCGAGGGTTGTCAGGACGGTCTTGAGGTGCTTTCGGACGATGCGCTCGACCGCGATGCCGTGCTGGAAGCGTCGCCAGTCCTCCGGGGACTCCGCGATACTGGCGGAGACCATCTCTTCTACTGCGCTCTTCTCGGCAGCGCCGAGATCGACCTTCGCAGTGGAGAGTTCGGTCGTCATCACCTCACGGGCGTCGGCCGCGATGGCCTGGACCCGGGCGACTTCCATCTTGGCGAGTTCCTGGACGGCTTGATGGACGGCCGGGATGCCGGGGTCGAGTTCGTGGAGGGCCTTCCGGGCGGCGACGCGACGCTTCCCATCGTCGTCGGCGGGCTCCGGCGACGGGGCTTGCTGCGCGGCTTGATGCGCCTGGAAGGCCTGGATGCCGAGCTGGATGAGGCCCGCGGCGTGCTCAGGATCGACGCCGAGGTCTCGCACGGCACGGTAGACTTGGTTCATCTTCTTGAACTTGGCGCCCTTGACGCGGACTTCTCCGCGTTCGTCCACGTCCTCTGCGTCTACGTGCAGGGGGATGGACTCGGGCGACGCCGGCTGGGGCTCCGGCGTAGGAAGAAGGGCAGGGCTGCCGCCGGTCGCTGGCTGCGTACCGGCCTGTACGACGGTCTCTGACATCTTCGACTCCTTGGCGCGACCTGCGCCTTTCAACGGAGAGGCCTGTTTTACCGTCCGGTAAAACACGCCGTGGGGTTGAGGACAGCGGCCCAAAACGAAAACGCCAGATGCGGTGCCGGCACCTGGCGTTTGTCGTCGGCGGCTCTTCCACGCTTGCGCGCGCCGCCCGGGGATCAACCGGGCGTCGGGCCGCTATGCAATTTTCGTGCTAGATGTTAGCGCATGGCGTTATGCCTGTCAAGCCCTCCATGGGGACTGGGCGATGGTGCAGAGGGTGCAGGAGAGGAGTCCAGAGCGGCGGAGTGCCCACCAGGCTGCGCCGGGGAGGAGGCCGCGGAGGACCCGGCGGTCGGCGTCGCCCCAGCCGGCGAGACGGATCTGCCGGTAGCCGACCTCCCGGTGTCGGGCGAGGAGGCTGCGGCGCGTCATGGGCCAGATGGGGACGATCTCATCGAAGCCCTCCGGGTCGTTCTCCACGCCGAAGCGGGTGGGGACGTAGGTCACAACTGTCCGCGCCAGGTAGCCGAGCTTGTGGAGCATCTGACGCTGGCGGGGTGGCTGGAAATGCTCCAGGAGGCCGCCGGTGAAGACGAGGTCGTAGGGCTGGGTGACGACGGGTGACTCCCAGTCCTTGTCGCAGAGGGCGAAGTTCGCGGGAAGGTACAAACGGCCGCAGAGGGCCTGGGCGCGCTGCAACATGGTCAGGTCGGTGTCCCAGGCATCGACCTGATAGCCGTGCAAGGCGAGGAGGGCGGTCGTGATGCCGGCGCCGCAGCCGACCTCGAGGAGACGGGCGGGAGGTGGACAGTGTGTCGTGAGCCACTTGACGACAGGCAGGACACAGGCCCACCAGTCCGCCAACAGCGCCGGGTTGTGACGGTCGTAGAGGTCGAACAGTTCGGGCCAGATGTCCGGCGCGGAGGGGTCTACGGGTGGTGTCCGCGTGTCAACAGGCATCGGATCTCCTTGGGCAGATCGCCCGGTGGCGGGATGTCGTCCAGCACCACCCTGTGGTGTGTCAGCAGCCGAATCCACCAGATCAGGAAGACGTAGTTGAGCCAGGACATGTTCTCTAGGGTGGCGACGGACGTGGACTCCTGCTGCCAGCCCCAACGGCGGTAGGCGCGGCCGAGGAGGTTCAGGGAGACGCAGATGAGAGGGGTGGCGGCGACCATGACGGCGAGGGGCACGGTGGGCCAGAGGATCTTGATGGCGGCGCCGGCGACGAGGAGGTTCTGACCAAAGGTGAGGAGGTAGCGCCCGGTGTCCATGTAGATCAACTCACGGGCGAGGGAGTAGCGCCAGGTCATCCGAGGCCTCGGAGGGTCCACCAGATGGCGGCGGCCGCTGCAAGAAGGATCAGGAGTCGTTCGAGCCAAGGTGTCACGCGTCGAGTCCTCCCATGGCGAGGGCCAACACGAAGGCTGGGAGCGGGACGTGGATGGGGAAGTAGACGAGGGCCCAGACGGCGGTGTAGACGACGAGGCCGAGGGGGGCTGCGCGAGGCGACCAGAGATGGCTGGCGAGGTAGGCCAGCGCACAGAGGGCGGGGATGGGGCCGCATTCCAGGAGGGAGTGCGCCCAGTCGTTGTGGGGGCCGGAGTACCAGATGCGCGTCGTGCGAGGGATGTCGTCCGCGGGGCGGGGCGGTGTGGTGATGACCGGACAGGCGCCCAGGCCGCGGCCCCAGCCATGGGAGGCGCGGACATCCCGCCAGACGGTCTGGAGGGCCTCACGGCGGACACGCCAGGAGGCTGAGTTGGCGCGGATCAGCACGGGTGCGGCGAGCCCGGCGAGCAGTCCCCAGGGGCCGACCAGGGCGACGGCGGCGGCGGGGACGGCCGCGATGGGGGCGGCGAAGGAACGAGAGGCGTAGGCCGCGACGATCAGGATGGGGATGAAGGGGATCATCCACCACTCGTGGAGGGCGGCGGTGAGGACGAGGCCGGCGCCGCAGAGGTAGGAGAGGAGGAAGGGGGACTGGGTGAGGCCGATGACTTCGAGGCCGCGGGCAGGGACCAAGCCGAAGACGTGGGCGCCGAGGCGTTGGAGGATACCCACGCACGCGTTCAGGACAGCCCAGCCCCAGAGGACGACGGCGCCCCACCAGAGGCTGTCTGGTGTCCAGGAACGGGCAGCGGTGAGGTAGAGAACGACCCACGCGAGGACGAGGAGTTGTGTAACTACTTGATTCGATGGAACTTCTATGGGGCGGACGATCTTACGGATGGCGCCGAAGTAGGTCCAGATGGGGACGATGGCGAGCCACGCAAGGCCCATGCCAACCCAGGCAGAGGGGGCGAGGAGGGCGGCGCTGGCGAGGGCCGCGGCGGTGAACCACATCAACCACCAGTCCACTTCGTGAGAGAAGGCGTCGCGGAGCCAGAGAGGGAGGGTCAGCAGCACCAGCAGCGGCACCAGCAGCCAGATCATGGGCACCTCCGACGGGATCAGCGTTCGCCGCGCGCGAGACGCTCGAAGCCTCGCGCCTTCTTTCGTGGGAGGTTCTTCGGCGTGTCGTACTTCGCCGCCCATCGCTTGGCAACCTCGGGATGGCGCGCCCAGAGGAAGCGGCGCTGGGACTCACTTTTGAAGGGCACGGCTACTCCTCTACCAGGCGCCGACGCAGGTAGGGTGATCGCTGGCGGCGCATGATCTCGTCGGTGGTCTCATGCTGCGTCTCGGCGTCGGGGCCGGGCGCGAGCGGCACGGGGCCTGGACGACCGTAGAGGCGATCGAGCAGACGGTCGAAGCCCCGGCGGCGGTAGCGGCCGGTGCCTTCACGGTTGTCGTAGGATGGCGGGTAAGGCTGGTGGGCCATCGTGGTCACCTCACGCCGAGGTAGGTGATGAGTTCGAGTGGGAGTGGGCGGTTCCGCGCGGCGTACTCGGCCGCGTTCTCATCGGCGAGCCGGGCGATCTCTCGGAAGGGACAGTCCATCGCGTGCTCATCGAGTTCGTCGATGTAGGGTGTCGAGAAGCAGTTACAGTAGGGACAGTGGAGGGTCATCAGAACACTCATTAGAACACCTCGTCGGGGCATCCAGCGGTACTGACAAGGCGCCAGTCGCCGGGGCGATCCTGTGACGCGGGCCAGAACTCCCGTGCGAAGGTCTCCACAGGGAAGTCCCGGAACCAGTCCGCGACGCAGTGGTGGCAGTCGGCGAGGACGAGCCAGGCGGCGAGGGCCATGGTTAGACAGGTCACGTCTCTTCCAACACGCCGAAGAGGTTCTCGGCGGCTTGCAGATCTTCCGGTTCAACGATCTTCGTGACGTACCAGCGCCCCTTGATCTTTGTGGCGCCGTAGATCGACGCACGGGATCGCTGGATGTATCGAAGCATCCGACGCGAGGTGAGCCCCCACTCCCGCGCCATCGCTGGCAGCGTCACGCGGTCGTCCACGCGTCTCATCGTTGCCCCGCCGCGAGTCGATCAAACCCCCGCATCTTCGTGCCGGACGCCGCGGCCTTCTGGAAGCGCGCCTTCCCGTACTTCGCGCGGCCGGCGACGGCGCCGGGATCACGGGCACCCCCACGGGCGGCGATCTTCGAGCGGAGTTTGTCGAATCCGAGGTAGGCCATCTCACATCTCCCGCGCCGCACGGGCCTGTCCGACGCAGCGCGCCCGATGGATGTAGGTGTCGCCGGATCGCATCAGGGTGCCGTTCCCGAGGCCACACTGGACGCAGACGATGCGGGCCTGGCGGTGGTTGTCCCACTTCGTCCGCAGCGTGCGCTCTGACGGGGCACTCTTCGCGGTGGAAAGATGACGCCACTCAACGGCCACGGACACTCCCTCCCTCTCCGCTCCCGGGCGCAGGGGCGCGGTGGCCGCTGCGCCCCGCCTGCTCCCCTCGTGGCGCCTGCATCGCCTGTCCCTCCGCCTCGTTTACTCCCTCGCCTTCACTACCGTCGCCGGTCGCGGGGCCGGGGGACTTGAGCGGCGCGCCCTGGCCCTGCATCTGACCGGCCTGGGAGAGCATGAGCGCGTAGGAGTGCGCTTCGATGTGGGTGAGGAGGGCCTGTTGTGTGAGCGGCGCCAGCGTATCGAAACGGTCGCTGATACCAAGGCGGCGGTGGATCTGGAGATGGATGATGTGGTTGTCCAGGGCGTTCTTGACGGTCGGCCAGGGGATGGCGAACGCTTGTTGGACCATGGCGGCGCCGGCGTTCGGGTCCTGCTGCGACATCTCTGCCATGGTCCGCAGCATCGCGTCGTGCTCGAAGAACTTATCGTTCTCCCGCGCCGCCGCCTGCTTGTCGAGGTCGTAGTCCTTCATCACCTCGGGGAAGCCGAGGAGTTCGAGGGCGTGGAAGCGTTCCTGGGGGTCCATGGGGTTCAGCAGGCCGAGACGGATGGCCTGTTCGAGCACGGCGCGCTTCCCGACCTGGGTACGTGGGCGTCCGAGCCCCGCTTCGACCTCGATGCGGAGACCGCCCCGGAGGTCCGCGTTGGAGAACTTCTGCATCGCCCACCGGCCGTTCTCGCCGAGGGCGTCGATGAAACGGTCATCCACGCCGAACTCCTTGAAGATGCCGAGGGCCTTTTGCGCCCAGCGGAGATGGCCGTTCGCCCAGTTCACCAGCATCTCACTGAAGCCCTGCTGGCCGCGTTGTTCGAGGAGTTGGATGGCAGCGTAGGCAGAGACGCGCGCAGGCGCCTCGCCACGGACGACATCGTAGGCGCCCATCGCCGCTTCGATGGAGGCGTCGAGGAGTTGCATGTACTCGATGATGGTGCGGCTGACCTCGTTGCCCTGGAGCCGTTCGGGGCGGGCACCAGACGTGAGCGGGTTGTAGCGGATGACGAGGCCCTGCTCGCCGCTGATCTTGCTGACGTGGGAGCCCTCGGGGAGGAGCCACACGGCGTTCGCCATGCGCCGGACGAAGAGTTGGAGGGCGGCTTGGAGCTTGTTCCGCTCGATCTGGAGGACCGCGGCGTCATCGGCGGGGGTGCGGTAGAACAGTCGCCCAGGGACGAACTCATAACCGATGTGGACCCCCTCCCACATGGGTTGGCCCGTGTCGGCCGTCTTGTACGGGAACTTCCCAGCGTGCATCACGGTCTCCCCGGCGATGACGGAGTGGAGACCTTCTGGGAAGGAGGGGTGTTCGAACCAGAGCTGGCGGACGCGGATGCGCTCATCCTGTCCAGAGCCCCGGCCGGGAAGGAACGAGCCGGTCGAGGCCGTGGCGTAGGCGAGGGACTCCATGAAGTACCGGCCGCGTTCCATCGACGCCCCCGTGCGCGCTGGGAGGGCCGCGACCCTCTCCTCGCCGTAGGCCGCGGCGAGCCAGGAACGTGAGCGCGCGGTCACGCGCATCTTCCAGGGGGAATCTTCGAAGGACGTCGCCTCCAAGTCGGCGTGCATCTCGAAGGGCGGGACGATCTCCGTGTAGACTCGGCCGCGGGGGTAGGGGCGCGACTGGCCGGTGGACTGGAGCGGAGCAGCGCACTGGGGGCAGGTGTCGCCGTGCTCCTCCATCTCCATCGGCGAGCGCGGCGCGGACTGTTCGGAAGGACAGGTCGGACAGCCGTAGAGGGGGATGTCGGTGGTCCCATTACCGACGGGGTCGTAGCCGAGGAGGAGGAACACATTCCCAGTCAGGCAGAGCCAGCGGGCGGCCTCGACGCGGCGGTCGCGGAGGCCGGTCTCCCGGGTGATGACGTCCATGGCACGGGAGGCGACGAACGCCGTGGAGATGTCCTCCTCGGCGTCGGTGCGGGGCCGGTAGTAGAGGTTTGGCTCCTCCCCGGCGAGGAGGGAGACGATGGGGCGTTGGACTTCAGCGAACTTGTTGGTGACAGGGTTCGGGATGGACTTCTTGGCGGCGCGCGGGAGCCACACGCGGTTGCGGAGGTCGTAGTCGATCCACTGGACGCCAAGGTAAAAGAGGATGTTACGGAACATGTCACGGTCGAGGAGCCAGCGGTGGTGCTGGCCCTGGTCGAGGAGGCGGTCGGCGAGGGCGATGATGCCGGACGTGTCCTCGTAGCTCGTGGGGATCGCAAGGGAGGAGGACATGGCGTCAGTCTACCGCGCCCGTGGGGCCGGCGTCAAGCATCTCCGCGAGGACGGCTTCGGGGCCTTCTTGGAAGGCCCGACGGATGGCGGCCTGACGCTCGGGGTCGATGGCGAAGGGGTCGGCGTCGAGGTCGATGTTCTGGACGGCGGCTGTGGTGGCCTCCGGGACTGGGGTAGGACGGTCCACGAGGCGCCGGAGTTCCTCGTACCGTGCCCGCCATTCCGCCTCCCGCGCGGAGACGAGGCGCCAGCGGTCAAGGGCGTCGAGGAGGCGGTCCTGCGCGGTGCGGAGATCCTCACGAAGGATGGACTCTGCACGGCCCCAGATCATGTCTCCCCCCCCTTTCCCCCTCTCCCAGGCGTCTTGGAGCGCCATGCGAAGGGTCGGCCAGTACCATGTGAAACTTCCCCACCCTCGTACCCAGACCGTCGTCCGCCAACTCCGGCCCCTATTCGTCGGCCACCAATAGATCCATACGGGGCTCACGTGCGTCTCCTTGCCGGACAGGCCGGCAGTAGCAGTCGAAGGCTCCAGTGGGGACGGGCGGGGCAGGTCACGAGTAGATCGCCTCCAACTCGTCGTCGCGGAGGGCGTCGGCGAGTTCGACGCCGGTGTCCGCGTCGGCGGCGGTCACGAGTTCCTG
>Ga0209521_10004839_pt1 | contig 10694 bp, 4 predicted proteins | sample Rifsed19ft4_FD_184016 | JGI IMG/M metagenome (GOLD analysis project Ga0209521, IMG submission 184016) | Soil microbial communities from Rifle, Colorado, USA - sediment 19ft 4 (version 2) | ecosystem: Environmental > Terrestrial > Deep subsurface > Rock core/Sediment | place: Rifle, Colorado... | reverse complement strand
GAGCAGGAACATATCGTTCGCCCGCGTGGGAAGCGGCTCGGCGAGGCTTGAAGGCCGGGGCGGGTTGGGCGTGCCCAGGGCCTGCATGAGGATATTGCGGTCGGGGTGCTGTTCGGCCTCGTGCGAGGTGATGACGCCCTGGGCGGCCATGGCCTGCACCCAGGTCTGGTCGGCGGTCAGCCGCTGGATCTTGGCGTCGCGGATGAGGTAGGCGCGGGTGTCGCCCACGTGGACGACGTGGACGCGGTTGTCGGCGAAGACCAGGGCGGTGCAGGTGGTGCCCATGCTGGCGAGGTCGGGGCGCTGCTGGGCGGTCTCGAAGATGCGGTGGCTGGCTTGCTCGAAGGCCTGGTGGAGGATGTCGGTGGGGGAGCCCGCCGGGGCGTCACGGTAGACGCCCACGATGGTGTCCACGGCCAGGCGGCTGGCGACGCCGCCGCCCTGGTGGCCGCCCATGCCGTCAGCCACCACCACCAGGTGTCCCTTGGCCGCGGCTGGACCCTCGCCCCGGAAGTGGCCGTAGCTGTCCTGGTTTTCCTTGCGGCGCAGGCCGATGTCAGAGAGAGCGGCGACCAGCGGCATTGTGGTGGACGCGGCCATGCGCGCAATCGGCTGTGGAACCGTTCACGAAGTCGGCTTCAGGCGCCCCTCCGGGCGCCCGGAATCCCCTGCCTGCTACAAACCCTGGGCTCTCTCCCCTAGAAGATGATTTTCAAGCCCCACTGAATCTCGCGGCCGGGGCGCACCTGAAGGATCTGGCCGAAGAACGGGTTCGGAATGGTGAAGGCGCCGAAGCCGCTCGAGACGAACTGGCCGGACTGGCTGAAGGGCTGCCGGAAGTTCACGTTGTTGAAGAGATTGAAGAACTCGACGCGGAACTGGAGGTTGACCCGCTCGCTCTTGCCCACGTAAGTGTTCTTCAAGAAGGAAAAATCGAAGTTCACCAGCGCGGGCCCCTTGAAGGTGTTGCGGGCCAGCGCCCCCGGCAGGAAGAAAGCGTTCAGCGTCGGGTCGAACGCGCTGGCAGCGCCGGTGCCGGCGCAGACGAAGAAGACGTTGCAGCCGGAGGGCAGGCCGCCGTCAATGGCGCCGCCGGCGTTGTTGTTGTCGGTGGTCACCGCTCCGATCTGGTCGGGGCGCAGCGGCACGCCGAAGAAGTCGCCGAAGACGGTGTAGGGCGAGCCGGACTGGATGGTGGTGACGCCGGCGAGCTGCCAGCCGGCGCCGATGAGGGTGGGCCCCCACTTGGGCACGTCGTAGATGTAGTGGACGACGAAGCGGTGGCGGACGTCGAAGTCGGAGCTGGCCCGCTCGCCGGCCAGGTTGGCCGAGTTCAGCGAGTCGGCGGGCAGCATGCCCCGGGTGGTGATGATGGGCAGGCCGGGCCGCAGGCTCAAGGCCGGGTTGCCGCTGTTGAGCGCGGCGAACTGGTCGGCGTTGATGCCGAAGAAAATGCTCAAGAGACTGGCCGAAGCCGGAGAGAAGAAAAAGACGGGCGGGTTGGAGGAGGAGGCGTCGTCAATCGAGTGCGCCCACTGGTAGTGCATCCGCACGGTCAGGCTGTGCCAGGCGCGCGTCTCCCAGCGGATCTGGAGGGAGTGGAAGTTCGAGTTGGCCGTATTCTCCTGGTTGATAACGGAGTCGGAGGCCGCGCCGCTGCCGCCGAAGAAGCCCGCCGGCAGACAGGCGAAGGGTGAGCCCAGGAAGGTCGGGCCGGTGCACTCCGCCCAGAAGCGCAGCCGCGGCAGCTTGTGGCCCGCCGAGCCGACATAGGCTGCCTCGAACAGGGAGGAACTGCCTACCTGCTGTTGCACGCCCAGGTTCCATTGGTGGACGTAGGAGGTGCGGGTGTCGGGGGAGCGGGCGGTGATGGAGTATGGCTGGCGCAGCCAGATGGAGGAGGAAGCGTCCCCATCGAGGTCAAAGGCCGCGAAGGGCACAGCGGGGAAGCCGGGCGGGAAGACGTCGCCGAGCGACACGAACGGGAAGAATGAGCTCCACTGCTGCACGAAGGGCGGGTTCAGCAGCATGTTGGCCGACGCCTGGAGCGACTGCTGGTCGAAGGCGACGGCGTAGCCGCCGCGGAAGACCGTCTTGCCGTTCTTCCAGGGGTCCCAGGCCAGGCCCAAGTGGGGCCCGAAGTTGTTCCAATCGGTGTCGAAGCCGGCGCGCGGCGCGGTGAAGCCGGCGGTGCCGAGGACGGTGCCGTCGGTGTCGAGAATGGTGTCGGTGCCGGAGCGCATCAGGCAAATCAACTGCCCACACGTGCCGGGGTAGTTGTTCACCAGGCGGTCGCGGCCCTCACGGGGCGCCGAGTTGACTTCGTGACGGAGCCCGGCGGTGAACGACAGATAGGAACGCGGCCGCCAGGTGTCCTGGATGAACCAGTTAAAGGAGTTGGAGCTGAAGCTGCGGTCGAACCCGCCGCCGAACTCGGGGCTGACGCGGCCGATGGAAGCCAGGTCGGGCAGGCCGGTGACGACGGCGAAGGGGACGGTGAAGAAAGTGACCAAACCGCGGCCCAGCGCTTCGTTGAGCGTGTTGAGGCGGTTGTGGCGAAGCTCGATGCCTGCCTTCAAGACGTGCCGGCCCCAGGTGCGGCCGATGTTGTCGGCGAACGACCAGACGTTGTTAGCGCGGTCGTTGGGGGAGTTGAAGTCGGCGCCCAGCGGGGCGTAGGGGCCGAAAGAGAACTGGTAGCCGCCCATGAGCATGTTGGGGAAACCCTTGTCGACGAAGTTCAAGTTGTCGAACAGGGTCGAGGGGTCCAGGGTGGCGTCCACCGGCAGGGTGGTGAGCCGGAAGCGGTTCCAGCCGAAGCGGAACTCGTTGGTGGTGCGGTCGCTGAGGGTGTGCAGGTAGTTGAAGCTGAAGTTCTGGTTGCGGCCGCTGACGCGGGAGCCACTGCCCGGGTAGCCGGTGTTCGAGTCGGAGAAGAGCCGGCCGCCCTGGAGCTGGCGGATGCGCTGGATGTTGTGCTTGAAGCTCAAGCTGACGCGGTCGCTGACGCGCCAGTCGATGCGCTCGAGGAAGTTGTCGGAGTGGGTCGAGTTCTGTGCGTCGCCGATGGCGAAGGCGCCGCGGCCGAAAGAGTCGCCGAAGAGCGGGTCGCTCACCGGGAAACCGAACGCGTTCAAGACCGTGCTGGTGGGCACGTTGGGCAGCGGGAAGAGGTTCAGCAGGGCGTTGACCCGACGGGTAGACGGGTCGACGCCGAAAAACGCGCCGCGCAAGTCCAGGCTGGGGACGCGCTCGAAGACCGGGCGGTCGTTATCGGCGCGCGTGCTCTCCCAGTTGAAGAAGAAGAAGAGCTTGTCCTTCACGATGGGGGCGCCGAAGTTGGCGCCGAACTGGTTCTGGTTCACGTCGGGGTCGCGGCCGGTTTCGTCGAAGAGCGCCGACAGGACGGGGTCGCTCAAGACCGGCGTGGGGAAGATGGTGCCGGCGCCGAAGCGGATCTGGTCCACGCGGGCGGACTGGGCGAAAGCGTCGAAAGTGCCGCCGCGATAGGCGGAGAGGGCGTCCTCGGCGCTCAAAGCCGAGTTGCGATTAAACCAGAAGAAAGTGCCGTGGATGTCGTTCGTGCCCGAGCGGCTCAAGAGGTTGACCTGGGAGCCGGCGTTGCGCCCGAATTCGGCGTTGGAGGTGCTGGTCTGCACGCGGAATTCCTGCATCGCTTCCACGAGCTGGAAGGGCAGGGACTGGTTGAGGGTGTAGTCGTTGTTGTCGGCGCCGTCGAGCAGGAAGTTGTTCATGTCACCCCGGACGCCGTTGGTGACCAGCGAGGCGCCGGCCAGGGCCGAGCCCTGTTCGACGGGGTAAGTGCCGGGGATGAGCAGGGCCAGGTCGATGAAGTCGCGCCCCACTAGCGGCAGGGTGCGCAGGGCGCGGCTGTCCACCACGCCGCCGAGCGTGGTGCTCACCATTTCCAGCGCCACCGGAGCGGCCGCCGGCGCTTCCTCGCGGATCTCCTGGCCGGGCTGCGCGGCCGGCTGCAAGATGAAGGGAGGGAGCACCAGCTTGGCCTCGCCCACCGCCACGCTCAAGCCCGGGCGAATCACGGTGGCAAACCCGCTGATCTCGACCGACATCACGTAGTTCTCGGCCGGGGGGACGCTGCCGAAGGTGTAGTTGCCGTTGGCGTCGGTTGGCAGGGTTTGCGAGAAGCCGATGCTGGCGTTGAGAAGGCGGACGGTGGCGCCGGGCACGGCGGCGCCGTTCTGGTCGAACACGGAGCCGGTCACCAGCGCGTTTTGGGTGGCAGCCCAGACGGCCCCACCGGTGAGCGTCAGCAGAACGAACAGGAAACCAAGCAGGCGCAGCGGGGATTTCATGGGGAGGTTTCTCCTTCCCGGGGAATGGACGTCAACCAAGGCACGGTCGGATTCTAGTTTTGCGTCTTTGCAAAAGTCAAGGAGCACAGTTGTTCGCGGTCACTAGCGGGCTTCCGCTGGAGCGACTTCGGCGTACAAGGCCAGGACTTTGGGCGATACGTATTTCTCCGGGGGCCGGAATCGCCGGTTGTCTTTCTGCACGGCGCGGAAGTCTTCCTGGGCGAGCTGCTTCTGCTGGGCGTCTTTCTCGCCGGAGAGGAAGTAACGGGCCGAGCGGGTGGCGCCCCGGAAGAAATAGGCCAGGGCCTGTTTCTTGCCGCTGTTGTTCAGGTAGTCGTTCAACTGGCGCTCGGCTTCATCGTACTTGCCTTCGAAGTAGGCCTGCAAGCCGCTGCGCAGGGGTGCCTCCTCGGCCAGTTGCTGGCTTTCTGCCAGCAGCCGGCGGGCGTCGCGGTTGTTGGGGTCGAGGGCGGTGGCGGCCGCGAGTTTTTCCACGGCGGCGCGGTAGTCCTTGCGTCCCATGGCCGTCTGGGCGTCGGTCACGAACTGCTTCGCCACTTCCCGCGGGTCCTGCCCGCGGGCGTCGATCTTGGTTAGATAGATCCGGGCGTCGTTGGCCAGAGCCCCTTTCAGGTTGATGACTTTCAGGAACTCGCTCCGGGCGCCGTCAAAGTCGTTCTGGGTGAACTTCTGCACCCCCGCCTTGAAGGCGGCGTCTTCCTGGACGGCGGTCTCGATGCGGTTGAGGTAGCGCTCGGCCTCCCCCTTGCGGCTGCCGTTCATCCCGGCCACCTGGCGGAAGCTGGCCTGGGCGTCGGGGTAGCGTTTCTGGTTGAAGGCGCGCTCGCCTTCGTTGAAGGCGCGCTGTTCGCGCTCGCCCTGCTCGAGCTGGGCCAGGTAGCGCTCCGCCTCCGCCTTGCGCTTGCCGTTCAATCCCACCACTTCTTGGAGGCGACTGCGGGCGCCCGAGTAGTCGCCGCCCTGGAGGAGCCGCACGCCCTCGTTGAAAGCGGACTCTTCCCGGCGCTCCTCGAGGCGTTGCAGGTAGGTACGGGCCTCGGCGGCCTTGGCCCCGCCGCCGCGGACGATCTGGTTGAAGCGGGAGCGGGCTTCGGTGTCGTTGCCGTCGGTGAAGAGCTTCACTGCTTCGCTGAACAGCTTGTCTTCGCCCAGGCGGGCGTCGATGTCCGCCAGGTACTTGTTGACCTGGTCGCGGTAGCGCGGGGTCTTGAGAGGGATGCCCTGGGCCTGCTTGAACTTCTGCTGGGCGTCGTCGTAGTTCCCCTGGTTGAAGAGCTGCACGCCCTCGTCGAAGAGCTGCTTCTCCATCCCGCGCGCGCGGTCGGCTTCCTTGCAGGCGGGGTTCAAGTACGTGCGGGTCTCGCGGTAGCCGGGCTTTTCTTTTTCGATTTGCTGGAGCAGCTCGCAGGCGTCTTCCATCTTGGCGCTGTTGAAGGCCTCGATGGCGCGCTCGTAGCGCTTCTCCAGAGACTCCTGGGCGGCCGCCGGGACTCCCGGCAGGCACACCACGGCCAGGGCCAGGGCCGCCATCCCGGCGCCCGCCCTAGTACGACGCGACCAGCTCGTCCACCAGCGCATCTACCTTCACCTGCGGGAAAGCGTAGTTCACCGCTTGCGTTTGTCCCGACTGCACCGTCACCGTGACCGTGCCCGTGGCCTCGCCGTTCTTGAGCTCGATGGTGTAGTCGCCCGGCGGGAGAGAGACGTACAGCGGAGTCTGGCCGGTGATCTTCACCGCCTCGCCGCCGGCCGTGCGTACGCTCACCACCTCGGCCCAGGGCGCCGCCGTCAATTGCACAAAGCCGGGTTCGCCGGGGCCGCTCAGGACGAACTTCCATACGCCGAACCCTGCCAGGGCCAGCACCACGACGCCGATTCCCACCCAGAGCGCCACCGGCGTGGCCTTGGCGGTGGGGACAGTCAGCGCCGGTTCGGCCACGCCCGGGCGCTTGGCGGGCGCCGGAGCGGCCGCAGGGCGGAAGGCCGGGCGTTTCTTGGTCGCCTCCTGCTCGCGTTTCCGGGCTTCCTCGAGCAGGGCCTTGGCTTCGGCGGCGAGCTCGGGGATTTCCGCGGCCTCCCAGGGAGTCGAAGTCAGCAGGTCAATGGCCTGCTTGTACTGCATCCGGCCCAGCGCCACCTTGACTTCGTCGAGCAGCTTGTTCCACTGGAACTGGCGCAGGCGGACCTGCTCTTCGCGCACCCGCTTCAGGGCGGCGAGCAGGGCGGCGTCTTCCGGATAGCTTTGCAGGGCATGTTGGAGCACCGCCTCGGCCTGGGCGACGTCTTCGCCGGCCAGGCTCTTCTCCATCTGCTCGACCGCGGTGCGGATGAAGCTGGAGCGGTCCAGGCCTTCGCGGCAGGCGGCGTACACGCGCTGGAAGGCGTCGTTCTTGAAAAAGCTCTTGGGGGCGGAATCCAGCAGGGCCACCGCCTTGGTGGCTTCGCCGGCCTTGTGCAGCTCCTGGGCCCGAGCCACCAGGTCTTCGCGGCGGCGGCGGGAGGCCTGGGTCTGGTCGCGGGCCGAGGTGAGCAGCTCGGTCAGGGCCGTGGCTTTAAGCTCCTTCTGGCCGCGCTCCAGCAGGCGGATGGCTTCGTCGTAGTCCTCCTCCAGCAGCGCCGCTTGCGCCCGGCCCATCACCTGGCGCACGCGCTCGTCCTTCTCCGTCTCCGCCCATTGCTCCCGGGTGACCTGGAGCAGCTTGTTCAATTCGGGCGATTGGCCGGCGCTCGCCAGCGCCTTCTCCAGCACTTCGATGGCGGCGGCGAAGTTCTTGGCCCGGAGCAGCTCATGGGCCTTGCGCAGGGCCTCCTGGCGGACGGTGTCCTGCTCGGCCTGCTGCTGCGCTTCCTGGACGGTCTTGAGGAAGGAAGCCAGCCGGGCGTCGTCGGGCGTGGTCTGGATGGCCCGCTCCAGCACGGCGGCGGCGGAGCTGAACTGGTTCTTTTGCAGGAAGTCCCGCGCCGCTTTGAGCTGCTCGTCCACCGATTTCTTTTTCTTGTGGACGTCAGCGCGGCGGCCGGCCATAGCGTGGAGCTTGAGCACCTCGGGGTCGTCGGGGAAGTCCTGGAGGGTCTTGTCGGCCAGCGTCAGGGCCTCGTCGAACTTGTCCCGGTTCAGGGCGTCCTGGATGTCGGCCAGGCGCTGGTCGAGCAGGTGGCGCTTGCTTTCCTTCTCCTGGCTGGTGCGGACCAGGCGAGTGAGGGATTCGACCTCGATGTTGATGGGGTCGAGCTCGCGGGCTTTGTCGAGCAGTTCGGCCGCCTTGGCGTAGTTCTTCTCCGCCAGGTGCTTGCGGGCGCTTTCGGTGTGCTGGCGGACCTGGCGCAACCGCTCCTGCTCGGTCAGCTCCTTCAGCACCCAGTCCATCATCTTCTGGGCGCCGCTGTGCTTGCGGTCGACGCCCAGGACGGCTTCCAGCTCCGTCTTGGCGCTCTGGTAGTCGGCGTCGTTGGCCAGCTTCTCGGCCCGGTCCATGTGTTTCTTGATCTTTTCGGTGCGGTCGCGGCGCTCGACCGCCATCTGCTTGTACTGCTGGGCTTCGGCGTGGTCGGGAACGACCTGGAGGATTTCGTCGAGGGCGGCGATGGCGTCGTCGTAGCGCTCGGCTTGCAGCGCCTCTTTGGCCTGGCGGATGGATTGGTCGGCCTTCTGGGCGCGCTGCTTGGCGTAGAGCTGCCCCTGCACCTGCTCGAGCAGGCTCTTGGCCAGGCCGTGGCTGCTGTCGATTTCCAGGACCTTCTGCAGGGACTCCTTGGCCACGGTGTAGTTCTTCAGCTGCAGGGACTCCTGGCCCTGCTTCAAATAGATTTCGACCATGTCGCGCCGCAAGCGGTCGGCGATCCGTTGCAGGTCGAAGCCGAGGTCTTCGGCGGTCTGGTAGCGCTGCTCGCGGTCCTTTTCCAGCGCGCGCAGGATGATCTTCTCGAGCTCCGGCGGGCAGTTGGGGACCACCTCGGTGATGGAGGCGGGCGGCTCGTTCAGAATCTTGAAGAGGATGCCGGGGACGTCGCGGCCGGGGAAGGGGCTTTGGTAGGTCAAGATCTCGTAGAGGATGATGCCGATGGAGAAAATGTCGGAGCGGGGGTCGACCGCCTGCCCGCGGATCTGCTCCGGCGACATGTACATCACCGTGCCCAGCACCATGCCGGTGCGCGTCATGGAAGTGGCGCCGATGCGGGCGATGCCGAAGTCCACGATCTTCACCAGGCCGTCGGTCAGCAGGAAGATGTTGGCGGGCTTGACGTCGCGGTGGACGATGCCGTGCTGGTGGGCGTGGTGCAGCCCCTTGCAGGCCTGGATGACGATGTCGAGCTTCTTGACGACGGTCAGGTCTTTGCGGGCGGAGATGATCTTGTCGACGTCCTCCCCTTCCAGAAACTCCATGGCGATGAAGGGGACGCCGTCGGCTTCGTCAATGTCGTAGATGGTGACGATGTTGGGGTGGCGGAGCTGGCCGGCCGACTGCGCCTCGCGGTAGAAGCGCTTCAGGAGCTCGGGGTTGCCGGCCACGTTCGCCGACATCGTCTTCAGCGCCACCGGACGGCCCAGCCGCGGGTCTTCGGCCTTGTAGACCACGCCCATGGCCCCGCTGCCGAGCTCGGACTTAATTTGGTACTTGCCCAGTTTGGTGAGCATCAGCGCTTCAGTCCCGGCGACTCCCGGGGTGCAAGCACACGTCCCCCGACCCGGCCAATCCTAGCATTTGACCCCGCCCAATTCAACCAAACCCACGGCGGGAAACCTGGAAGGGGAGGATGGCCGGTTAGAAGCGGCCGAAGACGCCGAAGGTGACGTGCAGGTTGGAGTAGAGCCCGCGCTGCTGGGAGGTAACGTCGGAGCCGAAACGCACCACGGGGCCCGGAAAGGGAAAGAAGCCTCGACGGGCAACTCCTCCGCGCTGGGTGAACTCCGAACCAGTGAAGAGGAAGCGGGCGTCTGCTCGGACGCCGACGTGCCGCCTCCAGTAGTACTTCACACCGCCGCCGACGTTGCCGCCGACACGCGTGAAGCGCTCGTTGTAGCTGAACTCGGCTTCGTCAAGGATGTCCACAGTGAGGGAAGGGCCCAATTGGCCACGCTCCAATCTTATGTTGGGACCGCGGCCGAAGCTCACAGCGTTCACCCCGCCAGTTAAGTACGGAACCCAGCGGCCGCGCTCCCGCAAGTGAAAGACCCCGTTCAGCGAATGAATCCACAGCCGCCCGGCAGCGGGCTGCTCTTGCAGGACGGTCACGCCCACGAGCGTGCCGGGGGGAGGCTGCTCGACGAAGACGTCGGTGAAGCGGAAGTTGTTGCTCTGGGTGAAGGTGAAGCCGTACTCGACGGCCCAGCGCGGAGTGACGTCGTAGCTGGCGCGGAAGCCGCCCTGCCAGCGGACGTCGCGCGAGCGAATGTCGGGCCGCAGCGCGCAGACAACTGGATCCGGGCAAATTGAGGCGAAGGGAGTATAAGCCGGGTTTTCGTGGCGCGTGGTGGGAAAGGCCAGATTGGTGTAGAACCCGAAGTGGCCTTCAATCTCCACGCGGTCCTGCGGGTCACGCCCCTTCTCTTCCTGCGCCGCCAGCGATGTGGCGACGAGGCACACAACACCGAGCACCAGACACTGCATTTTCTGTTTCATTGCAACGGCTCCAGGCTGCGGCGGAAACAGACGCCCCACCACCAGTAGTCTGGGTTCACGCCCCGCAAGCTGCATCCGAAAACGAGGTAGGCGCTCCCGGCGGCGTCCAGGGCGATGTCGCCCTCGAAGTGGCCGCGCCGACCGGTGGCGTTGAACTCCTTGCGGAAGTTCTCCCCGCCATTGAACGAGCACCGCATGAAGATGTCGAAACCCTTGTTGACTTCCTCCCAAACCGCGCAGACCTGCTCGGGGCGGCCCACGGCGATGCCCTGGGGGATGGAGGAGCCGTGGCCGCCGCGGGATAGCCGTTTGAGCTCGGAGAACGTGGCGCCGCCGTCGAGCGACCGGCGGAACATCGTCTCCCACGAGCGCGGCCGCAGCATTTGCCAAATGGCGTACACGCGGCTGGGCGTCTCGCTGGCAATTCGCAGCCTCCCGGAAGCTCCCAAGCCCTCAGACAGGTTGACCGGAGCCGAGAAGGTTTGCCCGCCGTCATAGGAGGCCACCAGCAGAACATCGGGGGCGGCCCCGATCCTCCCTTGGTCCCATCCGGCGTAAAGCTGGGCAAGAGCGTCAGTACTGACGGCGGGGCCTGAAGAGGCAGACCACTCCGGCGTCCAACGGAAGGACACCTGAACCGGTGCGGAGAAAGTGTCGCCGCTGTCGGTCGAGCGGGTGAAGAAGATTTGCTCTGATTGCCCCGGGTACAGCTCGTATT
>Ga0209521_10004835_pt1 | contig 10697 bp, 12 predicted proteins | sample Rifsed19ft4_FD_184016 | JGI IMG/M metagenome (GOLD analysis project Ga0209521, IMG submission 184016) | Soil microbial communities from Rifle, Colorado, USA - sediment 19ft 4 (version 2) | ecosystem: Environmental > Terrestrial > Deep subsurface > Rock core/Sediment | place: Rifle, Colorado... | reverse complement strand
CCGGCTCGGTGTTCCCCGCCAACCCCAGCGGCGAGCCAATCCTCGGCCTGCCGACCGTGGCGAAGGTGGCCGACCTGCCGCCCGACATCGACCTGGCCCTCGTGAGCCTTCCCGGTGCTGAGGTGCTGTCTGCCGTCAAAGGACTCGCCGCCCGCCGCGTCAAGGTGGCGGTGATCCTCTCTTCGGGGTTCGGGGAAGTGGACGCTGAGGGACGAGCCCTTCAAGCCGAGCTGAGCGCCGCGGCCACGGAATCCGGAATGAGGCTCGTCGGCCCCAACTGCATGGGCGTCTATTCGAACCCCGGCAGGCTGAACGGCACCTACTTCTGGGACCTGCCGCGGACGGCGGGCGGTATCAGCGTCGTCTCCCAGAGCGGCGCCTACGGTGGGCTGATCATCCGCCACCTGGGTTCCCTCGGCCTCGGGCTTTCCAAGTTCCTCAGCATCGGCAACCAGGTTGACCTCGAGATCGCCGACCTGCTGGACGACCTGGCGGCCGATCCCGAGACGACGCTCATCGCCGCCTTCATCGAATCCGTGCGCGATGGGAAGCGCTTCGTCGAGGCCGCGCGGCGCGCGACGGAGCGAAAGCCGCTGGTCGTGCTGAAGGGCGGCAGGACCGAGGCCGGACGGCGCGCGGCGGGCTCGCACACGGGGGCGCTGGCCGGGACCTTCGAGGTGTACAAGGCGGCCTTCCGGGCCGCAGGCGCAGTCGCCTGCGTGGAGACCGAGGAGTTCTTCGACGCCATCCAGTGCCTGGCCGCTCACGGGCGTCAGTCGCCGAAGGGCAGGGGAGTCGCCATCGTCACGGTTTCGGGCGGCCCCTCCGTGATCGCCGCCGACACCGCCGAGGCCGTGGGTCTCACCGTCCCCGCGCTGCCGCCGTCTGTGCGCCAGCGTCTCGGGAAACTGCTGCCCTCCTTCGCCGCCCTCGGCAACCCCGTGGACCTGACGCCCCAGGTCGATCCGGCCCGCATCCCCGAGGCGGCGCGCGCGGTCCTGAGCCAGGCAGAGATCGCCGGCGCCGTCGCCATCAACGTCGGCCTCGACCTCCCCGAATTCGCCGGCGGCTTGATCGAGGCATCACGCTCCGCCGGAAAGCCTCTGGTCGCCTGCGCCGTTGACGTCCCGGCCGTCGCCGAGAAGTTCAAGGCCGCGGGTGTGCCGGTCTATCCCACACCCGAGCGCGCCGTCCGCGCCTACCGCGCCCTGCTGGGGTCAGGCATGCGTTATTGCGTTACGACGAGGCCCCGGGGGGCCTTGCGGATCGCCGCTCCCCTCCGGCGGGCGCTCGAGACGGGCAGGGGGCCCCTACCCTACGACACCGCGCGGAAGATTCTCACGGCTTACGGCGTCCCCTTCTGCCGGGAGGGACGCTGCGCCTCGGTCGCCGAGGCCCTGAGGGCGGCCAAACGCCTCGGCTACCCCGTCGTCCTCAAGGCCGAACGGCCGGGCCTCCTTCACAAGACGGAGGCTCAGGCGGTCAAGGTTGACGTCCGCACGCCGGGCGAGCTTCAAGCCGCCTGCCGGGAAATGACCAAGCGCCTCGGGCCGGGTCCCTTCTTGATCCAGCAGCGGGTCGGGCGCGGCGTCGAGCTGCTCGTAGGCGGCAAGCGCGACCCGACCTTCGGCCCCGCGGTGGTGTGCGGCACGGGGGGAATCCTGGCGGAGGCGTTGGGCGACGTCTCCCTTCGCCTGGCACCTCTGGGCCCCGCCGACGCCCGGGAGATCTTAAAGGAAGGTCTGAAGGGCCGACTCCTCCGGGGCGTTCGGGGCATGCCCCCGTGCGACCCCGAGCCCATCGTGAAGATCCTCCTGGCCGTGAGCCGTCTCCTGACCGACCATGCGCGGATCCAGGAGCTCGACCTCAACCCCATCATCGCCGCCGGCAAGAAGGCCCTCGCCGTGGACGCCCTCCTAGTCCTCGAGACGCAATAAGTCATGCCTGACCCCGGGGATTATGTCCAAGTTCGCCTTTGGGCGAACTTGACATAATCCCCCTTATCGGACGTTCTTAGATCCCCACGTCTAGGCTGATCCTGATGGCCGCATCCACCCGGTTGATCAGTTCTGGCGGGAGAACCCCGACCCGGCGCCGGAGGCGGGACTTGTCGACGGTCAGGATCTGGGCGAGGTTGACCATCGAGGGCTTCTTGAGACCCCCTTGGCCCTGTTTGAGGGGCACGGTCACCGGATAGATCCGGATCGTCGAGGTGATGGCCGCCACGATGATGGTGGCAGCGTACTGATTCCCGACGTCGTTCTGGATGACCAACACGGGCCGGAGCCCTCGCTGCTCGCTCCCCCGGCCCGGATTGAAGTTCACCATCCACACGTCCCGCCGCCGGGGCACTGACGGGGTCACGTCACGACCTACTTGGCGAGGAGTATAGGAGGAGCCGGCGCACCGATCAACGGCACTAACGCCTGGCTGCCGACAAGGTATGCTATACGTCAAGGCGAAAAAACATGAAAAGAAGGCAGCGTTATCTGGACAAGGTCTCCCTCGCCCGGCAGCTCGGCGGGATTTGGGCAAAGAGACGAGATTTGCCAGATAACGACCGCCCCATCCGCAGACTCCGCCGGGGAACACGCCTGAAGAGACTGGGGCTTGGCTGAGACTCTCCGGAGGCCGGCCGGGCCCTACCGGGCCCGGCTCTCGAGGCTGGCCAGGCGCCCGCGGATGTCGTCCACTCGCCGCGTCTGCGGGAGTTCCCGGAGGATCCGGCGGTAGGTCTCCCGGGCCTCGACCAGCTTGCCGGAGAGTTCTTCGGCCCGGGCCAGGCCCATCAAGGTCTCCTCGTAGAGGAAGTCGGTGCTCTGAAGCCGGGTCAGCGCTTCGCGATAGGCCGCGAGAGCCTCCCCGTACTTCCCCTCGGCTTCCCAGGTATAGCCGATCCCGAGCCGGCAGAGCGGGGCCAGGGTGCTCCCCGCGCCCTTGGCGAGCGCCAGCGTGTACGCGCCGCGCGCCGCCTTGTAGGCTTTTGCCTGATAACGAAGGTTCCCCAGATGGTAGGCGGCTTCCGGCACCAGCCGGTTCGAGGGGTAGCGGGCGATGACCTCTTCCAGTTTCTTGATGGCGGCGTCGCGCTGGGCCGCCGTACCCTGAGGCGCCAGGGCGTCCTGGGCCAGCGCCCCGGCCTCCGCCACGGCCTCGAGCCCGCGGGACTGGGCGACCGTGTACCAGCTCCACGCGCCGAAGCCCACGCCCAGGAGGACCAGGAGCGCCACGCCGGCGACGAGGACCCAGCGCCACGGGCCGGCCTCGCCAAGCTCAATCCAGCTGAGCCGCGCCATTCGGCTAGCGGGCAGTGAGCGAGGGGGCGGGCTGCTCGCCCAGCACGGGTGCGGGGCGCGGCGGGCGCTCCACCCAGACTTCGCCCTTCACCGTGGCGCCCTCGGCAGCCGTGAAGCTGCCGCTCTTGAGCGTGCCCGTCAGGGTCCCCGTGGGAAGAATCTCCACGCGGGTGGAGGCCGAGAGATTGCCACGCACGACGCCGCCGATCACGATGGCCGTGGCGCTGATGTTGGCGTCCACCTCGGCGCCTTCGCCGACGTGGACCGTCCCGGTCAGCATGATCTCCCCTTCGAACTTGCCCAGCACCTGAAAGTCCCCCTCCCCGCTCACCTCGCCCTTCAGCACGAGGCCCTCGCCGACGAGGCCGCCGAGAACGATGGGATCGCGCGCGCGCCGCTCGGCGGGCTGCGCGTCGCCGCCGAGGCCGAGGAACCGGAGGACCGCGGAGAAGGGGTTCATGGGGGGCCGTTCAATCGAAGCGGAGCCCGCGGCGATACTGGCGCCCGCACCGGTGACAGCGGAGCCAGCCCCGGTACACGCGCCGCACGAGAGCGCCGCAGTGAGGGCACCGCTGATAGGTCCGAAATCCGTAGTAGAGCCCGATTGCCACGATCACCGCCACGCCGGCCAGGAGCGCCGGCTGGAGAGACAGGACGAAATCCACACGTTCTATGCTAGGGGATGCCCCCGGAGGGAGTCAAGAAAAAGCCGGGCTAGCGCGGTTTTGCCAGGCTTCGGACGTGGGCCACGAGGGCGTGGATCTGCTCCTCTTTCAGGGTGCCGCCCCAGGGCGGCATGGCCGGGGACTTCCCCACCGCCTGCCCGCCCTCCTTGATCGCCCTGAAGAGCTCGGCGTCGGAGATCTTGCCCATGACGGCGGGATTGGTGTGATCGGCGGGCTTCACCGGCAGCGCGGCGGCGGCGGGCCCGTTCCCCTTGCCGTCGGGGCCGTGGCAGCTCCCGCAGTACTGCTTGTAGAGGGCGTCGGCCTGGACCGGAGCCGGGCTCGCCGCGGGGGCGGGCGGCGGGGACCCCGCAGTCGGCGGCGTTGGGGGGGAGCCGCTGTCGCCGCACCCGAAGAGGAGGAGCGTCAGGCCGATCACGAGTCGCCGCATGACCCCTCTTCTATGCCGGCCGCCGCCCCCTGTCAAGGCGGTCATTGACCATTCCCCCTCCCCGGGCTAGCCTAGCCTCCGGAGGTGACGCCATGGCGGCAAGACTCCCCTACCTCGAGCGGGACCAGGTGCCCGCCGAGATCCAGACGCTCTACGACACCGTCCAGAAGGCCACCGGTCGCGTCCTCAACATCTTCAAGCTCATGGCCCACCACGCGAAGTCCCTGCCTGCGTTCCTCCAGTGGTACCCGGCTCTCCGCGACGGGCCCCTGGACATCAAGCTCCGCCAGCTCGCCTACGTCATGGCCTCACGGGCCAACCGGTGCAACTACTGAGCGACCCACAACACGGCCCTCGGTCAGAGGGTCGGCGTCCCCAAGGAGAAGTTCGAGGCCCTGGCGCAATACGCCACGAGCCCCCTCTTCTCCGACCTCGAACGGCTGATCCTCCGCTATGCGGAGGAGATGACCCTGAAGGTGCAGGTAGACCCCGCGCTGGTCGAGGCGCTGAAGCGCCACCTCTCGCCCGAGGCGCTCACGCAGCTCACCCTGACCATCGCGGTGGCCAACTTCACCAACCGCTTCAACGACGCGCTCGGGACCGAGCTGGAAGTCTAACCTCAACCCTTTCCAAGGAGAAGACTCATGTCGAACGACCAGGAGCACGTGTCGGATTCGGGACGCCGCGACTTCCTGAAAGGCGCGCTCGCCGCGGGCAGCGTCGCGGCATCGCTGGGCGCTGCGGGCACCCCGCTGGCCGCCGCCCAGACGCTGCAGCCGGGGATGGTGCCGGGCACCAAGAACCACTACTACGTGCCGGCCAGCGACAAGACAGTGCACTGGGGGTATTTCAGCAAGTCGCTGAAGCCCGTCGTCCAGGTCAATTCGGGCGACTTCGTCACCATCGAGGTGCTGACGCACCACGCCAACGACGACGCTGAGCGGATGATCAAGGGCGACCCCGGGGCCGAGAGCGTCTTCCACTGGGACAAGCAGCGCAAGGGCGTCGATCGCCGGGGCGCGGGCCCCATGAAGCCCACGCTCTTCGGCCGCGGCGCGGGCGAAGGGCTCGGGGTGCACATCTGCACCGGCCCGGTCCACGTGCGGGGGGCCGAGCCGGGCGACATCCTGGAGGTGCGGATCATCGACGTGCGCCTGCGGCCGGGCGCGAATCCCCGGTACAAAGGGAAAAGCTTCGGCAGCAATGCCGCAGCCTGGTGGGGGTTCCACTACAAGGAGCTCCTGACCGACCCGAAGCCCCGCGAGGTGATCACCATCTACGAAGTGGACACGGCCGGGGAGAAGAACTGGGCCAAGGCCGTCTACAACTTCCGCTGGACGCCCCAGACCGATCCCTTCGGGGTCGTGCACAAAATCATCGACTACCCCGGCGTCCCGGTTGACCACCGCACCGTGCAGGAAAACCACGGTGTGCTCAAGAACGTCCGGATTCCCATCCGCCCCCACTTCGGCGTGCTCGGCCTGGCCCCGAGCGAGGCGGATATCGTGGACTCGATCCCGCCGAACTACGTGGGTGGCAACATCGACGACTGGCGGATCGGCAAGGGCGCGACGATGTACTACCCGGTGGCCGTGCCGGGCGCGCTCCTCTCCGCCGGCGACTCCCATGCCACTCAGGGCGATTCCGAGCTCTGCGGGACCGCCATCGAATGCTCGCTGACCGGGACGTTCCAGGTCATCGTCCGCAAGCGCGACACGCTGGCCGGGACGGCGCTCCAGGGGCTCAACTATCCCCTGCTGGAGACCCAGGACGAGTGGGTGCTGCACGGCTTCAGCTACGCCAACTATCTCAAGGAGCTGGGCCCCAAGGCCCAGAGCGAAATCTACAGTAAATCTTCAGTCGATCTCGCGATGAAAGACGCCTTCCGGAAGATGCGGGACTTCCTCATGACCACCAAGGGCCTCACCGAGGATGAGGCGATTTCGTTGATGTCCGTGGCGGTAGACTTCGGCATCACACAGGTCGTGGACGGCAACTGGGGGGTCCACGCCATCATCCGGAAGAGCATCTTCGCGGGCGGATAGGGACGAAGAGGATCTCCGGGTCGTCCGGCGCGGGAGCTCCCGCGCCGGACGCCTGGAATCACCGGGCTTACTCGCAGGCCATGAAGGCGCTTGTCGTCGGAATGGCTCTCTCCTGGGCTCTGCTCCCCTTCCCCATATCCGCCCAGGTGATCCAGCCGCGCCTCACCGCGGACGGTAAGACGTTGATCCTGCTGGAGGAGATTCGGGAGCCGCCCGAACAGCGCCAGCCCATGATCACGCTGGAGTTCTCACCCGAGCTCGGCATCCGGCACATCCGGGTGGCCGGAAAGGGCATCGTGCCCCCGGCGGCAGTCAGCCTCCAGTGTGGGGTGGCGACGTGGCCCATTGCCCGCTCTGAAGTCCGCCTGATGCCCGAACAGACCCACGCCTTCTTCGCAGTCGAGAAGGCCGTCGCGGACGCCGTCCTCGCCCGGCCGAGCTGCCGATTGATTCTCGTCGGCGTGCAGATCCCCATCCCCCGGGACCTGCTGCAGGCCGTGTGGGCCCCGCCCCCGCCCCCCGGGGCCGCCCCACCGCCCTCGCCACGATGAGCACTCGGCTCGCTGCCCTCGGCGGACCCATCTTGACTGAGACGACCTCGGGGGATGACCGCAGCGCCATCCTTCGCGGGATCCTGTTCATGGTCGGCGCAACCATGCTCTTCGTCTGGATGAACGCCGGCGTGAAACTGCTCAGCCCGCATCTGCCGGTGGTGGAGCTGATCTGGGCCCGGAGTCTCGGGCACCTGTTGTTCATGGTGGCGATCTTCGCGCCAGGCCACGGGTGGTGGCGCCTGTTCGTCACGCGGAAACCCGCCGTCCAGGTCGCCCGCTCGCTCCTGCTGATCTCCTCGACCAGCTTCTTCTTCACCGCGCTCGGCTTTGTGCCGCTGGCCGACGCCACCGCGGTATCGTTCACCGCCCCGATCCTCGTGGCTGCGCTGGCGGGTCCCGTGCTGGGGGAGCGGGTGGGCCTGGGCCACTGGCTCGCCATCGGGGCGGGCTTCTGCGGCGCGCTGGTTATCACCCGTCCCGGCGGTGAGGGCACGAACCCCTACACCCTGCTGGTTCTCGGGAGCGCCAGCTGCTACGCCGGCTACCAGATCCTGACCCGTCACGTCGGGAGATTCGACCCGCCGGAGACGAGCGTCACCTACAGCGCCCTCGTGGGCACGGTGGCGCTGTCCTGCGTGGTGCCGTTCTTCTGGAAGGCGCCGGACCGGCTCACCCACTGGCTGATCCTGGGAGCCCTCGGAGTGCTCGGCGCCCTCGGGCACTACTGTGTGGCCCGCGCCTTTCTCTGGGGGCCCGCCGCTCGCATCTCGCCCTTCCACTACATCCAGCTGGTCTGGGCGGCCGGGGTGGGCTTTCTCGTGTTTGGCGAGGTGCCGAGCCTCTGGACCTGGGCTGGCGCCGCCATCATCATCGTGAGCGGCCTCTACATCGCCCTCGGAGAGACCCGGGCTACGTCCCCTTCGTCCCGGCCGCGCCGGGGCGGATGACGTGATCCGGATTCGGCCGGCGCAACGGCGGTGCCTGGCTGTAGTCGCCGAACGGGCGGTCGCGCTCGGTGACCGCAGCCCCGACGCCCCGCTTGGCGGCGGTGTCGACGAAGCGCAGGCCGTCCGGCGTATTGCGCATGTAGCCGTCCAGGATGGGACCCAGGAGCTGCGTGGCGTGAAGCCCCATGTGGTCGTACGCCTGATTGACGATCAGCTTCATGGCCGCCAGCTGCGGGAGGGGAAGAAGCGCGAGTCGCTTTGCGCACCGCGTCACCTCAGCCTCGAGCTGCTCGAAGGGCACCGCCTTGTTGATGAGGTCGATCTCCGCCGCCTCCTTCCCGCTCAGGGCCTCCCCCGTGAGCGCCAGCCACTTCACCTTCGTGAGCCCCAGGCGATAGATCCACATGCCCGACAGGTAGCAGCCCCAGACGCGCGAGTATGGAGTGCCGATCTGGGCATCCTCGGCAGCGATGACGATGTCGGCGCACAGCGCCATGTCCGACCCGCCACCCACGCACCAGCCGTGCACCTGGGCGACCACGGGCTTGGGGCTCCGCCACAGGCTCATGAATTTCGGAACGGGAGCCGCGAAGGGGCTTGTCGCCCCAAGCATGTCCTTTCCGGGATCCCAGCGGCCTTCGGTGTACAGGAGGTCCTTGAAGTGGCCAAAATCGCCCGAGAAGTCGAACCCCGCACAAAAAGCCCGGCCCGCCCCGCGAAGAACGATGACTCGCACCTCTGGATCGCGGTTCGCTTGGATGACGGCCTGCTCCAGCTCCTCGGGCATGGGCGGCACAATGGTGTTCAGCCGCTCCGGCCGGTTCAGGGTGATCGTGGCAACGGCGCCGTCTCGCTCGTACAGGATGGTCTCGTAGGGCATGGGTAGGCCTCCTTGCGGTCGGTATAAATGATGGTGCCCCCGGGGTGACTCGAACACCCGGCACGCAGTTTAGGAAACTGCTGCTCTATCCACCTGAGCTACGGGGGCGCACCTTTAGCGTCGCATACTTAGCCGGATCGCTGCAAGGGGCCAGGGTGACACTTTTTGACCATCCCTGAAAAACCCCGTCATTAAAGAGCGGGAAATCTGGCCAAGGGGCCTGGAGTTGATCTAAGATTATTGCGCCTTTCCGATGAGTTATCCGCGGGGACGTTCGGACGACAGGTGCACGGGGTCTTGGCATTGAACCTGCAGAACTTCCTACCGGACGTCGAAGATATGAGGCGAGATAGATCGATGCGGATCAGGAATCAGGAGGGCTTCACGCTCATCGAGTTGATGATCGTGGTGGCCATCATCGGAATCCTGGCCGCCATTGCTGTCCCGCTCTATCAGAACATCCAGTCGCGGGCGCGGACGGCGAGGGCCACGGCCGATATTCGGACGATCGCCTCGGCGCTCGTGGAGTACGCTATCGGGTGCGAAGGGCTACCAGGAACAGCCGGTGATATGTGCAATCCGGGCGGCGCGCCCCCCGGCTCCCTGCTCGTGCTCCAGAATAACCCGGTGAGCGGGCAGCCCGTCGGCCCGTTCTTCGCCTCGCTCCCGATTCCCCCTCCCGGCTGGGCCGCGGCTTACGGGATCACCATCCCGGGCCCCCTCGGGCCGGGCACCTTCGAGGTCCGCGCGACGCCTACCAACGGCGACAACAGCGGCAATCCACTCACGGCCCCGTAAGCGCCGCTAGAAGAGATCCGAAGGGTCCACGCCCCGCGCGGCGAGCAGGGCGCGCAGCTTCTTGAGCCCCACGCCCTCGATCTGCCGCACGCGCTCCCGCGAGAGCCCCAGCTGCCGGCCGACCGCCTCCAGCGTCAGCGCCTCCTCCCCGCTCAACCCGAAGTGCAGGCGAATCACCGTGCGCTCCCGATCCGGCAGATCGTCCACGAGCGCCGTCAGGTCTTTCCGTTCCCGCAGCAGGGCGCCAAGCGGCCCCGATGGAGGAATCTCCTCCAGCCCCGCCAGCTGTTCGGGGGAAATCTCAAGGGACCGGGCGACCTCGTCGAGGGAGGGCGGCCGGCCGAGCTCCTGGGTGAGCCGTTCCCGCTCCTTCCGGTAGCGCTCCAGCAAGAGTTCCACGTGCACTGGTAGCCGGAGTACGCGCGCTTGATTGGCGAGGGCCCGCACCACCGCGTGGCGGATCCACCAGGTCGCGTAGGTGGAGAAGCGCGTGCCTTTGTCGGGGCGAAACTTCCTCACGGCCCTGAGGAGGCCCAGGTTGCCCTCCGCGATCAGATCGGGCAGAGGCAGCCCCCGGTTCCGGTAGCGCCGGGCGATCGCAAAGACCAGGCGGAGGTTGGCCTCGATCATGCGCTGCTCGGCCCCGGCATCGCCGGCCAACACCCGGCGGGCCAGGGCCTGCTCCTCCTCGGGGGAGAGCCGCGGGATCCGGGAAATCTCCCGTAGGTACTCGGAGAGGTTGACCGCGGCCCAGCCGGCCTCCGGGGCCGCGATCTCGGCAGGCTCGATCAGATCGTGCGAGTCATCCTCGTTGGGGTCCGAATCCCTCATGGCACAGAGGTATCCTCAGGGGGGTTCTCCCCGTCGGTCACGAACTGGAGCTCCCGCTGCGGGAGGAGATAGATGGGATTGAACAGCTTGCCGGTGTTCCGGATCTCGAAGTGCAGATGATAGGTCGAGGCCCGGCCGGTGCGCCCCACCGTGGCGATGACCTGTCCGGCTTCGACCGCGTCTCCCGCGTCCACGAAGTTCCGGAGGTTGTGGGCGTACACCGTCATGAA
>Ga0209521_10004834_pt1 | contig 10698 bp, 11 predicted proteins | sample Rifsed19ft4_FD_184016 | JGI IMG/M metagenome (GOLD analysis project Ga0209521, IMG submission 184016) | Soil microbial communities from Rifle, Colorado, USA - sediment 19ft 4 (version 2) | ecosystem: Environmental > Terrestrial > Deep subsurface > Rock core/Sediment | place: Rifle, Colorado... | reverse complement strand
GGGCCGATGTGCCCCAAACCCAGGTGGGGACCGGCAACGTCACTTATCAGGCCACTTATGCTTCTTTGGGGAGCACCGGCTTCGTGGCCGGCGAGGTGGAGGAAGGCGACCTGGTGGCTGTTTCGCTTTCGGGGGCGGTTGGAGTGACGGCGATCAATATCTATTGGAATAATACGGCCGCGGTCTTTGCCAGCCTGTTAAACGCCAACCAGGCGACGGGAAACTATAGCGTCGACCGTTTTAGTGGTGATGCCGACGCGACCCGGGTGGCCAGCAATAAATTTACCCAGGTGACGAGTGGGACGTACACTTTTCGGGACGTATCTTTCGTGAACCGAACGACGATTCCGATAAATATGGCGGCCGATCCGACGCCGAACCAACTGCGGGTGATGGTCCTGTATCAGCGCAGTTCGATTGGCATCGAACCGGTTGGGGGAACGCTGGCTAACGGTCAGGTGGTGACCGTTAACTCGACCGGGACGGCCGAGAATAATATTGTTACTAATGTTTCGTTAACGCGCTTTTCCGAGCGGCTACCGGCGGTCTTTGATAATGTTTTATATACTAATAACAGTTTGAGCCAGTAAGAAACTATGCCTGCCTTTTTTGGATTAGACATCGGTAGCAGTTCAGTCAAGTTGGTACAGCTTTCGGGCAAGACGGTGACGGTCAGCGCCATCGCCGCCAATCCGGTGGGTAAGGTAGGCGTCGATCTGGTACCGGTCGAGCAGGCTTCCCTGATTGAGGTGGTGAAGAATATGCTGGCGGCAAACAAGATCAAGACCAGGCGCTGTGTCGTGGCGATACCGGAGTCCCTGGTTTTTACCCGGGTGATGCTTTTTCCGGTGATGTCCTCCCCCGAGTTAGCGACGGCGATCCGCTTCGAGGCCGAGCAGGTAATTCCCTACCCGATCGATAAATTGGAACTATCGTGGGTGGTGCTGTATAAGCCAAAGAATGCCTTAAGCGGGGAGAAAATGCGGGTCCTGGTCGTAGCGGTTCCCAGCAAAACGAGTAACGCCTATGTTAATTTTACGGATACTTTGGGGCTGGAAGTGGTTCGGGTTGAAAACGAGATTGTTTCGGTGACCAGAAGCCTGATCACGGCCAGGAAACTCCCGGGCGTCAGCTTGGTGGCCGATCTGGGCTTTGCCAATACCAAGTTTGTTATCGCCGACACGACCCAAATTTACACCAACTACCTGTCTTCCCTGGGGGGGATGGCTTTTTCCCGAATCATCGCCGATACCTTTAAGCTGCCGGTTAACCAGGCAGAGGAATACAAAAGAAACTACGGCTTGGACAAAAAACAATTTGAAGGCAAGCTGTTTGCGGCGGTGGCACCGGTTCTTTCTGGGCTGATCGGCGACGTTAAAAAGGTGTTGAATAGTTATCTGGCCAGCTACCCGGAAAGAAAAGTCGACCGGGTTATCCTGACCGGCGGCGGCGCCTATCTTCGGGGGTTGGTGGTTGAAGTGGCCGAGCAGACGGGCCTGGAGGTGGTGATCGGCAACGCTTTCGATGGACTGAAAGTGGCCGAAAACATGACCGGTTTCGGGCCGATTTACGCGGTGGCGGTGGGGTTAGCCAGCGAAGAGGACTAGGCAAAAAGAAATGAAAATAAATATTATCCGTCAAGACGCCCTCAAGTATCGCCGAGTGACTCTGATTAGGCGGATTAATCTGCTGGTGACTTTCGGCAGTATCGGTTTGTTTACGGCGGCGATTCTCTATATGACGAGTTATTTTGTTTATCTGGGGTTTCGGCAGAATAGTCTGGGGCAGACGGCCCGGGACTTGCAGCAGACGTACAATGGCAGGGTGAAGGAGGTGGCCGCGTATACGACAGTGAAGGAAATCGCTTTTGCGGTGAACGATTTGGCGGCCAAGAGATTTGGCTATAAGGAGTTTTTGAACGGCATCTACGCGCTTTTACCCCCGGCGGCGATTCTTTCCTCGGTGGATTTTGGTGCTCCTGGGGTGATCGTGGCTGGGGTGCGGCTGTCGAATTTAAATGATTACGATCTTTTGGTCAGCAATGTCAAAAATGTCAAGAGTTTGCCTGATTTCTTGTTTAGCGCAATTGCGGAAAAAACACTGACCCGGGGTCTGACCGGCTCGTACCAGGTTACATTAGAACTTAAAATAAAACATGGCGGTTAAAGCGGAGCTTTCCTCCCAGAAGCTATTCGGATTTGTTCTGCCGGTGGGTCTTGACGCCGAGTTGATTAAACAGTCGGTGCTTTCCGGGCTGACGGCGATTTTTTTGCTGGCGATGTTTTTCATTTTTGTTCTGCCGCGCTTTACGGACTTGGCGGCAGCCCAAAAAAAGGTCGCCGATTTGGAAAAAAATGTCAACAGCTTGAATCGGGCCTTGGCGGTGTTGGATGATTTTCGGGACGATGTCTCGATTAACACCAAGGAGAGCGTCTCTCTGGCGATTCCGACCCGGTTTGATCCCGGTTATATCCTGCTGGCTCTGCGCCAGTTGGCCCTGGAAAACAGGGTGAATATTGTCAGCTATAGCTTGGGTGGAGGCGAGGTGGGCAAAGAAGAGGTGACCAAAGGTAACTTGATCAGCCATCAGGTGAGATTGGAAATCTCCGGTGCCCCGGTTAACCTGATCGGTTTTGTCGATAATCTCGACAGCTATTTACCGGTAGCCTCGGTTTCGGAACTGGCGCTGTCTGAAGTGGGCAAGATCTTTACCAGCGGTGGGGGTGACTCGAGGTTGAATTTGACCTTGACCTATTATCACAAGCCATTACCGCCGCCACCAGCCGGATTTTTGCTGACTAATTTTTTGACCCCCGATGAATTTTCCACGATTACGGCACTGACCGCCTTTCGCCGTTTGGGGACGGTAACACCTTCGGAGGGCGTAACGACAACCTTTGGAAAAGACAATCTGTTTGGACTCTAGCTACTCGGTTGGGGTTGAGTCGAATTCGGGGGGCGCAGTTTCTGCGGAGACGTTTCGGTTTTTTTCATCGACGACGTCGATGTTGACGCGCAGGCCCCGCTTGATGGCGATGATCCGGCCGATTTGGCGAATGGCCTTGATGACCTTGCCCGCTTTGCCGATGACGCGGCCCATGTCTTCGGGGTTGACCTTGATGCTTAAATTTTCGACACCGGCGGCTGATTCCTCGGTGATGACGACGTCTTCGGGGTGATTGACGATGTTGGGGATGATGTATTCGAGGAGCTGTTTCATGTTAGTGGTTCGATGGGCTCACCATCTGCGATTTGGCTACCAGCGCTTTGACGGTAGACGTGGGTAGGGCGCCCTTGGCGAGCCATGATTGGTAAAGGTCGCGGTTCAGTTTGACCTGATCAGTGGCGGCGTGGGGGTCGAAGTGGCCCAGGTGCTCGATAATGTTGCCGGTCAATTTTTCGCGGTCATTGGCGACGACAATCCGGTACTGGCGGTGGTTCCTTTTGCCGGTGGGGGTGAGTTTGATCTTGAGCATGGGCGTATTATAACATTTACGGTTTATTGGTAACCCCGAGGGCCATTTGGGCGGCCTGCTGTTCAGCCTCCTGCTTGCTCTTGCCGTGGCCCCGCCCCGTTTCCTGGTTGTCGACGAAGACGGCCACCTCAAAGATCTTGTTGTGATCCGGACCTTCCTGGCTCATGACTTTATAGGCTGGCGAAAGCAGACCCAGGCTTTGGATTTTTTCCTGGTAGAGCGACTTGGCGTCTTTGAGCTCATTTTTGCTGAGAACCCTTTGGGCTTGAGGAACAATGAAGCGGGTAATGAAATCAGAGGCCCGTTCTAGTCCCCCATCCTTAAAAATGGCGCCAATCAGGGCTTCGACCGTGTTTTCCAGAAGGGAAGGATTTTCCCGGCCCCCGCCCATGACCTCTCCCCTGCTCATCCGCAGATATGACCCCAGGTTAATGGATCTGGCCACTTCGGCCAGGCCTTCGGTGCGAACAACGGCACTGCGGGCGGCGGTCAGAAAACCCTCGGACTCGTTTGGTCTGGCCTGATAGAGGTAGTTGGTGATGATCATTTCCAGAACAGCGTCGCCCAAAAACTCGAGCCGTTCGTTGCTTTCCTTGACTCCCTGTTCATTGAGACTGGAGCGGTGGGTCAGGGCCGTTGCCAGCAAGGTCGGATCCTGGAAGTCATAGCCAAGACTTTTTTGCAAAGGGGCTAAATCAGGGGGATTCATTTTCGGTTTTAGGTTTTAATTTCTACTTTTATTTCTCCGCGGGTGAACTTGAGAGCGGTAGCCAGAGCGCCGTTGACAAAACTGCCGCTCGTCTGACCGCCATAGCGCTTGGCGATTTCGACCGCTTCGTCAATGACGACTTTGGTGGGGACCTCCGATTTGTTCAGCAGTTCGTTGATGGCAACGCGCAGAACCGAGAGGTCGACGCGGTTGATTTGGGACAGGGGCCACTCCGGGGCGCACTTGACCACGATTTCGTCGATGGTGGTGAGGTGGCTTAGGGTTTGGGCGGCCAGTTCGTTATCGAGTTCCTGGGGTAAGAAAGTATAGGCGAAGAGCTGCTTGACAGCCTTGATGCGGTTGAGATGGCGGGGGTCGGCAGCGGTTTTCACTCGAAGAGCTAAGGTGCTTAGTGGTGACAGGCAGGACAGGCGAAATGAGCCAATTTCAATTTACCGCAGTTCTTGCAGACGACGGATTTTTTGGCGGCAACCTTGATCTGGGAACGACGCTTGCCTTGTCTCCTGGTTGATAGTTTTCGTTTTGGTGTAGCGGCCATAACTGACCGTATTTTACCAAGAAGCGAGATTTCTGGCAAGGCGTTGGGCGGAAGCCTCGTTTTTCTCGAGTAAGGCGAGAGCGATTTCCTTGGCCTGTTTGAAAAGGACTTTATTCCAGAAATTCTTGAGGCGGACCGGCAGCCAGCCGTGCTGTTTGTCCCCGAAGAGTTCGCCGGCGCCGCGAAGCCGGAGGTCGAGCCTGGCTAAGGTAAGGCCGGAGTGGTACTTTTCCATCAGCGCCAGGCGGGTGTTGGCTTCTTCCTCATTACTGCCGCTGACGAGTAAGCAATAGCCCTGGCGTTCCCGCCGGCCGACACGGCCACGCAATTGATGGAGGGTGGCCAGGCCGAAATTGTCGGCGCCGTGGATAATGATGACGTCGGCCTGGGGAATATCGACGCCAACTTCGATGATGGTGGTGGCGACGAGAATGCCCCCGGTGGTCTTTTTAAACGCCGCTAATGTCAGGGCGATCGCTTCAGACTTCATTTGGCCGTGAATTAGAAAAACTTCGGTAAAGGAGCTGCAAACGGTTTGATAGCGTTTAAAAATTTTTTCCGCCCCCTCTTTTTCAGCGACCCCGTGGATGGTAGGAGCGACGGCAAAGACCTTGCTCCCCCGCTCGACCTGTTGCTTGAGCCAGGCGGTGCTTTTTTTAAAGCGCTCGGGGTCCAGGACCCAAGTTTTGATCGGCAGTCTGTTTTTGGGTTTAGCGGAGAGACTGCTGATGGCGACCTCGCCAAAAAGACCAAGGGCGAGGCTGCGGGGAATTGGCGTGGCGGTCAGGTTGATTAGATGGGGTGTCGGTTTTCGGGTTAATAATTCGGCGCGCTGTTGGACCCCAAATTTGTGCTGTTCGTCGATGGCCAAGGCGGCCAGGGGGAAAGGCAGGCTTAGTGGTAGTTGGGTCAGGAGGGCGTGGGTGCCGATGAAGATGGTTGGTTGTGGCGGGATCTGCCTTAGCGGCCTCTTGGCGCTGACCAGGATAACCTGTTTTTTTGGCAGACCGAACATTAAAAAAGTTTGGTAATGTTGGGCGGCCAGGATTTCGGTGGGAGCGAGAAGACAAAACGACTGCCCGGCGGCGAGGGCTTGGGCGGCCAGAAAGAAGACGATCACGGTTTTGCCCGAGCCGGTTTCACCTTGGATCAGCCGATGGGTAAAAGAAGATCGGGTTAGATCCTGATAAGAACTTTCAATCGCTTTGACTTGACCGGTGGTTAATTTAAAAGGCAGGGACTCAATCAGATGTCGGTGTAAGACTCGATCAACTATCAGACTGGGCGAGGGCGGCAGTTTTCTGATTTCGGCCAGGTTAGTGATATTAAGCAGGAGGTGGTGATTAAAGGCCAGGCGTTTGTCGGCGGCCAGGTGAGCGGCGGTTTCCTTGGGGAAGTGGATGGAGTGCAGACTGTCACGATAACCAAGGAGGCCAAGTTTATTTAGAATTTGATTATTTAAAGTGTCGGTTATGGCTGTTTTATCGAGGGCGAGCTTTATTTTCTGGCGTAAGAAACGACTGCTGACTCCGGCGGTCAGTGGGTAAATGGGCACCAGTCCGTGAGTGTGGAGACTTTGGTCGTTGGCCGGTTCAATGGTGGGGGCAATGAGAGTAATTTTGTCAAAGAAGAAGGCGGCTTTGCCGGCGACCAGATACTTTTCCCCCGGTTTGATGAGGCGGCCGATGTAGGGATTGTTAAACCAAGTCAGGTTTATTTTTCCGGTCTGGTCCTGGGCGCTGACGGTGGTGACCGATTTGCCGCTTTTGGTATTAAACCGTTTGGCTTCGCCTAAGGCGGCCAGGAAACTGACGTCGGTTTTGGGTCGGATCTGTCTGATGGTGGTCTGTTTTCGGTAATCGAGGAAGCGGGAGGGGTAGTGGTGGAGCAGGTCGCGAATCGAAGCGAGTTTGAGGTGGGAAAGTTTGGTCGTGAAAGTCGGGCCGATGCCGGGGAGAGCCGTGATAAGGGCGTTTACTGAGAGGGCTTGGTTAGAAGCCATAGAAAAGAGGCGCCAGTGAGGAAATGACCAAAATCAGCGAGCCGATGACGATCAGGATGGTGAAGAGTCTTCTCTTTCTTTTGGAAAAAAGCATAGCTACTGGATTATATCAAAATAGCCGTTTAAGATAGAGGCTATGGCATTGGGTAGTTATCGGCGGCGTCGTTTTCGTTTGCCATCGTGGCCGGCTTTTATGAAAAAGCCCAATTGGGGCAAGGTCATTTTTTTGGCGGTCATTTTGGGAACGCTTTTTTTTGTCGGTCTGGTGGTTTGGTTTTCGCGCGATCTGCCGGACCCAAACAAGATTGTCAGGCGGACCGGCTTTAGCAGTATTATTTCCGATAGGACCGGGAAAGAAGTGCTCTATGACCTGTATGAAGATCAAAACCGGAAGTTTACGCCCCTGGCCGAGATACCCGATTATTTGAAGAATGCGACGATCGCGATCGAGGATAAGGATTTTTATAAGCACAGCGGTTTTGATCCCCTGGCCTCGGTGCGGATTTTGAAAAACGTCGTTCTTAGCCAGCGACTGATTGGCGGCTCGACGCTGACCCAGCAGCTGGTCAAGATGATCCTGTTGACGAATGAGCGGACGCTAACCCGGAAGATGCGCGAGTTTATCCTGGCCCTGCGGATTGAGAGAAGATTTACCAAGGATGAAATCCTGCAGATGTATTTGAACGAGGCCCCCTACGGCGGGACGGCCCGGGGTGTTTCAGCGGCGGCGGAAATGTATTTTGGCAAAGAAGCCGGCGAGTTAAATCTGGTCGAAAGCGTCATCTTGGCCGGTATTCCTCAATCCCCCAGTCGTTACTCGCCTTTCAGCGGCAAGGACTCGAGGGCGTATGTGACCCGGGCACGGGAAGTGGCCAGACGGATGCGCGAGGACGGCTATATCGATGCTTCGACGGAGAAGCAGGTGGTCGATGCTTTGGAGACGGTGGAGTTTAAAGCGAACAGCACCAGTCTTAAAGCGGGCCATTTTGTGATGTATGTCAAGGAAAAGCTAACCGAGATGTTGGGCCCGGGAATATTGGAAGAGGGTGGTTTGAAAGTGACGACGACCCTGGATCTACCGCTTCAGGAGGCGGCGGAAAAGATTGTGGCCGAGGAAATTGCCAAGGTGGAGAAGACGCTTCTTATCAGCAATGGGGCGAGCATCATTGTTGATCCGAAAAATGGTGAGATTTTGTCAATGGTGGGATCGCGGGGCTACTTTGATACCGACATTGATGGTCAAGTCAACGTCACCACCCGACCCCGCCAGCCCGGTTCCTCGATCAAGCCGGTGGTTTACGCCACCGCTTTTGCCGAGGGCTTCACCCCGGCGACGATGCTGGCCGATGTGGTGACTGAGTTCCCGGGCAAGGATGAAAACACGCCCTATATGCCCAGGGATTATGACGGGAAAGAAAGAGGGCCGGTGAAACTGCGGGAGGCCCTGGGCAGCTCGCTCAACGTGCCGGCGGTGAAATTACTGGCTTTAACCGGAGTACGCGATGTTTTGACCACCGGCTACCGCCTGGGACTGGGCACCTTGGAGCCGACCAAGGAAACGCTCGCTCGTCTGGGCCTGTCGCTGGCTCTGGGCGGCGGTGAGGTGCGCCTACTTGACCTGGCGGCCGCCTATGGCGCTTTTGCTAATGGCGGCCTGAAAGTAACGCCGGTAGCCATTTTGAGGGTGGTAGACAAGAATGGCAAGACGCTGTTTGAACACAAACCGGTGGCCCCGGAAAGGGTGCTGGATGACAAGGTGGCCTTCCTGATTAACTCGATCCTGGCGGATAATAACGCCCGCCTGCTAACCTTTGGGGTCAACTCGTATTTAAACTTGGGCAGTCGGGCGGTAGCGGTCAAAACCGGGACGACCAACGACCTGAAGGATAACTGGACGATTGGTTGGAGCCGGGACGCGGTGGTGGGGGTCTGGGTGGGAAATAACGACAACAAGCAAATGAAGAACGTGGCCAGCGGCGTTTCCGGAGCGGCGCCGATCTGGCGGCGGGAAATGCTGGAGTTTTTGAGTAAGACGCCCGACCGACCATTTGACAGACCGGGCGGTATTGCGGAGATAGAGGTTGACAAAATCAGCGGCTACCCGGCCCACGATGGCTTTGAGAGCTACAAAGAGTGGTTCATTGACGGCACCGTGCCTTCGGGTGACGATCCGGTTCACAAGAGGATCCAAGTTTGTAAGGGCCAAAACGACAAGTTGGCGAACGCGGTCCAGGTGGCCCAGGAAAATTTCGATTGGCGGGAGGTAATTCTGCTGAAAGAAAAAGATCCCTTAACCGACCGCGATCTGTGGCAAAAAGCGATCGACGGTTGGATAGCGACGCAGTCGGCCGATCCGCGGGTCAAGTTACCGACCGAGTATTGTGAAAGCGGCAATTCGATAACGGTTAATATCACCAATCCAACCTCAAAGAGCCGGACCGATGGCGGGACAATTGAAATTAGATTTGATGTTTTTAGCGACAAGAGTGTAGACTGGGCCGAGTTGTATTTGGATGGCAATCTGGAGCAGACATTCACCTCGCTCCCCTACCGCAAGTCGTTCACCCTGTCGGCCGGGAACCACACCGTCCGCATCGTTGCGAGAAATGCTGACGGCAATACGGCCGAACAAACAACCGAGTTTGCCAGCAATCAGGATTTTGTTACCCCGACTCCGACGCCAACGCCGACTCCGACGCCGAGCCCTTCCCCCACGCCTTAGGAAAAATCTTTTTTAGAACCGTCTCGAGTTTTTCTCGGGAATCCAAGAGTATTTTTTCTAGTCCGACCGGGTTGATTTTGATGTTTTCCCCACTAATATCGGCAATTCTTTCTTCTTGGAGGTCTTTCCATAGTCCGAGTAAATCGAAATAAATTGCCGAGAATTGGTCTTTAAATTCTCCATAAAAAATGTTTGATTCTCTTAAATGATTTAGACCTGGCGGTTCTTTCGGAAAAAATTGTTGAAATGTGTTTGAAAGTATTTCGACTGCGGATGTGATTTCTTTTTTCTTGATCAAATATAGACTGTCAGTTATTGATTGCCATAGTGTTGAGATGACAAACACAAACTTGGAGTTCGTTAGCGAACAATCCATTTTGTTTTTTGAATCAAAAGCGTTAATTACCATATTAGATATATTTTATAAAGATTGAGACCTCCCGGCAAGAGGAGGTCTCGTTGTTTGAATCTCATCTTTTTCGACGTTCGTAGTCCTTGCCGGCTTCGAATCCGCGTTGTTTGTTAGGGTCATATCCTCTGTGGGCATTCGTATCGGGTCCCTGAACAATCTTTTCGTGAACCCTTCCTTCAACGTCGGTCCATCTTTCGATCCTGTTTCGTGGATCCATCCAAGGATCTCGATTTCTTCCACCCAACTTCTTACACGTTTGGCAATAGCCTGGTTGGTGAGTCCACTCGCAGTGGATGCGAACCTTTTCGGTGCAACCGCTGGTGAGGCACTGTTTTTCGAACCAGCCTTTGCATTGTTGGCAGTAATCCGGAATCTTATCCCAGAAAATTTTGTAGTGAACCGTACCGCCGCAATGCGGGTTGGCGCAAGTTTTGTATTGATCCCGGCGGCAGTTTTGACAGTAGTTGGGAACATTGCTCCGATCGAGTCGGTATTCGATGGTGTTGCTGCAGTTTAGGCAGTATTTTTCCGCCCAACGATTGTCATAGCCGGTACCGTTGCACATGCGACAAGGGCCGCCGCGGTTTTTTCCTGGTCCAAGGTCAAATCTGGATCCCCACCAACCAGAACCTTTGCATTTACCACAAATTCTGGCCATTTGGTCGTCTCCTTGAATTGTTTCCCTGACGTGTTTGTCAAGATTAAATCAATGTGCTTCGTTTGGGATTGTACAGCAGTCCCTTTTAGTCATCAATGCCCTGTCCTGGTCACGGACATTTGAGACAGCTACTTGGTAATCTTTCCATCAATACGGTTAG
>Ga0209521_10004833_pt1 | contig 10700 bp, 6 predicted proteins | sample Rifsed19ft4_FD_184016 | JGI IMG/M metagenome (GOLD analysis project Ga0209521, IMG submission 184016) | Soil microbial communities from Rifle, Colorado, USA - sediment 19ft 4 (version 2) | ecosystem: Environmental > Terrestrial > Deep subsurface > Rock core/Sediment | place: Rifle, Colorado... | reverse complement strand
GGACGACGTCCGCGTTTCTGACGTCGGTCCAGCCGTTGGTCATGGCCCCCCGGCCGAAGGTGGCGGCCAAACTGGCCACCGTGGGGCCGTGTCAAAGACGGGCCTGGTTCTCGTAGGCGAGAACTCCGAGGCCGAATCGAAACTTCCCCAGGAGATAGTTGATCTCGTTGGTGTCGGTGCAGCCGCCGATCATCGCGAGGTTCCGGAGACGGTTCACCGCGCATCCCTGAGCGTCGACGTCCTCGAATCCGCGATCGCGCGTGTCCTTGATCCGCCGCGCGAGACGCGCGATCGCCTCTTCCCAGGAAATCGGGGTCCACTCCGCGGCTCCGGCCGCGCGGTAGAGTGGCCGCGTGAGCCTCCGGTCGTTCACCACGTACTGTTTGAGCGAGATCCCCTTGGGACAGAGGGTCCCTCGACTGATAGGGCTTTCGACGTCGCCCTCGATGTGCACCACCGTGGGTTTGACGTTCTGCGCCCGATCGCCGAGGGTGTGGATCACCACCCCGCAGCCGACGGCGCAATAGGGACAGACGCTCCGGGTCTCAGTGGTGCGTGCGATCTTGAGCTCGCGAGCGGCGGCGGCAGCCGCCTTCAAGTCGAAACCGAAGGCGGTGGTGGCGGCGACGGCCGCGCCCGCGCGGAAGAATTGTCTCCGCGAGATCTCGACCGGCATGGCCAATCCCTACCATGGAGGGTCACGCGTGTCAAAATGGTAGGGAAGCGCGCGCTCTGCTAGACTCCCGCGCATGAGGTGGACGCTGCTGCTGGGAGCGCTCGCGCTCGCCTGTCGCAAGGAAGAGCCTTCGCGGCCCGGAGGCGCCCTGGTCCACGTGCTCTTCGACGAGCGTCACGAACTTTCGGGCGGCGAGCCCGTGCGCTTCCACGATTTCGAGGTGGGACGGGTCGAGAAAGTGGACATCGCCGAGGCACGAGTGCGGGCGACGCTTTCGATCGATCCCGAGGTCGCGGCCCAGCTCACACGCGAGGCGACGTTCTCCGTGGAGTCGGACGATTCGGGAACCTACCTTCTCGCGCACGTCTTCGATGCTGAAGCCGAGACGCTCGAGGAGGGCGGGACGCTCGAAGGCGTCGACTCGGCAATCGAGCTCACCCTCCGGCGAGCGGGGTCGGAGGCGAGCCAGTTTCTCTCGCGCGTGGGCTCTTCGGAATGGGTGCAGGAGGCGAAAGGCCTGGTTTCGGACATGGAGCGCGAGCTCGAAGAGGTCGACTGGGGCGAGAAGGAGAAAGAGGTCCGCGACGAGCTGGAGGCCGCTCGCAAGGGCGTCGACGAAGCCGCGGACGAGTCGTCCGAGCAGGCGAAGGAAAGCTACCGGGCGCTTCGAGAACAGATGAACCGGCTGGTGGAGAAGCTAAAGGAGCTCGGCCGCTCGGAGGAAGCCCAGAAGCTCCAGGAGCAGATCGAGAAGCTTTTTGGCGCAGAGTCCGGTCAAAACTGAGGAGCGATGGCCGAGCTCGAGGACCCCGAACGTCAGGGACGGCTCCAGAAGTGGATGCCTCTGCTGTGGATTCCCCCTGTGGCTCTGATCTTCTTGCTCGCCGCGATTGCCTATTGCGGGCGATAATCCCGCATCAGGCGACGCCCTCGTCGTCATCGCCGACGTCGACTTCGTCGGCATCCATCAGAGCCGCGGGCCTCGGAACCCCGGACGTTCCGTGAAGCGCGATCTGGTGGATGCGCGGGTCGGGGTCGTTGACGACCTTCTTCAAGACGGATTTGGCGTGGTCTCCGCCGATGTGGGCGAGGGCGAAGGCGGCCGTGGCCCGGACCTGATCGTCCCACCGAAGCCCGCCGAGAACGGGGAACTTGCGCGCCGTGAGAACCGACTCGAGGGCGGCAACCGCGACGGGGTCACCGAGCTGAGCCAGCGCCTGGGCGCAGGCAATCGCCCTCTCGGGGTCTTTCGTCACCTCGAGAGTCGAGACCAGTGCGCCGACCGCGTGGGGTGAGCGAAGGATCGCGAGGCTGCGAATGGCGCCCTTCGCGACCCCGATGTCCGGGTGGCGAGCGAAATCGACCAGAAGCTCGAGGACCTGCTTGTCGTTGAGCCGCTCCGACAGGCGAAACGCGGCGCGGCGGACCTTGGGGTTCACGTCGGAGAGGCAGAACGCGAGCTCGGTCTTGAGCTCGCGGGTGACCAGGTCGATCACCTCGAGAATTCGGAACCGCTGCTCGGACGTCACCTCGAGCACCACTTCCTGTTTGATCCGATCCGCGGCGTCGCGGCCCATGCGGGACAGAAGGCCGGCGGCGAGCTGCCGGGTGCGGAGGTCCTTTTCCTGCTTGATGACTTCGATGAGGAGTGAGATCGCGGGCTTGCCCAGGCTCTCCAGCACGAGCGCCGCCCTCTCCTGACGCTCGGGATCCTTCGACTGGAGCTCCTCCATCAGGAGGGCCTTCGTCGCCGCGTCCATCTTGCGGTTCAAGACGGCGAAGCCCCGCCCGGTGGCCCGCGGGGTTTTCATCAGCTCCTGCTGGCGGTCCCGCAGCTCGGCGAAGATCCGGCCCGCGAGCGTGAAGTCCGCGAACTGGAGGACGCTTCCCGTCATCTGGTAGAGGAGGCTCGCGAGCTCTCCCAGTATGTGGTCGTCTTGTTCCTCGCGAAAAGCCTTCAGGATGTGCTCGGCGATGATGACCGCGAACTGGTGTTGCAGGGCCTGAATCAAGGTTTCGAGAAGCGCGCGGCAGGAGCGAACGATCTTTTCCCGCACCACTAGATTCTGGGCGGCGTAGTCGGCGAAGACCCGGCGCATCACTTTCCGCACCATCGGGTGCTCGCCCTTCACCAGGAGGTCTTTTCCGATCGTGGGGAGCGCGTCGATCAATGCATCCTTCGGCCCGTCGGAGAGAACCGCGAGAGCGGAAGCCTCCGGGTCTTCGGGGTCGGGATCGGTCTCGACGGTCTCGAGGACGCTCGCGACAATGGAGGCCGCGTATCGGCGATCGTTGAAGATCAACCCCTGAAGCTCGCGCTTGCGCGCGAGCGCCACCCAGAACGAGGGCTCGACGACCGCGGGGAGCTCCTTCAGCGCCCCGACGAACACCAGGAGCTCCTCGCGCGTCAGCGACTCGAGAAACGTGATGCTCTCGACCTCCGATGTCGAGAAGAGAGCGACGACGCTCTCCGAAAGGGTCTCGAACCCGCCGGTTGGAGCTTTGGCTCCGTTCACCAGGAGCGAGCCCTCGGCCCGAGCCAGGGTCAAGACGGGCCGGCGGGTGAGCATCGTCGAGAGCTCTTCCAGAAAGTGGTCGATGGCCGAGGAGACCTGGCGGCTTCCGAGGGGATAGAGCTTCACGTTCTTCGCCGCCCCGAGGAGCGCTCGAAGGATTCTGGGTACGAGGCTCCATTCCTCGGGTCTGAGCTCGGTCGCGGCGGCCGCGCGGCTCCCGGCCGTCCGCCGCCGGACCTCGGAGTAGCGCAGCTGACGAAGTGAGATGTGCTCGAATCGCCGCTCGGAGGCGAACGCCTTCCAGTAGCTGCCGTCGATGAGCTCCGGCTTGAGCTGCCCGAGCTCGGTCAAGAGCGCCTTGAGCTCGTCGGGGGAGAGTCCTCGCCGAAAGTCGATGCTCTCGAGCTCGGCGCGATCGAGGAGCTCGAAGTAGGAGTTCGCGAGGAGGCGGAAGTCGTTCACGTCCACCTTGTGGCCGTTCGCGAGGAGCACACCCTTCGAGCGAGAGAGCTCGACGTGCTCCGCGAACGCGAGCACCGCCGCCACGGCGTCGAAGGCGGTCTGGTACGCCTTCTGGATGGGCTTGCTGTCGGGAGGATAGAGCTGGACGCTTCGTACCGTGGTCACGAGCGTCCGGAAGAGATTCGGAAGCTGCGCCAGAGCCCCGGCGCCGAGCTTCTCCTCTCTGGGTCCTTCGTCTTCCTCGACGAGAGACTCTCCCGTGTAGTGCTCCGCTTCGTCGCGATTGAACGCCCTCCTCCGCAGATTGCTCTGCATCTGATCGTAGCGGGACGCCTTCTCCTGGTTCGAGGAGCGTTTGAAATGATAGGCGAGGATCGAAGCCGAGGGACCCAGCCGCTTCTGGTGGAGCTCCTCCTGGTAGACCCCGACGCGCTCGTGCAGCTCCTGCCGACGCTCTTTCTGAATGGAGCCGTAGACGATCTCGAGAACGCGCTTTCCTATAAAGCGCATGGTCTCGTCGTTGATCTGGAAGTCGGTGCGGAGAAGCCCGAGGTTCTCGGCACGGTCGAGGAACTCGAGCACCTCGTTCTCGGAGACGTCGGTCGCGCCCGCCACCACGCTCAAAGGAACCTCCTCGCCCAGCGTCGAGACCTGCTCGAGGAGCTTCTTGCCCTCTTCGTCAAGAGCGGCGATCTTCTGGCTCACGATCTCCTCGAGCGAGCGCGGGAGGTAGCCCTCCTCGGGGGGCTCGACCGTCCAGCGCTGGCCGACGAGAGAGAGCTTCTGGTCGAGAACGAGCTTCCGAAGGATCTCGCCGAGAAACAGCGGGTTTCCGGAAGTGATCCGGGCGAGCTCGGCCTCGAAGCCCGGCGGCAGATCGATTCCGGGAAAGACACCCGAAAGGTGCGTCCGGATGTCCTCGGCGCTGAGCGGCTGGAGCTGCCGTTTCACCAGCGAGAGCTCCGCGCCCTTGCTCTGGAAGAACCTCTCCCAGGGGGGGGCCTCTTCGTCCTGGCCGATGCCGAGAGTGTCGTTCACCGTGCCGCAAACGAAGAGATGGGCATCGGCGCGGCCGAGGAGCACCTTGAGGAGCAAGAGCGTTCCCTCGTCGGCGAACTGCAGGTCGTCCACCAGGACCACCAGGGGCTTTCCCTCGAGGAGCTTCGTCGTGAGCTTCACCAGAATGACGAAGATTCCCTCGCGGCGGTGACGCTCGTCCTCTTCGATCGCGACGGAGCGATCGTCGAGGTTGGGAAGGACGTGGCCCAGGTAGTGGAGCTCGCGCGCGTCGAGAGCGTCGAGCGCGGGGACGCCCTTGTCGGCGCGCTGAGTCATGAGCGATACGATCGCCTGGCCGGCGAGATAGTAAGGCCGGAATCCTTCCTGCCGCTTTCCCGAGAGCTTCACCACCGTGAGCGCCCGGTTGAGCGCGAGGCTCCTGCGGACGGTCTCGATGACCGTCGATTTTCCCATGCCCGGGGCGCCCTCGATCAAGAGAAACCGCGACTGTTCCAAGCTCAACGCCTCGAGCGCCTCGGACACCGCCTGAAGCTCCCCACTCCGGCCGGCGATCTCGGCGTCGTCGAGTCGATGGAGGGCGACCTTGGGCGCGATCTTCTGGGGATCGATCTCCTTCGCCACCGACACCCGGTTGCGGCCCTGTTTCTTCGACGCGTAAAGGGCGGTGTCCGCCTTGCGAATGAGGTCGTTTCCGCTCGCGGCGTCGGTTCGCGCCGAGGCGACTCCGATGCTGAGGGAGATATGGATCCGACCTTTCCCTTCGGGGAGCGCTAGAGGGCGCTCCTTGACGAGCTGATGGAGGTGATGGGCCTGCATCACCGCCTTCGAAAGCTCGGTCTTCGGGAGGAGCACCATGAACTCGTCGCCGCCGAATCGAACGGGGAAGGCGTCCTCCCCGGCGACCTCCTTGAGGAGCCCGGCGATGAACACCAGGGCTTGGTCACCCGCGTCGTGACCGTAGGTGTCGTTGATGGTTTTGAAGAGGTCCACGTCCAGGATCAAGAGCGACAGGGGAAAGTGCTCGTCCTGATCCCAGTGGACCTTGTGCTCGAAGTAGCTGAGAAGAAATCGGCGGTTGTGGAGCCCGGTGAGCTCGTCCTCGAAGATTAGGCGGGAGGGATCTTTACCGACGTTCTGGAGAAAGTCGATGAGCTCGCCGTACTGCATCGAGGCCGTGCCGCTCCCGGGCCGGATTTCCCGACCGCCTGTCACGAACGAGTAATTTGGGTCGTGTAGTATCAGGTTAGCTGATGGGGATCCTTCTGGCAAGGTGTGTCGGGCATCGCGTAAGCTCGCATGCCATGAGGCTTTTTCTCGCGGCAGCGGCCCTTCTCAGGGCCGGCGCCGTCTCCGCCCAAACCGCTCCTCCGAAGCTCGTGGTCTTTCTGAGCATCGACCAGGGGCGCGCGGAATACCTGGAACGATTCCGGCCGGCTCTCGAGGGCGGTCTCGCTCTTCTTCTGGAGCGCGGCGTGATTTTCACCGAGACCCACCACGCTCACGCGACGACCATCACGGCGCCGGGGCACGCTTCGCTTTCGACGGGCCGCTTCCCCTCCCATTCGGGCATCGTCGGCAACGACTGGTACGATCGCTCCGAGAAGCGGGAAGTCTATTGCGTCGAGGATCGGGACTCGCCGGTTTTGACGGTCGCGGGTCGAGGAACGGGGCGGCCCAAGTTTCTCGGCCGCTCGCCGCGAAGACTTCGCGGGAGCGCTCTCGGTGACTGGATGAAGCGCCGCTCTCGCGCTTCCAAGGTCTACTCCGCCGGAGGGAAGGATCGTTCGGCGGTGCTGATGGGGGGCAAGAACGCGGACGGCGCTTTCTGGTTCGACGGCGAGAGCGGCCAGTGGGTGACCAGCTGGTACTACATGAGGGAGTACCCCCGATGGACCAGGGAATTCCACGCGCGGCGACTCGCCGACAGCTACTTCGGACGGACGTGGGAGCCTCTCCCGGTCCCCGAAGCTCTCCTCTCCGCGATGAAGATCGAAGCCTCAGGCGCGGGCGCCGAAGGTTCCGGCGTTCCCCAAGTCCTGGGCCAGGGAACTCTCTCGGAGGATTCCGGCTTCTATCACTCGCTCTTCGAAACCCCCTTCCTCGAGTCCTACCTCCTTTCGTTCGCGGAGAACCTCGTGCGCGAGGAAGGGCTCGGCGCGGACGATGCGACCGATTTGCTCGCGCTCGGGTTCTCGAGCGTCGACTCCGTCGGCCACGACTACGGCCCCAACAGCCGCGAGCTCCTCGATGCCGTCCTGCGGCTCGATCGCGAGCTCGGCGCGTTCTTCCGCTTCCTCGATGGAGCGGTCGGGCTGGGGCGAGTCGCGGTGGCGCTGTCCGCGGATCACGGCGTGGCGCCTCTACCGGAGTACCAGGCTCGGCACGGTCTTTCCGGCGGGCGGGTTTCCACCTCGGACCTGGCCTGCCTGGCGCGAGCGGGAAAGCCGGGCTGGTTCGTAGCGCCGCTCCACTTCGACGACAAAGCTCTCGCGAAGGAGAACGTGAAACGGGAAGCGGCGGAGGCGCTCGTGGCGGAGGAGCTTTCGGCATGCCCCGGCGTCGCGCGCGTCTGGACGCGGACCGCGATCGAGAACGCGGAGCACGCGAAGGGAGCCGTCGACCCGACGCTCCTTCAGTTCGTGCGGAGCTTCTATCCGGGACGCAGCCCCGACGTGTTCGTCCAGTTCGCGGAGGGGCTCATCGATGACGACGACGGCACGACCCATGGCTCTGCCTACGAGTACGATACCCATGTGCCGGGAATTGTTTTTTGGCCCGGCGTTCCGCCGCGAAGCCTCGAGGAGCGAATCGCGACCGTGGACCTCGCGGTGACGATCGCCTCGCTCCTCGGGGTGGAGACGCCGGGTGACGTGGACGGCGTCGATCGGTCCGCCCTCATGCGCTGAGAAGGCCCTCCGGCTCGGCCCGCCATCGCGCCTCGCGCCGCCCGAGGAGTCCTCTGGAGTTGTGCTCCCAGCGCATGGGGCGGGGCGCCTAGAGCGATTCCAGCAAAAGGGCGAGGCCCATTCCGCCGCTGATACAGAGGGTCGCGATCCCGCGTTTGGCCTTTCGCCGGACCATCTCGTGGACAAGGGTAACGACGATACGGGCTCCGGTAGCTCCGATCGGGTGCCCGAGAGCGATGGCTCCACCGTTTACGTTCAATCGCTCGGGATCGAAACCGAGCTCGCGGTGGCAGGCGATCACCTGGGCGGCGAAAGCCTCGTTGAGCTCAATCAGATCGATGTCCTCGAGACGCAGACCCGTCTTCTCCAGAAGCTTCCGCACGGCGGGAACCGGTCCGATCCCCATCACCGCGGGGTCCACCCCCGCGGACGCGTAACCGACGATCCGCGCCATCGGCTCGACGCCGAGGCCCTTCGCCTGCTCCTCGCTCAGGACCATGACGGCCGCAGCGCCGTCGGTGATGCCCGATGAGTTTCCCGCGTGCACGGTCCCGCTTTTCCGGAACACGGGCGCGAGCTTCTGAAGGCTGTCGAGGGTCGCCCCGTCGCGAGGATGTTCGTCGGTCGAGATCCGATCGACCTGGCCCTTCCGCCCCTGTACCTCGACGGGCACGACTTCCGCGAGGAAACGGCCCTCTTTCCGCGCTCGTTCGCATCGATGCTGGCTCTCGAGAGCGTAGCGGTCGGACTCTTCCCGACTGATGCGGTGCCGGTCGGCGAGGGTCTCCGCCGTCTCCCCCATCAGCTGTCCGCAAAGCGGACAGAGAAATCCGTCGCGGTACATCCCGTCTACCACCTCGGAGCTCCCGAGCTTTTGACCCCAGCGGGCGTCCAGGAGAAGGTACGGAGTATTGCTCATGCTCTCCGCGCCGCCCGCGAGGACCACGTCCGCGTCTCCCAGAGCGACGGCGGCGTAGGCGTTCATGATCGCCTTCAGGCTCGAGCCGCAAGCTTTGTTGATGGTGTACGCGGGCACCGACTCTCCGAAGCCGGCGCGATAGGAGATTTGCCGCGCGACGTTCGGGCGGACACCCGCCTGGCGGGCGTTGCCGAAGATGACTTCTCCCACGGCATTCGCGGGTACCCCACTCCGTTCGAGGGCACCACTGGCGGCGGCGACTCCCAGGTCCGCCGCAGAGAGGGTCTTGAGCGCTCCCCCGAACTTTCCGATCGGAGTTCTCACGGCTCCGGCGATCACGATGCTCTTCGTCATCGGATCAGCTTCCCTGGAATCTCGGCTCGCGCTTTTCGACGTGCGCGGAGATGCCCTCTCGCGCGTCGTTCGAGAGGAAGAGCTGCTGCTGCAGTTCTCGCTCGAGCGCGAGGCCCTCGGAAAATGCGGCCTCGAGTCCTGAGGTGACGGCACGTTTAATCCGCCCCACGGCCATGGACGCCTTTTGGGGAGGAACGAACGCCGCGGCATAATCCAGGGCATTCTCCCGGAACCGCTCGCCCTCGAGGAACGCGTTGACGAGACCAAGAGCCTGAGCCTCGTCGAAGCTCATGAGCCTGCCGGTAACCATGAGCTCGATCGCCCGCGAGCGGCCGAGAAGCCGCGCGAGGCGCTGCGTACCGCCGGTCCCCGGCAGAACGCCCAACTTGACTTCGGGAAGTCCGATCTTCCCGCCGTCTTTCTTGGCCACGCGCAAGTCGGCGGCGAGGGCGACCTCGAGCCCCCCGCCCACGGTATGACCGTTCAGCGCCGCGATGACGAGCTTCGGGGTTTGCTCCAGTCGGTTGAGCGTCTCGTTCGCGTGAAGGCAGAAGGAATACTTGAATTCGGGGGTGGCGCGGTTCAGCATGTTGATGTCGGCGCCCGAACAGAAGAACTTCTCTCCCGCTCCCGTAAGCACGAGCACATGGACGTGCTCGTCCATGCGCGCGTCGAGTATGGCGGCATCGAGCTCCTTCATCATCTCGTAGCTATAGGTATTGGCCGGTGGAGCGTGAAGCTCGAAAACCGCGACTCCCCGATCCTTCGAATAGTTGACGAGTGGCATGACTCAGGCCTTCCTCACGTACTCGAAATTCAGCGGCTTCCCCTTGATGCCCTGCCGCGGCGGGCCAATCCAACTTGCCATCTTACCGGGCTCGGTCACGGGGTGCATCAGGCTTCTCACGAACGCCTGGTCTTCGTCCGTCGGAAGCCACTCGCCGCGTTTTTGATTCCACTCCGCCTCCGAAATGGGCGCACCCTCGGGGGTGAAGTGAAGTCCGGCGTAGATTCCTATTTGACGATGGAACCGGCGGTGCGGAAGCTTGAGGCGATCCGAAAGCCCCGCTTCTTCGAGGGCCTTGTTCCAGCGATCAACGCCGCGCTGGCAATCCTCGACGTAGTCATCTCTCAGAACCTCGTTCATGGCGTTCCGGAGAGGAATCTCTTCCGTAACGAGCCTTCCCTCTTTCGGGATCTCCATGGAGTAGAACGAGTCCAGAAGCTGGTGATCGTCGTAGCTCTCCTCGCGGTTGCGACCTTTGAGACCGGCGGCAAAGTACTGCGCCGCATTCGTCGAGATCTCACCCCCGAAGAGATCGGAGGAGACACTGACCCAGAAGTTGAGGTACTTCTGGATGGTGGGAAGGTCGACCGCTCCATACTTGCGGACGTCGTCGTCTTTCTTCTCTCGCATGAGCTGAGCCGTGCGGTCGACGATTCGTCCGACACCCGTCTCGCCCACCGACATATGGAACGCTTCTTCGGTGAGCATGAACTTCGTGGTCCGCGCGAGCGGATCGAAGCCGCTCTCCGCGAGGGCGAGAAGCTGATACTTTCCGTCACGGTCGGTGAACATCGTGAACATGTAGAAGTTCAGCCAGTCATCGCAAGGCTGGTTGAAAGCTCCGAGGATGCGGGGCTTGTCCCGGTCGCCGCTTCTGCGGTCGAGAAGCCCTTCCGCCTCCTCCCTCCCGTCCCGGCCGAAGTAAGAGTGGAGAAGGTACACCATCGCCCAGAGGTGCCGCCCCTCTTCGACGTTCACCTGGAAAAGGTTTCGCAGGTCGAACACCGACGGCGCGGTCTTCCCGAGGCAGCGCTGTTGCTCGACGCTCGCGGGCTCGGTG
>Ga0209521_10004832_pt1 | contig 10702 bp, 11 predicted proteins | sample Rifsed19ft4_FD_184016 | JGI IMG/M metagenome (GOLD analysis project Ga0209521, IMG submission 184016) | Soil microbial communities from Rifle, Colorado, USA - sediment 19ft 4 (version 2) | ecosystem: Environmental > Terrestrial > Deep subsurface > Rock core/Sediment | place: Rifle, Colorado... | reverse complement strand
CGGGGAACGAAGCTCGTTGGCATGACCGCTTCCCTGCGGGAGCTTTGGCCTGCTGCACGGCAGACCACACCAGGCGTCCAACGTCGCCGTCCGCGATTATAACACCAGAATCAAGGCCAGATGTTAAAGGCACCTGTCACTCAGCGATGTTGTAAGAGATCGAGCCTTCTGCGCTACAGAATTGGCAGGTAGCGGCTGAGCTCGTAATCCGTGATGTGGGAGCGGTAGCCTTCCCACTCGATGCGCTTTGAGGTGAGCAGGCTCTCGAAGAGGTGGTCGCCGAGGCAGCGGCGCAGGAGGTCGCTCGTCTCTGCCTCCCGGATCGCCTCGTAGAGGCTGCCCGGCAGCGTCGGCGCCTCTTCGATCGACGCCTCGCCGGCGTCGCGGCTGGGCGGCAGCGGGTACTCCCCCTCGATCCCCTCCAGGCCGGCGGCCAGCAGCGCCGCGAAGGCCAGATAGGGGTTGCAGGCGGCGTCCGGCGCCCGGTACTCGATGCGGGCGGCGAGCTCGCGGCCGGCGCGAAATTCCGGCACGCGCAGGAGATCGCCCGGCATGCGGCCGCCGCGCGCCGTGGCCTCGCCCAACGGAGCGACGCCGCTACGCCGGTTCCAGGCGACGCGCACCGGCGCCTCGAAGCCGGGGACCAGGCGCTTGTAGGAGTTCACCCACTGGTTGGTGACGAGCGTGATCTCGCGGGCGTGGCGCAGCAGGCCGGCGATGAAGCCGCGCGCCACGGCCGACAGCTTCAGCGGGTCGTTAGCGTCGAAGAAGGCGTTGCGCTCGCCGCGGAAGAGCGAGATGTGCAGGTGCATGCCGGAGCCGTTCTCGTTGGGCAGCGGCTTCGGCATGAAGGTAGCGTAGACGCCGCCGGCCATCGCCACCTCTTTGACGACGAGGCGGCAGGTGAGGACGCTGTCCGCCATCGTCAGGCCGTCCGTGTAGCGCAGGTCCACCTCGTGCTGGGAGGGAGCGACCTCATGGTGGCTGGACTCGACGCCGATGCCCATCTCCTCCAGGGTGAGGACCGTCTCGCGGCGCAGGTCGCTGGCGCCGTCCAGCGGCGTCAGGTCGAAGTAGCCGCCCTGGTCCAGCGGCGCCGTACCCTCCGAGTCCTTGAAGTAGAAGAACTCGACCTCCGGCCCGACGTAGAACGTGAAGCCGAGCGCCGCCGCGCGCTCCAGGTTGCGCTTCAGCACGTAGCGCGGGTCGCCGGGGAAGGGCGAGCCGTCCGGCAGGTGGATGTCGCAGAACATGCGCGCCACGCGCCGCTCGCGCGGGCGCCAGGGCAGCAGCTGGAAAGTCGAGGGGTCAGGGATCGCCGTCATGTCGCTCTCGCCGGCGCGCGCGAAGCCCTCGATGGCGCCGCCGTCGAAGCCGACGCCCTCCTCTAGCGCCCCCTCCAGCTCCTCGAACGTGATCGCGAAGCTCTTCAAGGAGCCGAGGATGTCAGTGAACCAGAGGCGGATGAACTTCACGTCCTGCTGGCGGCACTGCTGCAGGACGTAATCGCGGCTCTCCTCTATCGTCATCTGTCGAGGGCCCTTCGCTCTGTCATCGCGAGGCTCGCCCGCTGCGAGCCGTGGCAGTCTCGGTAACTCCTTGAACGGACCGAGATTGCTTCGTCGCGGAGCCTGTCCTGAGCGAAGCCGAAGGGTTCCTCGCAAAGACAGTGGGCGGCTGGCGGCACTGCTGCAGGACGTAGTCGCGGCTCTCCTCGTTCGACATGCTGCGATCAATGATAGCCGCCCCTGAGTCTTCGGTTGTAACCAGACGTTAATTTCTCGTTACGTTCACTTCAACCGGCGCATAGGACGGCTCCGTGGCCGCCTGGCGTCGCTATACTGAGGGTCGATATGCAGCGCGTCCTGCTCCTCTACCAGACGGAGGGCGCTGCCCTCCTGCGGCGCGACCTCGCCTCCCTCGGCCTCGAGGTGGAGGCAGCGCCGCTGGCGGACGCCGACGCGGCGCTCAGCCAGCCCGGCATCGACGCCCTCGTCGTCGAGGCGGCGTCCAGTTTTGAGGAGACGCGCCACCTGCTGGAGTCGCCGGCGCGGCCCGCCCGCGTGCCGCTGCTCCTCCTCCTGCGCGCGGAGCAGATGGCGGGCTTCGACGCGACGCTGCCCGTGGACGACTTCGTCGTCCTGCCGGCGATGACGGAGGAGCTGGCGCTGCGCCTGCGGCGCGCCGTCTGGAGCAAGACCGGCGTCGACGCGGAAAACGTCCTGCGCAGCGGTGACCTGCTCATCGACTTGGCGAACTACAAGGTATTCGTCGGCCAGCAGCCGGTCAGCCTCACGTTCAAGGAGTTCGAGCTGCTGCGCTTCCTGATGATGAACCGCGGCAAGGTGTTCACGCGCGAGGCGTTGCTCAACCGCGTCTGGGGCTACGAGTACTACGGCGGCGCCCGCACCGTGGACGTGCACATCCGCCGCCTGCGCAGCAAGATCGAGACCGGCGCCGTCTACATCGAGACGGTGCGCAACGTCGGCTATCGCTTCCCTACTGACCGCTGAACGGCGCGAAAGCGCAAGTTAACGCTACCGTAATCACGACGAAACATAGCTGTAACATCGCGCCGCTACTCTCCCGACGATGGCGTGGCGGAGGACGCCGCGTTCGTCGCGTCCGGACGCCCTGGGGGCAAAGCAAGCGGGAGGTAGACATGGACACGGGCGATACCGCGTGGGTCCTCGTTTCGTCGGCGCTGGTAATGCTCATGACGCCGGGCCTGGCGCTCTTCTACGGCGGCCTGGTGCGGAGCAAGAACGTGCTGGGCACGATCATGCACAGCTTCATCATGCTGGGCCTGGTCAGCATCCAGTTCGTGCTCATCGGCTACTCGATCGCCTTCGGTCCGGACCAGGGAGGGCTGGTAGGCAACCTGGACTGGGCGTTTCTCCGCAACGTCTCCGCCACGGAGCCGAACGCCGCCTACGCGGCGACGATCCCGCACCAGACGTACATGATCTTCCAGCTGATGTTCGCGGTGATCACGCCGGCGCTCATCACCGGCGCCTTCGCGGAGCGGGCGAAGTTCAGCACCTTCATCGTCTTCATGCTCCTCTGGGCCACCCTGGTCTACGACCCCATCGCCCACTGGGTCTGGGGCGCCGGCGGCTGGCTGGGCCTCGTCGCTGAGGAGAACGGCGACGTCGGCCTCAAGGCGCTGGACTTCGCCGGCGGCACCGTCGTCCACATCAACGCGGGTGTAGCCGCCCTGGTCGCGGCGATTATCTACGGCAAGCGCCACGGCTTCGGCCGGGAGCCCATGGAGCCGCACGACATAACGATGGTCGTCGTCGGCGCTTCGCTGCTCTGGTTCGGCTGGTTCGGCTTCAACGCCGGCAGCGCCGTTGCTGCCGGCAGCCTCGCCTCCAACGCCTTCGTCGTCACCCATACGGCTACGGCCGCTGCCGCGCTAACGTGGGCCGGCCTGAGCTGGTTCTTCCTCGGCAAGCCGAGCGTCGTCGGCGCCGCTGCCGGCGCGGTCGCCGGCCTCGTCGCCATCACGCCGGCGTCCGGCTTCGTGACGCCCATGGCCGCGCTGGCCATCGGCGTCGGTGCCGGCTCCTTCTGCTACCTCGCCGTGCGGCTGCGCGCAAAGATTGGCCTGGACGACTCGCTGGACGTCGTCGGCGTGCACGGCGTCGGCGGCACCTGGGGCGCCATCGCCACCGGCATCTTCTGTGTGACCTCCGTCAACGCGGTCGCGCCGGACGGCCTGCTAGAGTCCGGCAGCTTCGACCAGCTCGGCAAGCAGCTGGTCGCCGTCGGCGCGACCATCGCCTACTCCTTCGTCGCCACGTACGTCATACTCAAGGTTCTCGACCTTGTCATGGGGCTGCGCGTCAGCGAGGAGGAGGAGATCGTCGGCATCGACGTCAGCCAGCACGGCGAGCGCGCTTACCTGCTGGACGGCGGCGCTCCCTATGCCGGTATCCCCGTGGCGTTGGAGAACAGCCAGTCGTACACCGGCACACCGTCATCGACCGCCTCGCAGGCGTAGGGCTAGCAGCGAGACAAGGAGCGCGAAACGATGAACAAAGTCGAAGCGATCGTCCGGCCGGAGCGGCTGGAAGTGGTGAAAGAGGCGCTCGCCGCCGCGGGCTTCGTCGGCCTCAACATCGTCAACGTCACCGGCCGCGGCGTCCAGAAGGGCATCGTCCACACGGGGCGAGGTGGTGAGGAGTACAGGGTGGACATGCTGCCCAAGAGCAAGATCGAGCTCGTCGTCAAGGACGCGGACACGCAGCGCGCCGTCGACGTCATCATCCAGGCGGCCCGCACGGGCTCGATCGGCGACGGCAAGATCTTCGTCAGCCCAGTGTCGGACGCCATCCGCGTCCGCACGGGCGAGCGGGGGGATTCGGCGCTGTAGCACGTTACGTTTGGATGAAATTCGGGCGCCAGGGACGAGAATGAGCCTCATTTCTTGGCGCCCGACCCTTCAAAGGCGTATAAGTGATGCGAAACGGCCCTGATTCGGCCCAGTTGCCGTAGGTTGACAATAAAAATAACGAGGAGGAGAGACCTTGCCTACGCCTGAGAACATTCGCGAGCTGATCCGTAAGCACAACATCAAGATCGTTGACCTCAAGTTCAACGACCTGCCGGGCATCTGGCAGCACTTCTCCATCCCGGTGGAAGAGCTGGAGGCGGGCGCCGTCTGGGAGGACGGCGTCGGCTTCGACGGCTCCAGCATCCGCGGCTTCCAGAAAATCCAGGAATCGGACATGAACCTCTTCCTGGACGCCAGCACCGCCGTGCTCGACCCCGCCTGTCAGATTCCGACGCTCTCCGTCATCTGCGACATCTACGACCCGATCTCCAAGGAGGCCTACAGCCGCGACCCCCGCTACATCGCCAAGAAAGCGGAGGCCCACCTCAAGGCGACGGGCGTCGCCGACACGAGCTACTGGGGGCCCGAGCTGGAGTTCTTCATCTTCGATGACATCCGCTTCGACTCGACCGAGAACTCAAGCTACTACTACATCGACTCCATCGAGGGCGAGTGGAACACCGGCCGCGACGAGAAGCCGAACCTCGGCTACAAGCCGCGCTACAAGGAAGGCTACTTCCCTGTCCCGCCGCACGACTCCTATCAGGACCTGCGCAGCGAGATGATCATCAAGATGGCGGAGATCGGCATCCCGGTCGAGAAGCAGCACCACGAGGTCGCCACCGCCGGTCAGGCCGAGATCGACTTCCGCTACGGCACCCTCGTCCAGACAGCCGACCGGGTCATGTACTACAAGTACATCGTCAAGAACGTCGCCCGCGCCCACGGCAAGGTGGCGACCTTCATGCCGAAGCCGCTCTTCGGCGATAACGGCTCCGGCATGCACACTCACCAGAGCCTGTTCAAGGGCGGCGACACGCTGATGTACGACAAGAACGGCTACGCGGGCACCAGCGACCTCTGCCGCTGGTACATCGGCGGGCTGCTTAAGCACGCGGCCGCCATCCTCGCCTTCGCCGCGCCGACGACGAATAGCTACAAGCGGCTCGTCCCAGGCTACGAGGCGCCGGTGAACCTCGTCTACTCGGCACGCAACCGCTCGGCCGCCTGCCGCATTCCGATGTACACCGATCACCCGAAGGCAAAGCGCATTGAGTTCCGCCCCCCCGACCCGAGCTGCAACGCCTACCTTTCCTTCTCAGCGATGCTCATGGCCGGCCTCGACGGCGTCCAGAACAAGATCGAGCCGGACAACCCACCCCTGGACAAGAACACCTATGAGCTATCGGCGCGGGAGGCGCGTCGCATGAAGACGGTCCCGGGCACGCTGGCGGAGGCGCTGGACGCCCTGGAGCGCGACAAAGCCTTCCTGCTCAAGGGCGACGTCTTCACGCCGGACGTGATCGAGACGTGGCTGGAGTACAAGCGCGAAGAGATGCCGAAGGTGCGGCTGCGCCCGCACCCGTACGAGTTCCACCTCTACTTCGACGCCTAAGCGGCGCGTCTCAACGACCAGAAGGCCAGGCTCCAGCCTGGCCTTCTGGTCGCAGGCGCCGCACAAGGCGAGGAGGGATCGTTGGCGCCGCCGAGGGGCCTTCAGGCGATGCGTCGCAGCGCCTCGCTGCAGCTAGGCGGGGCATTCAGCCGGAAAGGGAGGAGAGCAATGCCCAACCCAGTAGTCCACTTCGAGATCTGCGGTAAGGACGGCAAGAAACTCCAGGACTTCTACTCGCGGGCCTTCGGCTGGCATGTCGACACGAACAACCCGATGAACTACGGCATGGTCGACACTCACGCCGGCGGCATCAACGGCGGCGTCACCGCCGACCCGGAAGGGCCCGCCGTGCGCGTCTACATCGAGGTCGACGACCCGCAGGCCTATCTGGACAAGGTGACGGCGCTCGGCGGCCGCGTCGTCATGCCCGTCACGGACTTAGGCATGGTGGTCATGTGCCAGTTCGCCGACCCGGAGGGCAACATCGTCGGCATCGTCAAGGCAGGGCAGCAGTAGCGCGCCCGTAGCCCGTAGGGGCGCAGCATGCTGCGCCCCTACGTCCTGGCCGTGCTAGAATCGATACGCGTCTGTCCGCCCGGCGGCCAGGCGCTGTGTTTCCGCCGGCGTAGCTCAGTGGAAGAGCAGCCGATTCGTAATCGGCAGGCCGAGGGTTCGAATCCCCCCGCCGGCTCCATATCTGGAGCTCCCCGCTCGTGCTTCGAGAGCCTCAGCATGAGCGGTTCTTCCGTCCGCTCGTCCTGAGGCACTCGAAGGACGAGGTTACACGTATGCCTGAAGACCCTTACGCCGCCATCGCCGACCTGTACGACTTCGCCTACAGCGACTTCGACGATGACATCGACTTCTACGAGAACCTGGCGCGCGCGGTCGAAGGGCCGGTGCTGGAGCTGGGCGTCGGCAGCGGCCGCGTCGCCGTGCCGCTCGCCGAGGCCGGCTACGAGGTCGTCGGCATCGACACATCGCCGTCGATGCTGGCGCGGGCAGGCGAGCGCCTGGCGGCTACGAAACTGACGAAGGGCCGCCTCGACCTCGTCGAGGTGGACATGACCTGCTTCGACCTCGGCCGGCGCTTCGGGCTAATCTTCGTCGCCGCCAGCACCTTTCAGCACCTCCTGACCACGGAGGCGCAGCGCGCCTGCCTGGAGCGCGTCGCCCGTCACCTGGCGCCGGGCGGCCTCTTCGCCGTGAGCGTCCGCTCGCCGGCCAGCGTCTCTTGGGACGAAGCCGATGGCTGGGCGCCCCTCCTGCTGCACTGGACGCGCGTCGACCCGGCGACCGGCGACGTCGTGATGAAGCTGGTGGCGGAGCAGCCAGATCCCGCGCGCATGGTGCGGCGCCTCACCTACATCTACGACCGCGTCCACGAAGGCAGCGTGCGCCGCAGCGTCTTCGTCACGGAGCTGCGCTACGCCACGCAGGCGGAGCTGACGCTGCTCTTGCAACTGGCTGGGCTGCGTGTTACACACGTGTACGGCGACTACGACCTCTCGCCGGTTGGCCAGGGCGAAAACCTGGTCATCGTCGCCAGAGCGGAGGGCTCCTCGTGAAAATCGCACTCGACGCTATGGGAGGCGACCTCTCTCCCGTCGAGCCGATCAAAGGAGCCGTCCTCGCCGCCCAGGAGTTCGACCTTGAGGTCGTCCTCGTCGGGCCGCCGGAGATCCTCGAAGCGGAGCTCAAGAAGCATCCCGGCGCCGGCCGCGTCAGCGTCGTTCCCGGCGGCGACGCCATCGCCATGGAGGAGGACCGCATCGTCCAGGCGGTGCGGCAGCGGCGCGACGCCTCGATCAACGTCGCCATGGGCCTCGTCCGCGACGGCCAGGCGGACGCCGTCGTCTCCGCCGGCAACACCGGCGCCGTCATGGCCTCCGCCTTCTTCGTCCTCGGCCGCATGCGAGGCATCGAACGGCCGGCGATCGGCACGCTGCTGCCCTACAACGCCGGCCGCGTCTTCTTGATCGACGCCGGCGCCAACACCGACTGCCGTCCCAGTCACCTGGTCCAGTTCGCCGAGATGGGCGCGGCCTACATGGAGCGCGTCGTCGGCGTGACGCGCCCGCGCGTCGCCCTGCTCAACGTCGGCGAGGAGGCCGGCAAAGGCAACGAGCTGACCCAGGAGGCCTTCGAGCGCCTGCGCGAGACCGACCTCAACTTCATCGGCAACGTCGAAGGCGTGCGCGTCCACAAGGGCGTCGCCGACGTCGTCGTCACGGACGGTTTCACCGGCAACGTCGCCATCAAGGTCGGCGAGGGCATCGCCGACTACATCCTCGAGCAGGTGCGGGCGACGATTAAGAGCAGCCCGCTGTTCATCACGGCGACCATCCTGCTGCGGCCGGCGCTGCGCCGCGCCCTGAAGAGCCTGCAGTACGAGGAGTACGGTGGCGCCAACCTCATGGGCGTCAACGGCGTCGTCGTCATCGCCCACGGCCGCTCCGACGCTATCGCCATCAAGAACGCGCTGCGCCTGGCGCGGGACGCCGCCGGCAGCGGCCTCATCGAGACGATGCGCGCCTCCTTCGCTACCTCTTCAGAGACCTCACCGGCGGCCGGCCGCTAGGAGACCAGAGTGGAGGTTGTCAGCCTGGCGCAGGCGCGGCGCTTCCTCGCCGCGAGGCCGGTGCGCGCCCGCCTCTTCGACCGTCCCCGCTTCGTCGCCGAGCTGCTCTGCCTGGAGCCCGGTCAGCAAGAGCGGCGCCTGATCCAGGACAGCGCCGACGAGCTCTATCTCGTGCTCGACGGGCGGGCACGGCTGCGCGCCGGCATTCAGACGCAGGAGCTGGGCGCGCTGGAGGCGCTCGTCGTGCCGCCGGGGATCGAGCGCTCGCTGACGAACGCCGGGCCGGGCCAGCTCAGCGTCCTCGTCCTCCTGGCGCCAAACCCGACGCGCGTCGCGCTGCCATCCGGGCGTCGGCCGCCCCCGAGAGCGGTCGCTCCTCGTCCGGCCAGGGAAGAAGGAGCGGCCGAGTGGCGCCCGCCGCCTCGGCCGCGGCGAGGGCCAGGTGAGGTCGCGGGGGCGCGCCGCGGGGAAGCTGGACGACCTACCGGCCCGCGACGGGCACCTGGCGCGCCCGCCCGCGGCGGCGGGGTGGCCAGGGGCCCGGCCGGCCCATGGAGGGCGCCTCGGCGACCGCCCGGCGCCGGCGGCGAGCGCCTCGGGGGTCGTCCGGAAGGTAGGCGGCCGGCGAGGCCGCGAAGCGGGCCTTGGACGCCCGGGAACGTTCGCAGCGAGCAACAAGAAGACGCTCGCGGCGAGCAACAAGAAGACGCTCGTGGCGAGCAACAAAGAGAACGCGGCGAGCAACAAAGAGAGGGTCGTGTCGAAAGTGAGCGGCCGGCGGGTCTGCGAAGTCTATCTCGGACGCCCGCCAGCACTCGCGGCGAGCAACAAAAAGGCATCAAGAAAGATCGGAGCGGGCGCCAGGGACGAGGCCGAAGCGGGCCCAGGCCTTCAGCGCCTCGCTGACCTCCTTCGCCACGGGCGAGTCCGGCGGCAGGCCGCCCAGGAGGCAGCGCTCGATGTGGCGCTCCATCAGCAGCAGGCCCACCTGGTCCAGGCTGCTGCGCACCGCCATGATCTGCGTCAGCACCTCCTCGCAGTCGCGGCCGCTCTCCAGCATGCGCTCCAGGCCCTGCACCTGGCCGGCGATGCGCCGCAGGCGGGTCGATAAGTTTCTCTCTGCCTCTTCCATTCTTGTTGCCCTCGCGAGCTGCAGGGCTTTAGCCCCGCCCTTCCATCCTGGCAGACCTGAAGGTCTGCAGCTACGTCTAGCGCTTGACATACCCCAAGGGGGTATCGTAAAGTGTAGTCGTCACAAGGCCGAAAGTCAAAGGCCCGCCGAGGCTGGCTATAGAGGAGGAGATTCGATGACGAAGCCCGCGGACGTTAGCGACGCCGACTGGGAGACCGATGTCCTGAAGCAGGAGAAGCCTGTGCTCGTGGACTTCTGGGCGCCCTGGTGTGGGCCCTGCCGCATGGTGGCCCCCATCGTCGAAGAGCTGGCGGACGAGTACGCCGGCAAGGTCGAGTTCCGCAAGCTCAACACGGACGACAACCCGAAGACGACGATGAAGTACGGCGTGCGCAGCATCCCGACGCTGCTCGTCTTCAAGCAGGGCCAGCCCGTCGGCCAGATCATCGGCTTCCGGCCGAAGAGCGACCTCAAGAAGCGCCTGGACGAGGCGCTGACGTAGGAACACGGAACAGAGGAACACGGAACAGCTGGGGCGGGGGCTTGTTCCCTGTCCCCTGCTCCCTCTTCCTTCAGCGATAGGACGCCTGCGTGGCCAAGGAATACGACATCGTCATCATCGGCGCCGGGCCCGCCGGGCTCGCGGCCGGGCTCTACGCCGCCCGTGCCCGTCGCAAGACGCTGCTCATCGAGAAGAACATCACCGGCGGCCAGATCGCCCTCACCGCCGCCATCGAGAACTACCCCGGCATCGTCGACATCAACGGCTTCGACCTCGGCCAGGCGATGCAGCAGCAGGCCGAGACGTACGGCATGGAGACCGCCTACGCCGCCGTCGAAGCCATCGAGCCGCAGGAAGACAAGCGTCACCTGATCCGCACAAACGAGGGCGACTATCTGGCGAAGGCGCTGATCATCACCTCCGGCGCCGACTATAACCGCCTCAACGTCCCCGGCGAGGAGCGCCTCACCGGCCGCGGCGTCTCCTACTGCGCCACCTGTGACGCCGCCTTCTTCAAAGACATGGAGGTGGCC
>Ga0209521_10004831_pt1 | contig 10702 bp, 9 predicted proteins | sample Rifsed19ft4_FD_184016 | JGI IMG/M metagenome (GOLD analysis project Ga0209521, IMG submission 184016) | Soil microbial communities from Rifle, Colorado, USA - sediment 19ft 4 (version 2) | ecosystem: Environmental > Terrestrial > Deep subsurface > Rock core/Sediment | place: Rifle, Colorado... | reverse complement strand
AGATGATAAAAGACCTGCTTGAGAGTGGAGGGATACCTGTAATCTTGAGATCATCAAAGGTGGCCCCTTATCCTGTAAATATAGGCACGATGGGAGAGATCAGGATTTTAGTCAGGGAGGATGATAAGGATACAGCAAAGAAGGTGATAGCTGGATAAGGACTGTCCAATGCCATGATCACCAGATCTCTGAATTTCTGAGAAAAGAGTTCCATCTTTCCTATATCGTCTATGACAATAATCTGGCAACCTTTCAACGCGGCCGCTACATCAGGCAGGCTGCCTGATCCCCATCAAGACCACAAAACCTCCTTCGCCATGACCTTCACGAACAGGGTCGCATCTGACCATATCCTTTGGATTAGTGAATAGTGTCTGGCATACCTGAAAATCATGAAAGCCGGAACTTGTAAGAACGTCCATGACATCAGGAACTGAATAGAATCTGGCCCCTTTATAAAATCTGTTTGAGTCCTTCATTGATTCATACCTTTTGCCCAGGAGAGACTCTCTGTCAATAAAACCTATGATAAGGCGGCCTCCCGGTTTTAGTACTCTCCGCACTTCTTTGATTGCAGTGGGCAGGTCAGTCAAAAAGCAGATAACGGTGACCATCAGGACATAATCAATTGTCTCATCTGCAAAGGGTAATTCCTCTGCCAATGCCCTGATTATAAAGAGCCCTCTCGTTTGGGCAAGCCTGGCCATCTCTTCAGATGGTTCTATGCCTGTTTTAATCCCGAAGGGTATGGAGAACCGCCCGCTACCTGCCCCTACTTCAACCCCAAGTCCTTTATCAGGAATATACCTGCGAATCGCTTCTACTTCTGACATGTAGGCGAAACTATTCTCGATAAACCATTGATCATATTCCCGGGCAAACCGGTCGAAAACAGCAATGCTTGATAATGAGAGGTCTCTCACCATATCTCTCCTCTTTTCAGCGTATCAGTTAAATAATTATAACATCATAGTAGAGATTGCAAAATGAAAACCAGTTTGATATATTCAAGCCGTCATGGAGATGGTGATGGGGTTCATCTTATAACCGCCTGGAAAGGCTGATAACTCCTACTGTAGCTGAAAATTCTTAAAAGGAAAAACTGATGAAAGCAGATATAATCCCCCTCTTAGTAGGTCTGTTAATATTCCTTTCAAGTCTGATCTCTCTCAAAATAGGCATTTCCGTCGCTGTAATAGAAATTATCTTTGGGGTTACTGCCGGTAATCTTGGATTACAGACTGAAGAATGGATGTTATACTTTGCCAGTTTCGGCGGGATTGTCCTGACATTCCTGGCAGGGGCAGAAGTTGATGTCAGGTTAATGAAGGAAAAATTTAAGGAAAGTTTTCTGATTGGCCTGTTTTCTTTCCTGACACCATTTCTACTTGCCTTTCTGTATACTTACTATGCTGCGGGCTGGAGTCTCCACGCATCCCTGATTGCCGGTACAACCTTATCTGAAACATCCCTCGCCGTTGTCTACTCTGCCCTTGTTGAAACAAATTTGTCTCGGACAGAGATCGGGAAATTAATCATGGCATCAACATTCATAACCAATACAGGAACTGCACTCGTGTTGAGCATTTTATTTAATAAACCTACTCTGTATACCCTAATTTTTATTATAGTATCAATAGGTGTAATCTTTCTTGCCACAAAATTCTCTCATTATGTTTTTGATAATCCACGGCTAAAAAACAAGGTAATAGAGCCTGAAATAAAATATATATTCCTTCTCCTCCTCCTGTTCGTATATTTTGCAAACATGGGCGGAGGACATGCTATACTCCCTGCATTTATATTGGGATTATTGATGTCACAACATTTTTCTGAGACATCCGAAACTAAGGTGGTTAAGAACAGGCTGAGGACTGTAGCATTTGCAGTTATCACACCCTTATTTTTTATTGTTGTCGGAATGAAAGTCTCCCTCTCCCTGGTCCTATCAGCAATAGGATTATTCGTTGCACTCTTTGTAATTAAACAGCTTGCCAAGTTCTGTGGAGTCTATTTTTTTGCAAAAAAGTATATTCCTGACGGACACATTTATTCAACGCTGTTGATGAGCACAGGCCTGACCTTTGGATTAATTGCAAGTATTTTCGGTCTGCAGTCAGGATATATAGATAATGTACAATATTCGGTGCTGACAGGTGTACTTATCGCAAGCGCAGTAATCCCTACATTTATAGCACAGAAGTGGTTTATGCCTGTTCATGCTGAAGACCTTGTTGACCTTGATAGCTGATGATTTGAGCTATATTCTGTGATAGAATAAACATGTGTGTGGCGGTTCATGAGAAAAATGATGATTCGTATCAGGTTTCATGGCCGCGGCGGCCATGGGATTAAGACAGCAAGCCGTATAGCCGGTACAGCAGCATCTATGGAAGGATTCAATGTCCAGGACTTTCCACTATATGGGGCTGAAAGGCGCGGAGCACCTCTTACAGCCTATACCCGCATATCTGACGGGACAATCTTTGAACGCGGGATAATAAGCAGTCCGGATATTGTAATCATAGCAGACGACTCCCTCATTGAAGACCCCATGGCAGATCCTCTGAATGGTGCAGATACCAATACCATCATAATAATTAATACGAATCGCCCGCATGATATCAGTGAGGGATTAGCCGCGAGAGGCCGTGTATTTCTCATTGATGCGACAGAGATCAGCATGTCTGTAATAGGTAAAGGCTCAGCAATCAGCGCCGCAATGGGCGCAGCAGCCTGCAGGGTTACCGGATTGATTAATAAAGCGACCGTAGAAAAGGCTGTTGTTAAGGAATTAACATCCATAGGTATCTCTTCTGAGGAAATCATACGTAAAAATGTTGAAGTTGCAGGAACATGCTTTGACAGTCTACCATCATTTGAAATAATTACGCGGGCTGAAACCTCACAGCTTTTGACAAAGACCATAGTCCTGCCATATGAAGCACCTGCCATTAGTACTCCAAACGTAATCGCAAGCGGAAACATAATTGAAAGAAAGACTGGTAAATGGCGGACATTCAGACCTGTGATTAACTATGACAAATGCAATCACTGCTGGATATGTTTTGTGTGGTGTCCTGACGGTGTAATATCTCTGGATGATAAAGAATTCCCGCATATAGATTATGACCATTGCAAGGGTTGCCTTATATGCTATGAGGAGTGTCCAATTAAGGCAATAACCGTGGAACGGGAGAGTTCAAGCAATGAGCAATGAGCGCCGAGCGATGAACAATTAGTAGACGTTAGTAAGTGGGGGGATAAACTTTGGCGAAGGAATTGATTACTGGTAACGTGGCCGCAGCATGGGGTGTAAGGCTTGCAAATGTGGACTATGTCCCGGCTTTTCCGATAACACCCCAGACTGAAATAATTGAAACACTGTCGCAATGGTTTGACGATGGCATTATGAATGGGAAGTTCGTAACCATGGACTCTGAGCATTCAATGGTTACAGCCGCCGGAGCTGCCTCGTCTACAGGTGCAAGGGTATTTACTGCAACATCAAGCCAGGGATTGCTATATGCACTTGAGGTCCTTTATACCATTGCCGGATGGCGGGTCCCCCTCGTAATGGTAAATGTCTCAAGGGCACTGGCGTCACCAATTACTTTAGAACCGGACCATAATGATATACTCAGCGCAAGAGACTCAGGCTTTTTGCAGATCCACACAGAGACGTGTCAGGAGGTCATGGACTCTGTACTGATGGCATACAGGATAGCAGAAGATAATAAGGTGCTTCTCCCTTTTTTAATAAACATGGACGGGTACTACCTGTCGTTTACAAGGGAACCTGTTGAAATCCCATCCAGGGAAAAAGTTAAAGAATTCCTGCCTCCGTACAACCCGACACACGCTTTTTTTCATGCATCAACACCAATGTCTCAGGGTGTCGCTGTATTAGGAGGTCCAACCTACTCGTACTTTAAGTATCAGATGCATATGGCGTCACAAAATGCAATCGAGGTGCACAACACCGCAGCAGATGATTTTAATCTGATTTTCGGAAGAAAATACGGGGTAATAGAAGAATACAGGATGGATGATGCAGATTACGTAATTGTGATGAGTAATACATTTGCAACAAAAGGGAAGACAGCAGTTGACAGGTTCAGGGACAAAGGGATCAAGGTTGGCCTTCTCCGTCTTAGACTTGTAAGACCATTTCCGGGAAAAGAAATAACAGCAGCGCTTAAACACCGGAAAGGAGTTGCAGTGATTGATCAGAATATATCAGTTGGTTCAGGTGGAATATTCTATAGTGAAATCGCTTCTTCATTATATAATGAGACAAAACGACCTGTTATGTTATCGTTTGTAGGCGGTCTTGGTGGTAAAGATATAAGCTTCATAGAATTTCAAAAGGTACTGAATGATACAATCATGGCATCAGAAACCGGTATTGTCCCCGCCACTCAGCTTCTTTATACTGAATCTGAATGGCAGCAGATGAAAAAACTGCTTGAGATAGCCGGTAAAACTCGACAGTAAGACACATTATGGAGTCTGATACAAAATACAAAAGACTCAAAGACCTATCAAGAGAAGAGTTCATCCTTCCCGGTACAACTGTGTGCGGCGGCTGTGGAGGGCTTGAAGCCCTGCGGCTTTTTCACAAGGTCCTCGGTAAAAATGTAGTATTTGTCAACGCCGCAGGATGTTTTACCCTGCTTGCACTTTTTCCATATTCTCCATTCAGGGGATCATGGCTCTATACTAACATGGCATCAGCTCCTGCAGGAGCCCAGGGTGTGCGTGATGCATTGGATATTCTCATCGCCTCAGGAAGACTTAAACCTGAAGATGACATGAAAGTAGTAGTACTTGCCGGAGATGGGTCAACTTATGATATGGCGCTGTCTTCAACATCAGGCGCTATTTTCCGTGATTTGGATTTCTACTATTTTTGCTACGATAATGAGGCATATGGTAACACCGGTATGCAGATGTCAAGCGCATCACCTTATGGTTCAATGACCACGACTTCAAAACCTGCACACCTGTCTACTGCAGGAACAAGAAGCCATAAAAAAGATATCTTTGAGATCTGGAGGGCACACAAACCACCTTATATTGCAACAATATCCCCCAGGCACCCTGTAGACCTTTCAGAAAAGGTCAGCCGCTCCATGCAATACAAAGGCCCGAAACTCTTCATTGCATTCTCGCCATGTCCCACAGGCTGGATGTATGACCCGTCGCTCACTGTTAAAATAGCCAGGCTGGCTGTAGACACCGGTATCTGGGCATTGAAGGAAGCAATTAATGGAGAGGTCAAACACACATATATACCATCGAAGTTTAAACCTGTCGAAGAATACTTAATGACTCAGGGACGCTTCAATCACCTGTTTTATCCGGTACGACAAGATAAAATACTCGAGGATATACGAGAGGATATCAATAGCTACTGGGAACAGTACAAGAAATAGTGAGGTATGATGGATAATTATTTTGGGCAGATTAAAACTTGGCTTGACAACCTTCAATATTATAAATATAATTAGACACATTTATACCTGCAAATCTCAATTTTGCATCATACGCAACGCCTGAATAGCAACATCATTGACACATCCTCGATTAGGTATAATATTTGCAAAGTTAAACCATCAATAAATGATAATTTTACAGGAGGGTGGAATTTTCAGAACCACAAATTAGTATATGACCGAAAACTTATCTTTTTCTATACGTAAAAAAGATGATATAGCAATACTCGATTTAAATGGTAAGGTTATTGGGAGCAGGGCGCTTCACCTCAAAGATGAACTTCTGCGATTAAAGAAAGACGGTGTATCAAGCGCGCTCCTGAATTTTCAAAATGTTTCATCAATTGATTCCCTATGTGTTTTTGCCATACTCTCGGGCCTGGAAAGCGGTCTTATCACAAAAATATTTCACATGAATACGACCTGCAGAGACATTTTTGGACAAAATCGTGCTGCAAGCGTCATCCCTATTCTGGGATCAGAAGAAGAGGCATTAGGTAATACAGCCAAGACCGTTTCAATGTCAAAAGACATGAGGAGATACCAGCGAATCGCCACAAATATTCCTGTAGAATTCTCAGTAGGCAGCCAACAACAGCCGGGCGTTCTTCTAAATATAAGTGAAGGAGGCGCGTTAATAGGATATTTAGACCCTCTTGATGAAGACACATATAATATCAGGCATATCAACATTATAATGAAACTGCCCGTACTCGGCTCTATTGAATTAGAAGGAAAACCCGTCAGATTCAGCCAGACAAGCGATATGAATACAATTGGAATGGAGCTTATATCAACTGAAAAGAACTGGAAATTAGTTAAACAGGTCTGCGAAGTAAATACACACCTATCAAAATAATCCCTAAATCTTGTTCTATAACTCTCTATTTTTATCTATTATTGACAACCCTATTGTATGTAGAGTAATATAATCAAGTTTAAAATTGTTCACTTAAAAGGAGCTGTTTCCCACCTATGGAGCTCTTCTGGGAAAAGGTTTTAGGGTTACGGATAAGCAAAAAACTCGTCGAGGTTTGCAACAATTGGGGCTTTAATATCCACTACTACAACAGCGTTGGTCAGGAAATAAGGAGTGTCTACAGATCCGACACAACACTGTGCAATTTTATTGAACAATCACCGCCGGCCAAACAAGCGAGTAATAGTTGGATTAAGAAACTTACGACACTAACCAGAGATTCCAGACAACCTTTCATAGACAAATGCCCGGCAGGCCTTACAGGCCTTATAGTACCGATATTTAACAACGACAACTGCCTGGGTTATGTGATGGCTGTCGGAGTATTAGAGCACGCGCTTAGTAAAAAAGAGATTGAAGACCTGAAGAATGATGTATCAAATTTAGGTGTGGAGCCTGAGGAGTTTGAGAAAAGACTCATTGAGGTCCCGGTAGTAAATTCAGAGAAATTAGAGGTATTTAAAGGCCTTCTCCAGACCATGGTCGAGGAGATGGTAAGCTATCAGAGGGAGATCACGAAAGAAGAGCATCCAAGCCCTTTGACCGAGATGATGAAGAAATTCGACTTCTCCAGTGTTGTAGGAAAAAGCCCTCCTCTCTTAAGAATATTCGGAACACTTGAGAAAATTATACCAAGTGACAGTACTGTACTATTGCTCGGTGAAAGCGGAACAGGCAAGGAGATGATCGCCCGGATCGTTCACTATAATAGTCCAAGGAGAGATAAGGCTTTTATTGCAGAAAATTGCAGCGCATTCAGCGAAAACCTGTTAGAATCTGAACTATTTGGACATGAAAAAGGCGCTTTTACCGGCGCTATTATACAGAAAAAGGGGCTCTTTGAGTTGGCTGACGGCGGCACTTTTCTCCTGGATGAGATAGGTGATACGAGCCCTGCCCTTCAAACAAAAATGCTCCGTGTTCTTCAGGATGGTGTCTTCAAACGTGTCGGAGGTACAAAGTTTATACATGTTGACGTACGTATAATTGCGGCCACAAACAAAGACCTCAAAAAAATGGTGGAAAAGGGAACGTTCAGAGAAGATTTATATTACCGTCTGAATGAAATAAAAATACACCTCCCCCCCTTAAGAGAGAGGCATGAAGATATTATCCTGCTGTCAAACTATTTCCTGACAAAGTTCTGCTATGACCGTAATATACCGGTAAAACAGTTGTCCGATGAAGTAATGGAATACTTTACCAACTACAATTGGCCGGGTAATGTAAGAGAGTTGCAGAATGAAGTAAAAAGGACAACCCTCTTAGCCGGCTTTGATACGATTATTACAAGAAAGTTACTTTCACCTAATATTGTCGAAGAGGTCGAAAAAAAATCATATTTAAAGAAACCCAAGACATCCGGGACACTCAAATCTATCGTAGAAACCATAGAGAGGGATGTCATACGTGAGGGGCTTGAGAGGACTAACTGGAATAAAAGTAAATTATCCAGGGACCTTGGAATCAGCAGAAAGAATCTGATACTTAAGGTACTCAAGTACGGCCTTGAAAAAAGTGAAAAAAAGCGGCGCAGTTGAATAACAAATCAGTATAATTACACACCCGTTGTATTAAATATATACAAGCCAATAAGTCCTGCAAAAACAAGAAGTTAACAAATAAGCGAAAGACCCTCCTCAATACTGTATAATATTGATACATAAACAGCCAAATTCACACTTTTACAAAAACACCTTGACATTTATTATGTAAATCATGTAAGAAGGAGTTGACATTTTTCTTGTCAACAAAAATCCCCCTTAATCCCCCTTTTTCAAAGGGGGAAATTAGTTCCCCACTTTAGAAAGGGGGGTAAGGGGGGATTTGAAACTGGATTTTCGGATAAATAACATTTTTTGGTTATTTTTCCAATAGTTACAAATGGCATGCTTGTTGCTATTTTACTAATGTAGATTTATCCCCTTTTTATAATAAAAGGGCCGTACTTATCCCGATATTCATAATGGGAGGGGATATTTACATAATGAAAAAAAACTTTTTACTGATCCCGGTCATTTCAATAGGGGTTGTTATGTTTGTAACAATAACAGCAACAGGAAACTCGATGATAGGTTCCAAGCACGACTTAGGTTATTTAAATCAAAGGGCATTCGGGAGTGATGTCGGACCGATGCAGGGGACAGCATACATTGACTTCGGCGAAATATGCGTATACTGTCACACCCCGCATAATGCTGACCCAATTGCCCCTTTATGGAACCGCCAGCTCCCGTCACACTCAAGTTATAAATTATACTCAAGCCCCAACTTTGATTCCCAGAATAATGGGCCGGATGGAATATCCCTTGCCTGCCTGTCATGTCATGACGGGACAGTTGCAGTAGACGCAGTCGTTAATCAGCCAAAAAGCAGGGAGATTATAGACACAGGAGTTCACTACCAGATGAAACCTGGAGGTTCAGAGTCAGGGGGGAATGCATGCGGCAAGTGCCACAGCCGTGACACAGGCGCTTATGGCGGCATGTCAGGCGCTCACGATGCTACACTGAAATATCTACAGACAGATTTGACAAATGACCACCCGATTTCAGTAAGCCTGCCTAACTACAATATAGACCAGGGGTTCAATCAACCCACAATCCCTTCCAAGGACGGTGGGAGGGAATTCCCTAATGGTGTAAAGACATTTTCCGGGGACAAGATTCAATGTGCCTCATGCCATAACCCGCACGACCCGGATGAAAGGAATGCAGAAGGCAGAGACCCGTTTTTACGGTCATCGAATAAGTATAGTGCACTATGCCTGACGTGTCACCAGAAGTAGACGCAGAGCCTGCCCCATACTTGATACCGGGCTTCAGCCTGCGTCTTGTAGTTGCCCGATTCATCGGGCTTGAAGTTAACAGGAGGCGAAAAAATAATTAAAGGAAAATGTATAGTAGCTGCAATAACCATACTTCTCATCACAGGTTGTGCAGCCAAACATAAGGAGGCAGATCTCTTTTGGCCACTACCGCCTGATCCACCAAGGGTAAAGTATTTATACAGTGTTTCATCATCAGATGATGTTAAGGAACAGACATTTGGTAAAGCACTTAAGGAGACAATAATTGGGAAAGATGTGGCTTCAGCCCTGACCAAACCTTATGCAGTGCATGCAGACAGGGAAGGGAGGATACTGGTTGCTGACAGTGCCTGGGGGAAGGTGCTTATATTTGACAAAAAGAATCATAAATTCACAGTAATTGGTGAAAGTGGTGCTGGAGTTCTTAGCAAGCCACTCGGCGTTACTACAGATTCTTTGAATAACATCTATGTAACTGACAGTGCGCAAAACCGGATCATTGAGTTTGACAAAGACGGTAACTTTATAAAGGCACTTGGAAAAGAAGGAACTTTTGATCAGCCGGTCGGCATAGCTTTAAACGAACAAAATGGCAGACTCTATGTGGTGGATACGAAAAGGCACAATGTGCAGATAATGGATATGGACGGTAATATTGTCAAAACTGTTGGTCAGCGTGGAACTATGGACGGGGAATTCAATTTCCCTACAAATATTGATGTAAGTAAAGATGGCACGGTATATGTAATGGATAGTTTTAACTTCCGTGTTCAGGTCTTTGATACGGATGGAAATTTCCTGAAGAAGTTTGGTGGAATTGGGACTGGTTTAGGGATGTTCTCAAAACCAAAGGGGATAGCCTTAGACAGCGAAGGACATATATATGTAGTAGATGCAGCATTCAATAATGTGCAGATATTTGACCAGGAAGGCAGACTGCTTCTCCCTTTTGGAGAGATGGGGAACAAGCCGGGACTCTTCTGGCTTCCTGCCGGCATGGACATAGACAATGATAATAACATCTATATAGCTGACCAGTATAACAGACGGATTAACGTGTATAAGTTTTTGGGAAGCGGGGATTCAACAACTCCCCAGCAATAAAAAGGAGGTAAACATGAAAGTCACCATGAAATTTAGAAATACTCATAAACAGAAAGGAGGTGAAAAGAGAATGAAACATCTAAGAACAATCCTTACGTTTGGTGTGGCAACCATTGTGCTATCAACTCTTGCTTTTTTGCCCAATACATGGGCAAAGGAAAATGTGCGTATGACAAAACATAATCTTTCTGCAAACCCTAACATACAGGCACAGGGAACAACAGAAGTTTGTATATTCTGCCATACTCCGCATGGTGGAGATACTTCTGTTGGAGGTGGAGCAGCACCATTGTGGAACCGAAATCTCTCTAA
>Ga0209521_10004827_pt1 | contig 10703 bp, 9 predicted proteins | sample Rifsed19ft4_FD_184016 | JGI IMG/M metagenome (GOLD analysis project Ga0209521, IMG submission 184016) | Soil microbial communities from Rifle, Colorado, USA - sediment 19ft 4 (version 2) | ecosystem: Environmental > Terrestrial > Deep subsurface > Rock core/Sediment | place: Rifle, Colorado... | reverse complement strand
CAACGGTAGATCCTCATCCGTTGGTTCCCCACAGTCAGATTCTTGTCTGACTCAAAGTGGGTTTTCTTGCTTCTTTAATAATCGGCAAGAACACGTATCAAACTTATAAGGCCATCACACTTGAGAGAGAGCAAACAAACATTTCAGTCCAGAGCAGCAACATATCTGCCAAAGAGACCGCCAGGGAAGGATCCCAAAAAATCGACAGACCAGTGGTGGTCGAGTACTTCTTCGACCCTGCATGCCAGAAATGCGAGAAAGCTTTTCCTGTGATCGAGAGAACTGTCAGTTCCTATGGAGACAGGGTGAACTTCTCAAAATATGACATCAGAGCAGATGAAGGTCTTCAGCTCGCGAAAAAGTACCAGCTTCCCGGGGTGCCTTCTGTCGTTATCAATAAAATAAGAGTGATATCGTATGAAGATTATGACGGCGATACATCAAAACTTGAGACACTGCTGAAAGAAGCGATCGAAAATATCCCTGCATCACCTGTCTCCAATAAAATAAAACCTCTTGTGCTTTCAGTCCCGTCAGTGCTTGTCGTGGGCTTCCTTGCAGGGTTCAATCCATGCCTTCTTGCAATACTCGCCTTCATAGCATCCATCACGCTTGCGACCACAGGAAAAAGGCGCGATGTTGTCCTGATCGTTCTGATGTTCAGCCTGGGTATTTTCATGACCTATTTGATAGTTGGAATCGGTCTTCTCAGGATATTTGAATATTCCACAGGACTGCAGGTAATGATACGGAATTTCCTTGTGGTTCTGATCGGCGTTCTCGGTCTCTGGCATGTTTATGATGCCTATCATCTCAGGAAAAATACCGAGTCATCCTTCTATACTCCAAAAGCATTCGTCCGCCTCACCGAATCTGTGACAAAAAAGGTAAGCCTCCCGGCATCGTTCTTCATAGGAGCGCTTTTCTCTCTCATAAAAGCCCCATGCGTTGGTGCTGTCTATCTGGTGATACTCGACATGGTAAGGAGCGGAAGCGGGGAGGGGTTGATGTACCTTGCTGCATACAATCTCGGCGTGGTGCTTCCTGTGCTTGTGCTGGGAGCCGGGATAGCATTTGGATTGAACCCTGAAAAAGTAGAGAAGTTCAGAAAAGAGAGAAGGTCTGTGATGCGCCTGATAACAGGGGCGACGCTGCTTGTGATCGCGGTGCTGATGTATGCAGGGATCATTTAGCCAGGAGCGCACTGATATTGGAGTCTATGCTCGCTATTGTTGGCTCAACATGAAGATATCCGTCGATTATTATGGTCGGTGTCCCCTGAACATTATATTTTCTCATAAGGGCGAGATTTGAAAGGGCTTCTTTCCCTGCATCACCATTTTCAAGTTTTGATTTAAAATCGTCTCCAAGTCCTATGCTTGATGCTGCATTCTCTATGGCTGCAAAGCTCTCAATAATATCCATTCCTTTCACGAATTTTGCCTGAAATAGCGCATCACGCATCTCTTCACCTTTCCCCATTTGCTCTGCTATTATGTACGCTTCAATGCTCCTGGTGGATTGTCCCGGCCATACGATCGGTATATATCTTATATCTACTTTATCCCCATATTTTTCCAGAAGTTGAGGCATCTCTTTATGCAAATCATAACAATGACTGCAGTCAAATTTCAGAAACTCGGCAATCTTAACTTTACCAGGCTCGGGCTGGAATATATCCTGAGATATATCCGGTGCAGGATTTGAAAAGAAATAATATGCAAATGCAGCGATGACTATGACAGCCAGCCCCACATATATCAATGTCAGGCTGGATTTTCTTTCAGGCTGCTGGCGTTTCTTTTTTGAGATCTTCTTTTTTGCCATTCTTTAAGGTTTAAAGCGCTTGTTTGTAATAACTGTTGCGGTTTCTTGAGTTATTCGATCCTGTTTTCAGTGAAGGTGAAAACATCCTTTTGAAAAACCGAAATATTTGTGTAGAATCCGGATATTTTTTCGCTGATTTTTTGTGTGTAGTCCCGAAATCTCTGGCTTTGTATACCCAAAATAAGCAAATCCAATGTCAAAAGAGTATGGACCGAGGTCCGGAGGCAGCTGCATGAGTGCATGAAGGTTTCTACACCTTATTCGTTTGTATTGTTTCTGTTAGTTGGAAGGGGCACAATAATAATAAGATATATCGACAATATGAAATCATTTTATTGCAGAATATGTATCTAATGCGAGGCTGAGGTATATCGATATGATAATTACAAAGCATGCTCTCTTCAGGATGCAGCAAAGAGGAATAGATGAAAATAGTGTAGCATCTACAATTCTGAATCCTGACGAGACCGGCGATAGCTCTGGAAAGCGCAAACTGGCAAGAAAAACAATAGGGGATAAAACCCTTGAAGTAGTATATATAAAGGAAGAGGATATAATAGTAATAACAGTTTACTGGTTAGAGGAAACATGAATATAAGTTATGATAAAGATGCAGACTGTCTGTATATTCAGTTCCAGCAAGGTAAGGTAAGCAAGACAAGGAAAATAGACGAAGGTATCCTCATAGATCTTGACGAAGAAGGCAGGATATATGGAATCGAGATTGTTGGTGTATCAGAAAGGATGTCTGTAGCATCTCTTGGCAAAATCAACATTGATGTGCCGGTTTCAGGAGTTCCTGGGTAGAAAATTCAATTTTTAAACACACTAAAGTTCTTAATTGCACCTGCTTTTTGTCGCTTTATCCGTGCCCAAATTTTAGTATCCCAATTGTATTCTGGTTCAAGCTATTCGATGGATGCACATACCCCTATCGTCTTCAGCACTGACCTAGGATTAAAATCCGAAAGGCCTCCCAGCGCGGGTGCATGAGAGTAGCTAAAGTTCAATGGTTGTTCGGGTAATTAACGACAACAAGGGGCACGATTTTCTAAAGCAGGTCCCTCAAATAAAAGTTGATTCCATTGGTTTTAATAACAAAAATTTAAATAGTATGTTTTTTAAATAATACGTTAATGGTGAATGCATCTCTTAAAAAGGTCATTATTAAAAATTTTAAAAGCCTTCATGATTGCGAAATTGATATTGGAAAGTTGAATGTAGTCGTGGGGGCAAACGCTTCTGGGAAATCCAACCTCGTGGAAGCATTCAGGCTTTTGAAAAAGATTTACGTTGATAAAGATATAAACCCATTTTCTGAGTGGTGGGGTTATGATAACGTTGTATGGCAGAGAAAGGAAGAACTTCATGTAACGATCGGACTGCTTTTTGACATTGAAGGCTATGATGTCTATTATGAAACGACCTCTACTGGTGCGGGTGGGAAATTTCAGATTTTGCGAGAATTATTAGATATAAAAGGGTATATAAGAATCGGAAAAGAAGGCGAGTGGCTAAATGTGAAGCATGATAATAACTTTATAGAACAAGTTATTAAAAATCTTGATGATTACAAATCAGGGTCTGGGAGATATTATGGGGCAAAATCGATCTTAAAAACAGAGAAAAACCAATTGATGAAAGAAACAAAAATTCGTGTGGATATAAACAAGAGACTACTAGAACTTGAATCAATTAGAGAATTTCATTGGGAAGGAAGGAGACTCACGGGGAAAAGGACAGCAAATGTGTTTGTTTTATCGTACATTTATGGTTCAAGAAGTTCTCAAAAGGATGAAAAACTTAAACCAGCTTTAACGTTATGTCCTGTTGTTTATGAAAAAAGTGATCGTTATCACCTTGAACCTCCACTTTTTACAATTGCTTCGAAAACAATATTTTCAGCTATCAATAAACTGTTGATTTTATATCCGCTCAATATTCGGTCAATGAAAGTACCTCAACCATTCAGAAGAGAAGAGACCCTTAAAGAAGATGGAAGCAATATCGCAAGCGTATATCACACCATTTATCTCGAAGAAGGCAAAATCCCAGAGGAAATTTACGATCCTATTTCAATGATTTTCCCAAAAATAGAGGTGCGTCCTCATATTACTGAAGACGGCAGGGTCATGATTAAATTTTTTGATGAAGGTCTTGAACTTTTGCCGCCTAATACCTCAGACGGTTTCTATAAAATTTTAACTGTTCTCACTGCCATTTACCTAAAACCACCCCTGATCATAATCGATGAAATCGAGAATTCCCTGCACCCATCGACATTGGAGCTCATTTTAGATACAATTGGAATAGGCCAAACACAGGCGATAATAACCACCCATTCGCCAGTTGTAGTCGATATGACTGAACTAAGCGATATTATTCTTGTCGAAAAAGAACAGGGCGAATCCAAATTCAGGCGAATAAAAGATCCTGAAAAAATAAAAGAGTTCTTGATAAAAAAGGGTATAACTTTCAGCGAGGGCTGGATTTACGGAGACTTATTTAAGACTAAACAGCTGGCATGAACATTAAGATAATCTCCGAAGACGATTACGGTGGCGAATTTTTAAAAAACGTAATTGTTCAACTTAAAAATAAAAAGCTGGTTGGGAACATAACCGTAAGAAGCTCAAAGCCCATGCGTCCTTTATGCAATTTTCAGCTTGACAGGATTTTGAAGATTTTCGATAACACCTGTGATAAGATAATAATTGTATTGGATTCTGACAGCCCTCAAAACCTTGAATACAAACGCATAAACATTAACCGCCATGTACCGAAAAGCATGATAACGCCTGTAGAAATTATTCTTACCGACTATGAGATTGAAGAATGGATATGCATTAGTAAAAATCTAAAATGGAAGCACTCAAAGCCTTCGGATGAACTGAAGATCAAATTTGGATATCTAAAGAGTAGCCTCCCGAAATATGCCAGTGAATTGGATTTTGATACGCTCAGAAATCATTGTAGATCTTTTGGGTCTTTCTTAGAGGCGTTACAGGCATAAAACTCCTTAGGATAAGTTTGCTCCCTACCGTTACTTCCCATGCGGTATGCAACGAGCCTCATTTGAATAGATAAAGCCGCATCGTGTCCATGCCCAGCTTGACAATTGTTGTGTTAGTTCTTGCAATTCTTTCGAAGCATACAACCCCTATCGTCTTCGGTCACCTGTACCCAGCACTTGAAGGGTAAAGGGCTCGCTACCGTTTTTGCCTATAAACCTTCCTGTCCAGCAGCGCAGTTCTGCGAGGAAATGTATTTCCCCACAACTTCCCAGCTCTGCCCATGGCGGCAGCCAGGAGCCTGGAGATGACCTTCGCACCACTCCTGAGGGAAAGTCTGCCTCAATATCTTGCTTGATCTTCCTTTGATTTTCCTGGCAACTCAACTCAGAGAATATCCTGGAGTTATTCCTTCAATCCAGGATCATGGTTTCCTCGCCAACATGCACAAGCACCTCGAATTTGGCAGCCCGCTCTTTATACATCAGATAAGGCTCGATAACCCAGAGCCTGCTCATCTGTGCGCTGTTGCCTGATGATATGAATGACCTTCCTCTTAAGAGCAGATACGTCAGCCCTGGTTCTGGAAATCTCTGCCAGAGGGGAGGAATCCTGCACAACCGGTGCCCCATGGAGATCAGAGGCGGGAGTGCCAGCGTGTATTCAGGTTTTGCCTTTATGAGCTCCTTTGCATGCTGGAAAACATCTGCCACAACCATCCCCTGGTTTACTTGGCCAGCTATCATGTACGAGACATCGTGAGCATAAGCTGCCAGTGCTTCAAGATCGGGATTGCTGCCGGTGACATGACTGATCGTATAATCTGCAGGATAGCCGTTGTACACAGGAGCGATGTCTATCAGCACGATGTCGTTCTCAAGAAGAGTGCGCGTATGTTTTGTCATGTAGCTCGACATCAGAGTGTACATGTCTTTTAATTTGGTGCTTCCTTTACCCACACCTATGACAGGCATGTGCCAGTGCTGTTTTATGCCGCTGGTGCGGAAAACATCGTATGCAATATCCTCTATCTCCTTTTCATTCATGCCGGTTTTGATTCTGCTCACGATCTCTTTACCAGCGCCCTTTGCAAAGTTTCGTGCTTCAAGGTATCCTTCCAGTTCTTTGTCCGTCAGATCGGTTCTATTCATGAACCCTCCCGAAATCTATATTAGAAGCTGAACTATCTTAATTGTTATGGACGGCAGATGAAAAAGGCTTATGGCACCGTGCCTCTTCATATTCAGAGATGAGAGATAACAGGATCATACTCCACATTGACATGGACAGCTTCTTCGCCTCGGCAGAAATCCGGGAGAATCCTGATCTCAAAGGCAGACCTGTTGTGGTTGGAGCAGACCCGAAAGCAGGGAAGGGCAGGGGTGTTGTGAGCACAGCCTCTTATGAAGCCAGAAAATTCGGTATAAGGTCAGGAATGCCGATCTCAAGGGCATACAGGCTCTGTCCATCCGCTGTTTTTCTGCCTGTGAATTTTTCTCTTTATGACAGGGTATCAGATGAGATCATGAAGATCCTGAGAAGCTATGCCGGGAAATTCCAGCAGGTAAGCATAGACGAGGCATATCTGGATGTGAGCAATATCGGGAGCTTTGAAGCAGCGGTCGAACTTGCAAAAAGGATCAAGCAGGAGATCTATGGAAAAGAAAAACTCACATGCTCTGTAGGGATCGCACCGAGCAAGATCATCGCAAAGATAGCCTCTGATTATCAAAAACCTGACGGCCTGACCTCTGTTGAGCCTTCCAGGATAAAGGAATTCCTGTCACCTTTACCTGTAAGGAAGATCATCGGCATAGGAAAAAAGACAGAGGCTGAACTGAATGCCATCGGGATCAAGACCATAGGTCAGCTTGCTGAATACGATATCCAGAAATTGATTTCGCGGTTTGGAAAATGGGGGATCTATATGCATGATCTTGCCAGTGGAATAGATGAGAGCGAGGTAGAGGAGGAAGAGTGCTGCAAATCCATCAGCAGAGAACTCACCTTTGAGCAGGATACGGATGATCCGGAAACTCTGGATCGAACACTGCACAGCATGGCAGAGGATGTTCACAGAGCTCTTATCGAGGAAGGTTTTCTTTTCAAGACCCTCACGATCAAAGTAAGGTACTCTAACTTCATCACGCGCACAAGATCCCGTACTCTTGTGCACTTCACGGATGATCCCGCTGCAATAAAGAGCCTTTCAGCAGAATTATTCAGGGATTTCCTGGATGGGAGGAAAATCAGGCTTGTGGGGATCAGGCTTTCAAATCTTGAAAAGACAGGGTCGAGGCAGAAATACATCCGAGAATTCACTTCGCCTGCATGAGGTATCAGAAAATAATTTCTGCTGTGGATGATCGCAAGAAATTAAGTTGGGCAGGTGGGAGTGGGGGGGTTAGAATATTCAAAAAACAGATTGACCTGCCCAAATTATCATTACGAATTCCCTGCATATAAAACCAGTCATCTATATCATGCCAATGATTGCTCAGGTTAATTATTTAATGAGAAACTTTAATTTAGCTGTGATTTCATGAACAAACAGGAGCAGGGTAAAAAGTGGCATGCGCTTGAAGTGAATAAGATTTTTGAACTGCTGCACTCTGGAAGGTCAGGTCTCTGGTCAGAGGAAGTCAGAAACAGGTTTTCAGCGTATGGCTATAATGAACTGCCAGAGAAGAAGAAAACTTCTTCTATCGAATTGTTCCTTTCGCAATTCAAGAACTATCTTATCCTGATTCTTTTTGCAGCAGCCGCAATCTCAGCTTTTACAGGCGAGACCACAAATGCATACGTTATACTTTTGATCATTCTCTTCATCTCCTTCCTTGGCTTCATACAAGAATACAAAGCTGAAAAGGCGATGGAGGCTCTGAAGAAAATGGTCGCACTTGAAGCCAGAGTGCTCCGCGATGGGGTGAAGAAAGAAATCCAGATAAGAGAGCTGGTACCCGGAGACATCATCCTTATCGAGGCTGGCGACAGGATACCGGCAGATGCCAGGTTGATAGAGGCGATCAATCTCGAGACTGTAGAATCTGCACTTACAGGTGAGTCGCATCCAGTTTCAAAGAAAACAGATGTGCTGGGGGAAGATATCTCGATCACGGATCAGAAGAACATGATCTTTATGGGCACTTTTGTTACGCGCGGCAACGGCATGGCTGTGGTCGTGGGGACAGGGCTCAACACGCAGATCGGCAGTATCGCAGAGATGATACAGATAAAAGAAGTGGAGCCTCCGCTCAAGATAAAATTCGCAGACCTTGCCAGGCAGCTGGCAAAGATCGTTCTGTTGGCGTGCCTTATTATTTTCCTTGCTGGATTACTGCGTGGTCAGGACATTTTCCAGATGCTTGTAGTGGCTGCTGCCATCTCGGTGGCAGGAATACCTGAAGCCCTGCCGTTCATAGTCACAGCTACCCTTGCCCTTGGCACACAGAGGATGGCAAAACGCAATGCCATAACCAGAAAGCTTCCTGCTGTCGAAACCCTGGGGAGCGCAACTGTGATCTGTTCTGATAAAACCGGCACCATTACAAGGGGAGAGATGACGGTGAAAAAGATATACACTGATGCAGTTATCGAGATAACCGGCAGCGGGTATGTTCCGGAAGGAGAGTTCTATAGAGAAAGGGAAAAAATCGATACCTCCAGGGATGCGCACCTGGTCGAGCTTCTGAAGATCGGAACCATGTGCAATAATTCATACCTTGAGAACAACGGTGGATGGCGGATCATCGGAGACCCCACAGAGGGGGCTCTGCTCGTGGCTGCAAAAAAGGCAGGCATGGATCAACGCTACAAGCGCATTACTGAACTGCCTTTTGACAGCGAGCGCAAGATCATGAGCACGCTGCATGCGACGCCAGAGGGCATCAAAGCGTTCGTAAAAGGGGCTCCTGAAGTGGTACTTGGGATTTGCAGCCGCATATACGATGGAGGAAGAGCAAGACCCATTGACAGAACAGATCTGGAAAAGATCCTGGATGTAAACACGGCAATGGCGAACGAGGCTCTGCGCGTCCTGGCTTTTGCTGAAAGGAGCTTTGAAACCATAGCGTGCGGCGAGTACACAGAAGCATGCGTGGAGCAGGATCTTGTTTTCATAGGACTTGCAGGCATGATGGACCCTCCCAGGGATGAGGTGATAGACGCTATCAAGCAATGCAAGAGTGCTGGCATCAAGGTGGTGATGATCACAGGGGACAACAAACTTACAGCCGCAGCAGTGGGAAAAAGCATAGGGCTTCTCGATGAGAGAAATGTGGTGGAAGGAAGCGAAATAGAGAAAATGAGCGATGATGAGCTTACAGAGGTGGCACAGTCTGCCTCTGTCTATGCACGGGCTGCTCCAGCGCATAAGCTCAGGATCATTGATGCCCTGAAGCGCAGAGGACATATAGTTGCAATGACAGGAGATGGGGTGAATGATGCGCCTGCACTTAAAAAAGCTGACATCGGCATTGCCATGGGGTTATCGGGCACCGATGTTGCAAAGGAAGCATCCGATATGGTCATTACAGACGATAACTTTGCAACAATAGTGCATGCGGTCAGGGAAGGAAGGAGGATATATGATAATATATATAAAAGCGCAAGCTATTTACTGTCAATTACTTTTGCTGAAGTTGCAGTAATATTCCTGTCTTTTGTCATACTGGACTACCCGCTTGCGCTGCTGCCTCTTCAGATACTGTACGTCAATCTGGTCACAGAAGAATTACCTGCACTTGGTCTATCCATTGAACCAGCTTCAAAGGATATAATGGTGCGAAAACCCCGTGATCCAAAAGAGCCGATTCTTTCCAAACAGTTGCTGTTTTATACCCTGTTCTCTGCCATGATGATCTCTATTGGCACTTTAGTAATATTTGCATCACTGGACCCCGGAAATCAGCAGAATCTTAGCACGGCGCGGACTGCTGCATTTGCCACTCTGATCACCATGGGTCTATTCAATGCCCTGAACTGCAGGAATCTCACCAGGTCATTGTTCGAGGTGGGTTTTTTCACCAACAAAAAGCTGCTCCTTGCACTATCCTGTTCCTTCATTGCAATGCTGGCTGCGATCTACTGGCAGCCCATGCAGGTGATATTTGATACCACACCTCTTGGATTTGATATATGGATCAGGATCCTGCTTTTATCGGGCTCGGTGATCGCTGCGCTGGAGCTCATGAAGAGGTTTTTCAGAGATAGATATTGATCGCTCCAACAGCTCTATGAGCCTTTTTGCCCATCGAAGCTTCTTCCTCTTGATCTCTGAAACGTTCTTATCTTCAAAATGGAATCCAGCAAGGGTTATGCTTTTGGCACCGAACTCATGCGCCAGGAACACGCATCTATCCCCGTCTGTGAAACCTCCGAAATTGTGGACATTATCAAGAGGTTCTGCCTGGGTCGTGCCGATGACGTTGCTGAGTTCCTTCACAACTTTGAGCTCATTCATGTTATCCGCGTGAGCGTGCACGACCATGATCGCTCCTTTCCTGTTCGCCTCGATCTCATCAGGCATATACCCGTCCAGGTCTGTGACTATGATATCAGGAACAATGCCTTTTTCAAGCAGCATCGAGGTCGCACCGTCCGCTGCTATTATGACGTATTTACCTATCTCGATTTTCTCGATTTCCCTTGATAGCGCAGCTGCCTTGCCGCACACAAGTACGTCTTTGCCCTGAAGCCTATCTCTGAGAAGAGTCAGATCAAAGGCTTTTCCTCGCAGCAGATCTGACAGCAGCCTTGCAACCTCCTCATCCTTCTCGCGCTTCCATCCAAAGTCCCTGAGTATTTCTTCGTATACTGGTTCCCATTGCGCAAAATCCATTAATAAGAGTATTACTAAAGAATATA